>Ga0310120_10000056_pt1 | contig 78626 bp, 66 predicted proteins | sample CB27_AW_983_MG_FD_203506 | JGI IMG/M metagenome (GOLD analysis project Ga0310120, IMG submission 203506) | Marine microbial communities from Western Arctic Ocean, Canada - CB27_AW_983 | ecosystem: Environmental > Aquatic > Marine > Oceanic | place: Canada: Western Arctic Ocean | collected...
CGTCGTTCGAAGGACTCGATAGGAGGAGTAAAGGTGATGAGCGGCGCAAATTCAGTGAAGGTCTGTATTGGTTTGTTGTTTTCGGTACTTTTGGTGCAGTGCGGTGGTGTCGTACCGGAGACGCAAACATCGGAGTTGGATGGAAATAACTGGCCGATGTATCGGCGAGATCTAGCCGGTACGGGACACTCACCCTTGGAACAGATCTCAGTGCAGAATGTCGGCGAGCTGACACGGTCTTGGTCCTATTCCCTTGAGGCTGGTCAAGCCAGCGCCGGCGGAAGAGGTCCGAATTCGCAAGTATCTCCTATCGTTGTGGACGACGTCATGTATTTGCCGGCGGCTGACCGTGTGGTTGCTTTGGATCCGGTTACGGGTCAGGAACTCTGGATGTATTCGTTACGAGAAGGCAGCCCGTCTCGAAGAGGTGTTGCGTATTGGCCTGGAGACGATGAGTCGCCGCCGCGGATTCTATTTACGTCTCGGCGCCGTCTTGTTGCTCTTGAAGCTGTGACTGGTTACCCAATCGGTGGATTTGGTGATGGCGGTGAAGTTGATATGGAAGTGCCGTATAACTCCGTGCCATTGATATACGAGAACATTGTGATTGTTGGCGCTAACACTCCGGCGGGCACGATTGGTGGGATTGGGAATGCCCGAGCCTATGATGTACGAACAGGGGATAAGTTATGGGAGTTTGATTCGGTCGCTCAACCAGGAGAGGTTGGTCACGATACATGGGCGGGCAATAGTTGGGAAGGGCGTCTCGGTGCAAATGCTTGGCCTTTCTATTTCACAATGGATGAAATGAGAGGGCTCCTTTATCTACCGTTGGCTTCACCGATTCCTGGCGCCTATGGTGGAGACCGAGCGGGGGCGAATCTATACGGTAACTCAGTTGTCGCCGTCGATATTGAGAGTGGGGAATACCGTTGGCATTTTCAGACTATTCATCATGATTTATGGGATGCGGATCCTCCAGCTCCGCCAGTTCTGTTTGACATTCAACGGAATGGCGAGGTGGTCCCCGCGTTGGGTGTAACTACCAAGTCCGGTTATTTGTATATCTTGAATCGGGAGACTGGTGAACCTATTTACGGTGTTGAGGAACGCGCTGTTGCGGCGAGCGATGTGCCGGGAGAAGTTACTTTCCCCACTCAGCCCTTCCCTTTGAAGCCGCCGCCGATGGGACGGGTCGCGTATTCCCCGGGAGATTTAGTGACTTCGGATGACACGACGGAAGGACATGCGGATGCATGCAATGAACTCGTGGAGAGCCTTGGGGAACTCTATAACGCTGGTCCTTTTACGCCTTGGGTCTATCGCTCTGAAGAGACAGTGCTTCGTACGACACTGAATTTTCCAGGCGGTGTCGGAGGTCCTAATTGGGGAGGAGCGTCGTTTGATCCGGCCTCTGGGTTTGTGTTCGTGTTCGCAATGGATGTAGGTGCGCTCGGCTGGATTGTTGACTCCGAGGATTCGGGCGCTCCGGTACCTTTCCAGAAAGTAACACCCCGTCCGGCCAGTTTCGAGGTGGCAATTGATGGTATTCGCATGCCTTGTCAGAAACCCCCGTGGGGACAATTGACAGCGGTTGACAGTGCCACTGGTGATATTGCTTGGCAACGGCCGATTGGAATCACTGAAGGATTACCTACAGAGAAGCAGAACACTGGTCGACCGGGACGCGCTGCTGCCATTTCAACAGCTGGCGACCTGTTGTTTATTGCTTCGACTGACGACAATCGGTTTCGTGCGCTTGCAGCGTCCACGGGACAAGAACTATGGAGCGATCATCTTGACAGTCGTGGCAATGCGAACCCAATAACGTATCTGGGATCGGACAGCAGACAATATGTGGCAATTGTTGCAAGTGATACCGTGTTAACTTATGCGTTGCCGTAGACTTCTAGTGTTGTTGCTTTTTGTTTACGACTGTGTTTCGTAATTAAATTAATCGATCTTTGTCGAGACCTGAAGAAGGAGAAACTTTCGCCAATCATATTCGAGGTAGCGACACTGGTTATCCCTGCATGCTGTGTGGCCTTCGTGTCGGTGAGTTGTTCAGCCGAGTATGCGCGATACGAGTGCAAGAAGCACACCTCCAGCGATAACCGATCCAAGTTGACCCGCTGTGTTTGCGGCCATCGCATGCATTAATACATGATTCGTGAAATCTTCCTCTTGAGCAACTTTTTGTACTAACCGGCCACTCATCGGAAAGGCACTGATCCCTGCTGCTCCAACTAGTGGGTTAATTCGCCCGCGCGTGATTATTGCAAGGAGTTTTCCGAAGCAGATGCCGGCAACTGTATCAAGGACAAATGCTCCTAGGCCTAGGAGCAGGATGTACATTGTTTGCTCTTGAAGAAAGGTCTCGGCTTGCATGAGACTACCAATCGTAAGGCCGAGGAATAATGTGGAAATATTTGTAAGTTCGTTTGACGCGGACTTTGAAAGTTGCTGAACGACTCCGGATTCCTTAAGCAGACTTCCGAGCATCAGCGTGGCAACTAGCGGCGCAGATTGAGGAACAATTAGACCAATTAGTATCGTTACTATGATTGGAAAGGCGATGACGGCGCCGAACGGAACAGGGCGAGGTGCGTATTCCATTCGGATACGTCGCTCGTTTCGCGTGGTCAATAGTCTCATGATTGGTGGTTGAATGATGGGGACCAAACTCATGTATGAGTAGGCAGTAACGGCGATCGGGGCAAGAAGTTCTGGCGCGAGAAGTGAAGAGACGTAGATGCTAGTTGGCCCATCGATTGCCCCAATCACGGCAATGGATGCTGCTTGGTTTAAAGGAAACCCAATCAATGTGGCTAGGAGCAGTGTCACAAAAATACCAAGTTGTCCGGCCGCGCCGAGAATCGCAAAGATCGGCTGGGACAAGAGGGGCCGAAAATCCATCATTGCCCCAATACCAATAAATATGAAAAGTGGAAAAAGCTCTGTTTGGATGCCGAACTCGTTTAGAAGATGAAGCATTCCACCAGGTTCGTTTAGAGGTGAATTTGGCAGGTTTCCAAGAATGACACCGAAACCGATGGGGAGGAGAAGGGTTGGCTCGTACTGTTTCCCGATGGCAAGGTAAATCAGGAGACCGCCGATGGCGAACATTAAGAACGTTTCGGGACTGACTGGGGAAATCATGAGCCGATTGGTAGTGCGTTGTGAAAGCTCGCTATGCGGGTCCGAACGTCACGAGTGGCTGGCCCTGAATGACTTGCTCGCCCTCTGAGACATGAAGTGTCGCTACCTTCCCACTCAAGGGCGATCGCATGATGTTAAACATCTTCATCGCTTCCAGCGTTAGTAATTCATCTCCTCGTTCTACGATTTGTCCGACATTCGCGACAACCGACGCGACCACCCCTGGAAGTGGCGCCGTCATCGTTTGAGCGGCATTTGCTGCTATCGGTTGTGAAGCGTCCGAACGGACGTAATCGGAACTTTTCTGCGGGGTTGACCCGGGTGAGACTTCGTTGATTGAAAGACTAGCTGACGGCTGATTGCTGTCAACTTGGTTCGGGTCGATGTCAACAGAATAGGCCACACCAGAAACCCGAGCAGTAACGGGACGCGCCCGCGGATCGTCGATTTCGACGTTGTAGATTCGGCCATCAATCGTCACGCGGTAACGTGTCACGCTTGGTTCCTTTGCCTCGCTCGAACTTTTGAGCGATTCAATTCGCCCATCCGATGCAGGTGGCGCCATTCACTAGACCCACTGCTGTTCCTCAAAGGAGGGCGTGCGTCCTCTGCACATGCCACCGCGACTGCTAGTGCCACGGCGCGGGTCTGCAATTCCCTTTCTGCAAATTCGTTCGAGCTCTGCAGTTTACTGGGTGAAGAATGGAGCAGACCTTCCGCGCCCGCTCGAGCCTCAACTGTGGATTGTCCGAAAGGAGCGGTTATGAGGTACATGAGCCCAATAAGCCCAGCAAGCGCGAGAAACAAGAGTGCCGCCCCAACGGCAGCGATCTCCATTACTACTTGGAATTCTGATGTCATTGGGGTTTCATACAGGCATGTTGCCATGCTTTTTAGGCATTGATGTTGCTTGTTTGTCTTTCAAGTAGTGCAGAGCAGACGAGATTCTCGCCCGAGTTTCATGTGGATAAATGATGTCGTCGATGTGACCCGTTGCCGCCGCGACATATGGTGAGTTGAACTGTCTGTCGAATTCATTCTCGAGTTTCGTCCGTTTGAACTCCCTCGCTGCAGAAGTGCTGGACGCAAGTTCTTTGGCGTATAGGATATTGACAGCGCCCTTCGCTCCCATTACGGCGATTTTCGCTGTTGGCCATGCCAAACATAGGTCTGTTCGAATCATTCGGCTACTCATCACAATATAGGCTCCGCCATATGCTTTTCGGAGTACGACGGAAATCTTCGGCACGGATGCTTCTGAATAGGCGTAGACGATTTTTGCGCCGTGACGAATAATTCCGGCGTGCTCTTGGTTAGCCCCTGGTAGAAAGCCTGGACAATCGACGAGTGTTACTAGTGGAATGTTGAACGCATCAGCGAATCTTATGAATCGAGAGATCTTATCGGAGGCGTTAATATCTAGCACTCCAGCAAGGTGAGACGGTTGATTTGCAACAATAGCGATTACTTGACCTGCTAGGCTGGCAAAACACACGATCGCGTTTTGAGCGAAGTCGCGATGGACCTCAAGCAGGGAATCCTGATCCACGATCAATCTAATTACGTCACGGACGTCGTAGGCAGTCTCGCTAGACTCCGGGATGATGTGGTCGATTATCTCTGGGCGCGCGAAATCGGTTTCACCGGACGGCAATATTGGCGGATCCTCGGCATTATTGGAGGGCAGGTAGGCTAGCAAACTGCGAGTTAAGTGAAGAGCCTTTTCTTCGTCGTCTGCTACAAAGTGTGCAACACCAGAGGCTTCTGCGTGGGTGTTGGCACCGCCAAGAGTCTCGACGTCAACGTCTTCGCCAGTGACGGTTCTGATAACTTCTGGTCCGGTAATAAACATGTAGCTGCTGTTCCGGGCCATAATGACGAAATCTGTCAGGCCGGGGGAGTACACAGCTCCTCCGGCACAGGGCCCGAGCATGACACTTATTTGAGGAACTACACCGCTAGCCTGTGTGTTCCGCCAAAAAAGCTCTCCGAATCCGGCAAGGCTCCAAATGCCTTCTTGGATTCTCGCTCCGACGGAATCGAACAGGCCTACGATTGGCAAACCTCCGGTGGTAGCCGCTTCGAAAAGGCGACCCATTTTTGCTGCTTGGGCTTCGGAGAATGAGCCTCCAAGGACCGTAAAGTCCTGAGCAAAGACAGCAACGCGTCGACCATTAATCATGCCGAAACCGGTTACTACTCCATCTCCTGGATAACGTTGATGCTCAAGACCGAGTATCGAGTGACGGTGTTCTACGTATGCGCCAAGTTCTTCAAAAGATTCAAAGTCTAGGAGTTTAGCTATACGCTCCCTCGCGGTGAATTTTCCGCGACTGTGTTGAGCATCTATTCGGTCTTGTCCACCGCCAAGTTTGGCCGCGAGTCGTTGTGCCGCCAGTGCATCTTGTTGCTCGTTGTTAAACTTCCCTCCGATGCTTCCGTTTACGGACTGGTTCTCCCCTAACGACGTATTCTCAGGGTCAGCGGAAACAAAACGAGTGTCAGTTACCTGATTCTTTTTCCGTTTTCTTAATGTCCGACTGCGGAGAAGTCGTAGACCTCTGCGCAGAGGATGGACTGCTGATCTCGATACTTCAGGAGTTCGCTCTCCCAATGAATGTTTGCCTTTTGTGGCCATCGCCAAACCTATTTTATCAAATTGACCGGGAGAGCTAGTAAATTTCTATTTTGGCAACTACGGGATAGTGGTCGGACGGAAATCGGCCATTTTTCTGGTCGATGACCGTCCGAACTGAGCGGACTTGAAGGGGGCCAGCTGTAAGTATCCAGTCGATACGACCTTCGTTGGCGAGTTCCGGTGGAAGAAAATCATTGGAAGTCCGTTCTGGACCGTACCGACTATCCGCTATCAGCCAGGCATCACGGAGCGTTGATCCGGTTGCCTCGAGCCATGTGTCGCTCGTTTCAGCGATCGCGTTAAAGTCGCCGGTCACAATGACAACAGTTCCATTCGGCATAGAAGCGGCGCGTAATGCGATCATTCTCGCAGAGTCGACTTGCCGTTGACCTCGTCGAAGAGTCAGATGGGTGTTAAAGACATAGAAGCGTTGATTCGTGGAGAGATGGTGGAACCGTGCCCACGTCACTATACGGGACACGTTCCGTCGCCAGCCGCTACCTGTCGGCGAATCCGGCGTCGACGAAAGCCAAAAATTACCAGATTCGATCGGCACTAGTTCGGTGTGTCGATAAAAAATTGGGGTGTGCTCGCTAAGTCCTGTACCTCCGTTTAGACCACGGTCGACTCCGAGCCAACGATAGTCTGGGAGCGACGCTTCAAGATATTCAATTTGTTCACTGAGGGCTTCTTGTAGACCTATGACATGTGGAGAAAAACTCAAAATCGTGTCACTGACTAGTTCTCGCCTTTTAGGCCATGCGTTCTCTTCATCGTTAGCGCCGGACGTTCGGATATTGAATGTCATTACTGTCAGAGGCAGTTCGTTGGTTGGTGTGGCGCTTAGAAGAGCGGATGCTGAGATGGCGGCCGTCGTTAATACGGCCGCTCCGGCCGACCAGACATTTTGCGTGGTCACTTAATCAGTCTACAGGTTGGTTTCGAGGAGAAAACTAGTGCAAGGGGCAATCTGAAGAAAAAGCTTGAAACCTTGGTGGAATGAAGGTTATTTTTGCGGCCTTCCGGGTGTTGTTTGGAGGAAGCAGTCAAGATTGGTTCGATCATGGGTCAGTTTGAGAGTATTTTGACGCGGAAGAGGTGCGCCAGGTTTTTGTGGTTGGGTTGAGAAGAGCATATCTAGGAGAGCCAGATGAGAAACTGTATTCATTCCCACAGTGAGGGCCTTGCGATGTATCTACTGGGAAACGTGCTTGTAGTGGGTCTTGTCGTTGGGGGAGTGTCGCCGAAGTCGGCCGCCGCTCAGTCAGCTGGGCGAATCGAGCAGCTATCTGGCACCACGACTCCGGAATATGTGGTTCCTCGTACCCCGGATGGTGTTCCTGACCTTGAAGGGTTTTGGACAAATCAGACCTATACGCCACTTGAGCGTCCGAGCGAGGTCAACAAAGCGTTCTACACGGTCGAAGAAGCTGCGGAGATCGAGGAGGGACGATTTGAACGTGAAGTTGCTCAGACCTCACCTGGAACAATTCCCGATGTGCATTACGATTTCACGCAATTTGGCTTGGACCGTAGTCAGTCGACGTTCGCTAGGAGTCTTCGTACTTCTTTGATTGTTGATCCGCCGACGGGAAGACTTCCACCGCTGAATACCATAGGTCTAGAGAGAGCGAGAAAGGTGATGGAGGAGCGGGAGCGAATAGGAGGTCGGTGGGACGCAGCTGAGAATAACCAACTTGATGATCGCTGCATCATCATGAGGGGCGCCGGTCCACCCATGCTCAATGCTGGCTATAACGCGAATTATCACATAGTGCAGAACGCAGATTACGTGATGATCTTGGTTGAAATGATTCATGATGCGCGAATTATTCCCTTAGACGGTCGGCGTTACCCTTCTGGAAGAGTACGACACTGGATGGGTTTGCCCCGAGGGTATTGGGAAGGCGATAGCCTTGTTGTAGAAACGGCTAACTTTAATGGCAAGAATCCACTCGAAGGATCCAGCGACCAGCTGCGCGTGATTGAGCGGTTTACGAGAGTTTCGGATGACACGATTCTTTATAAATTTACGGTTGCAGATCCGGATACGTGGGACCGCTCTTGGACTGCAGAGATGTCAATGAAGAAGACGATAGGCCCGTTATTTGAGCATGCTTGTCACGAAGGGAATTACGGCTTGTACAACACGCTCGTCGGAGCGCGTCTCGAAGATCGAAAGGCTGATGAAGAAGACGGACTTCAGGGACCTGAGGAATAGGGGGCAGCGAGGATGCGACAGAAACATGTGGCTGTTATAGCTCGCGTAGTAGTCTTGTTTTGCAGTTTTCTTTTGTCAATGGAGGAAGTCTCCAGTCAATCTTCATCATCAATCAGCGCTGCTCGGACCCCGAATGAGACACCAGACTTCAATGGGATTTGGCAGGCGTTAGGCAATAACTATTGGAATGTTGAGCCGCATGCTGCTAGCCCGGGTATTGTTCGAGGTCTTGGTGCACTTGGCGCCGTGCCAGGTGGGCTCGGCGTCGTGGATGGGGGCGTAATTCCGTATCGTTCAGAGGCGCTAGTTCGGCGAAATGATAATTTCTCTAATCGGCTGACTCGTGACCCGGCTATTAAGTGTTATCTACCAGGTGTGCCGCGAGCGACCTATATGCCATTCCCGCTTCAGATTATTCAGGGACAGTCGCACATCATGATTCTTCATGAATTCGCCGGAGCCGTGCGAACGATATATATGACAGACCAGACGGAAGCTCCGGCCAGTAGTTGGATGGGATGGTCAAATGGAAGGTGGGAGGGTGAAACGCTTGTAATCGAAACAACCGGTTTCAATGGAATGACTTGGTTCGACAGAGCTGGCAATTATCACAGCGATCAACTCCGTGTGGTCGAACGGCTTACGGCGCGAAGTCCCGAAAGACTTAGCTATGAAGTGAAGATTGAGGACCCTATTGTTTTTACTCGTCCCTGGAAGATGTCTATGCCGCTCTACAGGCGAGCGGAGTCTAACGCGGAACTGTTGGAATTTAGGTGCGTGGAGTTTGTCGAAGATCTTATATATGGACATCTTCGGAAGGACCAAAGTCGATGAATATCCTGAGTGTGAGGAGTTTTAAGCCAATGCGAGATTCTTTCTGGCCTCTGGTCTTGTGGTTTGTCTTCTTTATTGTCTCTATTGCGGTTCCGCCTGCACTGGTCCAAATGTCGGCGCACCATGCTTTTTCCGCCGAATTTGATATCACGAAACCTGTCGAACTGAAGGGGACGTTGGTCAAGTGGGAAATGATTAATCCACATTCATGGTTCCATGTTGATGTTGAGGATTCAGTTGGAACTGTCGTCACATGGTTGATTGAAGGAGGGAGTCCAAACGAATTAATTCGTCTTGGTGTTACCCAGAATTCTTTGGCGATTGGAATCCAGCTGGCCGTAGAGGGCTACCGTGCGAAAGATGGGACAGAGAAAGCCGTGGGAAGGAATTTTGTGCTCGCGAACGGAGAAAGACTGTTTCTCGGTGGTTCGGCGAACCGGATCGGAGATGGTCGATAGATTGCTTTCAGTGTGCCGACGCCTTGGCGCGGGGCGATGCACACAAGGATAAAAAATAGGTCGTTCCCTAAAAGGAATCGGATTCAGTTTAAGTCGGCAAGTCGTGATATGAATTGCCGTAGCATAGAGATTGGCGTTCCACGAATACGTAGGTGATTTGTAAATGGTCTAAGTTTCGTATGTTGCAGAATATGTATTACAAGTTGAACCCACGTTCGTTGTGTAACGACAGGTCAAGCCCTGAGTTTTCTTCTTCTTCTTCTACTCGGATACCGATCACTGAATCGACAAGCTTGACGATTAGAAATGTAAGGACTCCCGAGTAGGCAGCAGTTACAGCCACACCTAACGTTTGAATACGTAGAAGAGCGCTGATGTTTAAGTCCGCTTCGAAGCCTCCCCAGGCAGTCGAAGCCAATATTGCGGTCATGATTGTGCCGATCGCTCCACCTATTCCGTGAACACCGAAAACATCTAGTGAATCGTCATATCCAAAGCGTCGTTTGAGGCCGTTGGCCCCCCAGAAACAAAGCCCGCCTGAGAGTAATCCAATCACAATGGCTCCGACCGGGCCGACAAAGCCCGCGGCTGGTGTGATCGCGGCAAGTCCGGCGATGGAGCCTGTGGCAATGCCTAGAACACTTGGTTTGCTGAGTTTCGACCATTCAAGAAACATCCATGTCAGTCCACCCATCGAGGCCGAAATATGCGTGACTGCCATGGCCATGCCGGCCGAAGCATTAGCCGCAAGCGCACTGCCAGCGTTGAACCCGAACCAACCTACCCATAACATGGAAGTTCCAACAACAGTAAGCACGATGCTATTAGGAGCCATGTTGCTTGTAGGATAGCCTTTGCGTTTTCCGAGTAGGATGCATAGAACTAACGCGGCTACTCCGGCGTTAACGTGGACGACGATCCCGCCAGCAAAATCTCTAACACCGAGTGCTCCTAGAAAGCCACCTCCCCATACCCAGTGTGCCACGGGCAAGTAAACAACAGTCACCCAGATTGCCATAAAGAGGAGCACCGCCGAAAATTTCATTCGCTCCGCAAACGCACCCACAATCAGCGCCGGTGTGATAATCGCGAAAGTCAGTTGAAACATCTGAAAGACCGATTCCGGAATAGTTCCATTGAGACTGTCTACTCCAACGCCTGACAGGAATAACTTGCCTGACCCGATGAAGCTGTGGAGACTGCCACCGTCGCCGAAGGCTAGACCATAGCCGTAGACGGTCCAGAGAACTGTAACAAGGCATGTGATAGCGAAACATTGCATCATGACTGAGAGAACGTTTTTTGCTCGAACCAGACCGGCGTAGAACAGGGAGAGTCCTGGAATAGTCATAAATAGAACAAGGAGGCTTGAGGTCAACATCCAGGCAGTGTCCCCTGAATCTAGGCTTTCCTGAGCCAGCGAGATTCTTGGTAAAACAAATACGAGGCCACCGGTGAGCATCGGAGTGATTGTCTTGTGTGTCAGATTGGGCATGATGGATGTCCTTCCCTCTGCGTCGATGCAGAGTAGCCACCTACGAACCGTTTTCACGGATGTCGATGTTCGGCCAATAGTCTAATTGACCAGCCGCGATATCTCCACACATGACGATACTCCGTCGTCACTGAGTGTTTTCGAACAGAGAATTAGATTTATCCCTTATTCCTTCAGTCTTCCTTATTTTCCCTTCCTAAGGTTAATCAAAGAAATTGTTGCCAATAATACAAGCATCGATACAGCAAACTCTTTTTCTTCAACTATTGAAACAACAAGAATTGCTACTGCCCACATAATTGATTGTGAAATTATTAATTTTTTTCATTTAATTCTCTGTTCGAAACTACTCCACAGTAAGCCTTCCAATTTGGGACTGATCGATCAGCGGCGGCATAATCTAAGTCTAGAGGGACGGCCGTGGATAACATTACGGCGCGACCGAAAACGTGAGGATTCATATAGTAAAGGCGACGCGTTGAATGCATGCTGAGCACGCGATCTCATCTTTGCTGAAGCGACAAGCATCAGGGCAAAGAATGATTCTAGGCGTTTATTTCAGCAAAACGTGGAATCATCGAGGTCTCGTCACATCAGCCGGTGAACCAGTAAATTGAGGGGATCTGATATGTTCGCACAACATGTCGTTCCTAGTCGATCGACTGACTACAGTCAGCGACATAGTTAAGCGACGCTTCTTCGACGATATTTTTATGACAGTCGCTTACTAGGGAGGTCGGAAATTTGAGTAAGTCCGGACTTCAAACAACGCGTCAATTTTGGACCAGTGAGCCAGGATTGGGAGAACTCAGACAGATTGTTTTACCGCGGAAAGGACGGAACGAAATACAAGTGCGGACTAGGTTTTCTGGGATTAGCCGGGGGACAGAGTCGTTGGTGTTTCGAGGGGAGGTGCCCGCGTCGCAGTACCGGACAATGCGAGCACCGTTTCAAGAAGGCGATTTCCCAGGTCCCGTTAAGTTCGGTTATAGCAGCGTTGGAGTGGTAGAAGACGGACCAGGCCATCTAGAAGGGAAAGACGTGTTTTGTTTGTTTCCTCACCAAGAACGGTACTGTGTTCCTGAAATCGAAGTCCTCGTCCTGCCAGATAGTGTGCCGGCATCTCGCGCAATACTCGCTGCGAATATGGAGACCGCGGTGAATATTGTCTGGGACGCACGGCCAACAGTGGGCGATGACATTATTGTGATTGGAGGAGGGGTAGTCGGACTACTCTCCGCCTATTTGTGCCGTGATTTACCAGGTGCAAAAGTTACTGTAATAGACCCTAACCGAGCACGTGAGCCGGTCGCGAACACGCTCGGCCTCGAGTATGAGGCTGCTCCAATGGCCACAGCAGCGGCGGACCTTATTATTCATGCGAGTGGTCAACCGGATGGGCTCCGCTCCGCGCTAGAGATGGCGGGTGCAGAAGGGACAGTGATTGAAGCAAGTTGGTTCGGGAGACAAGAAGTGTCACTTCCACTTGGAGAGGCGTTTCATTCTCGGCGTCTGAAGATTAAGAGTAGCCAAGTTGGAAGAATAGCTCCGGATCGCGTGCCTAGATGGGACCGTTTTCGACGTTTGGCGTTAGCACTTCGACTTCTGGAAAATGATCGCCTGGACGCGTTGATAACGGGAGAAAGCCGCTTCGAGGAACTGCCAAGGGTGCTGTCTGATTTGAGTTCGAATCCAGGCGATTCACTTTGTCACCGCATCCGATACACAGAGGCATGACGAAAGGAGATACTGAGAACCGTGTACAGTTTGAATATTCGGGATCACATCATGATCGCTCACAGTTTTCGGGGCGAGAGATTCGGACCAGCGCAAAAACTTCACGGCGCAACCTACGTGGTTGATGCAACCTTCGAGAGACCTCAGCTTGATAATGATGGAATGGTGGTGGATATTGGTCTCGCCTCGAAGGTACTCAACGAGATATTGGAATTATTTAACTATCGAAATCTAGATGAAATGAAGGTGTTTGAAGCTCGAAATTCAACTACAGAGGCCATTGCGAAGGAGATCTTTGATCGACTCGCGGGCGCTATCGGTTCGGGAAAATTCGGTGAGGGAGCCAGTGGTGTGACGTCAATATCCGTAACCCTTAGTGAGTCACATATTGCTTGGGGGCGCTACGAAGGACGTCTGTGAGTATTTCGGCACTTCATTTTCTTGTTCCCGGATCTTTACAGCAACTAACGGGTGGCTACCTGTACGACGCACGGATGGTCGATGCTCTGTTTTCGCGGGGCTGGCGCATTCATGTTCATGAGGTGTCTGGAGTGTTTCCGAAAGGGGATTTTGAAGCTTGTAGATCGCTTATAGAGACACTGGCCAATCTTCCAGATAATGCCAGGGTGTTAATCGATGGGTTATTGCTGGGTGGACTTTCGGAGCAAGCTGAACATCATTGGCGTAGGTTGAGGATCATCGTTCTGGTTCATCATCCGGTATCAGAAGAACCCGGTTTGCCGAACAGTGAAAAGAAAGAATTTGCGAAACTGGAAATGGGTGCGTACAAAATGTCAATAGGAGTAATAGTGACAAGCGCATTTACCGCGAGGGTCTTGACTGATGCTGGTGTCGACCGACGCATGGTGCGCATTGCTAACCCAGGAACGGACTCTGCCGAACTAGCTGTCGGGCCAGGCGACGGAGCCCCTCCACAGTTGCTGACGGTCGCAGCGATTATTCCTCGCAAAGGTCACGATGTACTGGTCCAGGCACTCTATAAAATTCGACAACTTCCGTGGAGTTGGGTTTGTGTGGGGAGTCTTGAACGAGAACGAGATTTCGCGGAGAAGATTAGAAAGCAGGTTGTTGAACGCGGAATTTCCGACCGTGTGACTTTTATCGGGGAATGTGATCGGCAGACACTTGATCGGTCTTATGCTGGAAGCTCAATTTTTGTGTTGCCGTCGTATTATGAGGGTTTCGGCATGGTACTTACTGAGGCAATCTCGAGAGGACTTCCTGTCGTGTCAACAGATGCGGGCGCTATTCGCCACACGGTTCCGTCGAAGGCATCTCTTCTGGTGCCTCCAGGAGACGCTGATGCTCTCTCGGAAGCGCTTGGCTCTCTGTTGGACCGAGAAGTAGGTATGAGCGGGAACTCGAGAGGACCTGGTGCTGTGCGGCGCCGAAGACTTGCTGCCGAGGCACGTCGGGTTTCGGACTTGTTGCCGACTTGGAGAACTGCGGCCGAGAAACTGGAAGTGGGAATCTTGTCCCTTGCCCCAGAGTAGATAAATTAACCCTCGGTCACCGGTTGCGTGACTTTTTGCTGCGGTTGGTTTTTGGTCTTACATCGCTGGCTATGAACAAAACTCTACTGTCATTCTAGATAGAAAGGATCAAAATGCACTGGGTACGTTTCGTTAATGACGGAGTAGAAGGGTTTGGGGCTCTGTCAGACGGGCTTATTACGCCGTATAGCGGTGAGTTCTTCGGAGCTCATCGTGCGAGCAGCTCAACACTTCTGTATGACGAAGTTGAAATCTTGACTCCGGTGTGCCCAGGGAAAATTATCGGTCTCGCGAACAACTTTCATGCGTTGATCGAAAAAACAGGAGGCACGGTGCCACTAGAGCCACTCTACTTTATCAAGGCGAATACGTCATTGAATTCTGATGGAGGGGAGATCGTTCGTCCAAGAGGATACGACGGGAAAGTGATCTTTGAGGGCGAACTTGGGCTGGTGATCCGTAAAACCTGCAGGAATGTAGCGCCTGATGAGGCGATGGAATTTTTGTTAGGCTGCACTTGTGTCAATGATGTGACGGCCATCGAATTGTTGCATAAAGATCGGAGTTTTCCGCAGTGGACTAGAGCGAAGGCGGCCGACACGTTTGGAGTCATAGGGCCGGTTATTGCGACTGACCTGGAACCAGCGTTGTTGCATGTGAAGACGCAAGTGAACGGTCAACAGAGGCAGTGTTTTCCTGTGAGCGACATGGTGTTTACTGTTGAAGAATTGGTGAGTCGTCTTTCTCGCGACATGACCCTTGAAGCTGGTGACATCATTGCGTGCGGCACGTCAGTAGGAGTTGGCACGCTACGGAATGATGATGTTGTTACTGTGACGATCGATGGTGTTGGCTCGATAACCAACACCTTTAGAGATTCAGTCGAGTCTAAATGACTGAGAAATTTGATCCTGAGTGGCTAAAATTACGGGAGCCCGTGGACCATCGGTCCCGTGCGGCTGCCGTGATTTCGTTGCTGGTCACAGCATGGAAGAAGAATGAATGGTCTCGAATTGTGGACCTCGGCAGTGGGACGGGTTCGAACGTGAGGTTTTTGTCTCTGAAGTTGCCGAGTGTTAAGCAATGGACGCTCGTTGATCACGATGCGAAGCTTTTTGATCGATTAGAGGAAAGTGATTCATTTGGAGAGGTTTCCTGCGTCATAGGTGACTTGGCGGATGTTGGATTACAGGTAATTCGGGACCGCCGTGCGCAGCTCGTAACTGGCTCAGCGCTTCTCGATTTGGTTTCTAAGGAGTGGCTAACGTTGTTGGCTATGTGCTGTCGAGAAATGTCGTGTGCGGCATACTTTGCTCTGACTTACGATGGAACGATTAAATGGCATTTTGATGGTGGTTCCGAGAATGCATCGGTCCGTGATGACGAATTCATTCGCCAAGCGGTCAACAAGCACCAGCGCCGGGAAAAGGGTTTGGGGAAGGCTCTTGGTCCGATGGCTGGACTGAATGCAGAGACCATTTTTCGCAACGCTGATTTCCGCGTGTGGTTATTGCGAAGTCCGTGGTTGCTTACGAAAAAGGATGCTCAGTTGGTGCACAAGCTCGTGTCTGGCTGGCAAACAGCCGCGCTGGACCAAGTAGAAGAGGATAAGGGCGAGAATTATACGCGAGCCACCGATCGTATTCTTGAGTGGGCGGAGAGTCGGCACGAAATCATCGATAAAGCGGAATTTACCCTAACTGTTGGCCATTTGGATTTGTTAGCCTTGCCGAGAGAATCGTCGGGGTGAACTCTTCGCGTGTGCGGTTCTAAGGACTCAGCTCAACGCTTCGAAGCGGCGGGAGGCTCGTCTTTGGCTGTTCCGAACGAATGGAGTGACCGCAATTCGAGATCGAACAAGACATCATCGTCGTCTAGTCTGAATAACCGATACTTTGAGCGAATGGCGTCGTCGAGATTGACGATTTGGTTGAACGTCAAAGCTGGTCGTCCCGAACCAATCAGGAGCGGTGCGATCGTGATGTGTAGACGGTCTATGACATTGGCTTCAAGGAAACGAGATACTGTGATACCACCGCCCTCAATGAGGAACCGGCGAAATCCGAGCTTTCGTAGCTCTAACAGAATGCGGTGTGGATCTATGTGCCCGTGAGTATTTGGCGACAATTCGAGTTCTATCACTCGGTCTGAAGAGTTCGTGTCACGAGGTGAGGCATTCTCGTGTTGACCGCTCCGACGGATTAATATCGTGGGTGCAGCGTTGTCGTTGAATATGTGGCTGGTTCTTTCGAGTCGTCGGTTTGGATCGATGACGACACGTGTAGGATTCTTGCCGGAGGCTGCTCTCACGGTTAGGCGAGGGTCGTCTTCGACGATGGTACCGGCGCCGACAATGACTGCGTCTACGATTGCACGGAGACGATGTAGACGGAGGATGTCGGCCGGTCCGGTGATGTAATGAGAATCTCCGCTTACTGTGGCGATTCGACCATCGAGACTCTGGCCGAGCTGAGCAACAACGAATTCGGGCGAGATTTGGAGAGGAAAAAACAGCTCGATTAGGGCCCGAGCCTGGTCTGTAGGCGGACTGGAGGTTTCCCACCGACCGTCGGGGTAGACTTGCAACCAGACAGCCGGCTTGCGATGATGGTGCACTCTCTGGGTCGGTATGATGGTCGGAGGGACAGCTTGAAGAAGGTCCCAAGCGGTAAGTTCGTCAATTTGCATGGTTTGAATCATGGTGATTCTAGGCTGTTAGAGTAACAACGTTGAGTATTCGGATGCACGATTCGGAAAGAGGATTGTTCGACCTTCGCCAAGGACGACCAGTGTACGTTAATCGACCAGGTGAGCCTGGTGTGCTGGTTGCGACCGTCGATGGTCTAGCAACGGAAGCGCTGGCGGAACTTAGGCATTATGGGCCGGCTCGTCTGGCGGTGACGCATCATCGGGCGGCTTCTATGGGGCTGGCGGACCAATCTGATTTTTCCACGCAACAGCACCCGTTGAGTCTTTCATTGAATGGTGAAGGTCCAGAGCAGATTTTTCAGATGGCGAGTGCTCGTGGAGACTTTGGTGTTGATCAGCGGGATGTTCGGCCCGCTACGGTTGTAGAAGTCGGTGGTTTGACGTTGGCGAGGCTTGGCCGTCTTTTACCAGCAGTGGTCACGGTTCACGCGGAACCGGATACTTCTACGACTTTACGAACGAATCTTGAGACCGGAGCAGTGTTAGCGGTTACCGTCGATCAAATTAACTCAATGGCCGGCAATCGCGGCGTTCGTGTAGTGCGTGTTACCGATGGCCCAGTGCCTCTTCCCGAGGCCGAAGACGCACGGTTTGTTTTCTTTAGGGAGTCGAATGGACTTCTGGAACACGTGGCCGTTCTTATTGGTGAGAGGGATGGAATGCCGGATCCTGTTCCGGTTCGAATCCATTCTGCATGTCTTACAGGTGATCTCTTTGGAAGTCTTCGCTGTGACTGTGGTGAACAGCTTCATGGTAGTTTGGAGACTTTCGCGGCTCTAGGCGGAGGTGTGCTTCTTTACATGTCGCAGGAGGGAAGAGATATCGGATTGGTTAATAAGTTGCGCGCCTATCGACTGCAGGAAGGCGGGCTCGACACGATAGAAGCAGATGAGACTCTGGGTTTCGGTGCGGATGAGCGGGATTATGGTGCGGCGATAGAGATATTGAAGGCACTCGATGTGACGCGCGTACAGTTGTTGACAAATAATCCGGAAAAGGTTCGTGCTTTATCTGATGCCGGAATTGAAATAGCGCGACGAGTGCCTTTATTTGGAACGCTGAATCGCCATAATTTGCCTTATGTTAGGACAAAGGTCAAAAAGGCTGGCCATTGGCTCGATGATATGTTCGATGCGGCAGGAAAGTCAGAAGTTCTTGATGAGTAAGACGGCCCGTGTCGCGATCAGCATTTGATGCTCCCAGCGGCACTACTGACTGAGATTGTCTAGCGGAAAATTTTGAACGTCTCGAATTACGCTGGCCAAGATGCGTCCATAATGTTCGACTAGTGCTTGACCCATGGCGGCGGTTGCTAACGTCGCGTCTCCAACGGCGCCGCATGGATTCAGGTCTTTGGCGAGCCAGGCAAATGACGCCGCTCCTACAGGTTTAACCGTAGAACCTTTTTTCTGTAGCTCTTCGCCAAAGGAGTCGAACTGACGAATATGCTTTGTTCGAACTCGATCGGGGTGAAGGTGTTGCATCATCGCTGTCTCAATAGCACCACCATGGAAGCCGTGATGAACTTCGTTGCTCGGAAGTGATAGCGAATCGGGCGGCGCTATATCCGTATAGTTGAAGATTACGACTAATTGTTTTTGTTCGAACCTAAGTCTCAATGCTGCCGCTTCAACTGAAGGACGATTTCCACCATGACTATTGGATATCAAGAGACGACGAACTCCTGAACGAGCGAGTGCGATTCCATAGTATTGAATGATGCGACTCACGACATTCGGGGAAAGATGGAGTGTTCCGGCAAACTGTGTATGTTCTTGGCTAGCTCCAACACTTTGTGGTGGAAGAGCCCATGCAGCAAAATTTTCGGAGAGGTGACCAAATGCATTAGCCAGCAACCCTAGTCCGATATCGAGATCGGTGGACAATGGCAGATGAGGGCCGTGCTGCTCGATAGCAGCGAGTGGGAGAATCGCTACTGGATTCTGCTCGGCCAGACCTGAGGCTTCGGGTGATGTCAGTGAATGCCAGTAACGAATCGTAGACATAGCCATTAGGCAAGTTAATAGTTTTCTCGCTGGAAGATTACGAGATCGTACCCGATCCATCCATGCTTGAGACATTTGCGAAGCGCATTTCCACCGGAGAGGTGACCAAATCGATCTTCAAGGGGGAGCCAGCCCAAGAGAATATCAGCAACTGCGAGAACGTGGTCTCTCGGTCTTTCCAATTCTAAGAAAGAAGTCAAGTCTGTCGTTGACCTATGGTTGAACCCGGAATCGGTTGCTAAAGTAAGCAGCTGTGAGGTCTCGATCAGCGTATTTGCACGCCAACCACGCTTATAGCGAGATATGGTTCGTGTCGCTTTAGGGATAGTTGCTCCACGTGTGAAGTCATCGCAAATGACCAAAGAACCACCTGGGCGGATGAGTCGACTGCATTCGGAAAAAAATCTCGCAGGGTCTTCTGCATGAACAAAAGACTCAATAGCGAAAGCACAATCCGCAGGTTCAAGTGTGGTTGGAAGATTACAGTAATCGCCTTCGAGACAAACGATGCGGTCCAACATCTTCTTATCATGGATATATCGTTTGGCAATTTGAACTTGGACAGGGCTTAAGGTGATGCCCGTGCCACGGATAGGGATGTGTTGGGCCACGTGACATAAGCTCGTTCCTATTCCGCATCCGAGATCGACAACGTGAGGCAATTCAACGGGAGGATCAATATTTCGTAGGTGTCCGATAATTCTATTTTCGATGTAACGAAACGCTTGATCGCGGTCGAAAGCACCAGGGCCCCATACTGCACGATGGATAGCTCCAAGATGCCCACCTTGTCCCCGGGATACAAAGGCAGTCGTTCGGTCGTCGTAATACTGACGAACACGTGAGGCGACGTCATTCGACATTGGTCTATGTACTAGTGTTCCGTTTTTCGAGTCTTGCGTACACGTCGCCCGATCCATTTTTTGCGGTCGTTGTTTTGAGAGTCCGCAACAATTCATCTTGGCCCAGCCAACGTTGATTGGCCAAGCGGTACGTCTCCCCAGGCGACCAATTGAATTCGTAGTTCCCGAGCGCATTTAAGCGGTCGACGGAGTCGATCACGTGTTCGAGCGCGTTGGGGATGTATTCAAAAGAAACAACTTGAAGAGGCGTGCTCAACCCTTCAAGCACCTGAGGTTCAGCCCCCTCCACATCAATCTTTACGAACACAGGGATTCCATATTTGACGATCAACGCATCAAGACTGGTCGTGCTGACCTCGAGCGTTCGATTCCATTGGACAGTCGAGAAATCTTGCTCCTGTCTACGGGCCTCTTTCCACTTTTGATCGAGTGTACTCATAGTTGGATTAAGCTCGCTGATCGAAAGGGTCTTTTTTCCAGTGAAGTTATCGACAGCGGATTCGACTACTCGAACATTGTCAGTATCTCTAAACATTACATTGAGAAGGCGAACACAGTCAGGTTGAGGCTCTATCGCAATTACATGACACCCCAAAGCTTTGAGTGCTCTGACCCGATTTCCGACATGAGCGCCAACATCGAAGACGAGATCTCCGGGGCGAACAAATCTGGTGTACAAACGACGGAGTCGTTTTTGGCGGCGAGGTATTCCGTGGTAGACGACAATCGATCGCAGAAGCCCTAATAAACGATTCGTTTGACTCATGTGGTCTCAGCGCGGTTTTGTGACATTCCTCTACCTGCCTAGTCCCAGCTACAATGGCAGTGTCCATATTCTTAGGAAAGTTGATTCACTGTCCAGTTTGATGAGTCGGAGACAGGAGTGGGGGAGGGACCGAGCTTTCCCTAAGTATGGTTAATACTGTTTTTCGAGAAAACAGTGACGGTAAGGGTTGGCTCCACGAGGTTTAGTTGTTAGAAGGGTGTTTCTAACGGTATGTTGTGTTCGACTCTCAGGAGCGCTAATGGACTTCTCAAGGATTAACTCCACTGGGCGTGGTTTACGTGCACTTTCATTTGTGATGGGTGCGTTTCTGCTTTTGATGGGTGTGAATAAGATTCAGTGGTTAACAGATAGTGAATTTCTCGTGTACGAACTCAATCAATGGTTAGGTCTAGCGCCAGAGATCAGCCGGTTGTACCTTGAAACAATAGCCATACCGGGTGCTCATTTTTTTGCACCATTGGTGGTCTTGGGTGAACTTCTCGCAGGTGCTGCGTTGATGCTTGGATATCGTGTGCGTTCGACAGCGATGATGGCGCTCGTGATGGTGCTGAACTTTCATTTTGCGAGTGGCATTATTTTTACTTTCGGTTATTTGACGAACGGGTATGGTCCACCAGTGATTGGCAGCCTGTTGGCACTCGGGATTGGTGGAGGTCGCCTGCCACTTGCATTGTCGCGTTAAGCTAATGATGTCTTTTCTCAGAAATCTTGTTCAGAGATGGGTCTTCTGCCCACGGATTCCTTCGTTGGCCACCATGTCTGCTGCTCTAGTGTTACTCAATTGTTCAGTGACATTTCGGAATGTGTGGCCGACGTTGTCGATTCGCCCGACTAGTGAGATATCGCTGGAGCTTGCGATCGTGCTTGTATTACTAGCGGTTCTTAAGGGACGAGGAAAGTTCGTTTCCCTAAACTTCGTTCGTGGTTTGAGCATCATTTGGAGTTTTTTAATCGTCGGTCGGTACATCGAGATTACTACACGGTCACTTTACGGACGTGATGTCAATGTGTATTGGGACTTTAGGCATGTGCCTAGTGTCGGAGCGATGTTTGCTACTGTCGCGGATCCGTGGCTAGTAATCATTGGTGTGGGTGGCGCCATACTCGTTCCGTTTGTTGTTTACTTCGCGTCCTTCTGGGCTTTCACTCAAATTGTGAATTCTGTCTCAAGACCCGGATCGCGCGCCGGGCTTGCCGCTGTTGGTACTGCAGTATTGCTTGTATTCGGATTTGCACAATTAGGGGGACGCGTTGCCGATGGCGTTCGATTCGCAGACCCCGTCTCGCCAGCCTACGCCAGAGAATCGTTCGAGTTCGTTTATGAGATGACAGGTGCAGGTGTGGCGGCGCTAGGTGACGGCCCGAATATTGATTCTTCGCTGGTGAATGTTGCAGGCGCGGATGTCTTTGTGGTGTTTATGGAATCGTATGGAGCTGTTTCTTGGCAAGAACCTGCACTATCTGAACCTTTAGTAACTAGTCGACGGAATCTTGAGGCAGACATTCGGGAGACCGGTCGAGATGTTGTGTCCGCGATGGTGGAGTCGACCACCTTTGGTGGCGAATCGTGGTTAGCTCATATCAGTCTTCTTTCTGGGACTGAGGTGCGTGACGATCGGACTAATGTTCGTTTGATGGCTCAGAACAGGGACACGCTGGTCAAACTATTCGGCCGGAATGATTATCGGACCGTGGCTATTGTGCCTGGCCTCCTTGTTTCGTGGCCAGAAGGGGCCTTCTATGGATTCGATGATATTTATGACTACGAACGACTCGGGTACACGGGGCCGCCGTTTGGATGGTGGAGTATCAATGATCAGTATGCATTGGCTCATGTTGATTCTGTTGAAATATCTCCCCGCGAGAGGAATCCTCGATTTGTGTTTTTTTCGACGATCAGTACGCATGCGCCATTCACTCCTACGCCGCCTTATCAGGAGGATTGGACCCGAGTACTTAGCGCGCATCCATATGACGAGGTCGAACTCCACGAGGCGTGGTCAGACCAGCCTGATTGGCTGAATCTAGGTCCAAGTTACGTTAAGGCTCTTCGTTATTCCTATTCGATGATAGGAGGTTATCTTCGTTTTCGAGCGGAACGCGATCTCGTAATGATTCTTGTCGGAGATCATCAACCACCGGCTCTAGTAAGTGGCGAAGCTGCGTCTTGGAATGTTCCAGTACATATAGTATCAAGTCGAGAAGCGTTACTCGATCGTTTCCGCGCGAATGGATTTGGGAACGGACTTGCTCCAAACGATGTCGCCGTGGCTCGGATGGATTCACTTTTGCTGATACTTCTTGATGCATTCGGTTCGCGATGATCTATTTCTAAGGTTGCCGTCGGTGCGAATTGTGTCCTCCTGATGCAGCAGTCGCTTTACTCTGCGGAAGATTGGTTTCCGGTTATTTTCTGGTTTTGTTGTGCGAGACTAACGTTAGAGAGGTCGGTCAACAATAGCGAAGAGGAAGGTCAAGTAGGACTCTTCGGTGGCGCAATTCTGAGTATTGAGATCCAAACTGTGCTGGCAGCAAAGGACTCCGAAGATCGCCAGAAACGGAAAGTGTCGTGGGCAGATAACGCTTCGATTCGCCGAATTCGTTTTCATAATCCTCAGTTGGAAAGCGTAACGTCAATGTTGATTGTCCGTTCTTGTAGTCTACTTCATACAGCGGGTTTGTTCGGAGTACCCCAGTAACGTTCCATTCTTCATATAGCGAAAACCTTCGAAAGAAGTGCGAATTTCTTGTCGCCAAGAGCGCGAGCGATGATGCCGTGTTTAGCTCGTCTGATGTGGCGTCGCAGGAGAAGTCAATCGTCTTCGTTGAGATCAAGTTGTTCACAATTGTCTCGTCATTGAAGAGTCTGGGTGTTAGGGAACGGAAGAGGCTTTGGTAGGCCGAGGGAGATAACGTGTTCCCGGCTGAGTAGTTATATCCATTGGTGCTGTGGAGATGAGGCATGACGATAAGACCGTCCTCGCTCATGACCCGTTCCATTTCTCCAGCTAATAACCGCTTGTGCCATATGTACGGAAAAGCGTCGCTGAGAAGAATCGTAGAGAAGATCTTCGTGGGAAATGGAAGTGGACTGTTGGCGTCACAGCAGACGGCTATGGCGTCCGGTGCGACGATACGTGTCGCAAGAAATAATTTCCAGAAGTGGACATCTGTAACTACCACATTCTTGAAGGATTTTGTATTAAGTAGGGTTCGAGTAACGTGTCCGGAACCTCCACAAAGGTCGAGTGCGAGCCCCGTTGGATTCATTTCGTGGGCTAGTGTGGACAGAATGCTTTCTGTTGCGAAATAGGTGGGGTCCGAGAAACGGTAGAGGAAATAATCCTTTTCGGCGTCCAAACAAAGTACGTTCAGAAGTTCTCGATAGGTAGTTGACGGTTGGTTGGAATCTAACTGTAGTACGGACGGCATCTGTGTGTTGTCGAGATTCAACACTGTCTGAAGGGCGTCGTTGCGGTTGCCGGTTTCTAGATGGCGGAGTGCCGTTCGTGTCTTGTCGTCAGCCAGTAATATTGGAGTTCCATCAATTACAGGAAATGCACAACACTCGCAGCCGAGAACGCCTTCGAGAATCTGATCTCTAATGATTCTGAGCGCTTTGTTGTGGACAACTGTCAAACTAGTGCCACAGAACGGGCATTGAAGCATTTCGAGTGTCCGCTCATTCATCGCGACTATTGTCCTGTATTTTCTCGTTCGAGGGAGTGCTCAATTTCGCTATCGCATCGGTTGGTGAGTTATGGGCTTTACGGAAGCTCCGAAGTCGTCGAGAAACGTTGGTCCGATCGTTCCAGTTCTCGAGCGGCGGTAATGTTCGATTCCGAGAAGATTTACGGCCTGCTCTTCTTTAATGTAGGTAAGGGCGCTATTCTCGAATTGCGTTCTGTGACAGGCGAGAGCAGCAAGTTTTGCCTTGGCAAATTGGCCAATGTGAATGATGAGGGACGGCTTTGGAGCCTCTGCGCCAAACGCGTCTGGATCATCTATTCCAAGGACTGTGTGAAGCGATTGTTTGATCGAATCCTGAGAGTCGCTATTTTGAGCAGTCACATTTTGCTCGTCGACCGATTGTTGAGACGTTCGGATCGCGTGAGAGACCACTCGACGCATCGAACCAGGAGGAATGGAGACGTAGTACAACGCTGGCGCATTTTTCCCGAGAGACGCGACAGCTGCGGTTGTCATTTCATACACAGCAATGTGGTCGGGGTGGCCATAGATACCATCTTTATCGAATGTAATCACAACATCAGGATTAGTGCGAGTGATATACGTTTCGATATCTGACTCTAGGGAAGGTCGACTGAGCCATGGAAGCATTCCGTCTTCATGCCCCATTAGACGCACGGACGAAATTCCGAGAGTCTGAGCTGCTGATTGCAACTCATTGGCTCGCGTTCGCGCTACGTCTTTACTACCACGCCCATGTTCGCCGTGTGTTAGGCACAAGAGGGATACCTGTGTCCCAAGATGCGAGCACCACGCAAGGAGGCCGCCACAGCTGATGGATTCATCATCTGGATGTGCAAACACTGCAAGAATAGAGCGGCCGTCGAGTGTTTGTGTGGTGCTCACAAGGGATTCCGAGAAGAAGCGTGGTCATTTCGGCCGGAGTGGTTGACGAGTGCGTCGTAGATCCTGATGTGCGAGAGGGCCATTCTATGGGGACTGAAACGGGTTACGGCGCGCTCGCGTATTCGTTTCCGGTCGAGGGTCACAATCCACGATAACGCACTTGAAAGCTGTTCGACCGTATCGAAGACACCTCCAGTGATTCCGTGCTCCACAAGTTCACTGACAGCACCACGGTTAAGCGCGGCAACCGGGGTTCCGCATGCCATTGCTTCAGCCAAAACGAGTCCGAAGGGCTCAGGAACCTGCACCGGGTAAAGGATCGCGCGCGCTCCGCCAAGCAGATGGGCTTTTGCTTCAGGAGCTACTTCTCCCACGAAGATAACGTGTTTTCCATCCACGTGCTCCGAGACAGTTTCTCGATAGTATTTGTTTTCGGCGGCCGCGAGTAAAAGTGGTATGCCGGAACGGCGTGCCAAATCTATCGCTTCAATCACTCCTTTGCCCTCTGTAAAACGACCAATAAAGAGGAGATACGAACCAGGCTCTTCTTGAAAATCCAGTATCGAGGTGTCAACTACGTGACTTACGATTCCAGCAATGTTGAGACCTTTCATTTGCTGGGCCTGAGCCTTTGAAATCGCAATGAATGGACTCTCTTGATAACGTCTCCAGAGGGAGATCTCTGAGGGCGTTGGCCAGTGATGGATTGTGTGTACGATCGGAACAGGTGACAATCTTGAATAGGCTAAGGAGATCGGGGCAAATTCGGCGTGTGCATGGATCAGGTCGAAGTCGGCAGCTCGTTCCACGGCTGCTGCCAGGTTAAATTGCTCGCATAGTTCCCATGGCCAGAGAGAAAGATCGTTGTGGTAGCCGAGTTCGAATGTAGCGTGCAGCTTAGCGCTTGTAGTGGAAGACCCGGCAGCGAAGAGCGTGACTGTTTGCCCTTGTTCTACAAGACTGTCAACGAGAAGACTTGTGACAGTCTCTATTGATCCTGACTTTCGAGGTGGCACCGATTGGGCGACAGGTGCGACTACTGCGATCCGAAGGATTCGTTCTATGGGGTTGCGGTGAAAACTTGTCACGAGCAGGCCTGTTCGAGAAGAGGTTGCAGGATACGCTTGGCTTCAAAGTAATCGTTTGCAATTTCAACTGCACACTTTGAATGTCGTTGGTAGTCGAGATAGATCCGTTCAATTCCGTCCACGGCCTCTTCAAGACAAGAAAACTTAAGAAGTCCGCTGCCCTCTGGAAGGTGAGCAGACCATCCTGTGTCTTGCGCTAGAACAGGTCGGCCCGCAGCGAGATAACATTCAGACCTATCGCTAAACCAGCCTGAATGGTGTGTGACATATGCATGCTTGGCGATTCCAATTTCGGCTTTTGACCCTTGAATAAATCTCCGATAGTCGTTGATCGACCTGGATACATGCATTGCTTCGACAGGGTTCCAGCCATAAGTTCGGAGTAGATCGGTCGGTCCGTTTACCGCTATCTGGAATTTCGCATTGGTTTGGGCTGGAAGGTTCATGAAACGGATGAACTCTCGGTTTTTGTTTCCGTCGAGGTCAGCAAAACTCTTGTTCTTCCACGTCATGACAGTAGTGAACCTGTCGCCAATAGGCGGCGTCTGAGTTTTCCAGAGGTCGACAATTACGGGTTGCCAGGTCTTATGCCAGATTCGGTCGCCCGTGGGTATCTTACAAAGCGGAGTGCCTATGTTGGCGCCGAAAGTGAACAGATGATCAAACTCGTTAAAGAACTCTACGTACCAACTGACGGCCTTTGCGATTGCAAGTTGCGTGAACACGGGGTCGGAATCAATGAACACACGATGAGGAATCGATCGGTATTCGTCTCGCCAAAACCATGATCCACCAGACAGATTGATGAATAGGTCCGTGTTCCGACAATATGCACGGACTTCATTCTTGGTCCAACCATGGTATGTTCCATCGAAATTGATAAAACACCAGCTGTTTGCGAGACCGAATGGCTCTAGAGAGTCTCTGATGTAGCGTGTTCCATAGGACGGATCCTCCGAGATGGTATTGCTCTCAGGGTCATATCCGCATTCTCCTGTGTCCTCGATATAGGCAACCTCATGACCAAGCGCACGTAATCCGAGGAGATACATGAGCGAACACCATGTCACTCCACCGAATGGGTAGCGCGCGATAATACCCGCGACAAGAATTTTCACTTCTTTTCTCTGCTTGTCTAGTGTTTACACGAATGGCTTCTCAATAGAAACCCCGACAGAAAGCTGTTCACACATTCGCCGATAGAGTTCGCTCAAAAGAAGCAACTCATCGTGGGTGCCAGTGGCGCTTAGTTTCCCTTTGTTCATGACGATTATTCTGGTTGCATCCTGAACCGTCGATAATCGGTGCGCAATGACGATTATGGTTCGTCCGGCTCGAAGCTGGCGAAGAGTTTCAAACACTGAGGCCTCAGAGATCGCATCGACGGCAGAGGTTGGTTCGTCGAGAATAAGAATCGGAGCGGCTTTGAGTAAAGCTCTGGCAATTCCAAGGCGTTGGCGTTCGCCGCCTGAAAGGGTGGCGCCATTCTCAGCAACTTCTGTTTGGAATCCAAGAGGGAGTTGTTGGATCCAAGAGTAAATGTGTGCAGCGCGTGCTACATCCAGTAGGTCGGAATCGGTCGCATCCAGCCGCCCGTATCGGATATTGTCAGCAATGGTGCCAGTCAAAAGAATTGGTTCCTGCGGCACCACGGCGACACAGCGGCGGAGAGAATCAAGCGAGTAACGCTGTGTATCACGGTCATCGATTAAGACGCGTCCCTTGTCTGGGTCGAAGAATCGAGGAATTAAGTTTGCTAACGTTGTTTTTCCGGCTCCCGTCGGACCAACGAGGGCAACTAGTTCCCCGGGATGAGCCTCAAAGCTAACTTGGTCCACGGCTGTTATGTCATTTCCATATGAAAAACTCACATTCTCAAAAGAGATGTGTCCCGCAACCTTTGATGCGTCGATCGAATTTGGTGACGCTTTGTCTTCAGCGGTGAGTGCGAGAATTTCTCGGACACGATGAGCACTTACTAGAGCCTGACGAAGTGTTCCGGTTGTTCGAGCGATCTCAGACACTGGGTCGTAAACAGCCGATAGATAGGCGATAACGACCAGTAAACTGCCTACCGTGAGTGTTCCTGAAAGAACGTGCAATCCACCGACGGTCAATACGAGTGCAGCTCCAGCAAGGGTTATGGCAGTAACGGTGACAGAGAATAGCGATTCTTGCCAGGTGAGCTGTAGGCGGGCTTTCATCGTGTCAATGCTCGCGAGAGAGAAGCGATCGAGTTCGTGCTTCTCTCGGACGAAACTCTTGATGGCCGCGATGGAGTGCAACGTCTCGAATATTCGTTGAAGAAGTGTTGATTCTCTCAACTTCACACGTTCGGCTCGATCTGTCATGGTCCCGGAATAATAGCGGAGTGAGACATAGAGAAATGGTGCAACTGAGAGCGATAAGAAGGCAAGGGTGGAATCAAGGAAGTAAAGTACAACAAACATAACTGTCAGATGTAAGGCAGCAAGTGACAGAGGGAAAAGTCCGCCAATAATCAAGTCGTCAACACAGTATGCATCAGCATCAAGTCTGTACACAGAGTCGGAAGATCTAGTCTTGACATGGTGGCTAAGTGGAAGGTTTTGAAGATGTTCTAGAAGCTGAAGTCTGAGGTCGTAGACGATATGTTGCCCCATGCCAACTTGTAGCTGTGTATTAACCATCCGCGAGAATTCGGTCGCCAGCTGCACAGCGAATCCGACCAGAACGATCGTAACAAGTAAAAATGTCGAATTCGTCTCGTCCAATACAGGGGCATAGACGGTGAGACGTTCGGGGAAAGGCTGTTGACCAAGTACGTTGTCAACGATCAGCTTAAGAGCCCACGGTGAAAGTGTCGCCAGTCCGATTTCTAATATAGAAAGACCGGAGATGCCGATGACTCGTGGGCTATATGGAGCAAGGAAAGCGAGCGTCCAGCGAAAAAGCGTCACATCGAAACCTACTACAATGTATTACTGATGTCGAAATTAACGACGGCTATTACCTCTCGTATGACAGACAAGTTGCTCACTTAACGCGAATGTGAGCGCTGTTAGAATACTGGCAGTTTAGCGGAGGATTCCAGAATGATTAGCAGATTTATTTCCTGCACGGCAGGGTGCCTAATGCTGTTCGGTTCCGTCGCGTCAGCCCAATCTAACTGGCCGCAGTTCCGCGGGGAGACTGCGGGTGTCGTGGCTGATGATCCTCGACTGCCGGATTCATGGGGACCTAACGAAAATATTGTGTGGTCGATTGATGTTCCAGGGACATCGTGGAGTTCTCCGATAGTTTGGGATGAACACGTGTTTGTCGTAACTGCAACGAGAATTGATGGCGGAGATGATCCCGTGGACCCTGTTGAGACCTATCGGGCACGTTCTTTAGGTGGTTCAATGACGGCCGCAAATGTTGAGCAGGCGACAACCCCGATGCGCTGGATGATTTACGACGTTGATTTCTCCACAGGTGAGATCCGCTGGGAGAAGGCGATACACACGGCGGTGCCTTCATTGCCCACGCATCAGAAGACCAGCTACGCAGCCGAAACCCCGGTTACGGATGGTAAACGGGTGTATGTGTATCTTGGAGATATCGGACTTTTTGCGTTCAGTTTCGATGGCGAATTGGATTGGTCCGTGCAGATGGAATGGTTGCCTCGCCGAGATTGGGGGTCTGCAACTTCTCCCGTTGTGCATGACGGGCGAATTTATGTTGTCAACGACAACGAAGCACAATCGTTCGTCGCGTCCTACGACACCGAAACAGGAACTGAGATATGGCGAACCAATCGCGACGAAGGGAGTAACTGGGCGACACCATTCATTTGGGAAAACGATGTGAGAACAGAGATTGTAACGTCAGCGAACGGAGGCGTTCGAGCTTACTCTCTGGATGGCGAGTTGTTGTGGGAGCTGCACGGGATGTCGTCTTTGGTTATTCCGACACCGTTCGCACAACACGGATTGCTCTACATTAACTCTGGTTACGTCGCTGACCAGTCGAGGCCGGTCTATGCCATCCGGCCTGGCGCTTCCGGTGATATTTCGCTTGGTGAAGGAAGTAACAGTAATGACTATGTTGTGTGGTCGCATCCACAACTTGGGTCCTACAACCCGTCGTCTCTGGTCTATGGGGACTATCACTATACTTTGCTCGATCGCGGTATTTTGCTGTGCTATGACGCCAGAACTGGCCGGGAGGTCTATCCTCGCGCACGTATTACGGCGGGCACATTGTTTACTGCGTCTCCGTGGGCCTATAACGGCAAGATCTTTGCGATGAGCGAAGATGGTGACACATTTGTGATCCAAGCTGGACGAGAATTTTCTGTCCTCGGTCGAAATTCGATGAATGAAATGTCAATGGCGACGCCGGCGGTGTCGCAGGGAAGCTTGTTTCTTCGAACGGCGACTCAACTGTTTCGCATTAGCTCTGCAGTTCAGTGACAACTGAAGATAGGATTGGACTAGAGATGGCAATATGGTTCGCGGTCGGCTCGGTTCTGAGTGGTTTTGGTGTTCTATTCGGTGCATTCGGGGCTCATGGTCTAAGAGGTCGAATCGATACCGATATGCTGGCGGTATTTGAGACAGGCGTTCGGTACCACTTGATTCATGGCCTTGGGTTGATTGCAGTGGCGTTCGCTATGACGCGATGGCCTAGTGCGTGGGTAAACTCTGCGGGTTGGCTATTCGTTGTCGGTATTGCGATCTTTTCCGGAAGTCTTTATCTGATGGCGGTAACGAACGCTCGTTGGCTGGGTGCGATCACGCCAATCGGGGGGCTTTGCTTTCTCATGGGTTGGGGCGCGCTGGCTGTCGCGGCCCTGCGAGGTTCATCGTAGATTGTGGTGTGCCGGAAATGGCACCATTGCTTTTTGGACATTTTGCGTCCTCCTGGAAAGTATCAAAAGTGACAGGTGCCCGAATCATTCTTTACGTCCTTGGGGCGAAATCTACCACCGCACGAGCATAGGACTAAGGTGCTGTAGAAACGCGTGAATGATCTCTCAGAAATTCGTAAATTTGAGCAGTAGCTACTTTTGCCGCAGCAAATCGTTGACGACTATGAGGGTATCGTAATGACAGGACCAAAGGTTGCCAGGACAAATACTTTGACTCTTTCGGCATTAGCGCTCGTAGCAAAATCAGCCACTTTCATGCTGTTGGTCCAATTGACCGTTTCTGCTCAAGAAGCAAGCATGCCGCCTGTGCCGTTCACAAAGTTTGTCCTGAACAACGGACTGACTCTTATCGTCCACGAAGACCATAAAGCACCAGTCGTTGCGGTTAACGTCTGGTATCACGTGGGTTCCAAGAACGAGCAACCCGGAAAAACTGGCTTTGCTCACCTATTTGAACACCTCATGTTTAACGGTAGTGAGCATTTTGACGATGATTACTTCAAACCATTTGACCGTGTCGGTGCGACCGGAATGAACGGAACGACAAACGCTGACCGGACAAACTATTTTCAGGTAGTGCCGACCTCAGCGATTGACATGGCGTTATGGATGGAATCCGACCGCATGGGACACCTCTTGGGCGCTGTAGATCAAGGCAAGCTAGACGAACAACGGGGGGTCGTCCAAAACGAAAAACGCCAGGGTGAGAATCAGCCATATGGGGTCACTCGCCAGCTCATCACTGAAAATACTTATCCTCCTGGGCATCCATATTCGTGGACCACAATTGGGTCTATGGCAGATCTGGACGCCGCCTCACTTACCGACGTTCAGGACTGGTTCAAAACCTACTACGGAGCCGCGAATGCCGTTTTGATCCTTGCTGGCGATATCACACCAGAAGTCGCGCGTAGTAAGGTCGAACGTTATTTTGGACACATTCCTAGCGGGCCTCCCATCAAGCGTGACACAGAATGGATCGCCAAACGGGCTGGTACGCACCGTGGCCAAGTTCACGACCGCGTGCCACAGTCTCGGGTATATATGGTCTGGAACATCCCCGGTTGGAAGACACGAGACGCGAAATATCTTGACCTCGTCAGCGACCTATTCGCTGCAGGTAAAACGTCAAGACTCTATAAACGGTTGGTCTATGACAGTCAAATCGCTACTGATGCTCGGTCCTATGTCAGCCTTCGTGAAATTGGGGGACTTTTTTACTTAGATGCCATTGTGTCACCAGGTGTCGAAGCGCGTTTAGTCGAGTCGGCTCTACGGGAAGAAGTACAACGGCTTCTAGCGGATGGCTTGACGTCCCAGGAACTTCAACGTCTTAAGACAAATTACACGAGCAATTTTGTTCGATCGATTGAACGAGTTGGCGGCTTCGGCGGAAAATCCGATCTGTTAGCCCAAGGCGAAATTTATGGCGATGGACCTGGCCATTATCTCCGACACCTTGAATGGGTCGAGACTGCGAGTTCAGAGGACCTGCGCTCTACAGCACAGAGATGGCTATCAGACGGCGTCTATATTCTGACCGTTCTACCGTATGACGAAGGCGAAACAACGACCGCATCGATAGACCGTTCGACAGGAGCGCCCACAGTAGGCCCTCCTCCAACAGCTGTTTTTCCAGAAATCCAAACGGCTACATTGTCCAATGGATTAGCCGTTCGGTTAGCTCAACGGTCCGCAATCCCAATGGTAACCCTTAACCTTCAGATTGACGCGGGTTATGCCGCTGATCCGAATAGCTCTCCTGGCACCGCCAACCTCACGCTAAACATGCTCGACGAGGGTACTCACACCTTGAACTCGGTAGAAATCAGCGAGAAACTCGAAAATCTTGGAGCCCGACTAAATACCGGCTCGAATCTTGATATGAGTAGCGTCACACTATCTGTACTGACCGAACATTTTGCAGCCGCTCTCGATATCTTCGCGGAGGTAATCAAGAACCCCGCGTTTCCAGAGGCCGAATTCATCCGTCTTCAAAATCAACAGTTAGCCAGGATTCGTCGCGAGAAATCCAATCCGAATCAGACCGCGTCACGTGTATTTCCAAAACTCGTTTACGGACCAGGCCACGCATATGGTGCTCCGCTGACTGGAAGTGGCACCGAAGAGGCAGTGTCCGGTTTAAGTCGTGCGGATCTAGCAACTTTTCACGAGCGTTGGATACGTCCTAATAATGCAACAGTGATCGTGGTTGGCGATATCGTAATGGACGACCTGCGGGTGCAACTCGAACGTGCCTTTTCTGATTGGGCTGCTGCCGAGGTGCCGACGAAGAACATCGACGCTGTCGAACATCGAGAGACGAGCGACATTTATCTTATTGATCGTCCAGGCGCGCAACAATCACTCATTCTAGTGGGCCATGTTGCACCGCCGAAGAACTATGACAGCGAAATTGCGCTCCAAGCGATGAACACTGTCCTTGGCGGATCGTTCAGTTCGAGAATGAATATGAATTTGCGTGAAGACAAACATTGGTCATACGGTGCACGTACTCAGCTGATCGATGCCCGCGGACCACGACTCTTTTTCGTCAACGCTCCCGTCCAAACCGACAAAACTAAAGAATCGATGCAAGAGATTTACAGAGAATTAGTCGGAATGCGATCTGACCGTCCGATCACGCCTGACGAACTCGGCAAGGCTAAGGACCTTCGAACCCTTACGCTGCCAGGGCGATGGGAAACAAATAGTGCCGTCATGCAGGACCTCGTGCAGATGCTTCGATTTGATTTGCCCGCTGATTTTTACGATGACTATGTAAGGCGTGTGCGGTCCCTAGACGTAACCGATGTTGTCTCAACAGCGCAAACAGTGATACAAACGCAGCGACTTATTTGGGTAATTGTTGGCGACCGGGCCGTCATTGAGAATGGAATCCGTGAACTTGCATTGGGTGAAGTGCATTACCTCGATGTTGGCGGAAACCGTGTTCAGTAGGAGTTCTCGTTGCCCATTTTGGCGGAACCTCCACAATACTGGGACAGGCATCTTCTACGCCGTGTTCGACCGTCGCAAGAGTGACCAAATCGCACCAGTCGAAAGGATACTCAGTCAGTCTCGGATACTCGACAGGAAACTGTTTGTCGTATGCACCTAAAGTCTGAGATCGAAGCAGAGCAATCGTGGTTGAGCGCCACGGACGAGGTCTCGACTGTTTTGAACAACATAGAGCAATCCTTGGCTTAAGACGGGAAGTGCCCAGGATTCTCTGGCCGCGAAAAGCCAAGTTCGAGAAATCTCCTTGTAGCCGTTTGGAGTCAAATCCATCCATATGAGGTGGCCGAGCTCACCAAGGCAAAGAAATTGGCCGTCCACAGAGAGAAGGGACCCACGGGCAGTTGTCATTAATTGTTCCTGTTGGCGGCCTCCCATCTGGAATTTTTCAGCCCAGGTCGGAACCTCTCTCCAAACTATTTGTCCTGATTCCAATTCGAGGCATGCGAGCGACGCGTCACCCATGTTTCTACCATCGAAGCCGTAGAGAAACCCTTCTTTATGAATCGGTGTGTTGTAGTGGAGGGCAAATTCTGACGTCGTCCACAGAACGCGGTAAGAAAAGTCCTCAAGTATCTCGATTAGCGCCCCCCCGGTCCGATAACTCGCTGAGATGAAGACCTTATTTCCGATCGCTACTGGGCACGACGCATTAACAGATTCGTAGGTTCGGCTTCGAAATGGAAACTCGAAATCCAATTTTCCATTCGATGGATCGATGGAGAGTAATCCACCGGCTGGGGGACTGCTTTCCCCTCCAGCGAACACAAGTATTCGTTCAGACCCATGAATAAGAGCAGGAACCGGAGACGAATAACTGGGTCCCCAATCTCCAGCCCTCCATACTTCGTGGCCCGTCGCGGCTTCGAACGCGACAACGCATCCACCGTTAGGGGCTCCAATATTGGCGATCAGGAGGTTATTCTTGAGGAGTGGTGTGGAGGAAATTCCAAAGAAATCTTGTCTGACACCGTAATCTGCCGCTAAATCTAGGCTCCAGATAAGTTGACCGTCATCGAGACATAGACAGTGCAATTGTCCTTCCGCGCCTATGGTGTACACACGGCGATTCGTTATGTCGACAACTGGACTTGATCGCGGTCCATTGTTGTAGCCGTATCGGTCTTCGTAGCTACTCTCGTAACGGAATTGCCATCGTTGATGACCAGACTCTGGGTTTAGACATTCAACGAGTTCATGTTCGTTGACACGATGTATGAACAGGAGGTGGTCTTCAGCAACAGCAGGGGATGCATACCCGCTACCTGTAGGAAATTCCCAGACGAGGGGAGGTGGGAGTGACCGACTTAACTTGGTTTCTGCCGATACTGCGTTGTGGGTGGGCCCAAGAAACGACGGCCAGTCACCGGCATTAGATTCAGCGCCAAGAGGCTTTGGCGCTTGATGGAAAATGGTTTGGCTGCGTAGTGGAGCGATGAAGGCAGACTGCGCTATGAGCGCTTGCAGCATGGCACGGCGCGATAGAACAGTCATCCTATTTCTTCAGCGGAATTGTGTCACCAGTGAGAAGCAATGGACCGCGACACCTCTACTTCGGAAGCGCGAAAACAAAGATAGCATTCCCCCCGCGTGGGTTTCGTTTCTCACGCAGAAGATCGGCGGGGAGGATGCTTGTCCAACTCGAGCCACCGAGCGGCCCACCGGCACCGAAGGCGATGTACTGTTGGCCATCGACAGAATAGGTAATGGGATAACCGTTGGACATCGTAGATAGGCGACTTTGCCAGAGTTCTTCGCCTGTTGACACATCGTAGGCGAAGACATAGCGTTCCCAGTCCCCAACGAACACGAGACCTCCGGCTGTGGTCAATGCCGCCGTGTTAAACGGGGTACGACGTCTCTGCTTCCATAGTGTTTCACCTGTTCGAATGCTGAGTGCTTGAAATTCCCCAAGTTGACCAGGAGCATCTGGGTGAAAGTGATTTTGGCGTCCCCGGACGCCACCGGTTCCTCCGCCACCTTCGCGCCGCTCGACTGGGCCGAAAGCCGCTGTTTCGCAGTTCAGATTAAGCGGAACGTAAAGCGCTTCAGTATCGGGGTGGTATGCCATCGCTCGCAAGCTTTTGAAACCACCTGTACTTGGACAGAAATAGAGTTCCTCGCCAACACCTGAGACCATGCCATCCCTATAGGTGACTTCGCCTGTCTGAGAATCGACGTCAAGAATATTTTGATATCCAAGATCAATGGCATTCACGAATTCACCCGTCACGCGATCGAGTTCCCACAAAATCGCAAGCTTGCCCATGCTGAAGACGGATTTTTGCCCATCGTAGTCAATCAGGATTCGTTCAAAAGTTTCGTCCATGTCGTGACTGTCGCCAGGAATGTGCTGAAAATACCACTTCATCTCTCCGGTCGTCGGGTCAAGTGCTAATGTCGAATTGCTATAGAGGGCGTCACCATCGCTCCCTCTGGCATCTCGAGTCCACGGTTTAGCCTGGGAGGTGCCGTAGTAAACGAGCTTCGTTACGGGGTCATAGCTGCCGGGAATCCATGCATCGCTTCCAGCTCGATACAATAGTGGTAAATCGCCCCACGTATCGCCTCCACGTTCACCTGGTCTTGCGATCGTAGAGGTTTTCCATAGAACGGCACCGGAACGTGCGTCGATCCCGACAATGTAACAGGTATCTTCGCGGAAACGGTCGCAACGAGTTAGACCGGCAACGATCGTTCCGTCGGCGACCACAGGACCGCTGGTAAAGCCGTAGCCTTCTTGATTCGGCATCACAGGGGTATCCCACCGCGGTTCCCCGGTACGTGCGTCGAGTCCGACAACATGGCCGTCGACTGTGTTTAGAATAATCAAATCTTCGTAGATCGCGAGGCTCCTGAGTTGAGCTGAGGGGCGTAGGCGTTCGTTCATTTCTCTGCGGTATTCCCAGATAAAGTCTCCGGTGGCCGCGTCGAGCGCTTGAATTACATTTCCAGGATTTGCAACATACATCACTCCGCTTCGCACGATTGGTGTTGTCTGTGAAATGCCTGCTTCAAGTCCCCAGGACCAGGCTAGTTGAAGTTGTCCGACATTTGTTTGATCGATGGAATCAAGGGTGCTGTAACCCCAACCGTCCAGCGTCCGGCGCCAGTTTACCCAGTCTGACGGCTCAGGATTCTGTAACACTGCGTCCGTAACTGGTTGAATATCAGCAACTTGCCCGTGAGCATGATTGTCGGCCAGCAAGAATAACGCGGTGGCAACTAAAAGCGAAAACTGAACTGATCGCAATGTCATTCGACCCTCCTAAAGCGTCGCGTGAATTATATCCGTGCGAGGCTTTCCTACAAACATACCCGAAAATTGGTACGAGAATTCGTGGGCAAGCACTTCAGCGAAAAAAGCGCATGACTGGAGTGAGCGCGCTCAGGCAATGCCTGCTCCCTGTGTGCCAACATAAACGGAAAAGAGAGATTGACTCGCCGTCATAAAGAGTCGATTCCGCCGTAGTCCTCCAAAACATACATTTGCACAGATTTCGGGCAATCGAATCACACCGATGGTGTCCCCATTCGATGCGATGATCTGGACGCCGGGGCGGGCTCCGGCCCAGATGTTCCCGTCAACATCGCACCGCATTCCATCTGCAGCGGATGGGATGGAATCATCGTCCGGCATCGTTAATTTAGCGTGTTGCCGACCATTTCGCAACTTGGTATCGGCTACATCCCAGACACGGATTTCCCGGCCACTGCCGGTGTCGGCTACATATAGCCGGTCGTAGGAAGGGGAAAAACAGAGGCCGTTTGGTGCTCCGATCTCATCCGTAACCATGTCGATATTCCCTGTGATGCCGTCAACACGATAGACGGCCAGCGGTGACTCAGATTCCGCGACTGAGCCTTCGTAGTTGCCGCGAATTCCGTAGGGCGGGTCGGTGAACCAGATACTACGATCGGGGTGCACCACGACATCGTTTGGCGAATTCAGTCTGGTACCGTTGAACGCGTTGGCTATGACCGTAACTTCGCCAGTTGGTTCGTAACGGGCCACACGGCGCCCGCCGTGCTCACATGATAGTTGACGACCTTCAAAGTCGAACGTATTGCCATTACTAAAACCGGAGGGTTTTCGAAACACAGTGACGCGGTCGTCATCCGCGATCCATCGAAGTTGACGGTTATTCGGGATATCACTCCAGACGAGATAACGACCAACGCCGTTCCAGGCTGGGCCCTCTGCCCAAAGAGTCCCGGTGTAATGGCGTTGAATCGGAGTATTGAAAAGAATGTATGGCCGAAATCGAGGGTCGAGGGCAATGAGGTCTGGATCTGGATATCGGACAGGGCGCTGTCCTGACCAGTCTCGGTCTGTGTATGGAGGAATGTCACTTGTTTGCTGTCGCCCGAGTGCGGGGAAAATAGTTCCGCCCACGAGAGCGGTTGAGAGAAAGGCTCGGCGATTCATGTTTACCTCTGTGACTATTTAAGGGTATTGCTCAAAAAGAAAGCGTTTTCGAACACTCGGTGTTCCGGATGTCAGAGCGGCGGTCAGCATAGCACTTGTTCGATCTAGATTTGAAAAGTTTAAGAGACAACGATGTCTATGTGATTAAAGAATATTTGTCAGCGGTTTGACAGTAAAGGTTGTGCGATCCATCGGCCCGCACGATAGACACGCCATCCGTGCGGCGTGTCATCGTCTATCACCAGTTCAAAGACAACTTCAGCTGGGACCGTTCGAGTCACTTCAAGGATTCGTGCCCACTGTTGTTGCTCCTCTCCTGTGTCATCGCTTTCGGGCCGTCTAGTTCTAGCTCCATCAGTAATCAAGATGTTACCTGTTGTTGGCAGCCAATCGGCATCGCCCAAGAACGGCGAAAAAAACGAAGCCGGCGAGTGTTTACCGTGCGCCCAACGTTGAACGACGGTCATGGCGGATCCGGAGACTTCGAATTCGACAGCACGGCTATAAGACTCGGACGTGGGGTCGGAGGCCTCGAACGGCGACGTGCGGTAGTTGCCGTTGTCGAAGAGTAGGATGGTTCCGTTGGGAGTGAGTTCTACGCCGTGGCTGTGATAGGGCCACAGCAACTCACCAATCGGATCGAGAAGTTTGTCCTGCCATCTTTCATTCCAATCGGAATGGTTTCCGAGAATCCATCGAAGCGTTCCCGTTCGATCGATATTGACGATTGCATCTTGGTGACGTGCAGAGATGATGAAGGAATCAGTGTTCGGGTCGTAGTCTAGTGCGTTGGCATGCGACCAGTCTGTGACATTCGGTTCGGATTTGCCGAGCGCTTGATAAGTCGTAGCCCAATAATTTGTTCCGAGGGAATCGTAACCGATTCGATACGGGTCAAGAATGTCGAGAAGATGCCACTGTTGAATGACAGTGCCGTCTCTGCCGAATTCAACGATGATGTCACCGACGACCTCCTGGGTCGTCTTGGGAGCATCCCGTTCCCGCTCGCTTGTCGGGTAGTCTGGATAGGTTCGAAGTTCTGTACTTAACGTGGCAAAATTGCCGTTTGGAAGTTCGACTACGTCGTGGTGCAGTGAGTCGACGGATACCAAGAAACTCTCGCTTGGAACTCTGGTATCTAGAGCAAGGGAATGCCACGTGTTCACGACATTGCCGAGAAGATCAATCTCTACCTGCAGCCCAGAGATGCTATCGACAGTTGTTTGGTAGAGAAGGTTTCCATTACGTAACGGAATAGCATGACTAATCGGGTGGTCAGCTCGGTAATACCAAATTGGTTCGCCGGTAGCGTTAACTGCGACAAGAAAGCCGTATGTGCTGTCTCGACCCTCAGCGTTCCAGCGGTAGACACTGAACAAAGTCGCCCCCGGTTCCATACGGGTTGGGTCGCTTGTGTTGATCTCTATCGGTGGGAAGTCACTTGGTAGATCCGAGGTCTCAATGATCAAGGGCGGAGCTTGACGGGAGTTGCCAGATTTGTCTGTTGCAATAAATCGAATCTCATAACTGGTCGCCGGCCGAAGGCCGACAAGAGGAAAGGCGTGTTCGGTCCGGAAGACCGGTTGGAAATCGATGGTCTCAAGTTTTTGGATACTAGGAACATCGCTGCCCGTGGTTGAAAGGAGTTCGACTGACAACCGTACAGGCTCGTCGCTGGAGAGCTCAATCGGAATACCGAGTGGCGCGTCGGGTCGAGGTGATGCCGTCACACGGACGTCATAAATCGTTGGAGGAGTTCTGTCGGCGCATGCGGCGGAGGAAGCCGCGAGAGCAACAAGCAAGAGGAAGAGTTTGGGTCCTATGGCCAGGCTCCTAGTCTTTGATGTCCTGCGACCGAGCACCTTGCAGGATATTCAAAAGTCCATAGTTCCCTTCATGGCAGGCGTACTCAAACATTGGGCCAGCGGTGACACCGCGCGACTCTTGATCGGTTGTCATTGGCACTAGAGCACTCCACGGTTGTGTAAACATTTTCGGCTCGGATATTGTGAACTCATAGTTGATAGTGTCGTCACTGATTCGGGTAAATCGTTCGACAAGGTGAAGTCCTGGACGTGCGGCCCGCCAGGTCGCGCGCCACAGGAAATGTCCAAGGTCAGCAAAGTGATTTGTTTCGACGACAAGCGTATCGCCCTCCCATCGTCCTCTTGAGTCACCGAACCACTGTTCAATTTGAGGGTTAACGTGGTTCCGACCATCGACAGGAATAAGGCGATACTCGTGAAACATCTCATTAAGAATGGCAACCCAACCAGGCGATTGCAGGATGTGGTAATTCATGTTGTATCCCTGCAAGGGCACGAACGGGAGGCCATCCGTAAGACAGCGTTCTCCTGTGTCTGCATCTTCCCATGAGTCAAATGGTCCGACACCATACTTCGTCAGGTCTTCCTCGAGGCGTTGTTGCCCAGCGAGACTCCATGGAATTCTGCCACTCGGAGGGTCGATGATCAGCGCTGTTCGGCGGTCGGTCGTAACATTCTTGCCACTATCCATCCAGAATTGATTGTAGGCACCAACATTTCCCAGGATGAACCGGTCGGAAGCCGCACGACTTTCGGCTGACGTCGTCTCGAACTGGGCGGCTTCTTCGGCGGAAAGCACGTCCTTCCCTGTCATGGACTCCGGACGTTCAATCGGGGTGAGTGTGGCGTTTGTCCAGATACCTTGTAGGTCTGGGTCTCCCCATTCGGTTCGTTGAATTCTCCAAGAATCGGCGACTTGTGTCGAAAGCGTCGCGGGCATCAGAAACAGTAGAACTCCTAGAAGTGGCACGATCGATCGTTGCATCTGCTTTGTCCTGTCTCAGTGTAGAACTACCGAGTGGAAATTGATTTAGATTCATCTGCTCGTGCGCCCGCAAGAATACCTTCCATGCCGATGTTTCCTTCGTGGCACGCATACTCAAAAATAGGGTCGTTTGTCCGCGTCCATGGGACGACGGCGGTCCAAGGTGCGGTCCATGTGGTGGGGTCGTCCACAGTGAATTCGTATTGCAGTTGTTCCTGTCCAACCCGAGTAAAGCGTTCCGTCAACAATAGATTTTCATGGGCGCCTCTGAAGTCGCTCTGCGGCGAGAAGTGTATTGTTTCAACGATTAGCGTGTCACCCTCCCAGCGACCACGCGAATCTCCGTGCCACTGCTTGATGGAGTGGTTGACATGATTACTGCCATCGAGAGGAATGATTCGTGTCGTATGGATCAGTTCTTGCTCTATTACGATGTGATCGGCCGTCTGAAAAATCTGATAGTAACTATTGTAACCAGCGAGGAGATTTGGCAGTCCAAAAGTGATACAGCGCTCACTGAGTCCTCGATCGTTAGTCCACGCCGCTGGTTTTCCTCGGTTCGATGCGCGTCTTGTAGCGGCCATCCTTTCCGCAGAAGTGGTAGGCGGGAGTTTTCCGTCAGAAGGGTCGATGATGAGAGATGTTCGATTGTTGAACTCGCGTTCGACTAACCAAAATTGATTGTAGTTTCCCGTTCCACTATCACTGGACGAAAACTGGTCAGGCTCAGTAAGTGCCACGTTGAAGAATTCGTCTCCAAAGGCGGCGTCTCCAGCGTCCAGAGCGAATAGCCGGTTTGCGGTTGCCTCTACCCTTGCCAATTCCTCTGCCGATAGAGTTTCTTTGCTACTAAGGGCATCCGGACGTTCTAGGGGGGTAATACTATTGTTTCCCCAAATTCCCTGGAGATCAGGATGGCCGTCGGTGGTTCGAGGAACGGAGTCGGTCGACGTTTGAGCAGTGACTCCAACCGGGAGCAGGATAACGAACAGGACGAAACGGATCATCCTGAAAAGAAATGCATGACAACTGCGCATCTTCTGCCTCCTCTGACTCAACAAACAGTACCGCGCTCAAGGCTGATGCGGGTCCTATTGCTCACGAAACGGTAAATTGCGCGAGGCGTTTCGACGAAGGCCCACGCTCATTTCTCAATACGGTCTGCACGTCACAAAATACTTCAAAGATTGTCGGACTCACGTGGCTCCGACACAAGTCGATAGTGATGCCCCGCCGAACTTCGATAGCGATCAAATGTCTTAAGGAGTGTTCTCTTCACGCTCTTCGGCTTCTTGTCGTCTTGCACCGGCGAGGATTCCTTCCATGCCAATGTTGCCTTCGTGACATGCATATTCGTAGAGGGCGTCTTGACTGTTCCGGAGCGGAATCATCGCAGTCCATGGCTTCTCCCATGTAGTGGAATCGTTAAGGGTCACTTCGTATTCAAGTACGTCTTGACTTGTGCGAGTGAACCGCTCTGTTACTTGAAGATGTTCGGCCGCTCCCATGAAATTAGCCTGTTGTGAGTAGTTTTTTGTTTCGACGACTAAAGCGTCTCCGTCCCAATAGCCACGTGAGTCACCAAGCCACTGTCGAACGTCTTCATCCAAGTGCGAGCGGCCGTCGAGTGGAATAATTCTGGCGTCGTGGGCCATCTCCATCAACAAGACGACGTGGTCTGGCGTCTGAAACACTTGGTAGTAGCTGTTATACCCAGCCCCTAACCTCGGGGAGCCAAAGCTCACGCAGCGCTCGCCGAGGCTTCGGTCGTCCGTCCAGATGGCATGTCGTTGTCGCTTTTGACTTGCTGCAGCGGAACGCATTTTCGCAGCTGAGGAACGTTCAGGAATTCGACCATCGGGTGGATCGATGATGAGGGAGGTTCTCGTATCCCAGTCTCGCTCAACCATCCAAAACTGATTGTAGTTTCCGGTTTGCGTGTCGCGTGAAGAGAACGTCTCAGCTTCGCTTAACGCCGCGGTAAAGACACTGTCGCCAAACGCTGCGTCCCCTGCATCTAGAGCGAAGAGTTCTTCCGCGCGGGCTTGGATTGACGCGAGTTCTTCGCTACTGAGATGCTCACGGTTTCCCAATATTTCCGGGCGTTGGAGGGGAGTCGCGTTGTTGTTTGCCCATACACCCTGCAAATCGGGATGCCCGAAGGCTGTTCGAGGCGCTTTCCATGTGGCGCTGGTATTTGTGTCTTGCGCCGTTCCGGCTAGAACACAAAGAGCAAAAAAGAATGCCGTGGTGACTAGAACGCGAATACTTCTCATTACTAACTCCTTAGAATGGTCGTCGCTCACGGAAAGAGGAAACGTTCGATCTCAGATTGCGTAGATTGCTTTAGTGTTTTTCGACGAAGGCGGCAACTTTCATCATTCCGCTGTCAAGATCGTCAGCCATTTTCGAGTTAACGGAACCGTGAGTTCGGCCGGGAATCTCGATTGCGGCAGCCAGATTATTGTGTCCTGTGAGTTCTGTCGCTAGGCGCTGGTTTTGTTCACGTCGCCAATCGTCATCGCCATCCGCATATATGAAGAGCATTGGCGGCTTCCCGGACCCGATATACGGCGTAACAGAAGCCTCAAGCCATACGTCCTCGTCATTTCCCCAAACGGTTTTCGGACGGGTTGGTGCGACATTCTCGTCTTCGACATATAGAAACGGACTAATGGGGATCGCTCCTTTAATGTCAGACAAGGTCATGCTGTGTTTCTCTAAATACGATGAATCAAGTGCCATTAAAGCAGCGAGATACGCGCCCGCCGAATGACCGGAAACAAAAACTCGATCAGGGTTGCCCCCGTACATCTTGATGTTGTTCTTCGTCCAGGCAAAAGCCGCCGTGGCGTCTTCCATGTGGGCCGGATGCATGACGTCGGGCGAAAGTCGATAATTCGCCGAAACGAGTCCGATTCCACGAGCGGCTAATTGAAGTGCCAGGCCTTCACCTATAGCTTTCGTGCCGTTCTGTAATGCGCCACCGTGAAAATACACGACTACCGGTGCATTCTCGATGCCATCGGGCATGAAAATGTCCAGTTTGTCTTTTTCGTCGGCATAGTTGGTGTCCGCTATGTAGTCAATGTTTCGATGCTCGGCGACTGTGAAAATTGCTCCATCACTTGCCACAACGAGGCAAGAGAATGCGATAACAAAAGCCAGTGTCAGGCCGTCAACGACGAGACGAAGACGTATTGGTGTGTTGTTCGTCATCACTTTCCCTGTTCCTTTCTGCGTCCCTAGTGACTTCTCTCTAGAAACGTGGCACCTGGATAAGTTCGGGTGCCCGCAGTGCCTGCTGTTTTCAGTAGACACAAGCGTAGCTTAATATGATTATGGTTCGTTCTGTTTTGTGCCATTAACATAGCAGCTTTTCGAATGGGTCGCAGATTTATGGGTGATAAAGACTGTAAGGCCGCCAAATTTTCAGGTGTTGGGGTGAAGCAAATGCATTGTTCTGTCGGATTAGCGCTCTTCGTGTGCTTATTGTTTTCGAACTCGAGTATTTTGATGGCGCAAACCGAGCAACACTGGCCACAATTTCGTGGTTTGCACGGGGGGACGGCGCTCGATGACCCAGCTCTTCCGGATTCTTGGAGCGAAACCGAGAATATCGAGTGGTCTATCGATATCCCTGGCCTTGGGTGGAGTTCTCCGGTTGTGATGGGGGACCACATCTTTCTGACCACTGCCATCAGTGCCGGGGATGAACGCGAACCAATACCTGGACTCTATGACCCGGGTGATAGTTTCGGAAAAGTACAGTCGGTGTCTGAGCACCAATGGATGGTTTATGACATCGATTTCTGGACGGGGGAGGTTCGTTGGGCAAGAGAGTTGAATGCCACGTTGCCGGCTGAATTGAAGCACATCAAAAACAGTTTTGCCTCAGAAACGCCAGTTACTGATGGTCGGCGTGTGTATGTCTATTTTGGAAGCATCGGTCTGCTTGCTGCAATTAATCTGAGCGGTGAGACAGTGTGGACAGCTGAAACAGGAGTGTTTAACGGCGGCCAGGAATTTGGTAGTGCCGCGTCACCTGCCGTTCACGAAGATCGAATTTATGTCGTAAACGACAACACTACAAATTCTTTTCTTGCAGCATTCGATACAGCGACAGGGGAAAAGATGTGGAGCGTCGAACGAGATGAAACAGAGAACTGGTCGACGCCGTTTGTTTGGCAGAACGAAATACGAGATGAGATTGTGACGACGGGTCGGCGAAAGATTCGTTCTTATGATCTTGACGGGAACCTGCTCTGGGAACTCGGCGGAATGACGGTTAACGTCGTGCCGACGCCGTTCGCTAGTGAGGGATTGCTTTACCTTAGTTCGGGTTATCCGGGTGGTTTCCCGAGACCCGTGTACGCGGTTCGGCCGGGTGCATCAGGTGATATTTCCCTCTTAGAGGATGCGACGACCAATGAGTTTGTCGCGTGGTACCAGCCACTTTTGGGCACCTACAGTACCTCGGCGCTGGTGTATGGGGGTTCCTATTACACGCTACTGGATCGGGGTTTTCTTCTAAGTCACGATGCCCAGACAGGCGAGCAAATTTATGGTCGCCAAAGAATCGCTCCCGGCCATGGGTTTACGGCTTCCCCATGGGCTTACAACGACAAAGTATTTGTCCTTAGTGAGGACGGGGACACCTATGTCATTGAGGCAGGACCAACGTTCAATATTCTACGGACAAACGCCCTCAATGAAATGACGCTAGCGACTCCAGCCATAGCCAACGGTAGCTTGATTCTGAGGACTCAATCGAAGCTTTATCGCATCACGAATAAGCAGTAGCGGTGCCATCACTCGTTGTTGTCGGACATCTCTCGCTTGTCAATAACACGTTGCCCACTAAGCGCGTTCGGGACGGCGTAATTGCCTTCATGGCAAGCGTATTCGAACATTTCGTAATCGGGTTCTGCTGTAAGCGGCATTGAAATGGTCCAAGGACGTGTATACACGTTGGAGTCGTTCACCGTGACAGTCCAAATAATCGTGTCTTCTGCCACACGCTGGTACCGTTCGACAACATAGAGCGCCTTACTCGTTGGTATGCCTTTCAGCCGAGCGCCAGCTGAACTAGACGCAATCCAGCCCCTGTTATGAAAATTCTTCGTCTCAACAACGAGAGTGTCATTTTGCCAATAAGCACGAGCATCGCCCATCCACTGTCGAATTTCTCCATCGATGTACGGTTGTTCCGAGAGTGGAATAATTCGTATGTCGTGAATCATTTCATGTTGGATGGCTATGTGGTCAGGAGTTTGGACGATTCGATAGGCATTGTTGTATCCAGCGGGCAACATGGACCCCGGCACTCCGCGTGAGAGACATCGGTCCCAAACGCTCATGTGTTGGTAATGGTCTCCGTTGTGAGCGAGATTATAGGCTTTCGCGGCGAGTGCCCACGGTTTGATCGGTGCGAGACCGCTGGGTGGATCTACGATGAGAGACGTTTGCCCGGTCGAGAGGACCGTGTCACCAGCATCTAGCCAGTAACTCCCGTAGCCTCCAACGTTACCGCCGGATTCGTACCTTTGTGCAGGTTGGTCGTCCCGCTCTTGTTCGCTGATGGCACGTTGAGCATTTAACCGCGCCATTTCTTCGCTTGTCAGAAATGCTTTGCCATTTACGTTGTTCGGGCGCTCCATTGGCGTGAGCGTTTTGTTTCCCCAGAGGCCCTGAAGATCGGGTTGTCCATCCGGAGTGCGTGGTGTGGTCCAGTTGGAGTCAGAGACCCTCTCGATCTGGGCAGTGGCTGAAGTTGCACCCACAAGGCTCCAAGCCGTCGCGACGACTACGAACAAGACACCATGGCGAAATATGGAGAACATCATCATCAATTCCTTCCAATGTTAGCGGTCGAGATTCTTAGAGGATTCAGCGGACGCTGAGGCTTTGTGCTCCTCCACACGGGCACCGGCGAGAAGATTTGTCATGCCGTAGTTTCCTTCATGGCAGGCGTACTCAAACATCGGGGCATCGGTTCGGTTCATTGGTATTTCTGCTGTAAAGAGTTCAGAGAAAGTAGTTGGGTCGTCCACTGTAAACGCGTATAGCAAACGGTCGTCATCGATTCGCGTGAATCGCTCGACGAGTCGGACTGTGCTTCCAGAACCGTACGAACGAGCGATGGTGTAGAAACTTCCGGTCTTGCTAGTAAAATTTGTTGATTCGACAACCAATGTGTCCCCTTCCCAGTGGCCACGTGAGTCTCCGAGCCATTGGGAGATCGTACCCGGCAGATGTGGACGGTCGTCAAGTGGAACGATTCTGGCGTCATGAACCATTTCATTGTAGATAACGACATAGTTCGGTGTTTGATACAGCTGGAAATTATTGTTGTAGGCACTCGGTAACATCGGTGGGCCGGCATTAAATCCTAGTATGCAGCGCTCGGACAACCCGAGGTCTTCTGGGCCGTGCGCAGGCGAACCGATCACAACACGTTCCTTCACTGGATGCCTTCGCTTATTTCGGCGGAGTGCATCAGCGTCGTCGATGCCAGGCAGGCGAGTCGGAATCCTTCCGTCCGTGGGGTTTGTTATAAGGGACGTACGGAGGTCTTCCGTCAGGTTGTCGCCGTAATCCCACCAGAAGTCGTTGTATGCTCGTTCAACGTCTCGGCGAGCGCCACCGTCGCGGCGATCCGCGTTGCGTGCCTCTAAGGTTTCTTTCTGAAATGTTGCCGCCTCTTCTGGCGTGAGTACGGCCTTGTCTCTTAACGCCTCAGGCCTTTCCAGTGGGGTAATCGTTCGAAAATCCCAGACCCCGCCAAGATCCGGTGCGCCCCAAGGTGTTCGCGGTCCATCGCTAATCGAGAATGCAATTTTGTCTCTTGCCGAGGAAAAAAGTGTAAGGTCGATGGCGTCCGCCATTGCTGCGTAACCGGCATCATTCGGATGCAGCCAGTCTCCCGGGTGGAAGTTGGCCTTGAACCTTGTGGGATGTTCTGGGTCTCTAACCGCAGCATCAAAATCGAACACGGCATCATAGGCACCGCTGGTGCGAAGCCAGTCATTTAAGGCGGCTCGTTTGGCTTCACCTTGTGGTGTCCAATAGAACGCTCCCTCGAAAGGAGTTAAAGTGCCCGCATAAATCTTAAGACCGTGAGCACGAGCGCGTTGAATCAACGTGCGATGTGCCGCGATTAAATCCTCGACAGTAGGCGTGCCGGCGTCGAAGGCCATGCCTATGTCGTTGGTTGTCTCCAAAACGATGACATGGGTCACGCCAGTCTGCAGTAAGACGTCATCATTAAAGCGGGACAGAGCGCTTGGTCCAAAGAGAGCGTTCGGATTCAGTGGTGCGTTACTTTCGGGAGCTTGGATCCCTGCTCGTTGGAGAATCCCTAGTCCGGCATTGTGGCTGAGGACACGATTGCCAGCGATGCCCACATTGAGAACGCTTGGGGCTTCGTCTCCGTAGTGTGTTGCTAGTCTTCGGGCGAGATAATCTGGCCATCGATTGTTCGTGTCTGGAGTAGAGCCGGTTCCGTCTGTGATTGAGTCGCCGAGGGTCACAATGGCGCCTGGACTCGAGTCAGTAAGGACATCCACTCGAGAGATAAATAACCATTGCTGAATTGTGGTGTCAACAGGAAGGTCAGCAACTCCTACGTGGTTGCCGCTTACGGATACGTAATTGGTCGTTAGCGCGCTTGAGTGAATCGTTGCTGGTGAGGAAGCTTCCCATATATCACCCGGAAAAAAGAGGTCAATAGCCAGGTCTCCGAGAGCGGGAACATCGAGTGTGACGGCATCACTGAGGACAGTAGAACCAGCTTCAATTGTCACGGATGGGTGCCCATTAAATGTTAGGTGGGAACCGGACCTGATCATTGCGCCATCGTGTCTCGGGGCTATATGTGCACCACCAATCTTGAGGGGGGCGTCACCGTAGCGGTTACTGAGTGAGACTCTAACCATGTCGCCAGCAATACTGGTGTGAACAATCTGGCGTAAGGTCTGATTTCTCGCATTTACGACGGGAGTTAGACCGGCGGCTGGTGGTTGCGACGGTGGCGGTGCGTCAAGAGCAAGAGGGCCAGTGCTCCAGGTCCCGACCCAACTCATGGACGTCTCTTGGGCCTCGATTAACATCGGAACACCGATCAGAACGCTGAGTGTTGCAATAACGATTCCCTTGGTCATTTTCATGTCGCGTTTCTCCGCTTCCGTAACGACTATTGAATTGTCACTTGCGCTGCCTGCATCTGCTCGGCCACTAAAATGACAGATCTCCTTGAGTTTGGACGATTTTCAGTGCCATTATTATCAGATATTTGTACTGTGTCGACAGGCAAAAATGAAATTGCAAGGCAGTTTTGAAAATATCTTTCACTCTTAACGTTCGAATCGAACGTTGAAGTGTGAAGAAGCAGGGGAGGTTTCATGCGTCAACTGGGAGTGGTAATTGCTGGGACGTTGCTATTGGGAGCGAGTGTGTCCGCGGGAGGCCAAGAGGGGTGGATGCAGTTCCGTGGTCATAGCGCCGGCGTTGTAGCTGACGACCCGAGCCTTCCGGATACCTGGAGTGAGACGGAGAATGTCGCTTGGGTAATTGATATCCCTGGTCTTAGTTGGAGTTCGCCGGTCGTGGCGGGTGACCATATCTTTGTTACGTCAGCCGTCAGTGTAGGAGATGAGCCTGAGCCAATTAAGGGACTCTATGACCCTGGAATGGAGAATGGTTCCGAAGCATCAAACAACGAACATAGATGGATGCTCTATGACATCGATTTTGAGAGTGGGAACATTCGATGGCAACGGGAACTACATAGCGCTCCGCCTCCGATGAAGCGTCACCTTAAAAATAGTTTTGCTTCCGAAACGCCGGTAACAGACGGGCGTCGTGTTTATGTCTATTTTGGCAGCATTGGGATGGTTGCGGCATTTAACATGAGTGGCGAGACGGTTTGGCTTGAAGAGATTGACATCTATAACACTTTGCTAGAAATGGGAACGGCCGCATCGCCAGTGCTTTATGAGGATCGACTATACCTTGTGAATGACAACACGACGAGCTCTTTTATGGCTGCCTTCGATAAGGATTCTGGACAGGAACTGTGGCGTGTTGATCGGGACGAACAGGGGCAGAATTGGTCGACGCCGTTCGTTTGGGAGACTGAGTTACGCACTGAATTAGTGACTGCCGGTACGCAGGGAGTTCGGTCCTACGACCTCGACGGACGATTGCTGTGGGAACTCCACGGAATGTCGGGACTCACGATTCCGACGCCGTTTACGAGTCACGGCCTGCTCTACATCAGCTCGGGGTATCCAGGCGGCGGACTGCGTCCGGTGTATGCGGTTCGTCCAGGTGCGTCTGGAGACATCTCTTTGTTTCCTGAAGAGGCCATGAGGTCTGGCATTACTTCTGGCTTTCCTGGACCGCTAGCGTCATCTAGTGAAATCGCTTGGTCTTACCCGCTTCTTGGCACATACAACACATCCGCGATTGTTTACGGGGATTATTACTACACCTTGCTTGATCGCGGATTTTTTCTTGCACATGACGCCAGAACCGGTGAGGAAATCTATGGGCGTCAGCGACTGGAGATAGGAAATGGATTTACTGCGTCGCCATGGGCCTATAACGGCAAGATTTTCTTGTTGAGTGAGGACGGAGATACATATGTCGTTGCAGCTGGTCCTGAGTTTGAGATTCTTCATAAGAATCCTTTGAACGAGATGGCGTTAGCAACACCAGCGATTGCGCGTGGAAGTTTGCTACTGCGAACGCAGTCAAAACTTTACCGGATCGCGAAGGGAGACTGATGATGTTCTTGATAACTCGATTGTGGGTACTCGGAATAGTGGGTCTACTGCTAGGGGCTGGAGTTGCGAACGGACAATCGGAAACGACGAAGTTCGAGGTGGTTGCTGAGCTTGCTGGGCCGGCAGAGCTGGTTCACGTTCAACGTGAACGCGTTTACGTTGCGGGGGGGCATTCTTTCACGGTGTTCGATGTTTCGGACCCTTCCAATCCGAAGGAGCTGAGTTCCTACACCTTTCCAGAGGAGATCTGGGGCTTTCGCTTGACTGACGACCGGGCCTACATTGGAGCAAATTTTTTTGGTCTTGGAATTCTCGATATATCCCACCCGGAGCAGTTGACGTTGATCGGTCAACACAAGACGCTAGGCCAAACGAAAATCGGTGCAGTTGTCGATTCGAAGGTTGGCATTATTGATCACATGGAAGGGTTTGTTCTTGTCGACATAACGGACGAGACGGTCCCCGCGTCCATCGGATCGTTCTTTCTTGATGGGTATGCGCGAGACGTTGTCACAGCGGGGGCAATGGCCTATGCCACGGACTCACCTTCAGGTCTCTACGTTTTCGATCTAACACGTCCCGGAATGCCAGAGCCGGTAGGCGTGGTGCATGCTCCGAACGCTCCGAGAGACATTGATGTCATTCCCGGCTCAGTTGACCGTCCTACGCTGCTTGTCGGTGCCGGTGGAGGAAATGTCCAGATATATGACGTGTCGGATCCTTCAGCCCCGGTAAAGCTTTCTACTGTAGAGACACCTGGCAGAGCCTCACGTGTGTCCGTCTATGAGGACCATGTGTTTGTGGCCGATTCAGAGTCTGGGATACAGATCGTTGATCTCTCAAGCCCGGATGCGCCGATGCTGCTGGACTCGGTCGAGACCAGCCGGCCAGTACGAGACATATCGGCTTGGGGACAGCTTGTCGCTGCCGTTGTCGGAGACAGTGAAAGAGAAGGAGACGATCGGGATGTGCTCATTCTCCAACGAACTCCCTGAAAGTTTCTAACTAGTCGGAAACGGCTTGTTGGGGAAGAACATTTGAGAGCCTGTCGCCGTTGAACGTTGTTCAAGCGCAGAGATTTGATCGAGGATCTCATAGTTGCCGAGAGTCAAATATGAATGTACTACTGCTGGCGGGATGGGAATCAGCGACGACTAGACTCGAATAAATGTCCACATTCCCCAGGCTAGGAGTCCAGTTCCAACGAGGCGTGAAAAAATAGTTGTTTTCAATAGGGCGTGGTCAACGAAGACAAAGACGGTCACCGTGAGCATCCACAGAATGTTCATTATCCCTGCTACGAAGGCTAGCATCATGAGTGCCCAACAACAGCCGACACAATAGAGACCGTGACGAGCGCCCATCGATATTGCCCCAATTTTCCCAGCTCTCCATGAGCTCAGAAAGTATCCCAGAGGGGATTGGCAATGAGTCAGGCATCTCTCCTTTACGGATGTCCACTGGAAGAGTCCCGCCAATATAAACAGTGCTGATCCGTTTACGGGGGAGGTGCTCTCTGCAACAACAGACAACAAAGCCGCATCGTGCATCACCCACTGGGTGAGTCCCGTGGCGACGCTGAAAGCACTCCAAGCAAGAATGTAGCCTAGAGCGAACAGACCGATTTCTGAGAGCGATGATGATGGAGAGTTTCGGCGATAAGCGAGTAGCCATGGGATGACGCTTGGGAGCATCATGACTGCCATCATTAGAGTCCAGGCGCCGATTACGGTGATTACATCGGATGGCGACCAAGGCGCCATCGGATTCTGGGGACTCACGTGGAGACTTTCCAGTCAAATTTGGAATAAAGCCCGTGGGTGTCTTGGTTTGTGAATGTAAATGCACGGTCTGTGCTTTTGGTTCGGCCCCGTGACAAAATGTGTACCGGACCGTGAATGACGTTATGGAGATTCGAGATAGTGGCGTCGTTTTCGTCATCGTGTCCGCGAATTGCAACTACCGTCGATTCTAAGAATTCTGGAACAAAGAGATGCTTTTTCTTGCCATGGTCCTCGAAGTGAATAGGCACTATACGGCTCTCAAGTTGCTCCGCAACGAATCGATTCAAAATAGTCCAGGGACCACCGGCCTTTCCTGAAAATATCGTCTCCAAAGCGGTGTGCTGTAATTTGTCCGCGAGGTGATCGAGATAGAAGACCTGTGTCCAATCTCCTGAGTACATTCGAGCAGGCGCATCAAACAGAATGACTATGTTGAGTCCGCTAAGCGAAATATTATCGAATTCTCCATCATCGATGTGAAGTGCCCAGTACCCACGGCAGCGGTCACCGTTGCAGGTCTGCTTAAATGAGATGTGAGCTGGACAGAGGAGTTGGCAACTGCAATTCTCGAAAAGAAGTCCGCGTGCGCGCCATGATGAGCTCAAGGTTGAGTAACTCCAGAGGTACGTTTGCGAGACGAAAGCAACTAGAATGCGAATGGCTCCAGCGAGGACAATGAGGTTGGAGCATATCGTCTGAGACTTCGATGCGCGTCTGAATAGTGTCTAGAAAAACGAGTTATGTTTGCATGTGCACAACGAGTAAGTTTGGCCGTTGCGGTTCCTTGTATGAACCTGCTGTGCGCAGACCCAAATTGGGTGAATGGTGACACCGCGAGGGCAATGCGCAAACACTTAAGAATGCAGTTGCCGCGGCAGCTATTTGGAGCGCAGGGCCAGCACGAACAACACATGGCCTGCAAACGCGAGAACACCGGTAATCAGAACTATTAAAACCGTTTCCACGGTAAACCTCCACAAGTATCCAGGTTGGAATTGTAGCAGGTCCACGGCGTAACCTCGGCAGCGATGGAAAGTCAGTTGCAGGGATTATTGACCTTTTTCGCATAGTCGCCATTCAGAAAAGGCTTCGCGCCAAGAGACGATTTCTAACAGAGAGTGATCGGGCGATGGGACTATAGGTCAACTAGAGGATTATCGAGAGTCGGATTTTGTCGGAACCGACGTACAGCGAGAACCGCCTCGATTGTGAGCCAAATTGCCAGGGTGAATACAGTGGCACCTGTGGAAAACAAGACCCACTGACTGGAAGACCAGAATTCTATTAGGTTGACAGTCATGGCTGTTAGGGTTGTCACAAGCACAAATCCCATCGGAAGTCCGGTGTATAGGAGCGGTTTCCCCCGGCGCATAAGATAAAGGGTGATCGCGAGTAAGGCGAGGCCTGCAAGAAGTTGGTTGGTGGTCCCGAAAAGCTGCCACAGAACGAGACCGGCGTAGTCATTGTTTACTTCCACGAAAGCGAAGAACCATATCGCAATGACGGCTAGACCCGACGCAGCGTACCTGTTGGCCAGCATTGGCACTTTCAGAGTTTCTCCCATTTCGGAAACGTTGTATCTCAAAAGTCGGGTTGCAGAGTCGAGCGACGTGAGGGCAAAAGAAACCACAATGACCGCAATAAATGTTCCACCGATATTGCTTGGAATTCCAAGCGTTTTGAGAAAATAAGTTGTGCCACCAATGAACGCAGCAATATTATTCCCGAGGCCATCGGCATTCTGCCAACTGACGTAGCGTTCAAGCCATGCGTCGCGAGATACAAAACCGGCTGTGCAGGCGAGCACGGCCATGAGCCCGAGAACCGATTCTCCGATCATTGCGCCGTAACCGACAAAACGCGCATCTCGTTCGTTAGATAACTGTTTTGCTGACGTGCCTGAAGAAACGAGTGCATGAAAACCACTTACAGCGCCGCACGCAATGACTACGAAGGCGAACGGGAAAATAGCTGGCGCACCCGAAGGGGCTAGATCAACGGCGGGAGCGACGAATGACGGATTGGTGGAAACGAATCCTAAATACATTAGGCCAAGACCGACGTAGAGCAACAGACTATTGAGATAATCGCGCGGCTGCAGCAGTAGCCAGACTGGTAGGACGCTGGCTGCGAATGCATAGAACAGTAGCAACCATTTCCACTGTACTAGAGACGGTCCGATGACCGGAAAGCGGATGCCGATCAAGACAAGCGCCAAGGTAGCGACAAGTCCTATCGTTGTTAATAGTGTCAGGTTCCAACTTCGGTGGTGAATGCCTAGGCCCATCGCAACTGCTGCGCCGATTAGAATTGCGCTGGGAAGTACTGCTTCGGGATAAAACTCTGGTGACAGGAGCACGGCGATGATATGAACGAAAACACCCATTGCGAGGGATATTAAAAAGAAAATCACGAGATGGAAGAGGGTTTTTCCACGGTTGCCAATGAGATTTTCAGTGATCTTGCCGAGTGACAATCCTTTGGCACGGATCGACATAACGAGAGAACCAAAGTCATGAACAGCACCAACGAAAATCGCTCCGATTAAAACCCACAGCATTGCGGGAAGCCATCCCCAAATGACCGCGATGGCGGGACCAAGCATTGGGGATAGTCCAGTGATCGACGCAAATTGATGACCAAACAATACGTACCGATTTGCAGGCACGTAGTCAACGTCATCCTGCAGTGCGACGGCCGGTGTTTGGCGTGACGGATCTATTTCGAACAAGTGTGTGGCAAGAAAACGGCTATAAAAACGATAAGCGAGAAAATAGGCAATAGCGGCGATGAAAGACGCGAATAGCGGCGAAACAGTCATTATTACAGTAATTTCTTGCCGATATCACGAAGACTGTCAAATCCGTATACGTCGCGCGGTTGCAGCGGGACAACGACGCGAGGAAAGCTCCCGAACACAGATTTGATTCTATCGAGATATTCGGAATCTTGAGTGCGACGAGAGTTGATAAACTCGCCGGACCCAGAGATTGAACTGGTGAGTGCCCGGTTAATGACAAGGGCAGCAATCTTTATATCAAAGCTCAGTAGCGAAGTGATTACTTTCTCAGTCTCGAGAATTGATAGATGATCGGGATTCAAAACGAGAAGAAAGCTTGTCGTCTTGGCGTCTAGGAGGCGTTCACGGGTGATAATGAATTTTCGTCGACGCGCAGATAGTAGGTCTTGTATACGATCCTCGGGACTGTCGGGGGCATGATCTGCGACGCTGTCAAGGTGAGAGAGTTCGTCACTTGCTTGACCAGCGTTCCCAAAGGTCTTTAACATCGCCGCGAACCTGCCCGATTGAGCACGGTGTTTTAGGAGACCATCAGTCCAGCTGCTCATGATTTCTGGCAGTGATAGTAATCTGACAGTATGACCACTCGGAGCGGTATCAAAAATCAGGAGGTCGTATTTACTTCCTGATTCGCACACCAACTCAGCCACTCTCTCTAGGAGGGCTGCTTCCATCGTACCTGGCGCATGGGCGGCTAGCTCAAGCTGGCGGTCGACCTCCGAATAAAGGCGAGGATGGACGAGACGTTTCATATTGTCTTTGACGGTAACTATGTGAGCTGTGGCGGTGCGTTCAGGATCAATCTCTAGCGCGGTAAGATTTTCAGAAACCGTTGTTTCCGAGTCTCCTATTTCGATGCCGAAAATATCGCCGAGAGAGTGGGCTGGGTCAGTCGAGACGAGAAGGCACGTGTAGCCAAGGTCAGCGGCCGAGATCGCTAGCGAAGCGGCAATTGTCGTTTTTCCGACGCCGCCCTTGCCTCCAATAAAGAGAATCTGGCGGTCGAGGAGGTCTCTAACAACACCGGAAATGGTCAAGGGGTGAGTGCTCCAAACCCATTCGCGTGTGCCACTGATGGAATCGTTCGAGTAGGACAGGCTGTAATTCAAGAGTGTAGTAGGTTGCCGGGTTTGGAATCCCTAAGAGTTCCGCAAACACGAAGAGCATGAAAAGGTCGTCTTCGTCTCGTCGAGCACGAGCGACAGCTCCCCTATAGGGTGCATTATAAAACTCTGACAGCAGTGTCCCGAGGCGCCCCCACACGCTAGCGTTCGATGGGTCTGTCATCACAGGCAAGAGTGTTCACCTTGCGGCCGCCGCTGATTTACGCTTCTCGCGTATGAATGCTGATGTGGCTTCGAGCATGACGAAGATAGAGGCGACGACAATCAGCAAATCGACAATCACTAGGAAGTAGTTGCCGGCCGCGTACAGGTCTCGGAGTTGAATGAGCGCACTTACAAAGGCCATCGTGGTTACAAACACCATTGGGATCATCGTATAACGCGAGGGGCGCCCCAGTTTTACCAGAATCACGCTGACGACCAGTAGAGTGAGGCCCGCCAATAACTGGTTGGTGGTTCCAAATAGGGGCCAGATAACCATCCCACCCGTGCCACCGGAGCCCCCGGCTCCAAACGCTAGAACTAAACAAGCTCCGACGGCCACGCCAGTTGCGACGTAACCATTCTGTAATGGTTTGATGTTATAGATGGTCCCCCATTCCTGAACAATGTAACGTTGGAGCCGAACGCCGGCGTCCATTGTTGTTCCGGCAAACAGTATAGCCATCACGGCAAGTAAGGTCTGTGCGAAAGCGAGAGGTAGGCCTAGGCCGTCGGCAGCAATTCGTGCGCCTCCCTGGACGAATGCGCTCGTGCCCTGCGTGCCATAAGTCTGGTAGAAGGCCTCCCAATCTGCCAACGTGGCGAAGCCGGCTGTGGCCGCGATGATGGCCACGAGGGCCAGAGCCCCTTCCCCGACAGAACCGAGATATCCGACAAAGCGCGCATCGGTCTCGGTGTTTAATTGTTTGGATGTCGTGCCTGAACCTACTAGACCATGGAATCCAGAGATGGCGCCGCAGGCAATCGTCACGAAGAGTAAAGGCATCAGCGGTGGTGTAGCGGCGGGCACGTTCGGGTTAATTGCGGGTGCGACTACGGTTGGGCTGGTGATCAAGACTGCGCCGTACAGGATGCCCAGTCCAATAAAGAGTTGAATCCCGTTGATGTAGTCACGTGGTTGAAGTAACAGCCAGACGGGCAACATTGATGCAACAGCCGCGTAGAAAAAGAGAATAAGAATCCACTGGGCGCCAGGGCCAAGGCCGAGAATCTGAGCTGGCAGCTCGATGGGTACAAGCTCGCCGAGATAAATAACTGCGTACAAGATTACCGTTCCAGCGATGGTCGGCCAGGTGATTGCGACGTGCATTTTATAGAGCAAGAGACCGATGACGATCGCGACGAAGACAGCGCTCCAGGCCGGAATCACGGCACTGGGTGTGACCTGGAGCTCGTTCGAAATGGCGACCGCAAAGACCGCGTTGACCATCAACAGAAGGAGGAAGATGACGATCATAAACAGCGTTCGAGCCCGATGACTAACTACATCACCAGTAAGAGAGCCCACAGACCGAGCTTGATTACGGACAGATGCCCAAATCGCCCCGAAGTCGTGGACTCCGGCAAAGAACATGGTTCCAAGAACAACCCATAGAAACGCGGGTAGCCAGCCCCAGATAACCGCAATGCCTGGACCAATAATTGGTGCCGCGCCTGCTACCGCTGTGAAGTGATGTCCCCAAAGGACGAATCGGTTTGTTGGTACGTAATCGATATCGTCCCGCATGGCGTGCGCGGGGGTCCTAAACTCAGGATCGAGTTGATATATCTTTTCGGCAATAAATTTCGAGTAGAAGCGGTACCCCAGGTACAGCGCCGATAATCCAATGAGAGCAAGTAAGGCAGCGTTCAGCGGACACCTCCCTGAAAGTCCCGGGCAGATGGGTAGCCGGGAAGACTAGTAGCGGCGAGAACACCTCGGACTATCGCCTCGGAAGTTACGTTGGCGGCAGCCGAGCCGATCTGCAGAAGGCTGACGGAACTACGAATTTGGTCGGTGGAAACTGCAAAGATTGCGTTTCCGTCTGACGGTGTGTGTGAGGTGTGTACTGCCCGTGCCAGACCGTCATGTACCATTCTGGCGGCAATGGTAAGTTGAGCCTTATTAAGTGAAGCATTAGTTGCTACGACCCCAATCGTGGTGTTTATGTGCCGTTGTTTTTCCGTATTGAGCCCCTGCAACATTGTTTGCGCATTAGCAAAAGCGAGACCATCCGGTGTACGTACCTCAGCGATAATAGCTCCTGTGTCTGGGTTGTGGACGTTTCCAACCGCATTGACCGCTATAAGGGGTGCCACAAGGAGGCCACCAGGAAGCTCGATGGCGACAGTCCCGAGGCCCCTTTTCATGGCGCGTTGGGCGCCGCCGAGTTTACCGACGGTTGCTCCGGTGCCGGCTCCGACACTTCCTTCGGTCACGGGGCCGTCGGTCGCGTTCTGAGCCGAACGGTAGCCACACTCAGCGGTTGGGCGGCCGGAAGGGTCGTCACCAACATCAAGGTCGTACAGAATGGCGGCCGGAACAATGGGGATTTTGACAGCTTGAGTTTCGTAGCCGACATCGCGCTCTTCAAGATAGCGCATGACCCCGTCAGCGGCAGCTAGACCAAACGCACTGCCACCGGCAAGCACGATGCCGTGGACATGTTGCACGGTATTGGTTGAGTCAAGAAGCGCTGTCTCACGGGTGCCAGGCGATGAGCCGAGGATATCTACAGCGGCCACTGCACCGGTTTTGGTCAATACAACCGTACATCCAGTTGGCCGCTCAGCGAGCGTATGATGAGCAACCTTTAGGCCCTTTATTGCCGTGATTGAAGAAACTTCACTGTTAGCGTGAACGGATGACAGTATTACAAGCAGGCAGACGGATAGAATAGATGTTGGCGGTCCGGTCACAAAATGAGACCTATTTGCTTCTGCCACTGTTTGAGTGATCGTAGCCGAAAATCATGAAAATCACCTAAGAAAGGGAAGTAGGTTATCTAGCGGGATGGGATTTCGAATTATCGTCGATTTGGTGGTTATCAGTCATTTTCTGTTTGTAGTATTCGTGGTCGCCGGTAGTGGATTGGTGTTTTTCTGGCCACGAGTCGCATGGTTGCACTTACCCGCCGTGGCATGGGGAGCCGGAATCGAGTTTTCGGGAGGCGTATGTCCTTTGACACCGCTTGAAAACTGGTTGCGTTCAAAGGCGGGTATGGCTGGCTATGAGGTGGACTTTATCGAACGGTACGTCTGGGGGCTTTTGTACCCCTCGAGATTAACACCTCTTGATCAGTTGATTTTGGGCCTTACAGTGGTCGCGATCAACCTTGTTAGCTACTACTTCATCTGGTCTGATCGAAAGAATGCACGCTAAGCGTTTATTCGATTGCGACGCTAGAATTGCACTATGTCTCGTCTAAGCGTGTTGCTATTTGCCGGCATTCTCGTGATGTCTTGCGATTCCACGGTTCGGGATTTTGATGAGTCTCAGGCTAGCCGGGATGCTAGAGACGCTGGACTTGTCACGTTAACAGATAGCGAGACGTTGGCTGAGAGATCCGTTCCACGTATTGTTATTCTAGGAGATTCCCTTACTGCTGGTCTTGGGTTAACGACAGAAGAGGCTTATCCGTTCCGTCTACAAGTGCGAGTCGATCGTCTAGGCATTGATGTGGATGTTGTGCCGGCTGCGGTTTCTGGTGATACGACGGCTGGGGGATTGCGTCGCCTTCAGTGGGCGCTTGAAGGAGATGTCAGATGGTTGATTGTCGCGCTCGGCGGGAACGATGGATTGCGTGGATTACCGTTGGAACAAATGAAAGCTAATCTTGAGGAGATAGTGGAGAACGCAAGGCAGCGAGGGGTTAGGGTATTACTTGCAGGTATGGAGGCTCCACCTAATTTTGGAGAGACCTACACGGATGCGTTTCGTCGAATTTTTGTGGACATAGCCGAAGAAGGCGGGCTCGCGTTCATTCCGTTCCTATTGGAGGGGGTCGCGGGTCTTCCGGAGTTTAATCAGCCGGATGGTATTCACCCGAATGCCATTGGAGCTGAACGTGTCGCTGCTCATTTGTGGAGGACATTGGGGCCGATCGTCGCAAAAGAATTTCAAAAACCTAGTCGCGAACCGAATGATTCGTCTGGAACAGGACAATGATTGAACTACAGGGCGTATCGAAAACTGTCATGAGCGGTGACCGGCCGCTCACGATTCTTCACCCACTGACCCTTACGGTTCCGGCAGGACAACTATTATCAATCGTGGGTCCATCGGGGAGCGGGAAATCGACGTTGCTCGGTCTGATTGCAGGTTTAGACGCACCCTCTACCGGTAGCATAGTCATCGACGGGGTCGACATCACGGCGATGGCAGAGGATCAGTTGGCCCGTCTTCGTGGAGAGAAGATTGGTTTTGTTTTTCAGTTTTTTCATCTGATTCCGTCATTGACTGCGCTTGAAAATGTGCGTGTGCCGCTGGAGATTGCGAATTCGGCGAATTCCTTGGTCGAGGCAAGGAATCTTCTTGATGAGGTCGGATTAACGGAGCGGAGTCACCATTACCCGTCTCAACTTTCTGGAGGAGAACAACAGCGTGTGGCCATTGCTCGTGCCCTTGCGAATAGGCCCCCAATTCTTTTGGCGGACGAGCCGACTGGAAATCTGGACAGCGCGACCGGGCGAAATATTGTGGAACTACTAGTAAATGTAAATCGTCGGCGAGATACGACTGTAGTGCTCGTCACTCATGACCCTGATTTGGCGTCACGTGCCGAGGTTACTCTAACAATGCGAGATGGGCGAACAGAATAGGGTGGTGATGCTCCAAGATGTCGTTGTGTCTGTGACTTCATGTGAAATGTCAATCTAAGCGGGGGCGGTTATTCGATGCAGTTTGTCGTGAGAATGGTTGGACGTGAATTACGGTCTTCTTGGAGGCGTCTTGTTTTTTTCTTTATCTGCGTTGCGATTGGAGTGGGAACAATTGTCGCCTTGCGTTCACTAGTACAGAACGTGCGAGATGCCTTGACGGCAGAAGCACGTGTTTTAATCGCCGCAGATGTATATCTTCGTGTCGACCAACCTTGGACAACAGAGGTGCTCTCAGCGGTTGAAACGAGATTGGCGTCCTCCCCAGGAATTCTTCAGACAGAGACATTGGATGTCGTGACGATGGTTCGTGTTCCCGATGAATTGGAGTTTCGAACAAAGGTAGTGGAACTTCGTGGGGTCGGAGAATCCTTTCCTTTTTATGGCACGCTTCAACTGATGAGCGGGCGTCGCTACGTTCACGAAGTGCTCTCCAATAATGGCGCGCTCGTTGCACCGGACCTCTTGGCTCAAATGAATCTGGACGTTGGTGGCGTGGTTTTAATCGGAAACACTGAATTCACGATTCGAGATGTCATTAAGGTTGAGCCAGGGCGTCAACTTGGCGCCTTCGGTTTTGGCCCGAGAGTTATCGTGGCTTACGAAGCGCTTTTAGAGATCGGACTTCTTGGCGTTGGAAGTCGGTCGGAACGTCAAATTCTTCTTCGGCTGCCTGAGGAGGTTGAGATCGGTCCTTTTGTCGATGGACTCCGCAAAGATCTTTCGGAAGAGTTCGTGCGCGTCGGATCTTATCGGAGAACTGAGAATCGAATGGAACGAAATTTCGTTCGGGCTGAGAATTATTTGAGCCTGATTGGCTTCATCGTCCTGATCCTCGGAGGTCTCGGGGTATGGAGTGTTACTCGCGTCTTTGTTCAACAACGATTTCGCACTGTTGCAGTGTTGAAATGTCTAGGAGCAACGACCGGTCGAATTTTGGCGATTTATGTCTTACAGGTCGCTGTGCTTGGAATGGGTGGAGCATTGTTAGGCGTAGGGATTGCAGGACTGTTGTTTAGCGTAGCTCCAGAGGACATTGTGCAACAGGCCAATGCAGTGGTCGGTATCGCTGAAGTGCCACTCGCGCTTACCGGCTCTGCGGTTGGACAGGGAATAGCGGTTGGCGTGTTGGTGTCAATACTTTTCGCACTTGTTCCTTTGCTCGATATCCGTCAAATTAGGCCGTTGTTGCTGCTTCGGGATGGACAGAAGGGACGTGCGGTTCGATTTGATTGGGTGCGAATTGCGGTGATCTGTGCGGCGGGTGGTGGACTGATAGGTGTAGCAACTTGGCAGGCGGCATCACTGGAAGTGGGATTCTATGTCGTCGGAGGTTTTGTTCTAGTCGCGGCCAGTCTTCATTTTGTTGGGCGAGTGTTGGTGGCGGCAATTCGTCCATTGACTATTGTCAGGTCGTTCGCGTTGCGGCATGCGGTGTTGAACTTGATTAGTCCGGGAAACCAGACACGCGTAGTGTTGTTAGCTGTTGGGTTAGGCAGTTTCTTTTTGATTGGGGTCAGAGCGGTCCAGGAAAATCTCCTCACCACATTTGAGATGGAATTCGGAACCGACATGCCCGACATGTTTCTTATAGACATTCAACAGGATCAAGTTGATGGAGTTCGTTCGAGGCTTCAGCGTTCGAGAACTGATGATGAAGGTCATGGTGCTCCGGAACTTATTCCAGTGCTTCGTGCGCGCGTAGTCGGCGTGAATGGAGAAGACACAAAGATTGAGGGTGTTTCTGCTGTGCGGCGAGCCGGATTTGGGCGCGAATATACGGTCACCTACAGGGAGACTCTCGAGGACAATGAACGTGTGATTGCAGGTCGGTTCTGGGACCCGGTTGCATCGGCGATACCGGAGGTGTCGATTGAGGAGAGTTTGTATGAACGTGGCATCCGCCTTAATGACAAGGTTCGGTTTGACGTGCTCGGGCGAGAGATTGAAGCGGTGGTCACGAGTGTTCGAAGCATCGAATGGGACGACACGCGTAGTGGCGGATTTATGTTTCTGTTTCGACCTGGAGCGTTGGATGATGCGCCGCACACGTATGTAGCTTTCTTTCGAGGCCCGATGGAGATTGAGCGTCGAGGACGCCTCCAGCGTGACATCGTTACCGACTATCCAAATGTTTCTGTGATTGACGGTCTAGAAGTGATTCAAACGATCCGAAGAGTTCTTTCTTACGTTACGAATGCTATTACGATCGTTGGCGGTATCGCACTGCTTGCAGGTGGTCTCATTCTCGTTGGCTCAGTAGCAATGACAAAATATCAGAGGTTGTTCCAGGCGGCGGTGTTTCAGACCTTGGGAGCTAACTCTCGTGCAATCTTGTCGATGTGTCTAATCGAATACGGTTTATTGGGCGGGATTGCAGGTGCTGTCGGGGCGGTTGGGGCCTTATTTCTTACTTGGATTATGAGTCGGCAGTTACTTGATATACCGTGGGAACCGTTACCACTGGTTTCAGTGGTAGGGGTTGGTTTAACCGCGCTTTTGGTTGCTATAGTTGGCGTCGTTGCTAGCGCTGATGTGCTGCGACGAAAGCCGCTCGGCACTTTGCGAGCGGAATAGACCGTTGCCCTTGCTCTGCAGTGTACAATACACACTTTTTCTGTACTGCATATGGCTAGTCACCCGCGACGAAAGACTCGAGCGAAGGGAAACGCGAGCTTCAAGAAGGCCCTTCTTGAAAAGCAAGCCGAGCTGTTAGCTGGGAGTGAAAAAAAGTCGCTCCAGGCGACAATGGAGACGAACACACGCCAGGGTGACATGGCTGATCAAGCTACTGGCAATAATGAAGTGCATATCGAACTAAAATTAAAACAAACTGACGCAAAAATCCTTCAGGCAATAGAGGACGCTTTATCTCGGATCGGCGAAAGGAGCTATGGAACTTGCCGTGATTGCGGAGAGCAAATTGCGCCTGTTCGCCTTCAAGCTATACCATGGACCCGCGTGTGTATCGAGTGTAAAGAGAAGCAAGCGTTGTGAAAAAGATTTGTTTAAAACATTGCCTCTAGAAATCGCGGTAGCGATCGGAAGTAATCTCGGCGACCGCCGGGCTAACCTTACTACAGCGGTGTCAGCGCTCAAATGCGTACTTCAGGAAATCCGCGTATCGGATTTTGTTGAGACTGTCCCTGAGGGCGGTGTCAATCAGCCAGATTATCTTAATGCCGCCGTTATCGGACGTTCCGCGGAGTTGCCCATGCGATTAATTGAAGCGTTCCAAGATATCGAGCGTTCGTGTGGTCGGACTAGGCCCTACCGTAGGGCGTCAAGGACGCTTGACATCGATCTGATTTTGATGGGCGATATCGTGATTAAGTCCCCTCGCCTTGAGGTGCCCCACCCACGTTTTCGTGATCGGTCATTTGTACTTGAGCCGCTCTGTTCCATCGCACCTGACCTTGTCGACCCGATCACGGGTGCAACGGTCCTGCAACTCTCACGAACCCTTCGAGAAAAATCTGCATAGGTGGCAAAGCATGGAAGCGCTGTTCTGAAACGGCTTTGCCGTGCTGTAGGTCATTCAAAGCGTAGAGACTCGATGGGATCGAGCAAGGCCGCCTTTCTGGCTGGGTAGAAACCGAAGAAGATTCCCGTTGCAGCCGCAAATCCAACCGCTATCCCAATGGCATCAAGTGGAATGGATGTCGGCCAAGCAAGGAAACTTGTGAGGCCCTGCGATATGGAAAGGCCGACGGCGATGCCAAAAACACCACCAACGAGGCTGAGAACGATAGCCTCAACCAGAAATTGCCATAGGACGTCACGGCCCTTCGCGCCAACAGCCATCCGAAGGCCAATTTCTCTTGTCCGCTCTGTGACCGATACGAGCATTATGTTCATAATGCCTATTCCTCCGACGATAAGAGAAACACCGGCGATGCTCGCCAATAAGCCGGTCATTGTCTGCGTTGTTTGCGTGCGCATAGCCATCATGTCGGATTGGGTGCGAACCATGAAGTCGTCATCTTCTCCTGGGGTTAAGCGGTGTTGATCGCGGAGAACTATCGTAATCTCGTCAGCAACGCGGTCAATTTGATCAGAAGATGTCGCAGAGACGGTGATTTCAGAGATATTAGTGCCGTCTCGACCTCGGAGTTTCTTATTGACAGTGGTGTATGGAACGAAAATCACGTCGTCTTGGTCTTCACCAAATTGTCCGGAACCCTTTTCATTCATGATTCCAATAATTTGAAACGACTGATTTCTGATTCGTAATCGGGCACCGATTGCATCCGCACCTTCACCAAAGAGATTGTCTCTGACGATGGATCCGAGGACGGCAACTTTGGCTGCACTCTGGACGTGGGTCTCGGTGAAGAACATTCCGTCGGCGACTGACCAGTACCTGATCATTGGGTACTCGATATCGGCACCCTGTATCGTTGTCGACCAATTCTGATTTCCAGCGATGACTTGTTCTCGAGTTCTCACGCCAGCTGAAAGAAACTCGGCACCTGAGACACGTTCCCGAAGGGCGTCGACATCCTGCGCCCGCATTCGCGGAGATTGGCCGACTCCCAAACTGACACCACCGCGCCGGTAATTTCCTGCACGTACCATAATCATGTTGGCACCTGCTGCCTCAACTTGATTTTCGATAGATTCTTGAGCGCCACGCCCTAATGCGACCATGGTGATAACTGCAGCCACACCGATAATCATTCCAAGCATTGTCAAGCCTGTGCGCATCGTATTGCGTCGGAGCGCCTTTAGAGCTACGCGAAGGATTATCAATAATGACATTGGCTTCTTCTTTCTACGTTCACGTTAATGGGTTCGCTCGTAATGTTGGTTCGTCTCGACAGGTTCCGCAGAGAGGGTTGCGAATTCCTTCCGTGCTACTCGCCGCCTCGGATTGTAGTTGTCAGAGACTATTTGTCCGTCTCTGAAGGAAATGATACGGCTCCCATACTCCGCGATATCTTGCTCATGAGTAATGAGCAAGACGGTAATGCCATTTTCCTCGTTAAGTCGCTGAAAAATATCCATCACTTCGATACTAGTCCGTGAATCAAGATTTCCGGTCGGTTCGTCAGCAAGAATTATGGACGGTTGATTCACGAGCGCACGAGCAATGGCCACCCGTTGCTGCTGACCGCCAGAGAGTTGATTCGGTAGATGATTCATCCTGTCCGAAAGACCGACAGTTGTAAGCATTTCCTTTGCCCGGTGATGTCGATCTGACGACTGTAACGAGGGGCCGTAGAGAAGCGGAAGTTCAACGTTGTCAAGAGCGGTTGTACGAGAAAGAAGGTTAAACCCTTGGAAAACAAACCCAATCTGGTTGTTGCGGACAGTCGCTAGTTCATCACGGGAGTAATTTGAGACGTCTCGGTCATTGAGAATGTAGCTTCCACTGGTTGGTTTGTCGAGGCAACCGAGGATGTGCATAAATGTTGATTTTCCTGAGCCAGATGGACCTGTCACAGCCACGAATTCACCCGAGTTAATCTGAAGAGTGACTCCCTGGAGTGCCCGGACCTCGATATCGCCTAAGTTGTAGAGTTTTGTCAGGTTCTCAACCGCTATAACAGACATTGTCTTCTGAGTAATAGAGGAGGAATCATCGTCGACTGCGCCGACCAAATGGAAATTGTGGGATCAATGGTGATCCTCCACCAAAAGAAGATTCGGTCGACGCGTCAGGAGTAGAAATATTCGTGACGAGTTGTTCTCCCTCTGGAATTGACTGAGTGATATCGGATATCGATGAGGTAATCGTATTAAGCAATTCTGAAGCTGTACCATCAGTTACGCCGAGGCGAACATCAATTGGCAATAGACGCTGTCCTTGCATGACCCATACGCGCCCAGTAGATTCCGGTGGCACGAGTGGGGCGAATAACGCATCGATTGTTGCCGCACCGCGTTCGACAGCGGGAACAATAGGTTCGGGAGTGCTCTCAGTATCTTGTGGCGTTCTCTGTGGACGTCGCCCAGGGGTTGGCGTTTCACCTTGTCGGCGTGCGCGCATGTTAGCAAGCCAGCGCCTTCTCTCTTCTGGGTTCATCTGTTGAACGCGTTCCATCATCTGTTGGCGGCCTGGAGGTGATGTATTGTCGACTTCTGCTCGGAGTCCGTTCTGTCGTGAATCCGGAGGTCTGACCTGGCCATTGCCTCCCCACGTCGATGTTGCTCCAGACGCAGCGTCGGGCGCCTGTTCTCCCGGCCTTTGTCGAAAATTTACTGGCACTGGTTGGTCTAGGGCGAGAAATGTATCTGGCGTAGGTCTAAAGCGAAGTGCTGAATTGGGAATACGGATTACATTCCCTCTTCGTGCGATTTCAAGCGAGATTGTTGCGGTCATACCGGGCTTCAATTTTAAATCTGGGTTCGGTGCATCGATGACGGTTGCGTAGGTCACTACGTTCTGCTGAACGACAGGTTCGAGACGGATTTGCGAAACGGATCCCTCGAATCCTTCAGAAGGGTAGGCGTCAACGGTGAATGTCACTCGCTGGTCGGGTCGGATTCGTCCGACATCCGACTCATCAATATTTGCAATCACTCGCATTTTCGTCAGGTCGGCCGCTATAACGAACAACTCAGGGGCTTGTAGACTTGCCGCAACCGTCTGACCGGCGTCAACGAGACGAGAGATCACTATGCCGTCAATTGGTGCGCGAATGACGGTATGCTCCAAGTTGACTTCGTTCTGGTTGAGAGAAGCTCGGGCTTGGGTTACTTGAGCCTCCGCGGATTTCTGTTGCGCCTCCGCCGAACGAACTGCCACTTGTGCCGCCTCTAATTCGGTGTCCGAGATGAGGTCTCGTGCTCCAAGATTCTCCGCTCGTTTGAGCTGAGTGACCGTATCTTCAACTGACACTCGATGGCGTTCAACGTCGGCTTCCGCCCTCGCCAGATTTGCGCGTGCTTGCTCCAGTTGGGTTTCAAAAAGTGAAGGATCGAGACGCATGATGACGTCTCCTTGCCTGACGATAGAGTTGAAGTCGACCAGCAGGTCTTGAATCATGCCAGACACTTGGCTTCCAACGTTAACGGTCGTTACTGCCTCGAGGGTCCCTGTGGCGCCAACGGTATCAACAACGTCGCCCCGCGTTACAGGGCTCGTAGAAATGTCCGGGATAAATTCTGCGGAAGAAGAACCCAGGAACGCATACGTAGCAATCGCAACGAGAACGATCATTGTGACGAGAAGTGTCTTCTTCATAGTTGTCTCACAGGCTATGGTGAACCAACAAGAGAAATGCCGGCACCGGAAAGAGAGGTTTCTTGTGATCGTTCAAACTCAATGAGCGCTTTCTGATAATCGAGCGTCGCTCGAAGTTCGCTGTCCTGGGCTGTTGCTAAGTCTCTTTGGGCTTGAACAACAAAAAAACTTGTAGTGGTGCCGACTTCAAACTTGGCTTCCTCTGCTTCGAGTTGTTGCTCAGCAAGGTCTCGTGCTGCGGTTGCCGCATCTATTCGTCTCTGGATACTGTCTAGTTGTACTGCTGCACTAGTTACCTCAGTTGCGACCTGGAGTTCTAGCTGTCTAAGTTGCGCAATCGTTTGCTCAAGTTGAAGTTGGCCCCTAGCGTGTGCTGCTTTAGCGGCACTTTGGCCGATGGGATAATTCAACTGCATTTGAACTGTCCATGTTGGAAACTCGAAGTCAACGAGCTCGTCGATCGCATCGCCAAATCCGCCTGGGTACACCTGCTGGACGTTGCCGCCGAAACCGAGACGATCGAATCTCGTTCCACCTTGTCCCTGCAGCTGATAAGAACCAACGAGGTCCAAACTCGGCAAAATATTATTTCTAAGCGCTCGGATATTGATGTCGTTAATGTCTCGTTGTTGACGAGCTCGTGTGATATCCGTGCGTTTGTCTAGAGCCGCTCGTACGGCTGCTTCGATGTCCACTGGGGAGTGAGATATCGTCGGCTGGTCAATCGGGTTCAGAGTCGCATTCCAGAGCTCGTCCGTTGTGCCGCTTACGATTAGCCTCTTGAGGTTCAATTCGGCCGTTTGGAGATTCTGTTCAGCTTGCGCTAGGGTCTGCCTTCTAGTCGCGGCTTCCGATTGGGCCTGGACGATGTCAATAGGAGCTAATGTGCCAATCTCGACACGAGCTCTGTTGTCCTGGACAAGGCGTTCGGCTAATTCGAGAGCCTGCTGCTGAACCGCCACTGTTTGCACTGCATAGACAAGCTCCCAGTAGGCGTCACGCAGACTGGAGAGCGTGTTCGTTATCGTTTCGCGAAGATCTACATCTGAAATGTCTCTATTGATTCGTGTTACGGCGAGCTGCTGTCGTGCCGGGTCAATTCTGGAATTCCTTAGCAAGGGCTGTGTATAACTTGCTCCGAAGCTGCTGCGATAACTCGGGTTGAAACTTGAGAAAAAATTGGTAGTTTCAGAGCGGTTGTTGTTCCAAGACACATCGAAGTTTCCTCCGCCCCATGGGACCGGCTGAGAAACCGTTGCGTCGAACACGGCACGTTGTGATTCGACGTTTCTACCACCGTCGAGCTGAGTCGACGACGGGGAAACACTGGAAGATGTATTTAGATTGCTGATTAATGTCGGTCGATAGAACGCTTGCTGCTCAGCAAGATTCAAGTCGAAAAGGAGTGGACGCAGACGTTGAACAGCGATGTCAAGATTGCGATCGAGCGCGCGTTCGATCGCGTTGTCCAACGTGAGATCAAAACGGCGAGAAGTTGGAACCGATCTTCCGATTTGTTGGGTCGCCTGTGCGATAAGTTGCTTTATTCGTTCATCGTCTGAATTCTGTGCTGACAATGAACCGAACGGGTTGAAATCGGCAGAGGCTATTATCAGAATTAAGGCTATTAGATAGGCAGTAACGGGCTTCACGGAAATAACTCTCCTTATACATGGTTCTGTCGATTTCGAGGTATCAAGCGAGGTGAATTGTGATGGGGGGTTTTTTTCTGACTGGTCATGTCTGGTCTTAACGCTGCTCACGTCTGCGACGAGAGCGGCGCTCTTCAAATATTTGATGAAATTTATCGACTTGGTCGGAGTGTAGGATACGGTGCATGCGATAGAGCATAAGTAAACGGGTCTTGCCAAGTGCACTTCGCGCTGACTCTACACGGTCTATCAGGAGTGTGACCTGCCATTCTTCATCTTTGGCTTCATGCATCGCGGCCGTAAGCCGTTTTTCCTCGATTCGCAATATGTCCGAAAGGTCGAGCAACGTCGCCCGCATTTCTTGGAAGACCTGCTCAAGTTCGCCTACCTGCATCGAACTAAGCTCGAGTTCAGTCTTGACGGTAGCTGATTGCCACCATTTGAACCGCTGCGCTGCGTCAGAGGAGGAGGTAATGCCAAGACAAAGTACGGCTATGGTGCAAGTGATCGAATGGCAAGATTTCAACATAGTCATGCCAAGCTCCCTTAAGGTTGTCCGAATGTTCACATTCTTTGCGCGCTTAATATCTGGATACGGTTCTGACCAGGTAGTCGTTTACGTCTGAGAGTAAATGATGCAGTTGCGTCCGATCAGAACGACGAAGCCGAAGCCTTCCGGCCACACTCGGATTATCAGTGTAGGCGAAAAATGATCGAAACGACAGCGTGGAATTCTATGGTCACTTCTCTGGTCTGGTCGACTATGAGACTGGAAGTTTCTGATTCGTGGGGGTCGTTTGTTGACTCGCTGATGAGCGTTGGCAGAAGAGGCACGGGAGATGTTTGGCGGAAAGTCGGAGTGAACCTGTGAATTGTGGGCTGAATCATTAGACGAATAGGATCACCTATTCCGATGAAACTCGACGAAGCGTGTTCGGTTGTTGTGAGTTTGACACTCGAGCTCCGGGAGAAAGTCAAAGCTGGCCCCTGACTACAGGGGAGAGATTAGGAAGTGGTACTAAGTCAGTGGAGATTGCAGAATCCCACAGAATCTAGGATTCTGTGAGGTAATGATGTCGCACGATCAGGAGCGGAAAATGCTAGCTGCTGAGAAGTCAGAGATGCGGTCAATTGCTTCTCCAACGATGATATCAGGCGTTGAGGCTCCTGCTGTGATGCCGACGTTAATCGGCCCTTGGGTAGGGAGCCAACCGCTTGATGTGACTTCGCCGAGATTCTTCACATCTGCTTTATGGGTGGTAGGCAGATGGCGTAATTGCTCTACGGATAATAGGCATTTGGGGTCGGCGATATGGTAGGTATCTACACGCTCGGCACAGATTCTGGCTAGATTCCGAGTATTGCTGCTGTTGTAACCACCGATTACGATCATAAAATCGAAATCCTGTTCGTCAAGTAATCTCTGTACAGCGTCCTGTCGATCCTGAGTCGCGCTGCAGATAGTTTCAAACGCTCGATAATGATCGTCGATCAATAAGTCGCCGTAGCGTTCAATCATGGCATCCCGGAACATCTCTGCAATGGCGAGAGATTCCGACATTAACATTGTTGTTTGATTAGCCAACCCCACCCGTCGAAGATCGCGCTTGGGATCAAAATGACGGGAGACGGAATTCGAGAAGCGTTTTTGGAAGCTATTACTGTCCCCGTGACCACGGATAAAATCACAGACGATTTCGACTTCTTCGCGATCGAGGACGATCAGGTACTGTCCGCCGTCAACCGCAATAGCCTGTGATGCTGTTGCTTGCGTTTCTTCGTGCTTGACTTTGCCGTGGATGACTGCCGTGTACCCGTCGCGAGCATATTTCTTGACATTTTTCCAGACGTTGAGTACGGAACCACAGGTCGTGTCGACTAACGTGCAACTACGGTCCGTGAGGAGTGAAAGTTCAGCGACAGTTATGCCGAAGGCGGGAAGGATGACAACATCGTCGGCCGTGACGGAATCAATATTCTCATTTGGGTCACTCAAAAAGCGAATGCCTGCGTCACGGAGGCGAGAATTGACATGCGGATTGTGGATGATCTCTCCGGTCAAAAAGACAGTTTTGTCTGGAAATCGGCGACGCGTCTGATATGCGTAATCGACCGCGCGGTCGACCCCGTAGCAGAAACCGAATTCTTGCGCGAGGTGTATGGTTAGTCTTCCTGCCGAATGCTGATAGTCTGAGTCACGGATTTTACTGACGAGGCTGCTGTGGTAGTCGCGCAGAAGCTCGCCTTCAACGGCGTGCTTGAGTCCGAGTCCTTTCCGAAACAATGTATTAGCCACTACCGAACATTGACCACGACTTCGCGTAGACGGGGCGTTAGCTCGTCAAGCGCGACAAGCGGAGGAATATCTGGTTCGGAGAGAGCTGTTTCAAGCTCTTCCATAAATCGATCGTCACCAGCGTGAAGCACTGAAACAGAAATTGGTTCGAAAGTGTCGACGGAGTTAGAAACCTGAAGGTCGTCATTAGGTCTGACCATTGGAAGAAAATAGATACTCACAGCCAGGCCGAGAAGGACGACGATAGACGCAGGGACGAGCCACCACCGATTGGCTGGTCGATTTCGGCTAGTGGATATTGAGGGTCGCAATGGAAACGGTAAAACACGAGGCGCGATGTTTCGGACAAGCACTCTGTCTATGCGCTGCAGGGTACGCTTGCGTACGCGCTTCATATCGCTCGCGGAGCTGTCATCTTCAAACGCTGCTGAGGCTTCATGGGTAAGCCGTTCGAGAAATTGCCGTAGTTCATTAAAACGTGCTGAGCATTCACGACATCCGGAAAGGTGGCCTGGCGGTTTGTTATGGTGGAGGTCGCTCTCTAGATGGAGCGTTAGCAACGCTTCATCAGAGAGGTGAACGTTCGGCCTAAAGAAGAACAGACGAGACAACTGATGAAACAAACCACCGAAGAAGAGATTAGCCATTAGCGGCACTCCCGCACGGTAGTGTTCGCCCAGTTGACATCGGGCCTTTCGAAAAGCCACTGTTCTTTCTTCAGATTATGCCTGAGTGACTTAAGAGCGCGAAAGAGATGGACGCGAACAGTGGCATCGGCAATGTCCAACATCTCAGCAACTTCTGACGTGGAATGTCCTTCCAATTGATGCAGAATCGTAACGTCCCGTTGGCGGGCAGGCAACCGGTCTATTGTGGCCATTAACTGTGCACGGCGTTCTTTTTCCAGGAGAGAGCCTTCAGGTGTGCGTCTCGTGGTTGGCTGTGATTTCGAGAACCGTTCCTCATGGTCCTCGGCTGGCACAAACCACTTGGTTCGCCGTTTTGTTGCGCGCAAACGATCCAGGCAACCGTTGACAAGAATACGTGTGAACCAGACGTCAAAATAAAACTCATCTCGAAAGGAGGGAAGATGAAGAAACGCCTTCAGAAAGGCATCCTGGACCGCTTCTTCCATCTCCGCTCGTTCACGGAGATAGTAATAGGCGATGCGTGAAGCGCGAGTTTGAAGTCGGGTTATGAGCTCCTGATATTCGTCCCGAGCTGTCGCCATGTCTTTCGACGCGATCAGGAACTTTATCTTGGCTGCAAGGCGGTTGATTTTGTCACGTGGTGACGTGGCGGAAGGGTTTACAGGATACATTTGACCATCAGCAGTTACGAGATTGAAATCGGGATCGTCATTTCCACAGATTTCATCGGTGTGATCATACTCTGCTTAGACGTGTGACGCAGTTTATTCGTTTACCTCTCGACGTGAAAAAAGTTTTAGCTCTTTAGCTCTCGAATACGCCGGAGGCTCGTGCCAGGATAATAATGGGAAAGAATCTTTGAGGCGGAGTGTCCGGCTCGTGTTCTTTCCATCGCTCCTCGTTGACATAGCCCAACGCCGTGTCCATGTCCGGTTCCCTCGAATACATAGCTGCGTCGCAGACGTGTCACTTTAAAGCGAGTGCTTTTCAGCGTTTGCTGCCCTAAAGTACGCATAAGAAGAATTCGAAAGGCACTCCCGCGAAGGGTTTTTGTCGTTTCTCCGGAAAGTCGAATCGTCACGGCTCGCCCCGGCGAGTCTCGCTGGACTACTTCGATGTTAGTTAAAAACCTGCCGACCTGTGTGCGGGAATCCTGATTTAAAGCCTCGACAAGCTCCTCTTCGCCAATCTGGAACGTCCAGGACCGTCTGGTTGGAATCTGACAAAACTCGTCCGTTACGCCGGTTAGATAGGGTGCTGTATCTCCTATCCATACGGCACCTGAAGCGCTGGTTGAGCCGCCGCAATCGGCGTGGAAGACGGTTTGTGCAACCCGCCCGTTAAAGGCTAAGACTAGGTTTTGTGTTCGCTGAACTGCCTGGCTCGCAGTAATTGACACTGACTGATTCTCGGGACTTGGTTCGCGGTATACCTGGCAGTGCGTTGTAGCACAGAGGTTGTATCCTTCGGAAGAATGCCGGTCTATATTCGCGATGGCATATGTTCTAGCGAGAACAGCCTGAACTTCGGCCATAATATGTGCTGCCGAAATGGGTAGCTGCCCCAAAGGGACCTCAGCGAGCAGCGATCCGTGTACGTAGTCCTCGATAGGAATCTCCAGAATGGTGCCTCTAGAGAGTCCAACGCGAACTACGATCGGACCGTTGAGTTCCGGTGGAAAACTGTCCGAAGAAGCAACTTGCGTTCGGCGTATGCAGCCGCCGAAGGTGCTAATACACACCAGGAGTAAAATGGTATGCAAGGTAGCTGTAACCAAATCGACACGGCCTGAGGATTCTTGATAGTTCACTGGGTTCGGATGGAGTCTCTTGAGTGATTTATTGGAAACATCACTGATGGTAGACTTTAGTATGAAAGCATACGAATAGGGTTCGTGACTATGAGCTTTGACGAATCAGCAGAAAACGGTTTCTCTCTAAATGGTATCCCAATGGCGGGTCGAACTTATTGGAATCTCGGAACAGCGTCACTTTATGAGGAAGCGTTGCGGAGAAACGAGGGGATCGTTGCAGAGTCTGGTCCGCTTGTTTGTTGCACGGTTCCGCATACAGGGCGCTCTCCGAATGACAAGTTTGTTGTTCGAGAGCCGTTGAGCGAATCACATGTCTGGTGGGGCACGGTTAATCGGCCGTTTGAGGCTGAAGGCTTCGAGCGGCTTCACTCGGACATGTTGAATCATCTGAAAACTAAGGACCTATTTGTTCAGGATTGTTTCGCTGGAGCTGATCCAGGGCATCAGCTGCCGGTCAGAATTATTACTGAGCGGGCATGGCATAGCCTCTTCGCCAGGACAATGTTTCTTGAGCGGTCGGCCGGTGCGTCTCCTCAAAGTCATAAACCTGAATTTACGGTAATTAATGCGCCATCGATGAAAGCGGACCCTGGGCGTCACGGTACCAATTCTGATGTTTTCATTCTTTTAGATTTCTCTCGTAGATTGGTGTTAATCGGCGGAACTAACTATGCCGGAGAGATTAAGAAATCCATTTTTACTGTTATGAATTATTTGCTCCCGTTGCGCGATGTGATGACGATGCATTGCTCGGCAAATGTCGGCAATGAGGGTGATTCGGCTCTCTTTTTTGGGTTGTCTGGGACTGGGAAGACAACTTTGTCATCCGACCCGCAACGACAACTTCTCGGTGATGATGAGCATGGCTGGAGTGAAGATGGCATCTTCAATTTCGAAGGCGGTTGCTATGCGAAGATGATTAAATTGTCGCCAGAGGCGGAGCCACAGATATATTCGACCAGTCAGCGATTTGGGACAGTGCTTGAGAATGTCGTCGTTGATCCAGTGACTCGTCAGATGGATTTTGATGACGATTCACTCACGGAAAATACCCGAGGGGCATACCCGTTGTCCTTTATCGAGAATTCAGTTTCATCAGGTCAGGCTGGGCACCCAGCTAATATTGTCATGTTGACGGCTGATGCGTTCGGCGTATTACCGCCCATTGCTCGGCTCAGTTCGTCTGGCGCGATGTATCACTTTCTTTCTGGTTATACGGCGAAGCTGGCAGGGACGGAAAGAGGCGTAAGTGAGCCGCAAGCCACGTTCAGTGCTTGTTTTGGCGCGCCGTTCATGGTTCATCACCCAACGGTTTACGCAAGATTGCTCGGCGAAAGAATTGCCAAGCATCGCTCCAATGTATGGTTGGTTAACACCGGCTGGACCGGAGGGCCTTACGGTATAGGCGATCGGATGAAGATTGACTACACGCGGACGCTTTTGACGGCGGCGTTGTCAGGTAAGTTAGATAGTGTGCCATTTGAGCGTGACGCCGTGTTCAATGTAGAAGTTCCCGTTAGTTGTCCTGGTGTTCCCCACGAAACTCTTCGACCCCGCGATACGTGGACGGATCCGGCCGCCTATGACCTACAGTCGCGTAAGCTGGCTCGAATGTTTGCTGAGAACTTTCAGTCCTTTGGTGCCGATGCTGATGCTGCAATTGGTAAAGCCGGTCCCAATGCTTAGTTAATTTCTCCACTGAGTCAATGTTTGATTCGTTTGAGTTTTTCTGTTTTGCGGTATGAACTACGAAGCAGTCATCGGACTTGAAATCCACTCACAGCTCATTACAGAAACAAAGATTTTTTGCGGGTGCAGTACTCGTTTTGGCGCGGCTCCGAACACAAATGTGTGCCCTGTATGCTTGGGGCTGCCTGGTGCCTTGCCGGTACTCAGTGAGCGAGCGGTAGAGTACGCGGTTCGGGCTTCATTGGCGCTAGGGTGTACTGTCCATCCGGTTTCTGTCTTTGCTCGAAAGAACTATTTCTATCCGGATCTCCCAAAAGGTTACCAAATTTCTCAGTACGAAGAGCCTCTCGCGACCGACGGGGTTTTGACGTATCGGAAGGCTGGCAGTGTTGAAACGGTTCGAATTTTACGTGTCCACCTTGAGGAGGACGCAGGAAAGTCTATTCACGAAGGCTTCGAAGATTCGAGGGAAAGGACCTACCTTGATTTTAATCGGAGCGGCGTGCCTCTTGTCGAAATCGTGACGCATCCGGACTTGCGTTCTTCGGCCAGAGCGGCAGAGTTTTTTGAACGTTTACGTGACATATTGATTGCAGTTGGAGTGAATGATGGAAATATGGAGGAGGGGAGTCTTCGGTGTGACGCGAATGTGTCCATCAGGCCGAAAGGGGTCTCGCAACTAGGGGTAAAGGTTGAAGTAAAGAACATTAATTCTTTCCGCTTTCTTGAAAAGGCGATTGACTTCGAGATTGAGCGACAAACTAAGGTCATTGACTCCGGTGGGAAAGTGATTCAAGAGACTCGGTCTTGGGATGTGGAGTCTAATCGAACGTTTTCGATGCGAAGCAAAGAAGAGGCTCACGATTACCGCTATTTTCCTGAACCGGATTTGCCAGCGCTCCATTTGTTGCCGGATTGGATTGAAACGGTGAGGGAAGGGCTGGGTGAATTACCCGAAGAACGAAAACAACGATTCATGGTGGAATTCGAGTTGGCGGAGAGCGACGCCGAATGGATAGCGAAGGAGCGAGATTTGGCGCGGTTTTTTGAAGAGGTGGCAATCTCGTCAGGGTTGGCGAAAACTGCAAGCCACTGGGTTATGGGGCCCTTGGTGCGTTCGCTTAAGCAAAGCGAAATGAATGTGTCAGACATACGGGTAACCCCGACCGCGCTGGCGGAACTAATACAGCTTGTCGAGAGTGGAATGATAAGCAATACAGTAGCGAAGAAGATTTTTGAACAAATGTATGCCACTGGGCGATCAGCGCAAAAGATTGTGACTGAAGAAGGACTTTCCCAGATGGGTGACGTGGCGGAGATAAGGTCGGTTGTGGAGTCCGTATTGTCGGCTCAACCGGATGCAATTTCGAAATACCGTTCAGGGAAGAAAGGAGTCCTAGGATTCTTGGTTGGACAAGTAATGAAGAACACCGACGGCAAGGCAAATCCAAAACTTGTCCGAGAACTACTAGACGATATTCTCGGGATGGGCTCCTAGCTTTCAATGACTGGAGAGAGCAAAGTTCCGACAGTGCCTCTCTCTAACATGAACATATTTCGTGAGCAGGCAGTTGCGATAGCGTATGCCGGAATAGCAGGAGCTGATGCAGGGAATCTCGTTTCGAGAGCAGTGTCTGACGGTCAAATTGATCGCTCATTGTCAAGATTTTATCCAGTGGTTGTCTCTGCCGGAAAGGCTGCCGGAGCGATGGCGGAAGCCTTTA
>Ga0310120_10000058_pt1 | contig 77839 bp, 54 predicted proteins | sample CB27_AW_983_MG_FD_203506 | JGI IMG/M metagenome (GOLD analysis project Ga0310120, IMG submission 203506) | Marine microbial communities from Western Arctic Ocean, Canada - CB27_AW_983 | ecosystem: Environmental > Aquatic > Marine > Oceanic | place: Canada: Western Arctic Ocean | collected...
CCATCTGGTGCAACAGAGTGGCGTGCAGGTCGTGGATGTTGACCCGGTTCTCGACCGCCCGGAAACCGAACTCGTCGGTCGCCCCGTGGGCCACTCCTCCCTTGATGCCGCCACCGGCCATCCAGACGGTGAACCCGTACGGGTTGTGGTCGCGACCGGTGCCGGCTTCCGAGACCGGGGTCCGGCCGAACTCGCCGCCCCAGACGATCAGCGTTTCGTCGAGCAACCCGCGTTGCTTCAGGTCGGTGATCAGCCCGGCACAGGCGCGGTCGATGTCGGGGCAGCGTTCCCTGAGGTTCTTGTTGATGTCGTGATGATCGTCCCACGGCTGGCCGGGGCCGGAAAACACCTGCACGTAGCGGACACCCCGTTCGACCAGCCGACGGGCCAGCAGGCACGAATTGCCGAAGGTGTTCTCGCCGTACAGTTCGCGGACCGACGTCTTTTCGGTCCGCACGTCAAATGCCTCGCTGGCGGCGAACTGCATGCGGAAGGCGGTTTCCATGGCCTGGATTCGGCCCTCGAGAAACCCGTCGGTCGACCGGTCGGCCAGGTGCAGGCCGTTGAGTTGCTGGATCAGGTCCAGTTGCTGTCGCTGAGCCGCCTTGTCCTGGGCCGGGTTCTTCAGATACCGGATCATTTTCTCCGGAGCGGTCTCGTCGGGGCTGAACTGGGTGCCCTGGTACTTCGAGGGCAGAAACCCCGATCGCCACAGCTTGCCGCTGCGAGGGTGGCTGATCGCGACGAACCCCGGCAGGTTCTCGTTCTCGCTGCCCAGCCCGTAGTTGAGCCACGCACCGATGGTCGGGCGGGTGACGGCGATGTTGCCCGAGTGCATCAGGTTGCGGGCGGGGGTGTGGGTGGGGTTGAAGGTGTACATCGAGCGGACGACACAGATGTCGTCGATGACCCGGCCAAGCCTGGGCAGCAGTTCGCTGACCTCGACACCCGACCTGCCCGATCGGTGAAACTTGAAGGGCGAGGCGAGAATGCCCTTGGTCACGCGTTCGGTCCTGAGATTGACCGTCTGGGGCCGTTGGCCCGCGTACTTCTGGAGTGCCGGCTTGGGGTCGAAGAGGTCCATGTGAGACGGACCGCCGGTCATGAACAGAAAGATGATGTGCTTGGCCGGCGGGTTGGGTCGGATCGCCGGCTTGCGGCCGCCGCCTGGCTCTTCGGCGGCCAGCAATCCGGCCAGGCTCATCAGTCCGAAGCCGCTGCCGGCCGTGGCGAGCATCTGTCGACGGGTGGGTTGAAGCTGGTTCGGCAAGGATCGAACTTTCAGTCGACGAAGATCAGTTCACTGGTGGCCAGGATCGCCTGGCAGTAGTCGGCCCAGGCGGTCCTGGGGTGGGTCTTGAGGCGAGCGTCCAGAAACGCCTGGCCGACGGCCTGTTCCGTTTTCGACGGCTTCCGGGCGAACACGCGACGATAGAGTTCCGAGACGTTCGCCGCGTCGTCGTCGTTGGTGTCGATTCGACCGGCCAGCACGCCCGCCTGCCGGATGAAGAATTCGCTGTTGAATACGAACAACTGCTGCAAGGGCGTGGTGGTCACCTCGCGGCCGGGCACGTGCTGGGCCACGTCGGGGAAATCGTAGAGCCTCATCAGCGGGCTGACCCGGCGGCGGCTGACCGTGGCGTAGACGGTCCGCCTGAGGTTCTTGAGATCATCGACGTTCTGTGACGGACCGAAGGGCTTGGTGTCGAGCGATCCGGTGACGGCCAGGATCGAGTCGCGCCAGGTTTCGAAATCGACCCTTCGCCGAGCGAATCGCCAGAGCCAGCGGTTGACCGGATCGGTCCTGGCCGGCTCGCCCCGGTGGTGACTCGACTGGGTGTAGGTGGCCGAGAGCAGGATCTCGCGGTGCAGCCACTTCAACGACCAGCCGTTGGCGATGAAGGCGGCGGCGAGGTCGTCGAGCAACCGGGGGTGTGTCGGTCTTGTGCCCTGGGCACCGAAATCGCTGGTGGTGGTCACCAGGGGTCGGCCGAAGTGCCAGCCCCAGACGCGGTTGACGAACACGCGGGCCGCCAACGGAGCCGCCGTGGTGGTGATGGACCGCGCCAGTTCGAGCCGGCCTGAACCGGGTCCGAAGGCCCGTGGCTTGTGGTCGGGGCTGAGGACCTGGAGGAATCGGCGGCGGGCGATCGGGCCGGGGGTGGCGACGTTGCCGCGGAGGAACACAGGCAGGTCACGGCTCTCGCCGATCCGGAAATCCATCCAGGTGAAGTCGGGGTCGCTGGCGTCGATGAACACGGCGGCGTCGTAGACGGCGTGGGTGGCCGGGGCATCGAGGAAGGGGGTCTGTTTCAGCGTGGCCACCTCGGCCTTCATCGCCGCGATTTCCCCGGGAGTCGACGGCGTGGCCGGGTCTTCCTTCAGCGCGATGGCGACTTTGAGACGCCAGATGCGGTCCTGGGCCCAGATGACCCGCCGCTCCTGATCGTCGGTCAATTCGACCAGCGGTCGCTTCACCTTCCAGTTGCTCGCGAAGACTCCGGCCAGCGAGTAGTAGTCCTGCTGGGTGATCGCGTCGAACTTGTGTCGGTGACACCGAGCACAGGCAACCGTCAGCCCCAGCAGGCCCCGGCTGACGGCATCGACCCGCTCGTCCCAGTCGTCGGTTGCGATCGTCTCGATCACCGTCTTGGACAGCCGGGGATCCTTGTGGTAGGTCGGAGCGGTGCCCAGGTAGCCCAGGGCCCGGAGGTCGTCTCGCCGAAAGTCCGGCAGCCGGTCGGCGGCCAACTGCATCACCAGGAACCGGTCGTAGGGCAGGTCGTCGTTGATCGCCTCGATCACCCAGTCCCGGTAACGCCAGCCGTCGGGGTGGGGCCGGTTGGTGGCTTCACTGGTCGGGTTGTCCTCGGCCCAGCGGGCGACGTCGAGCCAGTGTCGGCCCCAGCGTTCGCCGTAGTGCCGGTTGGCCAGCAGGCGGTCGACCAGTCGGGCCACGGCGGCGGGCCGCTGGTCAGCTTCGAATTCGACGATTTCCTTTTCGTTCGGAGGCAGTCCCAGCAGGTCGAGTTTCAGTCGTCGCAGCAGGGTGCGCCTGTCGGCCGCGGGCGAGGGTTCGAGCCGGTGTTCCTCGAGCCGGGCCAGCACGAAGTGGTCGAGTCGCCTGCGGGCCCAGTTGCGGCGTTTCGTCGGTGGCAGTTTGCCGACGGCAACCGGTTGGAACGACCACCACGTTCGCGCCGTTTCGAAGCTCATCCCCGGCTGTTTCTCGGCCTGGCGGACCGGTGCCTTATCGCGCGGATCGGGGGCTCCCATCCGGATCCAGGTCTCGAAGTCGGCGATCACCCGCGCCGGCAGCTTGCCGTCGGGGGGCATTTCCAGGGACTTGTAGCGGATCGCGTCGAGCAGCAGGCTGTCGGCCGGCTTGCCGGCGACGACGGCCGGCCCGGTCTCGCCGCCCTTGCGGATCAGGTCGCGGCTGTCCAGGCGGAACTTTCCCTGGAGTTTCCTGGCTCGTCCCGAATGACACTTGTAACAGTGCTTGACCAGCACCGGTCGGATCTTCTGCTCGAAGAAGGCGATGCCGGCCCTGGTGGCCGGCTGTTCGGCGGCGGAGACCTCGGCCGGAGACGTGATCAACATGGCCAGCGTCGCCAGGCCCGAAACCAGCGGCCGCCGGTCGAGGTGCGGAAATGCAGCGAGCATAGGCCCATGCTAGGCTAAGCCGCCGGAGAAGGCTAAGGCTGAGGCGATTGGTCACAGGGGGTCCTGGTCATGCAGCGTCGTGAGTTCATGGGAGCGTGTGCGGTGGGTTCAGCAGGTGCGGTCGAGGGGGCCTCGGCGGCGGCTGTCACCGCGCCCGGGTCGACGGAAACGGCGAGCGTTCGCCCCGGCGAAAGCACGGTGACGATCCAGTCGGCCATCGATGCGGTGGGCCGGGCCGGTGGCGGCATGGTGCAGTTCGCCGCCGGTGTGTACCGGCTGCGGAAGCCCCTGGTCGTACGCCACGATTTTGTGCGGCTGGTGGGTGTCTCCCGGGGAACGATTCTCAAGGCCACTCGTCGTGACCAGGTGCTGGTCCACTTCGGCGGCTCCCATGGGGGGGTCGAACACATGGGATTTGACGGCAGCCTGGACGACCGGTTTGCGGCGATGATCGGCGGTTACGCGAATCCGCCGGATCCACCCACCGGGGTTGTCGGCCTGCAGGTCGCACCGGTTGCCCCGAAGAAATGGGACCGCAGGATCCACGTCAACTACAACCGGTTCTGCAACCTGGTGCTGGCCGGTTGCAGCGAGGGCATCACGCTGCAGGCCGGGCCGAACATCCCGCGGGTCGGCGACAGCGGCTGCTGGTACAACGTCGTCGACACCGTGCTGATCACCTACACGGTCCGCGGCATCTGGCTCCGCGATCCGATCAACGGACGGGGCAGCTCGGTCAACCGAAACCAGTTCTACTCGGTCCGCGTCGGCCAGTGGGCCAACACGGGTGTCCAGGTCGATGCCGGCGACACGAACAGTTTTTACGGGTGTTCGTTCGAGGGGATCGGCCACCGGGGTGCGCCCAACAAGCAGCCCACGGCCATCATCATCCACAAGGCGTCCTCGACCGGTGCCGACAACAACCACAACCTGTTTTCCGGAGCCCGGTTCGAGGGCTGCAAGTTCGACCTGGACAATCGAAACGGCTACACCGAGTTCTACGGGTCGAATCTCGGCTACGGATTCGGCAAGGTCACCGGTGGTCGGCCACTGGTGGTGCTGGGCGGCAGCGACAGTTCGGTCACGACCAATTACCTGCCGGGGATGAGGATCACCGCCACCGGAATCGATTTCGAGCGACCGGTGAACTTCGGAAAAGGCGCCAGCGGGGTCGAGAGAAAACGGGGATGATTGTCGACGGGCCCGGGCAATCCCACAGGCACTGAACAGGGGGAATACGAAGAAATGTCACAAATCAGCGAAGTTCTCGGCCGGATTCAGACCGTTCGTGCATACACGGTCAGCCTGGTCGATGCGGTCCCCGAGTCCGAGTGGTTCCGGCAACCGACCGAGGGGGTCACACACGTGGCTTGGCAGGTCGGCCATCTGGCGATGGCCCAGTACCGCCTGGCGCTGGACCTGGTGCGGGGCGTTCAACCGGGAGACGACGAGTTGATCAGCGCCCGGATGCTGAAAATCTACGGCAAGGACTCGATTCCCGATCCCGACCCGGCAGCCAACACGAGCGTGGAGGAAATCCGCGGGGCCTACGATTCGGTGCACGCGGCGGTGATCGAGGAGATCGGGGCCATGGACGACAGCATCCTCGACGAGCCGTCCAGTCGCGATCACCCCGTCTTTGACACCAAGGGCGGTGCGTTGGAATGGAGCGCCCGTCACGAGATGCTGCATGCCGGCCAGATCGGCCTGCTGAGACGGCTCTTCGGCGAGGCCTGGATCCGCTAGGGGTCCTCGGGCAGCTCGGGCACCAACGGGACGTCAAGATGGTGTCGTGCGTCGACGGGGCGGATCGCCCAGTTGGCCACCAGGGCGACACCCAGCAACGCGGCCATCAGGTACATGGTCGAGTTGTAGAGCGTGGCCCGCGGATCGACTGTGCCCTCGGGCAGCAGGCCGATCAGGTTGGCGATATCGACGGTCTTGGTGGCGACGAGTTTCTCGAGCTGGTCCTTTCCGGCCCCGAAGGCTTCCTGGAACCTGGCCGGATCGACCTTGGACGCCAGGTCACCGATGGCCTGCACCCGCTGGCTTTCTCTCAGTGACGTGATCGCCCAGGGTCCCAGCACGCCGGCGGTGCTCCAGGCGGTGAGCAGGCGACCGTGGATTCCGCCGACAAACCGGCTGCCGAACAGGTCAGACAGGTAGGCGGGGATCGTGGCGAATCCGCCGCCGTACATCGTGAAGATCACCATCGTGGCGGCGTAGAAGTAGACCAACCAGATGGTGTCCGGCTTGGCGCTGACCGCGGCGGCGGTGAAGGGGATCGAGAGATACAGCGCGATGCCCAGCACGAAGAACACCGTGTAGGTCGGCTTGCGTCCGATCCGGTCCGAGACGCTGGCCCAGAAGAAACGGCCGAGCATGTTGAAGACGCTGATCATCAGCACGTAGCTGGCCGCGAAACTTCCGTCGACCAGGTCGGGCAACGTGGTGCCGAAGATCTCGGTCATCATCGTCTTGGCCACGCCCAGCACGCCGATGCCGGCGGTGACGTTGAAGCAGAGCACGATCCAGACGAGGTAGAACTGGGGGGTCTTGATGGCCTGGTCGATGCCGACATCGTGGCGGCTGATCATCTTCCTGTCCGCTGCATCCTTTTCGGGCGGTGTCCAGCCCTCGGGCACCCAGCCCTCGGCGGGAATCCGGTAGCAGAACGACGCGACCAGCATCACCAGGAAGTACCCCAGTCCCAGCACCACGAAGGTTTCGGCCACGCCGACGCTGCCACTGCCGACCACGTAGACGGCGTCCTGGATCTCGGCACCGACTCCCTCGGCGACAACGATCACCTCCTGCAGTTTCCCCGAGACCTCGGCCATCCGGCGTCCGCCCCGGGTCACCAGTTCGACGTCGTCGACGGTGCCCAGTCGTTCGGGAAGTTGTCGGAAAATCCCCAGCAGCCATTCCTTCAGGGGGGCCCCGATCATCGCCCCGCCACCGAATCCCATGATGGCCATTCCCGCGGCCATGCCACGTCGGTCGGGGAACCAGCGAATCAGGGTGCTGACCGGCGACACGTAGCCCAATCCCAATCCGCAGCCGCCGATGACCCCGTAGCCGAGGTAAACCAGCCACAACTGGTGGGTCCAGATACCGGCGGCTCCGACCAGGAAACCGCCGCCCCAGCACGCCGCCGCCACGGTGCCGACCAGGCGGGGGCCGACTCGTTCGAGCCACTTTCCGGCCACGGCGGCCGAGAGGCCCAGGAAGACGATGGCGACTGTGAAGATCCAGACCACGCTGCCCAGTGACCAGTCGTCGGCCGCCCGGCCGACGACGCCCTGGACCCGTTCCAGCGGCGGGTTGAAGATGCTCCAGGCGTAGACCGACCCGATGCACAGGTGAATGCCGACCGAGGCGGGGGGGACCAGCCACCGGTTGAAACCCGGGCCGGCGACGATCCGCTCCTTGGAGAACAGCCCTGGCATCGGCCGATGGTTCCTGCGGGAAAAACGTGGAGTTGGCGGACGAACGACTCACCATATCCGAGCCCTTCGGTGATGGGAAACGTGCTCGCTGGAGACGCCGCTTTACTTTCGTGTGAGCCGTTGTCCAGAATGTCCGACTGATCTGACCCTGTGACGGGACGCGATCCCGGGGAGCACAACGCGATGAGTCGGCGACTGGTGATGCTGGTATTGGTGGCGGTTGTGGCGGGGCCGGCCGGTTCGACCGTGCGGGCCCAGAAGGCCGAACTGCCAGATTTCCCGCGGCTGAATGTCTCGAGGACCTACCGGGTTGATCCCTCGTGGCCACAGCGCCCCGACGGGCTCGAGTGGGACCACGTGCCGGGGATCTTCGTTGACGGGAAGCAGCAGGTGTGGATTTTTACGAGAACCGACCCCGCCGTGCAGATCTTCACCACCTCCGGCCGCCACGTCCGCTCGTGGGGCCGAAACGTGTTCGGACAGCCGCACCAGATCAAGCTGGACCACCAGGGCAACGTCTGGGTGGCCGACCAGGGAAAACATTGCGTGATGAAGCTGTCGCCGGAGGGCAAGCCGCTGCTGGTGCTGGGGACACGGGGTGAATCGGGCGACGACCAACGGCACATGAACAACCCCACCGACATGGTCGTCTCGAAGGCCGGAGACATCTTCGTATCCGACGGATATGGCAACAGCCGGGTGCTGCACTTCGACAAGCGGGGTCGGTTCGTGAAGATGTGGGGCAAGCTGGGTGTGCGGCCCGGCGAATTCAGCCTGCCGCACGCGATCGCGATGGACTCCAAGGGTCGGCTCTACGTCGCCGATCGCAACAACGCTCGTATCCAGGTCTTCAACCAGGACGGCAAGTTTCTGGACCAGTGGCGGAACATCCTGGTGCCGTGGGGGTTCTGCGTAACGGCGGCTGACGAGATCTGGGCCTGCGGATCGGGGCCGATGGGCTGGCGGAAGGAGGACGTTGTGCTGGGCGTGCCGCCGGCCAACCAGGTGCTGGTGAAGTTCTCGACCGCCGGCAAGGTGCTCGAATACGTCGTGATTCCCAAGGGAGCCGACGGGAAAGAGCAGCCCGGCGAGTTGAACTGGGTGCATTCGATTGCCGTCGACAAGGACGGCAACCTCTACTGCGGTGACATCAACGGCAAGCGGGCCCAGAAGTTCGTGCTGGTGCCGGCGACCGGCCAGGCGACCAAGACGGTGGCGAAACAACGATGACCCTGCTGCAGCTGGCCCTCGACGAGCCCGATCTCGAGGTCGCGGTCACCCGCGGTCGCGAGTTGATCGACCTGGTGGAGATCATCGAGGTGGGAACACCCCTGGTGATCGAGTACGGGATGGAATCGGTACGTCGGATCCGCGAGGCGTGTCCGGGGGTCGAGGTGCTGGCGGACCTGAAGGTGATGGATGCCGGTCGGCTGGAAGCGTCGCTGGCCTTCCGGGCCGGTGCCGACTGGGTCAGCGTGCTGGGCGTGGCTGCCGATGCGACCGTTCGCGGTGTCGTCGAGGCGGCATCGGTCGCCGGGGGTCACGTGATGGTCGACCTGATCGGCTGTCCCGACATCCCCGGCCGGGCGGCCGAGTTGCTGAGCCTGGGAGCCGACGTGTTGTGTGTGCACACGGCGTTCGATCGTCAGCAAGAGGGGTCCGATCCGCTCGAGGAGCTTTCGCAGTTGCTGGAGGTGACACCGGCCGAGCGGGCGGCGGTGGCCGGCGGGATCAAGCTCGAGACTCTGCCGGCGGTCCGCGAGTTCGCACCTCAAGTCGTTGTCGTCGGCGGCTTCCTGGCTCATCACCACCAGCCCCGCGAGGCGGCCGCGGAGATCCGCGAGCTGTTGATGGGAGAACAGGTGCCGTGAGTGTTCGGGACCGGGCGGTGCGGATCGCCCAGGAAATCGGAACGACGGTGGGCCGTGTCGACGACGACCGGGCGGGGAGACTGGTCGAGGCGCTGGACGGAGCGACACGCGTTTTCGTTGCCGGTGCCGGTCGGTCGCGGCGGTCAATCGAATCGTTCGCCATCCGCCTGCTGCACCTGGGCATCTCGGCTCACGTCGTCGGCGAAACGACCACTCCGGCATTCGGGAACGGCGACCTGCTGCTGGTGGGTTCGGGTTCGGGTTCGACCGGTTCGCTGGTCCCGATCGCCCGTCGCGCCGTCGAAGGCGGGGGACGGGTGGCGTTGGTCACGATCCGCGAAGGGTCGCCGATCGGAGAGCTGGCCGAGATCGAGTTGTACGTGCCGGCACCGACCCCGAAACTCGACGGCCCGGCCGAGGCCGAGTCGATCCAGCCGATGGGGTCGTTGTTCGAGCAGAGCCTGCTGGTGGTGCTCGATGCGGTGGTGCTGGCGTTGATGGATCGTCGTGGCGAGGGGCCCGAGACGATGTTCGCCAGGCATGCGAATCTCGAGTAGTGCCATTCCGGCGTGGCCGTTGATTCGGAATTTCGGGCCGGTATCCTTGCTGCTGTTCTCCGCTCCCCGGTCTTCACGAGTTTCACCATGCCCAAGACGATCACCGCTGCGGTTCTGACCAATGAAACCGGTGCACACCTGGGCGCCTACTTTCCGGCCCTGGCGGCCAGTCCCGAGGCGGGACGGGTCGTGTTGGGAGATCCCAGTGGACAGGCGGTGGCCGGTGCCAGGCGGGGGCTGGGCAAGAAACTGGCCAAGGTCTATCGGAATCACGGCGAGTTGCTGGCGGCCGAAAAGCCCGAAATGGCGCTGGTGTCGCTGGAATCCCGGGTGGCCCCCAAGGTGATTCGCCAGGCCCTGGACGCTGGATGCCACGTGTTTGCCGAGAAGCCGGCATGCCTGAACGCCGAGGAATTCGCCAAGCTCGTGAAGCTGGCCGACACCAAGCACCTGCACCTGATGCTGGCCCTGGCCAATCGGACCAATCCCGAGACCCAGGCGGCCAGGAAACTGGTTTCCGGCGGGAAGATCGGCAAGGTGTACGGCATCGAACTGCACATCATCGCCGACCAGACCCGGTTGACCAGTCCGGCCTATCACAAGAGATGGTATGCCCAGAAGGCCCGTGCGGGTGGTGGGCACCTGGCGTGGTTGGGCATTCACTGGCTGGACCTGGCGACGTACCTGACCGATACGCACGTGACGCACGTGACGGGGTTCGCGGCCAACGTCGGAGGCCAGCCGCTGGATGTCGAAGATTCGGCTGTGGTGGCCTTGAGATACGCCAACGGCACTCTGGGCACGTTGACCTCCGGTTATTACCTGGATCGCAGTTATCACACCCACATCAAGATCTGGGGCTCACAGGGGTGGCTGCACCTGAACCGGTACGGCGGCAAGCCATTGACCTGGGAGAGCTGGAAAGCCGGGGCTCCGAAGGGCGTTCAGACCTGGGAGGGCAAGACCGAGCCGCGGGGCTACACCCCCTTTGTCCAGGCCGCGGTCCGGGCAGCTGCCGGCCTAGCCGAACCGCCTGTTTCATCTCACGAGAGCCTCAGAGTGTTGCAGACCGTTTACGGACTCTACCGGGCACAGGAGACGGGCCGTACGCAGTCGATCGGCTGATTCCCAAGGCGTTCTCTGCCCGTTTTCCGCAGCCACGACGAGACATCGTGATGCCCGAACTCCCGATTCGCTTCAAGTTCCGCTGGGTCGACGATGACGGCAACGAAACCGGGTTCTTTTCGAATAAGAAGGGATCCTTCGATGGGCAGGAACTGGTCCTGGACGACATCGAAATTCCGGCTGCCAATATCATCTCGATGGAGGTCTACGAGGAGCGGCTGGCGGTGGCGTTCACCGTTGGCGACATGGGTGATACTGCTATGTTCCGCGTCTACAAGGTCCGGGCTGCCGACCTGAAACGCGCGGTCGATGTCGTCCGCAGCGCGACGTGGGCCGAGATGACTCGCGAGAAAATGGTCGAGCAGGGACGTGGTGGGTCATTTCGTACCGAGACCTGTCGGCAATGCACCGCAACGCTGGATGTCTCGGACATGCCCGAGACTCCCCAGGTCTATTGCCATTTCTGTGATTCGCTGACGACCACCGGACAGGGTGGATTGCCCAATGAACACGAGTTCGGGCTGTGCGAGGAGTGCCAGATGTACTCGAAGCCCAAGCGGTTCACGATCTTCTACTTCTACTTCCTGCTTGTCATCTGGGGATTCAGCTCGCGGGTGACGTATCGCTGTCCGGCCTGCATGCGGGGCGAAGCGTGGAAGATGCTGTTCGGCAACCTGCTGTTTCTGCTGGGAATTCCCGTGGCCATCGTCCAGTTGTTCCGTTGTTATGGCGGCAAGATCACGGGCAACGTCGTGGCCGAGCTGGATGCCGCCAACCTGCGAGCCCGTAAGGGTGACATGCTGGGGGCCCTGCAGGGATACCAGAAGGTGCTCGAACAGGTCCCCTTCGCCGCGGGCGTGAAGTACAACCTGGCCCTGGCGTTGACCGAGCAGAACGAGATCGAGCGAGCCGCCGAGACGCTGGAGCTGGCCTTCGAGGATTGTGCCAACTACGCGCCGGCCTATTCCCGGTTGTTTGACTGCTACGAACACCTTGGCGAGGAGGCGAAGTTGCAGGAACTTCGCCGTATCTGGGGTGACGATCACGAGGAGGCGACGGCGGTGGATGAGGGCGGAGACGGATCGAATCGCTCGCTCGGGACGCTTGACGGGGACGATGTCTGGGCGTGATCATCACTCCATGGACGCACCTGCACGGCCTTTCACTCAACAACTCCAACTCACATTGTCGAGGTCCGAGACATGACGCCTGGAAAACGACTTGGAATCGGCACCCTTTCGGTCGCCCTGGTCCTGGGACTCTCGAGCTGGGCCTCGGGCTGGTTCATTCCGACAGAGACGACCGTCACCGAATTGTCTCCGGGCGTCTTCTTCCGCAAGACGCAGACCAAGCCCGAATTCATCGGATGCAACCAGGGCTGGGTCGTCTTCCGTGACTTCGTGCTGGTCATCGACGCCAACTTCCCGAACCAGGCTGACGAGGTCATCAAGCTGATCCGCAAGACGACCAACAAGCCGATCCGGTACGTCTTCGACACGCACTACCACGGTGATCACGCCGATGGCAACGCGAAATACACCAAGCTGGGCGCGGTGGCGATCGCCTCGGAAAACAGCCGGGCACTGTTCGACACCAAGGGCATCGCCGGTTTCCAGAAGTCCCAGAAGGAGAAGAAGAAAGAGTACGGCTCGCTGGGTTACGACAAGCCGTCGCTGTACTTCCCCCGCAAGCTGGTCATCGATGACGGGACGATGCGGGTCGAGTTGATTCACTTCGGCCACGCTCACACTGCCGGTGACGCCATTGCCTGGCTGCCCAAGCAGCGAATCGCCTTCACCGGAGATTCGTGCGTCAACGGGGCGTTCAACTACACCGGCGACAGCAACACGGAGACCTGGATCGGGGTGCTGACCGAGCTGGCGAAGCTGCCGATCAAGATGATCGCTCCCGGCCATGGTGAGACCTCGAGCAAGGCGTTGATCGCCACGCAGAAGCGTTACTTCGTCGAATTGCGGCAGGCGATCCAGAAAGCCGTCGATGACGGCAAGACGCTGGCGGAGATCAAGACCTCGATCGATCTGCCGTGGTACAAGAAATGGACCGGCGTGGACGTGAAGACGCGGGAGGAGAACATCGAGCACGTCTTCGCCGAGTTGACCGGGAAGAAGGCGAAGAAGAAGTGATCCGGGGGCTGGCTCCCGCCGTCCTGTTGACCTTCGGGCTGGCGGTCTTCCCCGCCGCGGTCTCTGCGGCCGCTCGGCCCAACGTGCTGGTCATCCTGACCGATGACCAGGGCTGGGGAGACCTCGGTCTCAACGGCAACCGCAATCTCAGCACTCCTCACATCGATTCGCTGGCTCGCGACGGCGCCCGCTTCAGCCGTTTCTATGTTTGCCCGGTCTGTTCACCGACGCGTGCCGAGTTTCTGACCGGACGGTACCATCCCCGCGGTGGTGTCTACAGCACTTCGGCCGGAGGCGAGCGGCTGGACTTGGACGAACAGACCATCGGTGACGTGTTTCGCCGTGCCGGCTACGCCACCGCGGCGTTCGGCAAGTGGCACAACGGGATGCAGCCTCCCTACCACCCCAACAGCCGGGGCTTTGCCGAGTTCTACGGGTTCTGTTCGGGGCACTGGGGCAATTACTTCAGCCCGCCGCTGGAACACAACGGCCGCCTGGTTCGTGGCAACGGCTTCTGTATTGACGACTTCACCGACCGGGCGATCTCGGCAATCGAACGGGCCGATCGGGACAAAAAACCGTTTTTCGTTTACCTGCCGTTCAACACCCCGCACTCGCCGATGCAGGTGCCCGATCGGTGGTGGAAGCGGTTCCGCGACAAGACCCTGTCGATGCACCATCGAGACGCGAAAAACACGAAGCTGAAAACCAACCGCCGCGAGAACGTCGGTCATATCCGTTGCGCGTTGGCGATGTGCGAGAACATCGACTGGAACGTCGGCCGGTTGCTGGCCACGCTCGATCGGCTCGAGATCTCCGACGAGACGATCGTGGTCTACTTCCACGACAACGGCCCCAACGGTGTGCGATGGAACGGTGACATGCGCGGACGCAAGGGTTCGACCGACGAGGGCGGTGTTCGTTCCCCGTTGCTGGTTCGCTGGCCGCGTCGGATTCCCGGCGGGCTGGTGGTCGATCGGATCGCCGGGGCGATCGATCTGTTGCCGACACTGGCCGAGTGTGCCCGGATTCCCGTCTCCGCCAACAGCCGGAAGCCACTCGACGGTCGCAGTCTCGGGCCCCTGTTGCTGGGCAGCCGGACATTCGCTTCGAAGCCGTGGCCGGATCGGTCGATCTTCTCGCACTGGCGGGGCCGGGTCAGTGTTCGCACCCAGGCCCATCGGCTGGATCACCAGGGGCGGCTCTACGACATGCAGGCCGATCCCGGCCAGCGTCGTGACATCAGCAAGCAGATTCCACGGGTGACCCGCCGGCTTCACGACGAGGTGACCCGGTGGAAACGCGACGTGCTGGGCGAACTCGACTCGAAGTCCACCCGGCCGTTTTCGGTGGGATTCCCCGATGCGGAGTGGACCCAGCTGCCGGCCCGGGACGGACGGGCCGTGGGGACGATCAAGCGATCCAATCGTTTTCCCAACTGCTCGTACTTCACCAACTGGACCAGGACCGACGACCGGGTCACCTGGCCGGTCGACGTCCTTGCCGGGGGTCGCTTCGAGGTGACGCTCTACTACGCCGTGCCGAAAGCCGACGTGGGGGCGACGATCGAATTGAGGCTGGGAGCGGCACGGCTGGGGGCGAAGATCACCACCTCGCACGAGCCGCCCGAGCGGGGTCGTGAACACGACCGGGTGCCGCGGAGGGAGTCATACGTCAAGGACTTCCGGCCGTTGACGATGGGGGTGATCGAGTTGCCCAGGGGACGGGGTGAGTTGGTCCTGGAGGCGAAGGAGATTCCGGGTTCGCAGGCGATGGAATTTCGGCTGTTGATGTTGCGGCGGGTGCGTTCGGCTACGCCTTGCGAATGAAGTGCGCGGCGTAGCTGCGGACGTCCTGCCCGTTGAGCACGTGGACCTGGCGGAGCCGTGAGACGGTTTCCTGGCTGAAGCGGCCCAGCGGCACGTGGATCAGCTTGCGGCCGTGCTGCCGGGCGAGCCTCCGCCAGGCGGCTCCGGGAGCCGCGTTGCTGAGCACGGCGATGTGGCGTTCCCGGCTGTAATGGCAGGCCGCGGCCAGCAGCCGTTCCTCGAGGGTGTCGGCCCAGTCGAACCGCGGATCGGCCCAGACTTCGGGAACCGGCCGGGGTGGGAACAGGAACATCGCTCCGCCGTAGTTGGCCAGTCCGATTCCCGGCCCGGCGAGTTCGGTTCGAAAGTCGGTGGCGAACAGGGCCAGGGTCGACTCGTCGTGGTGCTCAGCCATCCACGTGATCCGCCATGGATAGTCCCGCGGGTCGGCCGGCGAATCGAAGAACATCAGGACGCAGTCGAGAGTGCCTCGGGTGGGGGGCAGAACCTTGACGAACAGGTCGCCGGTGTGCCAGTTCCTGAGCGTTTCGCGGATGTCGAGACCGTCGCGGAGACTGGTGGTGAACTTCTCGGACCTCGCCAGGTCGGCTCCCAGCATCGACATCGCCGTGTCCTTGACGTGGGTCCGGAACCGTTCGATCGCGTTGTCCTCGGGCGGCCAGCTGCACTGGCGATGCGGATCCCACTGCATCTGCCATTCGTCCTGTTGCAACTGCGGGGGCCTGGGTTTCAGCTTGAGAGTCCGCCAGGTGACCGGCGGACCCGGCAGGCGGCTGACCAGTTCAACCCGTTCACCGCCGGGCAACTCGCCCCGGTCGATGCCCACGCGGACTTCCTCCAGCGGCAGCGGCAGCGAGTAGGCGTAGTCGCGGGCGGTTTCGGCCAGGGTGATCGCAAATTCGTCGCCGGCCACCTGCTTGGCGGCGGTGACCAGGGTGTAGAGGTCGGGAGTCAGTCGGCGTTCGATCAGCGAGAGGTTGCGGACGTAACGGAAAAAGGTCGAAAGCAGCTGCGGCGTGATTCGCCGTGCCCGCGATTTCCACTCGGACAGGTACCGGTCGCGGGTTTCCAGCAGCAGTTCCTTGAGTCCGTCGACCGAGAGGTTCTCGTCGTCGTCGAGACGTGCTCGGGCGGTCTCATAGAGCCCGGTGATGAAGGGGAGTTCACCGAGCGTGAAGGCCAGCGTGCGGGGATCGATGGCCAGCGTCCGGGTTTCCTCGACGCCGGGTTCCTCGCACTGCTGCCCTCCGAGATGGTACGCCTCGCGGATCCATGGCCAGTCGAGCATGCTGCAGACCAACAGGATCGAATCGTGTCGTTGTTCGAGTTCGTGGAGCCGGGCGGCGATGTGGGCGACCCGGTCGGCCGGCTGGCCCTCCGGGGGGCGAGGCAGCGCGGGCAGGATGGCCGAGGCGAATTGTTCGATGGAGACATGCTTGAGTGCGTACGCGTCGGGCAGCACCGCGGCCATCGGTTCCCACGGATTCGTTTCCGGATCGACGAACGCCCGCGGAATGTGTTCGCCCACCGCGGTTCTCAGGGCGGCGATCACCGGCTGGCACGGGTCGATCGGCACGTAGCTGGCTCGCCGGTCGGACTCCGGATCGGACTCGTCGAGTTCGTTTTCAGGTTCGGGTGTCCAACCACCCGGTTCGAACCGGGGCGACTCGTGCTGGAGCACCATGGTGGCTCCCGGCAGGTGCTGCAGCGCGGCCTCGGTGTCGGCCTGGAACGAGGGCGGCAGCGGAACGGCCAGGCAGTCGAAGGTCCGCTCGAGCATCACGCGGCGGACGGCGACGGCGAAGTCGCCGCTGCCGTGGATCACCGGCACCGCCAGCGTCTTCTCACTGATCGCCAGGGGTCCGGCGGTCATGGTTCGAGTTCGCCTTCATCCAATTCACCGTCCTCGTGGTCGGCGTCGGGATGCAGGGGGTCGTCACCGGAGAAGAAGAAGTCACCGAGTCCCAGCGGGACGATGTTCCCGCCGAGTGACTGTTGCCTGCGGGCTGCCAGGGACTGGAGATCCAGCGCGTCGTCACCCAGGCAGGCGGTGATCGATTCGGACCACGCCCGGTCCTTCGAGAGCGGATGTTCGGGGTCGGAGGCCAGCCGCTTGAGCGCGTAGCGGAGCACGTTGATGCCGTCGCGGGTCGAGAAGTCGAGCTTGAGTCCGTGGGCCTGTTGAAGAAATTCGACGGTCAGGTTCAGCATCTCGACGTCGGCGAACGGCAGGTGGTACTCGAGGATTGCCCGCTCGTCCTCCCGTGCGGGGTGTTCGAGCACGAGGGTGGGTTGGAGTCGACTGAGGATGTAATCGGGGATCTCGAAGGTCGACTCGTCCTCGTTCATCGTCACCACGCAACGGAAGTCGGAATGGGCCGAGATGGTGATGCCGGCGACGATCGACTCGACGTAGCGGCGGTGGTCGAGCAACGGGGCGAGGCTGGCCCACGACTTTTCGTTCATCCGGTTGCCTTCATCCAGCACGCAGACGCCCCCGGTGAGCATCGCCGTCACCAGGGGGCTGGCGTGGTACTGGATCTTGCCGGATTCGGCGAGCACCGGAGTCACCAGCAGGTCTTCGGGCCGCGTGTCGGCGGTGCACTGGTAGACGTAGAGATCCAGTTTCCGGGCGCGGGCTGCGGCCATCGCCAGCGTGGTTTTGCCGATGCCCGGGGCACCGGTCAGCCGCGGAGCCAGTGGCAGATCGAGGTCATCGATGGTCAGCCAGCAGGCCAGGAGTTGCCGGAGCACTTCGCCCTGCCCGATCCAATCGCCACGCGACGGGTCGGCCGACGAAAGGTGCAGACGGACGCCGCCGATCTCGACATGTTCGGCCATCAGCGCGAGGCCGAGGTCAACTCGGAGAACAGCCGCTCGACATCCTCCCGCGTCACGGTGATTTCGCGGGTGAATCCGGTATGAGCCCGCTCGTAGAGGATCTGGGTGGCCAGTTGGGGCTGCGAGTGAATCAGCGCCGAGAGGTTCCGGTGCGTGTCGACATCGTGGCCGATCTTGGAATCGAGCTGTTCGTCGAACTGCCGGATTTCGGATTCGACTTCCGGATCGAACACCGTCCGTGTTTCGATGACCAGCGATTCGAGCCGCGGATCAAACTTCTTGTAATTTGCCATCGCGATGACTTCGATGGTCGGGCACGAATTGAACGGAACGCGGACTCGCCATGTTACACGGCCACTGTCGGACCCGACAGGCTACTCGGTGATGATGTCCCGCACCGAATGGCCGCTGGGGATCATCGGCAGCACGTGTTCCTGGTACGGACAGATGACATCCAGCAGGTACGGTCCGTCGCAGGCGAGCATGGTCGCCTGGGCGTCGGACAATTCGCTGCGGTCGCGGACCTGGGCCGCTTCGACGTTGTAACCCCGGGCAATCGAGACGAAGTCGGGGTAGGTTTCGCCGAGGTTCCCGTCTCCGGAACCCGTGTACTCGGGAGCATCGACCGGTCCCAGCCACGTGTGAGCTCGACGTCCCTCGAAGAACCGGTCTTCCCACTGCATGACCATGCCCAGGTGCTGGTTGTTGAGCAGCAGGATTTTCACCGGCAACTTCTCGCAGTGCAGGGTGGCCAGTTCCTGGATGTTCATCTGGAACGACCCGTCGCCATCGATGTCGATGCACAGGGCATCGGGGTTGGCGGCCTGGGCCCCCATGGCTGCGGGCAGGCCGAAGCCCATCGTGCCCAGTCCCGAGCTGCTCATCCACCGCCGCGGCAGGCCGACCGAGAAGTGCTGGGCCGACCACATCTGGTGCTGCCCGACCCCCACGCTGACAAACGTGTTGCGGTCGGCGGTCTGGCGGGCCAGTTCTCGAATTGCGGTCTGGGGGAAGATCAGCCGTTCGTCGTCGGGGCAGACCAGCGGGTTGTCCCGTTTCCACTCGGCGACCTGGTCCAGCCAGTCGTCGATCTGGGGAATGTCGTCATCTGTGAGCTGTCGGTTGAGCTCGTCGAGCACACCGGCGACGTCGGCGACGATCGGGATGTGCGCTTCCTTGTTCTTGTGGATTTCCGACGGATCGATGTCGACGTGGACGATCTTGCCGTGCCGCGCGAATTCCTCGAGCTTCCCCGTCACCCGGTCGTCGAAGCGAACCCCGAGGGCCAGCAGCAGGTCGGCTTCGTTGATGGCGTAATTCGAGCAGACGGTGCCGTGCATTCCGAGCATGCCCAGCGCCTGCGGGTCGTCAGAGGGGAAGGCCCCAAGTCCCATCAGCGTGTTGGCCACCGGGATACCGGTCCGGCGGGCGAAGGTGGCAAGTTGTTCGGAGGCTCCGCCGTTGATGATCCCACCGCCGATGTAGAGGATCGGCCGCCGCGATCGGCGGATGGCAGCGATCACCTGCCCGATCTGCTCGGGATGCGACATCCTGGCTTCGGGACGATAGCCCGGCAGGGAAGTCGGGGGATCGTAGTCGGGGGGTTGATCGAGGGTCAGCAGCTGGACGTCCTTGGGGAAGTCGATCAGCACCGGGCCGGGTCGACCGGTGCGAGCCACGTAGAAGGCCTCCTTGACCACCCTGGCCACGTCCTGGATTTCGGTGATCAGGTAGTGGTGCTTGGTGACAGCACGGCAGACCTCGACGATCGGTGTTTCCTGGAACGCATCGGTGCCGATGACCTGCTTGGACACCTGGCCGGTGATCGCCACTATCGGAACACTGTCCATCTTGGCATCGGCGAGCGTGGTGACGAGGTTGGTGGCTCCCGGTCCGCTGGTGGCCATGCAGACCCCGACCCGGCCGGTACTGCGAGCGAATCCCTGGGCGGCGAAGCCACCCCCCTGTTCGTGTCGCGGCAGGATCGTCCGCAACCGGTCCTCGTTGCGGATCAACGCCTGGTGCAGCGGCATGCTGGCTCCGCCGGGGTAGGCGAAGATGTGGTCGACACCCTGTTGGATGAGTGCTTCAACGAGAATGTCGGCGCCGGAGAGGCCCTGTGTGCCCTGGGCGGACGAACGGCGATCTTGGGTGGTCGACACGAAATCGGTCTCGATCAACTGGTTGCCCCGGAGCGACCCGATCCGGTCGCCGCGATAGGCGGAATCAGCCTGCCAGCCGGCGATTCCGTTCGCGCATGCGTGCGCGGCAAAGCTGGGTTCAGTGTAAGCGGTGTGGCGGTGGCGGGCGAGGGCAGTTCAGGCGCCGTCGCCGGCTGTGGACCACCGCCTGTGACGGCCGTAACGGTTGCGCCGTTCCCACCACGCGATCGATGCCCCAACGGCCAGTCCGGCGGTCGCCGCGGCCAGGGTTCCACCCCACCAACCCACGGTCACCGCCGCCGCCAGCATCCCCAGCGCTGTCGCACCGGCAAGGAACCGCCAGGCCATCGTCGCTTCGACCATCAGCAGGCCCAGCAGCACGCCCAGCAGCATTCGACCCAGTGGCCGCCCGGGCTGGTCGAACAGCGCGGGCGCATCCGCATCGTGCCAGCGGGTGTAGATCGGAGAGTCGATGCCAAGCAGTTCGGTCCGAGGCGTCCGGCCATCGGTCGCTGCCAGGTCGCTTTCGGATGTGTCGACGTTGATCCCGTACGATTCGGTTGTCACCGATGGTCTCTCCAGCGACAGCCGATAGATTCCCGGTTCCAGCGTCTGGTCGCTCACCACCCGGCTGTTCCCCTCGTCGCCCTGTTCTGAGTTTCCCGCCGGATCCCTGGCCACGAAGTCCCGGATCGGCAGCTTGCTGCCGTCGGGGGTCAGCAGGGTGCCTGCTGTTGCCGAGGAGCCGGCCGGTCGAGTGATCGGTTGTCCGACCAGGTGGTTTCGAGCCGCCCAGCGGCTCGATGTCGCGAAGCGAACCAGTTCGTGGACCATCGGCGGGAAGCTGGCCGAGAGCACCGGCCAGGTGGTCCAGCGGGCATCCAGCGACGTGGTGACCAGCACCACGTGGCCGTGACCGAACCTCCGACAGAGGATGGCCGGGTCACCGGAATCGAAGGCAAGAGCCACCCGGGAGGCCGGTCGCGGTTGCGTGCGGAGATACTTCAGCGTGACGGTGGTGGTCAGGCCGTTGCCGTCGAGACCCCGGAAAACGGCCAGCAGTGGGTGAGCGTACCCGGCCGGGTCGAAGACGACGGCGGCTTGAGTCGACTCGCCGGCTGCGACCAGGCTCCCGATTCGGCCCGGCAACAGGTCGGCCCCCCCGTTACCCAGCAATCGGTTCCACGCCTCGGCGTCGATCGAGTTGCCGAGTCCAATCACCAGGCCGCCGCCTCCGGCGACGAATCGTGCCAGCCGAGATGCCTCGAGTCGATCCAGGCGAGGGACATCACACAGGACCACGCAATCCGGCTGTTCCAGGTCCTTGTCCGCCAGCCGGCGGCCGTGTATCGAGGTCGTCACGATTCGGGATGATCCGGAGGAGTCGGGCGGGGAGGTCGGTGCCGGTGTGCCGTGTCCGGGATCGAGGGCAGCGGCGACATAGAAGGTGGAGATGTCGTCGGGCCGTCCGCCGGTTCGGTTTCCGACCAGCAGCACCTGCAGTTGATCGCGGACCGGCAGGGCCAGGTGGCGACGGTCGTCATCGGGGAGACCGTCACCACTCAGGCGAACCTCCACGTGGTGCTCGCCGGCCAGCGCAAACCGGTGTGTCCAGTCGAGGGTGGTTGTGCTTCCGGCTGCCAACACGAGGGCTCGGCGGGATACCAGCCGGTCGTCGACGTGCCACTCGACCTGTCGTTGCAGTGGATCGCCCGGGCCGAAGTGCGAGACGGTGGCCCGCAGCGTCACCGGTTCGCCAGCGATCGCCACCGGTGTCTCGGATGTCAGTCCGACGACTGCCGCGTTGGAGGCGGCCGGTCCGCCGACGTCATAGATGACCAGCTCGGACTGCTTGCGGATCGAGGAAAGCAGTTCCCGGAGTCGAACTCGACGGTCCGGATCGCCGGGGGTCCAGGCGGAGCGTTGGAGGTCGGTGACGAGCGAGACACGTGCACGGCCAGAGCGGGTGGGCGTGTTGAGCAGTGCCAGGGCTGCCTGGAGAGTCTCGACCTCGCGGCCGGTTTCCCAGGTCGGTTCGAGGCGATCGAGCTCACCCAGGACATCGGGACGTCGACCGGCGGCCTGGGCGATCACCACCGGCGGTCCCGTACCACGGATGACCAGCAACCGGAACGTGTCGCCGTCGTGAGAGGCTTCGACGGTGCGCTGGAGAATTGCCCGACCACGATCGAAGCGACGCTGTCCCCGGTTACTGTGCCGCATGCTGAGCGTGGCGTCGAGGATGAACAGGTGATGGACGCTGGTGTGGTCGGTGGAGTTGTCGGCGTCGGAGCTGTCGAGGAAGGGGCGGGCCAGGGCGATCGCCACCAGCAGCAGGATCGTCATGCGGACGACCAGCAACAGCCAGTGCTGAAACCGGAGTCGTCGCGAATGCTTGCGGGTGGCCTCGGCCAGGAACCGGTTGGCGGCAAACGGTTCGGCCCGATGTTCACGTCGAAACAACAGGTGCAGGATCGCCGGAATCGCCGCCAGGGCGGCACCCAGCAGCAGCCAGGGGCTGCCGAAGCCGAGTGCGAGCAGGGATCCGACGCTGACGGTCACGGTGCCGACCCCCGGCCGCGGCGCTGCAGCCGGGCTTCGAGAAACCGGGGAAGCGATATGACCAGGGGCACATCCGACCGCAGCAGCAAGTGGTCCATCCGCATCGATCGGCAACGGGAGGAAATGTCGTCGAGGAACCGGCGGAATTCGGCACGGTAGGCGTCGGCCAACGCCCGCGGTTCCACCACCTGGTCGGCTTCACCCTCCATCCCCAGGAACCGGGTCGGTTCCTCGAAGGGGAAGTCCTCCTCGGCGGGATCGATGACCTGCAGCACCGCCACGTCGTGGCCTCGCCAGGCTAGCTGCTCGAGTCCGGCGGCGGTTTCGTCGAGGTCATCGAAGAGGTCGCTGAAGCAGATGATCACCGCCGGGCGGGTCAGCCGGGTGGCCAGCTCGCGGAGGGCCGCTCCCAGTCGAGTGGGTCCGGTCGGCGTGGCGTCGAGCAATGCGCGGGTGAGCTGGTTGAGGTGCGAGGGCTGAGAGGAGGGGGGAATCAGGCGTCCGAGTTTTCCGGCGATGGTGACCAGGCCCACGGCGTCGGCCCGACGGAGAATCAACCAGGCCAGGGCGGCCGCGGCTCGACGGGCATGGTCGAGTTTCGATTCGGTGGCGGCCGCCGAGTGATACGACATGGACTCGCTGGTATCCAGCACCAGCCAGCACGTGAAGTTGGTCTCGTCTTCGAACTCCTTCAGGTAGTACCGGTCGCTGCGGCCGTAGACCTTCCAGTCGACATACCGCACGTCGTCACCGGGGACGTATTCGCGGTGTTCGGCAAACTCGGCCGAAAATCCCCTCAGGCGACTGCGGTGCCGGCCGGCGACCGGGCCCTCGAGTGGGCGGCGGGCCTGGAACGGGAGGCCGGCGAGGCGGGATTGGAGCGTCGAGTCGAGCAGGCTGGTGGCGGGGGTTCGAGCCACCTGCGGTGCCGGGTCGTTGTCGCCGGTCACTGGTCGGCACTCCGGAAGATCCGCGCCACGGCCGGGTTGTCGATCGGTGCTCCGGCAGGGGTCTTGTTGAGCAGCCAGTCGACGACGTCGTCGGAAACGACCCGGTCGGCTTCGGCGTCGAAACTGGTGATGATCCTGTGACGCAGCACCGGGAAGACGACCGCGCGGATGTCCTCGATGCCGACGAACGACCGACCGCCCAGCACCGCCCGGGCCTTGGCACCCAGCACGAGCGACTGCCCGGCTCGGGGTCCGGCTCCCCATTGCACGTACCGGTCGATGAAATCGTTGCTGTCGTCGTCGGCGTTGCGGGCCGGACGCGAGAGCCGGCAGAGGTTGATTGCGTAGCGGACGACGTGGTCGGCGACGGGAATCTGTCGGACCAGTTGCTGCAGCGCCACGACATCCTCGTGGTCGAGCACCATTCCGGCACGGGGTGTCTCGTCGGCGGTCGTCCGCCGGATGATCTCGAATTCCTCGTCCTCGCTCGGGTAGTCGACCATCACCTGGAACATGAAGCGGTCGAGTTGAGCCTCGGGCAGCGTGTAGGTGCCCTCCTGCTCGATCGGGTTCTGAGTGGCCAGGACGAAGAACGGCTCGGGGAGCTGGTGCCGTCGCCCCCCGGCGGTGACCTGGTGCTCCTCCATCGCCTCGAGCAACGCCGCCTGGGTCTTCGGCGGCGTGCGATTGATCTCGTCGGCAAGCACGACGTTGGCGAAGACCGGCCCGGACAGGAAACGGAACTCGCGGGTCCCCGTCCCCCGGTCCTCTTGGATCACCTCGGTTCCGGTGATATCGGCCGGCATCAGGTCGGGCGTGAACTGGATCCGCGAGAATGACAGGCCAAGGGTATCGGCCAGGGTGCGAACCATCAGGGTCTTGGCCAGGCCGGGTACGCCGACCAGCAGAGCGTGACCACCGGCCAGCATCGCCAGCAACAGGTCCTCGACCACCGATGCCTGGCCAACGATCACGCGACCCAGTTCACGGTTGATCTGCTCCACGGCAACCGACAGTTTTTCGATCGCCTCGTGGTCCGGTGCGGGCTGCGGTGTGGGCTTGTCGCTGGTCACCGTGAGCGACTCGTGTGACGGGAACGAGAGAGGGAGAGAGTTGGTCTCTATCTTCGAGGGGGGCCGGTCAGCTTGTCAAACTGGTGGTTGGGCAACAGGCCGCCGTAGAGGCCCAGGACGGTGACCTGGCCATCGCCGCAGATGACCAGCCCCCGTGGCGACATCAACAGGTTGCCACCCCGGCAGCCGCGGACATCAAGCCGGACGGGTTGCCTGAGCGGGTGGCCTGAGGCGAGATCGAGGATGTGCAGGCGTTCGCGGGTGGGCCAGTAGACGATCCGGGAGGCGACAAGTCCGCGGCCGTGGCCGTGCTGGTGTTGCTCTCGCGCCAATCGTTGCCAGGCGATCCGGCCGCTGGTGATGTCGAGTGCCCAGAGCGAGTGACCCGAGATGATGGCTCGACCGTTTCGGACAGCCAACAGGTGGTCGATTCGTCCCGGCAATCGCCGGGTCCACGCGGTGCGACCGTCTTCGATGTCCAACGCGGCCAGGCCGTCGTGTGCGGAACGGACCAGGACGAGATTCGAATCGGGATCGGGAAGACTGCAGAAGGGTCCGGGTCCGGCGGGGGGATCGACCGCGGTGATCCACGCGACCGATCCGGTTGCGGGGTCGAGTCGAGCTACGACACCGGTGTCGCCGCTGTAGATCAGCTGGCCGTTGCTGGATGCCAGCAGGTTGTGAGTGACGATGTTGGTTGCCTGGTCAGCGGCGGTGACCGCGGCGGCCAGCCGCCGGTGCCAGACCAGTTGTCCCGAGTCGGTGTCCAGGCAGGCGATTCCCATCTCCGCCTGCGGATGACCGCGGCGGGTGGTGATGAACAGCCGATCTTCGACGACCAGCGGTGCTCCGTCGAAGGACCACCGGCCACGAGAGTCGTTGACGGGAATCACCGTGGGATTGACCTGCAGCACCACCCGGCCCTCGCCGCCGGAGACGTCCAGCGCGACCAGTTCGTGGTCCAGCGGGCGTGGCTCACGCGCAGCCCGGGCGGTGACCGGTGAGCCGATTCGAGCATAAAGGCGACCACCGGCGACGGCGAGGCTGGTGACGATTCGCCCGGTTCGTCGCCTGGCAGCGCGGACGGGGGGTCCGGCGGGAGCAGGGGGATAGACCAGGTGAGGTGATGCCTCGGCATCGGTTGCGGTGTTAGCCGGCCAGGCGGGCCGGCCGGTCTTGAGGTTCCAGGCGTAGATGCCGAACGAGTTGGCGACAAACAGGAGGTCGTCGACGACGACGGGGTGTCGGTCGGTCAAGTGAGCGGGACCGGCGGCGAGGGATTGGTCGATGCCGGCGTGCCAGAGCGGGGCTCCGGGATCAACCGGGTCGGCATCGTTGCCGTTTCTGTCGATCGTGACGCCGAAGGTGATATGCGGGTCGGGGGGTGAGACGTTGTTCCAGAGTTCGGGTCGAGCGATCCAGTCAGCCAACAGTGCAACGAGGTTTCCCCGCCGTCCGGCGAGCGTGCCACGGGCATCGGGGAGTCGCCGTTTCAGCCGGGTCCACTCGATCCTGGCGAGGTCAATTCGTCCTGCCAGGCAATGACAAAGCACCAGTCGCACCCGCACGTCGGCCTCGGGATGTCGACTGTCGGGGAATCCGAGTCGGCCACCGGGTTCGAGCCAACGCGGTGGAGCCGTCGGTTTGGTTGGCTTGATCGGCGGGAGGAGTTGCTGCCAGTAGCGTGCGGCGCGTCGTGGCCGGTTGGCCTGCCAGGCCCGTTCGCCGAGCCACCACAGGGCGTCATCGGCCCAGCGGCTGGGGTAGGCTTCGGCGAGGATCCGCGAGACGGCCGCCGTGTCGTTTTCGGACCGTCCGGACTCGAACCACCGCCTGGCCTGCGGGTCGACCTGTTCGCGGTAGACGACCAGCGCGGCCGGCGGCATCCGGACCAGCAGGCGGTTGATCCGGGAGGAAGTTTCGAGGAAGCGGCCGGGGCCGACCTGGACGAGATCTCCGGCGTGGTCGTCGAGAGTTCGTCGCAACAGCGAGACGGCGTCGGACCAGTCTTCCCGCTTGAGGTACTCCTGGGCCAGCCGGATCTTGCGGCGAGCCGCGGTGCTGGTTTCAACGGTAACGGTCGTGGCGGCCGGATCCTGTGCAGGAACACCGGGGGCTGGAACTGCCAGCAGGCCGAACAGCAAGATCCTGACGGTTCGGCTCACGTCCGGCCGCCCCGCAGCCTGGTGCCCAGGGTGAACAGGACGATGCCGGTCAGTGTCAGGATCGGCATCCAGATCAGCGGCATCCCGAAGTTGAGTTGCCAGATGATCAAAAACGGCAACAGGGTCAGGACGACCAGTTGCATCAGGAAGCCGATCTGCTGTCGCATCGCGGCATCCTCGTGTGTGTGGCCCGGGTCGGTCGGCCTGGCCTGCCTACTCGGAGAACTTGGCCACCGGCACCTTGACGGCCGGCAGCTTGGTGGTCTGGTTGGCCTTGATCGTCACGCTGAAGCCGCGCTTGCTTCCGGCGGCAACGTAGCCGACCAGTTCGTGCCAGCAGCGGAAATCGTATGTGCCCGGCGGCAGGCCGGTGACGGTGAAGTGGCCCTGTGCGTCGGTGACGGCCATGTAGGGGTGATCGAGGATCAGCCAGTAGCCTCGCATCCACGGGTGGATGTCGCACTTGACCGTGGTGGGTAGGAACTCCGGGACGGGGTACTTGAACTTGAGCCCGGTGCGGTTGTTCGCGTTGATGATGAAGTTGTCGGCCTTGTTGCGGATCGGGTAGGTGTGCGTGTTGTGAGCACAGTTGTCGTCGGACTTGACGAGCACCGACTGGTCGGTACGAAGCAGCAGTGTGTGAGGCGTGAAACGGCAGCCCTTCTGGTCGAAGACGACTTCCTTCTTGGCGCTGGATTTCAGCTTGGGGTGGATCTTCGTTTTGTCGACCTTGCGGATGTAGACGAAGATGTGCCGGATGCCCTTGGTCTGGGGATCGACGACCAGCTCGTCACTGACCAGGTCAACGGCGGCACAGACAGTGCCGTCCTTGGCCGTCGGATCGCCCTTCTTGAACAGGATCTTGGGGGCGGGAACGGCACCCTCGAGCAGGAACTGGCCCGAGACCGACCCGTGGCTGGCGTCGTTGAGCAGTGGTGCAGCTGCGGGCTTGTCGGCCTTGGGCGCGGCGGCCGAAACCAGTGAAACGGCGACGAGAATCAGCAGGCAAGACCGTAGCGTATTCATCGGACAACTCCTGGGCGGCAGAACCGGGTGCCACTCCAGACTAGCGAATCAATTCAGGCGGCGGAAGCGGTTGTCTCTTACGCCAGCACGCCGTGGATCGGTTCGCCGAGTGCGATCGGGTGCGGCTGTCCCTGGGGATCGGTGATCCGCAGTTGGGGATCCAGCCCCATGGCGTAGTAGATCGTCGCTGCGACGTCCTCGGGGGTCACCGGGTTGTTGGCGGGGTAGCCGGCGTGAGCATCGGAGGACCCGAAAACGGTGCCCGGTTGGATACCGGCTCCGCCCATCAGGATCGTGTAGCAGTGAGACCAGTGGTCCCGGCCCCCGGGCGTGGTCGCGGCACCGACGGTGACCTGGCCCATCTTGGGCGTTCGTCCGAATTCGCCCATCGCCACGATCAGCGTCTCGTCGAGCAGGCCGCGATCGTGCATGTCTTCGAGCAGGGCGGGGAAGGCCTTGTCGAAGTAGGGCAGCAGTGACTTGCGGAGGATGGGGAAGTGGCGGAGGTGCCCGTCCCAGGCCGAATCGCGGCGTCGGCCGCTGCAGACGGTCACCAGCGGCACGCCCGCCTCGATCAACCGGCGAGCCAGCAGCAGGCACTGTCCCAGGTGCGGCAGACCACCGAAGTTGCGGGCCCCCTTGTTGCGTTCCACGCGGTCGGGCAGACCGTATTTCTCGCGGATCGCCGCCGGTTCGCGCCCCAAGTCGAACGCGTCGCGGGTCTTGACCGACGAGAGCAGCGAGAAGGCCTTGCGGGTGTGATCGTCCATAGCGTTCCAGGCCGGTTCGGGAATCCGCCTGTGCGGGGCCCGGTCGAGCAGTCCCAGCAGGGTCTGCCGCCGATTCAGCCGGGTGCGGGGCACCTCGGCCGGAAGCGCGAGTCCCGGCACACTGTAGTTCTTGACGCTGGGATCACCGACGACCAGCGGGTCGAAACCGGGACCCAGAAAACCGGCCCGCTGGCCCGGCAGGTCGTGGCCGGCGTCCCACATGATGTCCGGCAGGTGCACGTATTCGGGTATGTCCTTCAGCGGTCGCTGCTGGGCCAGGACCGAGCCGATCGGTGGGAAGTTGTCCGGCTCTTCCTTGATGATCAGTTTGCCGGCCGGCAGCGGGTGCCGCCCGGTCAGCATGTAGTAGGTGGCGGCACTGTGGACCATCACGTCGTGGGTCACCGAGCGGATCAGCGACAGGTGATGCATCTGCCTGGAGAGTCCCGGCAGGCCCTCGCAGACGTGGATGTCCGGCACGGTGGTCCGGATCGGCTTGAACTCGCCGCGGACTTCCGCGGGTGCGTCCGGCTTCATGTCCCACATGTCGTGCTGGCCAGGGCCTCCGTCCAGGAAGAACAGCAGGCACGACTTGGCCGCACCCGGCCGCAATCCGCCGGCGGACGCCTGGCGGATCAGCGAGGGCACGGTCAGGCCCAGCAGGCCGAGCGAGCCGACTTGGAGCAGGTCGCGTCGCTTGATCGGCGGACCGGTGTGGGAGCGGGTGATGTCCATGGGATCAGGCTAACGGATTGGAACATCCGGCGACAAGTTGAACATGACCCGTGGCGGCACCGGGTACGGCCGGAGCGAAATTCCTCTTGCGGATCCTCATCGCCGCGCCACAGAATCGTCTCCGGTGAACCGCTCGCCTCGGGCGGCTGCCACTGTTCGTGCGGAAAGGACTCCGCCCTCCGGCAGCCGTTGCGGATGGTTTCCTTTGAATCCGCGGGCCCGAGGTGTTTGCCATGCTGGCGAAGTTGTTCACGTATTCGTTGTTCGGGATCGAGGCACGGGCTGTCGAGGTCGAGGTCGACATTTCCTCGGGCAGCCTGCCTCGAACGATCCTGGTCGGGTTGGCCGAGGCTGCGGTTCGCGAGAGCACTCATCGGATCGAGCGTGCGCTGGTCAACAGCGGCTACGTTCGGCCCAGCGACCGCGTCGTCATTTCTCTCTCACCCGCCGATCTCCCCAAGGACGCCGCATCGTTCGACCTGCCGATTGCCCTGGGCCTGTTGAGGGCCAGTGGCCAATTGCAGGGCGACCGGTACGGAGAATTCGCGGTTGTGGGTGAGTTGGCCCTGGATGGCCGCTTGCGCCCGATCCGGGGCGTGCTGTCGATGGCGTTGGCGGCTCGGGAGGTGGGTCGGGTCGGGATCGTGGTGCCGCTGGAGAACGTGGCCGAGGCGGCGGTGGTCGAGGGGCTGGACGCGATTCCGGTGGGGACCCTCGCCGAAGCGGTCGGATACCTGGCCGGGACGATCGAAATCGAACCGGCCGCGTTCAGCTGGGAACAGGAGATACGTGCTCACGGACGCGACGACATGGACTACTCGGATGTGAAGGGCCAGGAAACCGCCAAGCGAGCCGTGGTGATTGCCGCCGCCGGGCGGCACCACCTGCTGATGATCGGTCCGCCCGGCACCGGCAAGACCCTGCTGGCTCGACGGCTGGGCAGCATCCTGCCCCAGTTGACCTCGCAGGAGAGTCTCGAGACGACTCGGATCTGGAGTGCCGTCGGCCGACTGGCGCCGGGACGCCCGCTGATGCTCAATCGCCCCTTCCGCTCGCCTCACCACACGATCAGCGAGGCGGGACTGGTGGGAGGTGGCAGCCGGCCGTCGCCGGGGGAGATCAGCCTGGCTCATCACGGGGTGCTGTTCCTCGACGAGCTGCCCGAGTTCAACCGGCGGACGCTCGAGGTGTTGAGGCAGCCGTTGGAGGAGCACCAGGTGACGATTTCCCGAGCACTGGGCAGCGTGACCTTCCCGGCCAACCTGATGATGGTGGCCGCGATGAACCCCTGCCCGTGCGGATTCCGTGGGGACCCGCGGCGTGAGTGTCATTGCAGGGTGTCGCAGATCGAACGCTACATGTCCAAGATCAGCGGACCGCTGCTGGATCGGATCGACATCCATGTCGAGGTGCCTGGAGTGCCGTTTCACGAGCTCGCCGATGACACGCCGGGGACCAACAGCCAGTTGATGGCCGAGCAGGTCGAGAGGGCACGGGTGGTGCAGGTGGAGCGGTTTGAAGAGTCCGAGAGGGATGGTGTCGTGGCGACACGGACCAACGGGAACATGACCCCGAGGCAGATCCGCCGTCACTGCAAGTTGAGTGACCCGGCTGGGAAGTTGCTGAACCTGGCGATGGATCAGATGGGACTCTCGGCGCGGGCTCACGACCGGATCCTCCGCGTCTCCCGCACGATCGCCGACCTCTCGGGCCTGCCAGAGATCGCCGAGGACCATCTCTCAGAAGCCATCAACTTCCGGGCCCTGGATCGGTCGTACTGGAACTAGGGCGATGGTGCAGGGGGACGGGCACCCGCCTCCGACTCGGGCAAAGAGGCTCGTCTCTTGCACTGCATCGCGTGGCCGTAGCCGCTAAAAGGCAATTGCGAGTAATAGTCTGTGAGTCAAATGGAGTCCGTACTCGCGACGTGGGGGAGTGCGACGAACTGGCCGTGATCATGCGGCGCGTCGAGCGGATTGCCGAGCGAAAATGGGGCGACCTGGTCGATCCCCGAGACGACTTCTTTCCCTTTGGTGGCCTGTTTGATCGGCAGGGATTGCCCGACGAAACGAGGACGATTGTGTCCCCCGTCTCGGATTGGCGCGATCCACTCGGAGCGGCCGTTCGTTCTACAATTGAGTGAATCTCAAGAAGCCGATAATTCGCTACTCTCGATCTGATTGCGTTGACTCGCAAATTGCCTTAGCGGCTGACGAACAACTCCTCTGCCTGGAAGAGTCATGTATATCGGGCCATTTGCGTTTGCAATTCTCTCGCTGATCTTGATCCCGCTGGCACCGAAGCTGGTTCGGCTCAGAATCAGAATCCTTCGGTGGCTCCATTGGAACTGGGCGGCCAACTGGCTCGAAAAGCACTTCGATGGCAGGGTGTTGTTCTCTCGGATAATCCTATTCGTGGTCGCGGCAGTGCTGCTCTATGCCGGTTGGGAAGATCTTCGCGAATGACCTGGAATTACCTTTGTCGCAACGGGTCGTAGAAAGGAGCACTGCATAAACCGGGCCTCGGCGCGGCATCGGTGTATTCAGCGTGGCCCTTGGGCTGTTTTGGTGTTTCGTCACGTTCATTGTCTGGTAGCGGACGTGCTCTAGCCGACTGAGAAGGCGAAAGCGGAGTTGAGAGCGCAGCGCGGTCTCTCCGCCCAACGCCGAGCCGACGGTGCGGGCAGCGGCTATGGTGCCGCAGTCTTCAGCAACCGTGGCGAGGCCTTTGCCACCCAGCCGGCCTTGCGTTGGCCGCTGCCGGGACGGCCGGTGTCGCCCAGGTCGGCCCGGGCCGTCTCGATCAGCCCCATCAGTCTCTTGACCACATCGGGATTCGCCTCGGCCACGTTTCTGTCTTCATGGATGTCCTTGGCGAGGTTGAAGAGCTTGAGTGGCTGGGCCGGTTCGGGTTTGCCCCAGTTCCGTTTCTTGGTCTTCATCGCGACGAACATCTTCCACGGTCCGGAGCGGACCGCCTGCAGTTGGTCCATCTGGTAATAGTAGAAGGCACTGTGACCGGCATCGGTTCCGGCTTTTGCAGATTGACCTGACAGGATCGGCCAGATGTTCTTGCCGTCGATCTTGCGATCTCCAGGCGGCCTGGCACCGGCGAGGTGAGCCAGGGTGGGCAGCACGTCGATGGTGCTGGTGATGGCCTTGCTGCTGGTTCCGGCCGGGATCTTCCCCGGCCAGCGGACGACACACGGCACGCGCATGCCTCCCTCGTCGGTCCGCCCCTTGCGGCCTCGCAGAGGTAGGTTGCTGCCCTGGCGGGCTCGGGCCGAACCGTTGTCAGAGGTGAACAGGACCAGCGTCTGCTTGTCGATCCCGCATTCCGAGATCGCCTTGAACAACTCACCCATCGACCAGTCGATTTCCTGGACCCAGTCTCCATAGAGTCCGTCTCGCGACTTGCCTCGGAACCTCTGGGCGGGGACCAGCGGCAGGTGCACGGCGGTGTGGGGCAGGTAGAGGAAGAAGGGTCGCGACTTGTTGGCGTGGATGAATTTCACCGCCTCCTCGGTGTACTGCCTGGTGATGGAGGTGTCTTTCTGGATGCCCGAGGCGAGGACCGTGAGGTCGCGAACCAGGGGCAGCGGGACGTTCTTGCGGTTCATGTCGTTGCTGTAGGGGATGCCGAAGTAGTGGTCGAAGCCCTGGTTGGTGGGCATGAAGTCGGGGTGGTCGCCCAGGTGCCACTTGCCGATGGCCATCGTGGCGTAGCCTCGGGTCTTGAGCACTTCGGCGACGGTGATTTCCGAGGGGTTCAGGCCCTTGCGGGCGGCGGGGAAGAGCACGCAGAGGTTCTTTTCGTCGACGTGCATGTTGACCCGCCGCGGGTAGCAGCCGGTCATCAGGCTGGATCGCGACGGGGTGCAGACCGAACAGGTCGAATAGAAGTCGGTCAGCCGCATGCCCTCGCGGGCCATCCGGTCGAGCACCGGGGTGTCGTGCGTCTTGGAGCCGAAGGGACCGATGTCGGCATAGCCGAGGTCATCGCAGAAGACGACGATGAAGTTCGGCTTGGGTTCGGCGAGGGCCGAGTGGGTCGTCAGCAGGGCGAGCAGCAGGGCGAGTGAGTGACGCATCGGACCGAGCCTCGGGATGGAGTGACCTGGTGAGTCGCGAAAGGCCGCCCGCTCATGTCGCCGATCTCATCGCTGCGGCGAGAATTTCGGAGGTGCTTTCCCGCATGATCCTGGGGTCGACCAGTTGACCCTGCAGCAGCGTGGCCCGGACGTCCTTGCCCGAGATGAACACCGACTTCTCGTCGGGGTGGTTCTTCATCAGGTCGACCCGCCCCAGCGACTCGTAGTAGGCGGCGAACCCGACATTGACCGGCTCGATCTGCAGGTCTCCGGCCAGGTTGTCGAAGATCTCCTGGGCATCGAAGTCGCCCCAGATCGCTTCGCCGTCGTGGAAGGGGGCATCGGCGTGTTTGCGACCGATCACGATGTGGGTGTAGCCCATGTTCTGGCGGTAGATCGCGTGCATCACCGCCTCGGACGGGCCGCCGTAGAACATCTTGATGTCCAGGCCCAGCAGGCGGACGCGATCGGGGACGCTCTCGCCCCGTGGTTCCCAGAGTTCCGGGTCGCTGTCACCGTCGCCCATCGCGCGGTCGCTGATCAGTTTCTCGTAGGTCCGCATCCGGATCGCGGCGTTGACGTCGTCTCCCTTGGTTTCGCCGACCAATGGGTTCAACACCGCCCCGGCGTTCTTGCCGGCCTTCAACAGCGATTCGAGCGCGTAGACCAGAGCGTATTCGTGGGCCCGGTGCAGGGGGTTGCGGGTCTGGAAGGCCACGACGGCGTCCCAGCCGGTTTCGGCCAGCAGCGAGCGAACCTCGCGAGGCGAGAGCACGTGCTGACCGAAGTCGGGGTTGCCGGCTGCCGGCAGGACCCGGATCGTGCCACCGACCAGGTGCGTGGCGTCGGCGTCATGGACCGTCACCATGTCACCACCGGGGTGATCGGTGCGGTCGGTGCCGTAAACCGACCCGATGTACCGGGGCTTGTCCCACTCAAAAACACTCTCGACGTCCAGGGTTCCGATCACCTCGCCGTTTTGTCCGGCCAGCGCGACGGTTGCTCCGACCTCGAGCCCCGAGGCGGTCTCGGCCGAGGCCGGCAGCGACAGCGGAATGGTCCAGGCGTAGAGCGACCCGCCGGACTCGATCACCTTCTCGTCGAGCACGCGGTTGAAGATATCCTCGTTCATCGGTCCGACTAGCGGACTCAGCGTGCCGTCACCGATGCGATGGACGGTCGAGACATCGGCGGTCGATACATTCAGGCGGGGCAGTTGGGACGCGGTGGCCCGAAACGAATCGGCTTCATCGGCCGCCACCATCCGGCACACGGGTTCGGAGAGACCGCCATGAGGAGGAACGAGGTCGGGCATCGAGGGCTTTCGTGGGTTGGAGTCAACTGCGAGTCAGAAGCCGAATCTGCGAGGGTAGGGAACGGGGTGGTCGTTGACAACTACCCTCGCAGCCCGGCCGCCTGCATCAGCCGATCGGTTGCCTCGTACGCCTCGGCCACCCACTCCTCGATCCTGTCCGGTTCGGGTGAGTATTCCAGTTCGATCGACACCGCTCCGTCGATCTCCAGCTTGCGGATCTCCTCGAGGTACGGCCCGAAGTCGACGACTCCCCGGCCTGGCGGCAGGTCGCCGTGGACCTTGCCGTCGCAGTCGGAGATGTGCACGTGGATGGCCTTGTCCTTGAGCTGCTTTAGCTCCTCGGCCGGCACGTCGGCCAGCAGCAGGTGCGAGACGTCGATGTTGGCCTGCAGGGCCGGGTGGTCGACGTCATCAATGAACCGCACCATGTTCTCGACGTTGCCGACCAGCGACAGCGGGAACGGTTCGAGTTCCAGCGCGATCTTCAGGCCCAGGTTCTCGGCGTACTCGGCCAACTCCCTGCAGTTCTCGACTCCCGTGGCCCATTGCTCGGCCGGCGGGATCACTTCCTGGTTCCAGATGTACTCGCCGAGGACCAGCAGCAGGTTGTCGGCCTCGTATTCGTAGCAGAGATCGAGAAACGCGTGACAGCGGTCGACGTGAAACTGCTGGACCGAGGGGTTGAAGTCGATCAGTCCGACGGCGACACAGCAGATCGAGACGATCGGCAACCCCGCCTTGTCGCACTCGGTCTTGATCCGCCGCCGTTCCTGGATGTCGATGTCGAGCGGATCGGTGAAGATGTCGATCGAGTCGAACCCGAGTTCGGCGGTCTTGTGGATGCCCCAGGTGGTGTCGCGACCGGCCTGGGCCCAGGCCGAGTTGATCAGGCCGAGTTTCATGGCGGGTGACTCCGGGATGAGTGGTCGTCGCCCAGCGAATGTAGCAGAGTTGCCCCCCGGCCTTCATCACCGACAATGGCGGCTCACTTCCAGCATGGAGCCAGCCACGATGGACCTTGCTCTTTCCGACCATGTCGCTGTCGTCACCGGTGGAGCCAGTGGAATTGGCCGCGCGGTGGCGGTGGGTTTCCTGGCCGAGGGGACACGGGTGGCGATCTGGGACATCGCCGATACGGTCGACACCACTGCCGACGAACTTGCCGCCGGCGGTGGACCGACGGTGATCGGTGTCCAGGCCGACGTGACCGATGACGCCTCGATCGCCGCGGCCATCGGGAGAACGGTCGAGGCCCTGGGGCCGATTGACCACCTGGTCCACTGTGCCGCCATCGGTTCAGGCCATTTCGGCTATCCCTTCACCAATCTGCAGCCGGACGATTGGTCCCGGACCCTGGACGTCAACATCATGGGCATGGTCCGGGTCGCTCATGCGGTGGCCGCCGGGATGGTCGAACGGAGCAGCGGGACAATGGTCTTTTTGGCCAGCGTTGCCGGGCAGTTCGGCTCGCAGACCGACCCGCCCTACAGCGCGGCCAAGGCGGCCAACATCAACTTCGCCCAGTGCGTGGCCAAGGACCTGGCCGGGCACGGGATCCGGGTGAACACGATCTGCCCGGGGATGATCGAGACACCGTTGAACCGCGGCGTGTGGCAGGCGTGGAACGACCGGCAGGCCGAAGACGCGAAGCAGGACTACCACGAGTGGGCTGCGGGGAAGATCTCCAGCGTCGTGCCGCTGGGTCGCTGGCAGCAGCCTGAAGATGTGGCCGACATGGCCGTGTTTCTTTCCTCAAAGAGATCACACAACGTCACCGGGCAGACGATCAACGTCGACGGTGGCTTCATCATGCATTCGTAGCGGGAGCCGATCATGCACATCATCGACAGCGGCCTGGTTTTCGATTCGTCGGCCATCGACGGCCCGCTGCGGGTGTGCTCGTTTTCCTCGCTGCTGCAACTCGAGAGTGGAACACTGCTGGCGTCGTTTCGCCGGGGTTCGGCCAAGGACTCCGACGACGGCAACGTGGTGATCTGCGAATCGACCGACGGGGGCAGTGGCTGGTCGGTGATCAGCGAGGGGTTCGAGGCTTCGTTCGAAGGCGTGCCCGGCGAGATCCGTTCGACCGAGCTGGCCGAACTGGACGACGGAAGATTGCTGGCGGTACAGGGCTGGGTCGATCGATCCGGTGGCAGCGGGGGGCTGAGGGATGCCGAGACGGACTCGATCCTGACAATGCACCTGCTGCAGGACTTTTCGACTGACGGCGGTCGCACCTGGGGTGATCGCCGGGTGCTGAAGCGGAACGCCGTCCTCAGCGGGCCGGTGCTGCGGTTGCCGGGCCGAGGCTGGCTGGCGACCAGCGAGTTTTCGCACGCGGGTACGCCCGAGCGCGAGCGGTTTCACGGAGCCTACGCACATCTCAGCACCGACGGCGTGAATTTTGAGACGACCGTCGACGTCGTCGACGAGGATCCCGACATCTTCTACTACGACCAGCGACAGCGGGTTTGTCCCCGGACGGGTCGTCCGGTGGCGATGTTCTGGACCTACGACAACCGGGCCGAAGCGGATATCGAGATGCACATGGCGTGGGGGGACGCCGAATCCCTGTCGTGGGAGCCCCCCCGCTCGATGGGGATGGCCGGCCAGATCGCGATGCCGATTCCGTTGGCGGACGGGCGGCTGCTGGCGTTTTTCGTCCACCGACACGAACCCGGATCACTGCGACTGGTCGCTTCGGACGACGAGGGCCAAAGCTGGGACACCGAGAACGAGCTGGTGGTCTACGCCAGCAGTGGACCGGGCGAACAGGGGATTTCCGACGAGACGAGTTACGACGAGTTCTGGGAAGCGATGGGGACCTGGAGCTTCGGACACCCGACGGCCGCGGTGTTGCCCAACGGTTCGCTGGTGCTGGTCTACTACGCCGGTGCCGACGAAACCTGCCTGAGCATCCACTGGGCACGGGTGGAGGTGTAGCCGGCTGGTGGCCGTTCAGCTCTCCAGGTTCTGGAACCTGGCGATGTGTTCCAGTTCCTTGACCAGGTCGAGGGGTTCCTGGAAGCGGTCCTCGGGACGCTTGGCCAGCATTCTCAGTACGATGCCTTCGAACATGTCGTCGATCGATAGCTGGAAGTCCTTGGGCGGCTGAGGTTCCTCGTCACGGATCTTCATGATCAGTTCAGGCAGGCTTCCGCCTTCGACCGGTGGACGTCCGGTCAGCAGGGCGTAAACGGTGGCACCCAGGCTGTAGATGTCGGCCCGGCAGTCGACGTCGCTGCTGCCCAGGGTTCGCTCGGGCGGCATGAACGGGATCGGGCCGATCAGTTGTCCCGGCTGGGTGATCTGCTCGGCCTTGGTCCCTTCCAGCGCCTTGGCCAGCATCATGTCGCCCAGCTTGGCCACCTGGTCCTCTTCACGAACCAGGATGTTTTCGGGAGTGATGTTCCGATGGATGATCTTGTGTTCGAAGGCCTCCCTGAGTGCCCGGGCGATGTGCAGGCAGACGCGGAAGGCGGTGCGCCAGTCGAGCATCCCGACGGTGCCGATCCGATCGATCATCGCCGCCACGCTCTCGCCTTCGACGTACTCCATCGCCACCCAGACATGGTCGCCCGTCTTGCCGGCGTTGTAGATGCGGATGATGTTGGGGTGCCGGATCGGGTGCATCGTTTTCATCGCCCGGATGAATCGCTGCATCTCCTCCTCGTCGGTCGACAATTCCGGCAGCAGCATCTTCAACGCCACGTCGCGGTTCTTTTCGGTGTCCCGTCCGCGGAACACGACGCTCGAGTTGCCCTGCGAGAGCACCTTGGTGATCTCGTAGTGGTGGATCTTCTTGCCGACCAGGCTGACAATGTTTCCGATTTCTCCGGATAGCGGTTCGGCGTTGACCGTCTGGTCGGCGACCCCCGTCCCCTCGACTCGCAGTTGCGTCTGGCCGATCTGGATCACGTCACCGGGACCGACTCGGGTTTCGCCTGCCGGCGAGCCGTTGACGTGTGTGCCCGAGCTGCTGCCGAGGTCCTTGAGCAGGACCTTGCCCTCGGCGACCTGCAGCTGGAAGTGCTGGCGTGAGCAATGGGGGTCGGTGAGCTGCGCGTTGGCATCCTGCCCACGACCGACCAGCAGCGCGGTGCCGTCCTCGAGAGCGAACGAGCGGCCGGTGTCGGGGCCCGAGATGATAACCAGTTGGAGAGAGGGCATGAGCGGAATCCGGCAACAAGTAGTGGTATCCGGGGTGAACTGCGTGAGTGGGTCCAAACTACAGCAGGCGGCCGTCCGTCGACAAGCAAGCCGGATCTACATCAGCCAGACCACCAGTCCGATGCCGATTCCGGCCACCACGAGCACTCCGATCGTGATCGCCATCCAGGGAGAGCCTGATCCGGTGGGGGTCCCAGTAGCCTGTCCGGATGCCCCGTTTTCCGCCGTCTCGCCGTCCTCGGAGAGTGCCATCAGTTCATCCATGCTCAACGCGTCGCCGTCGGATTCCATTTCCCTGCCGATGTCCATCTCCATCTTGTCCAGCGTCGCCGTGAACATGTCGACGGGCACCTTGACCGGCTCTCGGCACTCCCGGCACCGAAACGACTGCCCGGCGCGGTTGTCGGCTACGGTGTACGCTTCGCCGCACTTGGGACACTTCAGCTTGATGGGCATGGGGGGGGTCTTCCGTGGCGAAACAGCGTGGAGAATGGGATCGGTCACGGGGTGCTTGGTGTCTTGCCGGATTTCGGTGAGGGGGTCTTCAACGACTCGACCAGCATCTGGTAGTCCTTGCGACCATGCAACGGTTTGAAGTCGGCGTCCTCAAGGAACTTCTCCACGTTCTCGGGTTTCGTGAAGAATCGGCGTTCCCTGATGACCTGGATCATCTTCATCGCCGCCTGGCCGTGCTGGTCGGCCTGCCTGGTTCTCTGTTCGGGCTTGAGCATGGGATCCCTGGAGGCGACTGCGACGGCACGGGCGAGGATCTTGGCGGCAGAGTATCGCTGGCTGACCAGAGCGTAACTTGCCCGGACTTCGTCGACCTTCATTGCCATCGCGGCCGCAGCCGCATGGTCGCCCCGGGCCAGGCTGAGTTCGGCGATCCTCAACCGCGAGAGTGCGACCCGTTGCCCAAGGAACTTGGTGTTGGGTTCGTTCTTGTACAGCGACGCAAAGGCCCGCTCGGCGTCCCGTACACATTTTTCGGTCGGCTTGGCCTCTCCCTGTTCTTGATACAGGTCGGCAAGCACCAGGCTGTGTGTTCCCACCTTCAGGACGTAATTCGGGTTCCTTGGGTTGATCTTGGCCAGCGTTCGGAAGGCCGACACCAAGCCTTCCGTGTGGCGGGTTGCTGCGGGGATCTTCCCACTCGCACGTGACAATTCGGCCGAGTTTGCGCGAATCGATGACAGAGTGTTCCAGAAGGGTTCGGAGGTGGGATGATCCTTGACCAGGTCCTGCAGCAACTCGGCGGCTCGCTCCAACGGTGCCTGGGCTTCATCGGGTCGTTTCAGGGCGGTGTTCAGGAGGGACAGGTTGCGGAGGTTGATGGTCAATCGATGCACGTGATCGGCGGTGGGGTGATCCTTGCAGAGTTGTTCGTCGATCTTGATCGCGCGGCCGATGACGTTGGCGGCCTCTTTCGACTGGCCCTGGCTGTGAAGCGACAGGGCAATTTCCCCCATCGATTTCACGAGCCGGCGGATGTAATCGAACTCGTCAGGATAATCCTTGACGAGTCGTTCGTAGATCATTCGCTGTTGTTCGAGCGCCTTGTCCGCCAGGCCGAGTTGTCGATTGTCGCGATGGACGTCGGCGCGGTTCTTGTACGCCATTGCCAGGCCAACGGCATGGCTCGGGGATTCGGGAAACCCATCGACAAGTCGGCGTCCGATAGTGATGGCCTGGTTCAGCGCCTCGGCTGCCTCACGGAGTTGACCCATCTTCCGGTGAGTACTTCCGAGATTGTCATATTGGTTGGCAAGGCTGCTGGCGTAATCGGGTGAATCGGGATGGTCTTTTGCCAGTTGTTCGAGCACTTTTCTTGCCCGATCGTATTCCGCGACGGCTGCCGGCCTCTGGTTCGTGTTGGAGAGCAGGACGCCCTTGTCGTTCAATGTGCTCGCCAGGCTATTAGCGTACTCGGGAATATCGGGGTACTTCTTGGAGAGCTGCGTGGCAATCGTGATTGCTCGGGAAAACTCAGCGGCCGAGTCGGCTGTCTGTCCGCTCTCATCAAGTATGCCGGCGATCGTCCGATGAATCCCTGCAAGTTGGTTCGCGAAACCCGGAATGTCAGGTTGATCTGTGGCGAGCTGCTCGTAGATTTCCTGCGCCCGGCGAAATGCGGCGATGGCTTTCTTCGGTTGTTTCGAGTTCTGCAACAGAACACCGAGATTGTTGTGTGACCTCGCCACCCCCGAGGTGTATTCCGGGACATCCGGGAACTTCTCGGAAAGTTGCTGGAAAACGTCTCGCGACTTCTCGACGGCTGTAACGGCCTCCGGCATTTTCCCTGACCGGTGCAACACCAAGCTGAGGTTGCCGTTCGCCGTGGCCACCTTGGCGGTGTAGTTCGGGACATCTGGATGGGCTCGAGCAACTTGTTCGAAGAGGTCCCTCGACTGCCTGGAAAACTCAAGCGCCTGAGCGGGCTGTCCGGACCGGTGTGCGAGGTTGCCCAGGCTGCCGTGGACGATTGCCAGTGTGTAGATGTGTTTGGGGTTTTCCGGTTCGTCCTCTGCAAGCTGCTGGTAGACCGCTCTTGCCTGCTCGAGCTGCTTTGCGGACTCCGCGAATTGAGACAACTCAAAGCAGAGCAGTGCTCCAAGGTTGTGGTACACGTTGCCGAGTTCGCCGCGAAATTTGAGATTCTGGGGATGGTCGTCGACGAGTTGTTTGGCGATCGTGATCGCGCTGTTGTAGTTCGCGAGAGCTTCCTTGGCCCGGCTTTCTTCACGAAGCAAAATGCCGAGAGAATTTTTAGCGTTTGCCAGTTCAAACGCATGCTCGGGGACGGTCGGAGAGTCCTTGACCAGCCGTGATGCGACGGCAATCGCTCGTTCGAGCGCCTCAGTGGCCTCCTTATTCCTGCCGAGCTTGTGCAGCACGATGCCGAGCATCTTGGATGAACGCGCCAGGTTGTTAGAGGTCTCCCGGTCACCGGGATTTTCTTCCGAGAGCTGGGTGAAGATCTCGATCGCTTTACTGATCCCTTCGACCGATCGTTCATCGTCACCGAGGATTGCCAGGATTCGGCCGAGTTTGCGATGCGACTTGCCCAGTGCCGCCTTGAGTTCGGGGTCATCCTGGGCCTGCTGGACGAACTTCTCGTAGAACTCCATGGCTCCGGTCAGCAACTTGCGGCGCAGCGGTTCCATGCGGGGAACCGTCAGCAGCTGGCTCTCACTGACCTCGGTCATGAAGCGGTCGACAGCTCCCCGGGCGAGGTCGAAGTTCTCGTTCGCCTTGGCCTTCTGAGTGAGCGCCTGGCCGGTCAGTTCCCGCTGGATCTCGGCCTGGAGATATCCGTTGACGGTGACGAAGCTCAGCAGCAGCACGACGGCCGCACACAGCCCGGCGATGGCGGGCTTGCGTCGGCACCACCGCCAGGTCCTCTCGGCGATCCCCACCGGCCGGGCCAGGATCGGTTCGTCGTTGAGGTACCGCCTCAGCTCCTCGGCCACTTCCTCGGCCGCCTGGTACCTCCGCGCCGGGTCCTTCTGCAGGCACTTGAGCGTGATCGTCTCGAGGTTCCTGTCGAGACCGGTGACGAGCTGGCGGGGCGGAACCGGCTCCTGCTCGAGAACCTGCAGGACGGTGTCCATCACGTTGGCCGACTGGAACGGCGGCCGGCCGGTCAGCAGGCAGTACAGCAACGCGCCCAGCGCGTAGACATCCGTCTGCGGCCCGATCTGCGCCTGGTGACCACCGGCCTGCTCGGGGGCCATGTAACTGGGCGTGCCCATGATCGACCCGCTGGCCGTCTGTCCCGAGTCGTCCTCGAGACGCTTGGCCAGCCCGAAGTCGGTGATCTTGGGCTGCCCGTCGGCGGTCAACAGCACGTTGGCCGGCTTCAGGTCGCGGTGGATGATGTTCCGCTCGTGGGCGAACTGCATGGCTCGCGAGAGTGTCTCGACAAGCCGGGCCGCCTCGTCGGGTGGCTGGGGCTCTCCGGCGATCTGGGTGGCCAGTTCACCACCCTCGACGAATTCGAGCGAGAAGTAGGGTTTGCCTTCGTGCTCACCGACATCGTGGATCTGCACGATGTTGGGGTGCTGCAGCTGCGCGACCGCCTCGGCTTCGAGCTGGAATCGCTTCAGGTCCTCGGGATCGGCGTGCACGCCGGCCAGGATCATCTTCAGCGCCACGACCCGCTTGAGGCGGACGTCGAGTGCCCGGTAGACGACCCCCATGCCGCCCCGTCCGAGTTCTCCGAGGATCTCGTAACCCTCGAGCTGGATCTCCGGGGGCGTTGCAGCCTCGACGAACGAGACGGCTGACTGCAGTGTCTGGTCCTCGGACGGGTTGCTGCCGGTTGGCGGAGGGGGAATCGTGGCCGCGTCGGCCGGTGGTGGCGGGATGGTGGCGGCGTCGGCCGCTGGGGGTGGAATCGTGGCGGTGTCGTCAGTGGCGGTGGGGCCGATGGTGTCGCCGGGAGCGACGGTGAGCCGGTCGAGGTCGAGGTCGGGAAAGTCCCGGCGGTAGTCCTCGGCCGACGGTGCATCGCCGGCCCGGGTGCGGCAGTCGAATTCCTGGCGGAGCAGCCGGATCAGCACCTCGGGGTTCCGCAGTGCCGGGAACTCATCGAGCAGCGAATTGACCGAGGCCGGTCGCGGCCGGGTCCCGACGGCGTGGGCCTTCCAGGCGAACTCCAACTGGATGTGGAGCAGTTCTTCCAGCGTCGGCAGGTACTGGCTGGAACTCTCTTCCGGAAGGCACTCCGAGAGCGCCAGCGGGGATCCGGACGTCCACGACGACTCGTACCGCTGACGCAGCGGTTCGTTGACCAGCAGCGAGTGTTCTGAGGGGGTCATCGGGGGAAGTTCTTGCGGGATTCCGTGGTTCGAAGTCTCGTCGGTCAGTGCGTGCCGACTAAACGTGCGACCAGGTGGTTCGAGGCGATGGCATGCGGGCTTCCTGAAAGCACCAAGAAAAAAACTTCGAGACAGGTCAGATCTTCTGTGCGGAGGTTGTCCTGAATCTACTCCTCGGGCGGAGAATTCAACGAACAGTTCTTCGACGGTCAGCAGGTGTTTTCGGGCCGTCTTCGGTAGGTCCATTATGCAACGACGACCTGCCGATGTCCCGTCTTAGGGCGTCACCTGCTCGACCGGATTGCGCGCTCCGATCGGTTGGCTCCAGGAAGGTCCGAAAAGCTGATTGGAGGATGTCGTCGGCGTCGATGCGGCGTTTCATCCGCTCCAAGAGATTCCGCTCGGCCAGCCGCCTCAGCCGTTGCTCGAACCGGGTCCAGAAATCCGCTACGGCGCTTTCGTCGTTGGTGTGGAATCCACGGATCCACCTCTGGCTCTCTTTTTGGTCATGAGACTGCCGGATTCGTGTCTGGAGAATCACCCACCCGAGAAAATCAATGCCACGCCGCAACGTGGTGGCGGCCAACGCCAACCAGCCCGTGGCCTCGCCGGTCGACATGCCGCGTGCACCATGGGATAATTCGCACCGACTCAATTCTCTTGGAGTGACCCGATGTCTCGTTCGATCCGCATGAGCAGCCTGGTGGTTCTGCTGGGCTTGGCCGTGGCGACCATGGCCCAACAACAGGTGCAGCAACCCGATCGTAAGGCGGCCAGGAAGAAAGCCGCCGGTCTCAAGAAGGCCTCGAAGGTCAAGCTGGTTGCTCGATTGGCCGGTTTCAAGGAATGGGTCACCAGTGTCGCGGTGTCGCCCGACGGCAAGGAATTCGCCGCCGGGTCCTACGGCGTGATCCGTCGCTGGAAGACCGCTAACCGAAAGACCGTTCCGCCGACGAAGCTGAAGAACGGCTATGTCCGTGACCTGGCCTACTCGCCCGATGGCAGGTGGCTGGCGGCCGGCGGTTACCAGCGGACGTTCGTAGTCGAGACGGCCACCGGAAAACTGGTGCGGTCGCTGAAGGGACAACGCGGCCAGGTCACCGGTGTCGCCTTTTCGCCCGACGGCAAGTTGTTGGCCACTTCCAGCGATGACGAAACGGTGCACGTCTGGAACAGTGCCGATGGCTCGTCGATCCGGGTTCTCGAGGGCCACAGCTATCCGGTCCAGGACGTGGTCTTTTCTCCCGACGGTCGACGGATCGTCTCGGCCGCCGGCGACGAAACCCGCTCGACGAAGCGAGGCGAGGTGATCACCTGGGACACGGCTTCGGGCAAACAACTGTCGACGCTGACCGACCACAAGAAGGCGGCCACCGCCGCCGCGTTTTCCCCTGACGGCAAGCTGATGGTCACGACCAGCTACGACGAGACCGTCAACGTGTATTTGTCGGGACAGGACAAGCCACTGGGGTTCTTCGGCGGGCACGGACGACCCACCACCTCGGCACTGTTCAGCCCCGACGGTCGCTGGGTGATCTCCAGCAGCGGTGGGCGGGCCAAGGGGAAGAACGAGATCAAGGTCTGGACGCCGCGGGGGGGCGAGGAACTGGCGACGATCGGTGACCACGCCGCCCGCGTGGCCGACATCGCCATCTCGCCGGACGGCCGACAGCTGTTTTCGGCCAGTTATGACAAGACCGTCTGTGTCTGGGACCTGGCCGCCCTGGGTGGCGGCAGCAAGACGGCCAAGACCGCCGTGGCCAAGGCCGGGAAACCACGGACCCTCCGTGTAGGAATCATCGGGCTGGACACCTCGCACGCCATCGCCTTCAGCCGGATCCTCAACGACGCCAAGGCACCTCCGGAACTGGCCAACTGTCGGGTCGTCGCCGCCTACCCCAAGGGAAGTCCCGACATCGAGTCGAGCACGAAACGGGTGCCCGGCTACATCAAGCAGGTCAAGGAACTGGGTGTCGAGATCGTCGATTCGATTCCCGCGTTGCTCAAGCGGGTGGACGTGATCCTGCTGGAGACCAACGACGGACGCCCGCATCTCGAACAGGTGTTGCCGGTGCTGCGGGCCGGCAAGCCGGTGTTCATCGACAAGCCGCTTGCCGGGTCGCTGGCCGATGCGGTCGCGATCTTCCAGGCCGCCGCAAAGTACAAGGTGCCGTTGTTCAGTTCCTCGTCGCTGCGGTACGGCAAGAACAGCCAGGCGGTTCGGGGTGGAAGTATCGGAGAGGTGAAGCGATGCGAAACCACCAGCCCGTGTTCGCTCGAGAAGACGCACCCGGATTTGTTCTGGTACGGCATCCACGGTGTCGAGTCGCTGTTCACCGTGATGAAAGCCGGCTGTCTGACGGTGACCCGCAAGAAGAGCACATCCGCGTTGGAGGTGGTCGAGGGGACCTGGAAGGGCGGCCGGGTCGGCATCTTCACCGGCACCCGGCCCGGCAAGGGCTACAGCGGAAAGGCCGAGGGAACCAAGGGCAAGGCGGACGTCGGATCCTATGACGGTTACGCCCCGCTGGTGGTCGACATCGTCCGCTTCTTCCGCACCGGCAAGTCGTCGATTCCCGAGCGGGAGACGCTCGAGATCTATGCCTTCATGGAGGCTGCCGACGAGAGCAAGCGGCAGGGGGGCAAGCCGGTGACGATCGAGAGCGTGCTGGCCAAGGCACGCAAGCAGGCCGCGAAGCGGTTGGCGGAGCTGGACAAGTGAGGATCGGTGCCCCGATCAACCGACGCGAGTTCCTGGTCACCTCATCGGCGGCGGTCGCACTGGCCGTGTCGTCGAAGGGTGCCGCGGCCGCCAGGCGGCCGTCCCTGGCCATCGACACCCACCTGCACTGCTTCGCCGGCCCTGACGACAAGCGGTTTCCGTTTCATCAACGGGCCCCCTATCGACCCGCCGCATCGGCTTCGCCCGAGCACCTGTTGAAATGCATGGCCGGAGCCGGCATTGACCATGCGATCGTCGTCCACCCCGAGCCGTACCAGGACGACCACCGTTACCTGGACCACTGCCTGAAGGTCGGCGGGAAGAAGCTGAAGGGGACCTGCCTGTTTTTCGGGGACCGCGAGGGTTCGCTCGAGAAGATGCCGGAACTGGTCAAGCGGAATCCCGGCCGGATCGTGGCCGCGCGGATCCACGCGTTCCGCAAGGATCGCATCCCCGATTTCAGCAAGCCCGGCGTGGGCCGCGTGTGGAAGATGGCCGCGGAACTGGGCCTGGCCGTGCAACTGCACTTCGAGCCGAAGTACGCCGGGGGGTTCGAGAAGTTCATCCGGGAATATCCCGGGACGACCGTGGTGATTGACCACCTGGGCCGACCGTTGCAGGGCACTCCCGCCGAGCACGCCAAGGTGCTCCGCTGGGCTCGGTACAAGAACACGATCATCAAGGTCGCATCGCTGCCGGCCGTCGGCACCAAGACCCCCAGGCCAATCGGCCCGATCATCCGTCGGCTGGTCGATGCCTACGGACCGGGGCGATCGATCTACGGGGGCGGGTTCAACGGCCAGGCGACCGGTGCGAGTTACCGGGCCTACCGAGAGCGTGTGGCGGGGTACCTGGCGAACCTGTCGAAAAAGGACCTGGCACTGGTGCTGGGAGGGACCGCGTCGAAGGTGTTCGGGTTCGCGTGAACCAGGCGTCACGCTCCGTACTTTTCCAGTCGGTCGGCGTGAGCCAATGCCAGCAGCATCAGGTGCTGGGCCTCGAACCGCCCCAGGCTCCCGGTCCGGCACTGGTCTTCGCCGAACGCGGTCGAGGCGTCGGTGCGTGCACGGTCGCTGGTGATCAACGTCGGCACCGGGTGCCAGCTGTGCGACTTCATCTTCGCCGGAGTGCTGTGGTCACCGGTGACGATCAGCACATCGGGGCCCAGGGCGGTGATCCGGGGCACCGCCGCATCGAGTTGCTCGATGCGCTCCACCTTCCCGTCGAAGTCACCGTCTTCACCGGTCGAGTCGGTGTACTTGAAGTGAATGAAGAAGAAGTCGTAGTCGTTCCAGGTGGCTTCGAGCCGGTCCATCTGAGATTCGAGCGTTGTGCCGGCATCGAGCACGTCCATCTGGACCAGTCGGGCCAGTCCGCGGTACATCGGGTAGACGGCAATCGCGGCCGGGTTCAGTCCGTAGACCTCCTGGAACCGGGGAATCTCGGGCAGCATCGCGATGCCCCGCATCGTCAGCAGGTTCGCCGGCGATTCGTCAGCCAGCATCTCGCCGGCCTGCTTGAGGAACTCCTTGCAGATCCCGGCCGTCTTCTGCGACGGCTCGTCGGCCCCGACCGGCTCCAGCGGTGCCACACCTGTCGTCTGCGGATCGGTGTCATTGACACGGCCCCCGAGTCCGTCGCCCCGGAAGACGATCACCAGCCGGTACTCCTTGACCGGTCTCACGAAGACCTCGACCCCGGGGATCTCGATCGCGTCGAGTTTCTCACACAGCCGCTCGCCGATCTCGCTGGCGATCCGTCCGGCGCGGCGGTCGGTGATCTTCCCGTCGGGGTCGATCGTGCAGAAGTTGCCCCGGATGGCGACGTCGTCGGAACCGAGCTCGAAGTCGATTCCCAGTGCCTCGAGCACCCCTCGCCCGATGTCGTATTCCAGCGGGTCGTAGCCGAACAGGCCCAGGTGTCCGGGGCCGCTGCCGGGGGTGATTCCCGGCAGGACCGGGATACTGCCACCGGTTTCGCCGACGGCGGCCAGGGCGTCGAGGTTCGGCGTGTCGGCCGATTCGAGTTCGGTCTTCCCACCGGCTTCGAGTGGCAGCCCGCCCAGGCCATCCGAGACCAGCAGGACGATCTTCGAGCCGTTGTCCTTTTGCAGGCGTCGCGTGAGGTCGTGAACGCGTGTCATCGGCTGGTCCGCTTATAATCGATTCACATAGTTCACCCGGCGGCGTCTTCCCGTAGTGTAGGTGGCCGACGGGCAGGAAACAGCCCATGGAAACGATCGAGCTGGTGCCGGGGATCGGACTGGAACTCGGTCCGGAGTTGACTCGCTGGATGGCGCGGTTGGCGGTGGCCGGCTGGACCGGCTGGTTGCTGTCGACCGTCGCGTCGGTTCCGGCGACGGTCCGGCGGCTTCTGTGGACCGTCGGGCTGGCGGGGCACCTGTGCCACGTGTTCTGTGCCTTCCATTTCATCCACCACTGGAGTCACGCCGAGGCGGTATTGCACACTGCCCGGTTGACCGAGCGGGTGACCGGCTGGGGTTGGGGACAGGGCGTCTGGGTCAATTACGCCTTCACGCTGGCCTGGCTGGCCGATGCGGCGTGGTGGTGGAGTCGACCGGCCGAGACGCCTCGGCGAGCGGGCTGGTCGGTCGTGCTCCACGGGTTCTTCGCGTTCGTGTTCTTCAACGCGACGGTGGTGTTCGGGCCGTGGGGCTGGAAGCCGGTGGGGGCAGCGGTGGCGCTGCTGGCGGGGGTGGCCTGGATGCGGGGGCGACAGACCGTCAGCGGCCAGCCTCGATCACCCGTGTGAACAGGTCGAGCGACTGCCTGGCCATCGGTTCGGGGCCGAACAGTTCGTGGACCTTGCTTCGACCGGTCGTGGCCAGTTCGATCCGTCGTGACGAGTCGTCGACCAGTGCCTCGAGCGCATCGGCCAATGCCTCGGGCTGGTTCGGTTCGACCAGCACGCCGCCCCCGGTCGCTGCGATCATCTCGGGGAATGCGCCGTGATCGGGCTGCACCACCGGCACGCCGTTGGCCAGTGCCTCGAGCACGTAGAGGCCCTTGGGTTCGCGGTACAAGGTGGGAACGCTGAGCACGTCGAGCGACTTCAGGAACTCGATCTTCGACGTCGTATCGGGTGGGCTGCCGATGTAGCTGAACGCATCGCCCAGGTCGACTGCCGCGGCCCGCACCGTGTTGAAATACTTCCGGTCGCGGTGGCCCAGGTACCCCCCGACCTTCAGCCGGACCTCGGGGCGTCGAGCGTGAAGGATGCGGAAGGCGTCGACGAGTTGGTGGAGGCCCTTTTCGGGGCAGATGCGGGCAAAGTACCCGATCGTGAACGTCTCGCCGGTCGTCGTCCCCGGTTGGCCATCGTGTTCGGCCAGGTCGATGCCCAGCGGCAGGATGTGGAACTTGCGGGCGTCGAGTCCGAGGTAGCGAACCATGTGATCGCGGTAGTAATCGCTGTGGACGATGAACCCGTCGAAGTCGGCGGCCCGGTCATGGATCGCCTCGATCGCCTGGCTGCGATACGGTTCGGCGAGATCTTCCAGGAAGACGTCGTCGCCCTGGAGGACGCACAGCAGTGGGATGTCGATCTGTTGCTTGATCGCCCGCGCGGTGCCGGCCAGCAGGGCGTTGGAGAGGCAGATGATGTCGGGCTTGAGCGCCGAGCCGACGGCTTCGGCGAGTTCGAGGACGTGCGTGCGGTTCGGGCCGTCTTCCCCCCGGAGCATGTCGAGTGTCATCGCACCCAGTCGCCGGGCGTCGGTACTGACACCGAAGCGGGTGGCCAGTCGCAGGGCCCAGGGCCGGTCGACCCAGCGGGTCAGGACCCGCGGCAGGCGGCGGAACAGGCGGCTGCGGTGTGCCAGGTAGACACCGACCCCTCCGAAATAGACGTCGGGGGTGCTGACGTCCTGTTCGTCGACCCGGATCGGCGTGTAAGTGGGGACCAGGCTGACATCGGCTCCGGCGTCGATCAGCGATCGGGCCCAGGTGTTGTCGTGCATGCACGAACCGCAGAACATCCCGGCGCCGCCGGCAGTGACGATGGCGATGTGCATGGCAGCCAGTCTAACCGGCAAAGATCGTCTCGACGAACCGCAGCAGCAATCCGGCCGCTTCGGGTGTTTCGTCGAGCGTTGCGGTGAACTCGTCGATTGGCAACCCGGTGATCCGTTCGATGTACTGGGGGTACGCTTCGACCCGCAGGTGCAGGTCGTCTCGAGTCAATTCGGGGTGAAACTGTGTGCAGTAGATCGGGGCCTGTTCGAGTCGGTAGGCCTGGTGAGCGTTGCGGTGCGAGAAGGCCAGCCCGGTGGCTCCCTCGGGCAACGTCGAAACGCAGTCCTCGTGACCCATCTGCGCCAGGAACTCTGTCTGGAGCGACAAGAAGACCGGGTCGTCGCAGCCGGCCTCGGTCAGGAACAGCTGGTGGGTCCCCACCTCGGCGGTATCGAGGTCGTGGACGACCGTTCCCCCCAGTGCCCGTGCCATGGCCTGGAAGCCCCAGCAACTGGCGAATGTCGGTTGGCGGCGATCGACCAATTCACGGAGCACATCGAGCGAGCGGTCCAGCCACTCGCCTTTGCCGGTTGCCGAATAGTCTCCACTGCCGCCCAGCAGCACGACGTCGTTGGCGTCGAGCTGAGCGGGCGAGGGCCGGGTTGCGAGCAGGTCGAGCACCTCGCAGCGTTCGGCGTCGATCTCGAGTGCCCGCGCGAACGCGAGCTGTTCGTGGTGCCGCATCGGGTCGTCGGAGTCGCGGACCTGCAGCAGCAGGAAGCGGAGCGATTCGGGTACGCGTGAGGGCATCGAGCCGAGGGTAGGTCTCGGCGGCCGGATTTTCCACCGGAGAACGGCACCGGACTACGTGCCTTCGGTGGTGCGTTGTCCGGCTCGACTCCGGCGTCGTTGTCGGTGGTACTTGAGCCCGGGAAAGAAAAAGCTTGCTCCGGAAACCAATCCGAACAGCGAGATGCTGAAGTCGGTCTCGGCGTGTCGCTGAATCCACGCCATCAACGGGGCGCTGGCAAACAGGACCACGGCCTGGATGTAGAAGTGGCCCGAGAGGATGCCGGCCTTGATCAGGAAGACGGCTCCGGTGAGCAGCCCGAGGATCGGTGAGAGTTCCAGGGGCTTGAAGCCCAGGATTGGCTCGATCACGTACAGCAGGACACTGCCGGCCATGCTGCCGGCCCAGACATGAGCGATCTGGCGTTCGACGAACGTGACCGGTCCGGCTCTCTTGCGGAGATTCCAGAAGATCAGGGCCCACAGGCCGGATCCGGCTCCCCAGACCCACAGGTACGGCCACGGTGTGTCGAACCCGGCAATCTGCAGCCAGTTGGTCAACAGGCACAGCGCCACCAGCACCAGGCTGTGCCACATCCACAGCAGGCCCCAGTTCTCGAGCACCACCGCGTGGTGGGTTTCCCGGAAGGCGCGGCTGAGTACCTGTGAGAACTGGGACGAGCGGGCCGAGACGGGTTCGTTGTTGAGGAAGGCCTGCAGGTCATCGCCCAGTGTTTCGGCCGAGGTGTACCGGAGGTCGATCGGTTTCTGCAGGCACTTCAGCGCGATCATCTCGAGATCGGCGTCGGTGTCGGGGTTGACCAGTCGCGGCGGAGCAGGGTCCTGTTCGAGAACCTGCATCATGGTGTCGATCGGCGAAGAGGCCTGGAAGGGGGCCTGGCCGGTCAACAGCGCGTAGAGGATCGCACCCAGGCTGTAGACATCGGTTCGTTCCTCGACTCGACCCCGCTGGCCGGCCGCCTGTTCGGGAGCCATGTACGACGGCGTGCCCAACACCGCTCCGCTGCCGGTCAACGTCAGCGGAGCCGACGGGTCGGCGTCGGTCGGGATCCGCTTGGCGAGACCGAAGTCGGTGATATACGGTGTTTTGTCGCGATCGACCAGGATGTTCGATGGCTTGAGATCTCGGTGCAGGATGCCCTGCTGGTGGGCCGCGGCGATGGCCCGGCAGACCGGCAGCATCAACTCGGCCGCCTCCCTCGACGACAACGGGCCGTTGTTGAGCCACTGGGAGACCGTCACGCCCTCGATCAGCCGCATGCTGAAATACGGCAACCCGTCGTGTTCACCCACCTCGTAGATCGGCACGATGTTGGGGTGTTCGAGCCGGGCCGCACTCTCGGCTTCACTGCGGAACCGCGCCACGTCCAACGGCGAAGCCCAGTCGCCACGCAGGATCATCTTGATCGCCACATCTCGATCGAGACTGGCCTGGTGGGCACGGTAGACCACGCCCATCCCACCTCGTCCCAGTTCGTCGATCAGCTCGTATTCTCCCACCTGCTCGGGCATCGTCGTGGCAGGCGGGGCGGGATCGAGATCGTCTTCGGCCAGCGTGCTGAATTCGGCTGCCACGTTGACCATCGCCCACAACTGCTGCAGTTCGTTTCCGATCTCGGGTCGTTCTCGAGCCTCCTGCTCGATATCGATCTCTTCGCCGGAGGCCGAGCGGTCGAGCAGGCTCTCGAGCACGTCGGCCAGCAGGGCGTCGGATTCGGGATTCGGGGCATCGGTGGAAGACACGGCGGGCAGCTTGGTGATGGAACCAAAGGAGTGGGACGGGCCTTGTTGTTGTTGAAAGACCCCGCTGCCTTAGATCATAACCGCCCGGTCTGGCACAATCGTGGTTCGATGTGGCATCGTGTTCCTCTCTCTTGAGCTTCATCCATGTTCCGTGTCATCTGCGCGTCCCTGTTGCTGTTGGCTCTCACCGTGCCGGTCCGTGCCGAGGTGGTGCAGCTGGAGATCACCGAGCGTGCGGCGTTTGCCGATGGGCACCACTTCGGGAACGTCGGGCCCTACCAGCGGGTCAAGGGCTGGTTGACGATTGCGGTCGATCCCGGGCACGCACTGCACCGTCGGATCACTGACCTCGGGCTGGCCCCGACGAACAAGCAGGGCCGTGTCCAGTTCCGGACCGAGTTTTTCCTGCTGAAGCCACTCGATCCACGCCGCGGCAACGGTCGCATTCTCTACGACGTCAACAACCGCGGCAACAAGTTGGCCGTGGGGGCCTTCAATGGCCCGGTCGGCAACCGGAACGACCCGAAGACACTAGCGGATGCCGGCAACGGGTTCCTGATGCGGCAGGGCTACTCGGTGCTGTGGTGCGGCTGGAACGGTGATGTGCGACCCGGCGGGAACCGGATCATGATCGAGTTGCCGGTGGTCAAGAACCGCGATGGCAGTTCGATCACGTCGAAGATCTATGCCGAGATCTGCGTGACGGGAACACCGAAGAGCCAGCCACTTTACTGGGGCAACTCGGTGGCCTATCCCCCCGTCAGCCTCGACAACGGCACCGCCCGGCTGACCCGGCGGCCGTATCGGACAAGTCCACCCGAAGAGGTGCCTCACGACGAATGGTCATTTGCCCGGGTCGAGAACGGCCAGGTGGTGTCCAGCCCCGGGCACCTGCATCTTCGTGACGGGTTCCGTTCGGGTTGGATTTACGAGTTGGTCTATACCGGGAAGGATCCCCGGGTGACCGGGCTGGGGCTGGTCGCCGCCCGCGACTGCATCTCGTTTTTCCGTTTCGCCAGGTCCGATCCGAAGGGGGTTCGCAACCCGCTGGCCGGTGCCATCCAGAAGGCCTACATCTTCGGCATCAGCCAGTCGGGGCGGTTCATCCATCACTTCCTGTTCGAGGCGATGAACACCGACGAGGCGGGTCGCATGGTGCTCGACGGTGCGATGCCTCACGTCGGTGGCGGCGGCAAAGGCCAGTTCAACTACCGTTTTGCGCAGACCACCCGTCACGGCAGCCAGCACCAGGACAACCTGTTTGCCTCGGACTTTTTTCCCTTCAACAGCGTGCCGCAGGTGGATCCGGTGACGGGCCAGAAGGGCGATTCGTTCGCGACACTGAAGGCACGCGGCCACCTGCCGAAGGTGTTCTTCACCGAGACATCGGCAGAATACTGGAGCCGGGCGGCGTCGCTGCTGCACACCGACACGGTGGGCAAGACCGATGCGGGGATCGATCCGAACCTGCGGCTGTATTTCTTCACCGGAGCCCAGCATGGCGTCTCACGGTCAACCTCTCGCGGCATCTACCGAAATCATCGCAATGACCTGGATCACTATCCGTTGCTCCGGGCGTTGCTGGTGGCCCTGGATCGCTGGGTGACGTCGGGTGTCGAACCGCCCGCGACGGCGATTCCCCGGATCGCCGACGGGACGTTGGTCGAGTTGGCGGCCTGGCGAAAGCAGTTTCCCGATTTGCCCGGCGTGACCAAGGCGGGCGTGATGTTCCGCCCGTTGCGTTTGGACCCGGGTCCTCGGTGGTTCACGCGGGGGATTGCCGACCATGTGCCGCCGAAGATCGGTCCCGCCTACAACACGCTGGTTCCGGCCGTGGATGCCGACGGCATCGAACGAGCCGGGATCAAGCTGCCGACGGTCTCTGTGCCGTTGGGCGCATACACCGGATGGAATGTCCGCAATGCGGCCGGGGGGGCGGGCGGGATGCTGGGTCGTTTCACCGGAAGTTGGCTGACGTTCGCCAGGACCAAGGCCGAGCGAGCCGCCGGCGGCGACCCGCGACCGAGCGTCCGGGAACGCTACCCCACCAAGGCCGACTACATGTCGAGGATCACCGCCGCCGTTCTCGCACTGCGACGTCGTCACCTGCTGCTTGACGAAGACGCGATCCGGATCCTCGAAAAGGCCAGCGGCCGCGACCTGTGGTCCGAGTGACTCATCGCCCGGTGTTGCCGCTTCCCTGGCACGGGCTGGTCAAGTTCCTGATCACGACCGTCGTCACCATCGGGCTTTCGCCGGTCCTTTACGAGTACTGTGTGTGGTACGCGTTCATCGGGACGCAGATGAACGGATCACGGAGCCGGTCGGTGGCCGAGTCGGTCGACAGTGGCCGGCAGGTTCTCGATGGACACGAAGAGGTTGCTTCCGTCCAGGAACGGGCCGACAGCGGCGGCGGCAGTCCGCGGCGGTCGTCGTAACCGGGGCAAGAGACCTCGGGCCGATCTTGCACTACTGCGCTGCGGCGAAACAGACGGTCCGTCCATCGATCAGCGTCAGCACCACTCGCCCGTCGCGATCGACGGCCAGGCCCCACTTCTGTGGCGGTGCGGGCAGGGCCTGGGCCCAGAGCGGCTTGCCGTCGACCGGGTTGCGGGCGACCAGGGCCGGTCGCAGCGGCCCGTCCTTCTTCAGCGGGGGCAGTTCGCCCGCCACGATCACCGCGTTGGCCGTCAGCACCACGGCCTCGGTCCGGGCGAAACTCGAGTCCTTCCAGAGGACTTTCGTTTTCCCGTCCTCGCCCTTCTTGGGATCAACCCGCAGCAGCGTCTTGTCGGTGCCCTGGATGATCACGTCACCGCTGTTGGCCTGGAGCAGGTACTTCGCCATGTATCGCGACGGGGGTCCGGGTGTGCGGGCCGAGTAGAGCATGTCGCCGGCGATGGCCACCTTGTTCTCGACCAGGAACAGCTCGCTGCCCCGGCTGGACCGCTGCATCTTCCAGTGATCGTCGAGCGACTTGTCGGGTTTCTGCGACAGCTGGTTCAGGCACTTGCCGGTTTTCCGGTCGTACTTCGCCGGCGAGACCACGTTGCCGCCGGCCAGGTGGACGATGCCGTCGTGCAGCAGCATGTGTCCCTGCACGCTGATTCCCACCGATTCGTCCTCGCCCAGCAGGTTGCCCGACGTGTTGTTCTGCCACTGGATCTTGCCGGTGGCGGCATCCAGCGCGTAGACGTGGGTGCCATCGTGGCAGATGATCCCCGCGGCGCAGTAGGCAACGCCGTCGGCGACCATCACGCCGCTGGCGACCGGCCAGGTCGAGAGCAGTCGACCGTAGACCGGGATGCGTCGTTCCAGCGGAGCAGCCCGGAAGCACCAGAGAGTCCGGCCGGTGGCCAGGTCGAAGCACCAGGCGCGGCCGTCACCGGAACCGACGTGCACGCGGCCATCGGCGATCGAGGGGGGGTAGGCGATCGCGCCGCCGGTGTGAGCTGTCCAGCGGGACTTGCCGGTACCCGAGTCGAACGCGCGGACGGCCCCGTCGGATCCGGCCACCAGGGTCACGCCCGCCGCCGTCACCGGTGCGGTTGGTTCGATCGTCTCCCGTGGAGGGGTCTGCCAGGCCAGTTTCAGCTTCGTCGGCACGCGGACCGGAGTCGATGCGGTTCGCTGGTTGTTGGCCCGGTAAGTCGGCCAATCGGCGGCGGTCAGCGACGGCGAACGAGCCGAGGGCGCGGCGAAGGTCTCCAGCCGTTCACTCTCGATCGCTTCGCGGTCGAACTCGAAATCGCCCGCGGCGGTCAGGCTGATGACTCCGACCAGCGAGTGATTGCAGTCGCACATCCAGGGGCCCCAGTACAGCTGCCCGTTGGCGACAATCACGCCGTCCTGGCAGGCTGGTCGCATGCCGGGCAGTCGCCGCGGTTTCCCGTACGAGACGTCGAACCGCAGGGTCCCGGTGTGGCGATAGCCTCGAGCAAAGATCGAATCGACCGTCCCGGTCGCCCGGGTGCAGTTGCCCCGGAAGCACTTCAGGTCGGCCAGCACCTTGCCGGTCAGCGGATGGAACTTCTTGCTCTGGCTCAGGCGACCCATTGCGTACAGCCCGTCGTCGCGGAGGATCAGCTGCATGTTGCCGTCCTTGTAGGTCCACAGCAGCTTGCCGGTCTTGGCCGAGACGGCGACCAGCTTGGTGCGGGTGGGCCCGGCGAAAAACAACGCGTCGTCGTTGCACTTGAGGTAGGCGCTGGTGGCGTATCCCAGGCTGGCCGTCTGGGCACGGTGGTGTTCGCCGATCGTCTCCATCAGTTGCTTGTCGGATGTCTTCCACACGGTCGTGCCGTCGACGGCATTGACCGCTTCGAGGTGGTCCAGGTGGCTGTAGAGAAAGATGCTGTTCTTGTTCATCACCAGGGCCCGGCCGTCGATCGGAGCGGTCGCGATGTGCGACCAGATCACCTTCTTGGTCCTGGTGTCGAAGGCCAGCAGCGTGCGGCCGAAGCCCCACGTTGCCAGTGATTTGCCGTAGGTCTTTCGGATCGTTGCCCAGGGCCAGCCCGTCTGGGTGCGGGTGCCGAGGTGGACCTCGTGGAGTTTCTCGGCGGGGCCGACCAGTGCGTAGAGCACGCCGTTGCGGAGCGTCATCCACTTCCAGGTCTTGCCGTCTCCGGCGTGAGAGTCCGGAACGACAATTTCGTCGCGGACCGTTCCGGTGGCCGTGTCGATCAGCTTGCACGACTTGTTGTCGGCCAGGTAGAGCGTGTCGGGGGTGGCGACGATCGTGTTGCGATGGATCATGAAGCCGGGGGTCAGCAACTTGGTCCACAGGGTGGCCCCGTTGTAACCGTTCAGGCAAACCAGCTTGCCGACCATCGGCCACTCGCGTCGCTTGAACGCCAGGAAGCCGAAGGCCTTGAACATCCGGCCGCCGGATGAAACGGTCACCTCGGGCATCGGCCCGTACCAGGGTGTGGCCAGGAACTTTGTCAGGTAAGGGGCCCTGGCCAGGCGGTCGTCGGATTGGGGATTGTTGTCGGAACCGTGGTAGGGGTGAGACCACTCGCCGGTGCCCTCGGGGACCGGCTTGACCCGGACTTGTCCATCGACGACCAGCCGGCCCCGCGGACGGATCACCCGCATCAACTCGGCCGCCGGTGTCCGGATCGGTCCCTCGACGACCACCGCGTCGGCCAGGTTGCTCGCCAGGCCGATCCGCTGGGACCGACCGTGGTCGACGTAGATTCGCGTGCCCAGCAGTCCCGCCTTTTCGGCGGCGGCCCGGATCGTCGTGGCCTCGGCGTGGGTCCTGGTCGGAACGTAGATCACCAGGTCACTGACCTTCGCCAGTGCCAGCGCCCGCTCGATCGGGTTGTTTCCCAGCAACACGCACAGCCCGGCGTGGACGCCGATCTGCTTGTGGACCGTGCGGGCGTCGGCGGACCGGGCCTGTCGAGGTGTAATGATCAGCAGGGCCAGCAGAACGAAAGCGGCGGCGAGGCGAGGGAAAAATCTCATCACGAAGTTCCTGGGTGCGGGGTGAACCTGTGCCATGGTACCCCTGCGGTTGGCGATGAAGCAAAGGTCGGGGAATTCACTCGTCCCACAGCTATGATGACGGCATGGAACTGAGGCACCTCAAGACGTTCGTCACGACGGCCGAAGCCGGAAACTTCACCCGGGCCGCCGAACGGCTCGACGTGACCCAGGCGGCCGTCAGCCAGCACATCGCCGTGTTGGAAGCTCATTACGGGCAGGTGCTGTTCGAACGAGGATCGCGAACGGCGACCCTGACCGAGGCCGGTGACCGGTTGCTGGAAACGGTTCGGGAGGTCTTTGAACTGCTGGAAGCCGCAGACGAGCAGATCGCCGGGAACCGGACGGCGGTGACGGGCCGGCTGAGGATCGCCTCGAGTACCGTTCCGGCTGAATGGTGGCTGCCGGAGGTGGTGGCCGGGTTCCGAGGAGCCTGCCCCGATGTCCATGAAACCGTGACCGTTTCCAACAGCCGCACCGCCTCGGCGGCGGTGGCCAGTGGGGATGCTGATGTGGGCGTCGTCGGAGAACTGCCCGGTGACGACCGCCTGGTCGCACGGGCGGTTGCCGAGGATGAACTGGTTCTGGTTGTCGGTCGTGATCATCCGTTGGCCGAGATCGAGCGGATCTCGGCCGGCGAACTGATGACGCTGCCGCTGGTGGTACGCGGCAACGGGTCGGCCAGCCAGCGGTGTGTCGACGAGGCGCTCGAGGCGGCCGGGGTGCATCGGGATGAACTGGTGACCTGGATGGAAACCAACTCGGTCGATGCCACGCGGTCGGCCGTGACCCGGGGATTGGCCGCCGCGTTCCTCAGCAAAGGAGCCGTCGTCGACGACCTGGACTCGGGGCGACTGAAACATATCCGGGTTGGCCGGGTGCGACCCCGGCGGCAACTGTACCTGGTCACCGCGGTGGATCGTGTCGCGGGGACGCCGTTGCGAGAATTCCTGGAATTCGTCGAGTCGCTGTGACCGGGACTAACCGTCCACCTTGTCCCGGAACGCAAAGGCCCGTTGGGTCTTCTCCGTCGTCCAGGTCTTGCCGTCGACCTCGACGTGCGGGTAGATGAAGTAGTTGAGCGGGCCGCTGTCCTGGGCGGGTTCGAGCGTGATGTCGCGGCCGACGGTGAACTGGACCCGGTTCTCTGTCAGGTTGCCGAAGTAGTACGACTTGAGGTCCGGGTGCTTGTCGGCTTCGGAAATGTCCGTCGGCACCCAGCCGTGGCCGTCGACGTGGAACTGGGCCCAGCAGTGGTAGCCGCTGATCTTGCCCGTTCCGCGTTCCGGGGGCAGAGGGAAACCGATCTCGAAGCGGGCGGGGAGATCCTGCGAACGGGCCCAGGAGATGAACAGGCTGTGGAAGTCGGTGCAGTTGCCGAACCCGCTGTCACACGCCCACAGCACATCGCCGTTTCCGAATCCGGGTTTCGACTTGTCGTATCTCATGTGATTGTCGACCTGCTCATAAAGCGAGCGGCCCAGTTGGATCGGGTCTTTCCTGGACAGTTGATTCGGATCGATCAGGGTCAACGGCTTGCCGTCGATCGGCACCTTGAGATTGGCGGCCAGGTAGATCTTCCGCTCCGCGTCGTCGAGCCCGGCTGCAGGGTCGACCGTGGCCAGGCCGAGGACCTCGTTGCGAGTGATCTGCCAGGTGACCTGGAAGGTGATCGGATCGGTCGAGGACGGCTCGAGGTCGAAGTGCAGCATCCGGTTGCCGTATTTCGACTCGGTCGTCTGCTTCGGCTCGACCGGCACCGCCTGTCGCAATCGGCTGATCTGCTGTGCAGCGGTTGTCTGGGGCATCGGCAGCCAGACCCTCAGACGTGAGCCTGCGGGGACATCGTTGACGGTGACCCCGTAGTCGAGTTCGAACGTTCGGGACTTCGGCTTGCCTGCCGTGTTCGCAGCAACCGTTTCTCCAGCCGCATTCGAAGCCGAAACGGTTGGCGGCCTGGCCGATGGCGTGCCGGTTTCCTCGGACTGGCAACCCGTCGTCGCTGTTCCAATCGCCAACGCAACGACGAGCGTCAACGATCGTCCCGGAATCGGCATCCCGCAACCCTTCGAAAGACATCACAAAAACTTATGCAATCTGGATTATTCCATAACCGTTTTTCCGTGTCGAGTTCACGTGTGGTCGGGCTGGCGTGTGGCAACAGGTCGGTAGAGTCGTACACTTTTCAGCCATGGACGTTTCCAGAGAGATTCGTCGGTCGTTCAACCTGTTTGCGGCCGGGCAATTGGACGAGGCGGCGGAATTGGCCGGTGCGGTATTGGCCGTTTCGCCGGAGGAGCCTTCGGCGCACCGCGTGTTGGCGGGCGTGTTCCTGCGGCGTGGCGAGTTGGACCAGGCTTTGGATTCGGCGCGTCGGGCGTGGGAAATCGATCCGTCGGTGCCCGAGGCGGCGGCGAACCTGGCCGCGATCCTGGTCGAGGCCCGCCAGGGCGAGGAAGCCGAGCGGATGGCTCGGCAGGCAACCGAGATGGCTCCGGACTTCGTGTCGGCATGGGTCAACCTGGGACTGGCCTACCGGTGCCAGTCCCGTCAGCACGATGCGGTCGATGCGTTCCGGCAGGCGGTGCAACTGCAGCCCGAGCATCACGGGGCGTTGACCAACCTGGGCAACGTGTTGTGCGAAGTGGGTGAGTACGCCGAGGCGGCCGAGTGCAGCAGGCGGGTGTTGAAGATGAGGCCGGGGATGGCCGCGGCCGAGAACAACCTCGGCAACGCGCTGTTGAAACTCGGCCAGATTGACGAGGCGATCCTGGCCTACCGCCGCGCGTTGGCCGGCGGTCCAGGTGATCCGGAGATCGAGTACAACCTTGCCATTGCGCTCGAGCAGGCCGGCCGGTTGTCCGAGTCCGAGGACGTGCAGCGGGGCGTGTTGTCGCGTGTTCCCGGCCACGCTCGCGCGACCAACAACCTCGGCGTGGCGCTGAAGCTGCAGGGACGCCTTGACGAAGCGGCCGAGCAGTTCGAGCGGGCGGAGCAGCTCTCGCCGCGATCAATCCCCGCGGTCGCCAATCGCCTGGCAACGATGCTCTGCCGGCCGGGTGGTTCGCCGGGGGAGATCCTGGCCGCACACCGGGAATCGTGCGAGGTGCTCTGGGGAGAGCTCGAGTCGCCAACGGCCGCCGACCCGGATCCCCGTGCGGTCGACGCGCCACTGCGGATCGGTTTCGTTTCGCCGGATTTCGGTCACCATCCGGTGGGTCGCTTCCTGTTGGGCGGATTCGAGTCGTTCGCCGCCCACCGCGTGCAGGCGGTCTGTTTCAGCGACCGGATCCAGGTCGACGCCTTCACCGATCGGTTCCGATCGGCTGCAGACGATTGGTTCGACATCCGTGGCCGCGACGATTCGGTGGTGGCCGGATGGATTCGGGATGCGAGGATCGACGTGCTGGTCGACCTGGCCGGCCACACCGGTCGCCATCGCCTGGGAGTCTTCGCCCGTCGGCCGGCACGGCTGCAATTGACCTGGATCGGGTATCCCTCGACCACGGGCCTGTCGGCCATCGATGGCCTGATCGCTGACGAGGTGTTGGCGCCCGAGGGATCCGAGGCGGCGTTCTGCGAGCGAATTATCCGGTTGGCCGACGGGCACGTCAGCTACCTGCCGCCGATCGATGCTCCGGATGTCGACGTCCGGACCGGTTCGGCGGAGATCGTTTTCGGCAGTTTCAACAAGCTCGACAAGACCACCCCCGAGGTGTTGGCCACCTGGGCCGAGATCCTGCTGGGCCACCCCGATTCGCGGCTGGTGCTTCGCAGCCGGGGGCTCGATGACCCTCGTGTTGTCGAGCGGTTTGGCGGTCTGCTGGTCGAGGCGGGCGTCGATCGCGATCGGATCTCCCTGCACGGCTGGGTGTCTCATTCCGAGTTGCTGGCCGCTTACGGTGAGATCGATGTCGGCCTGGACACCTTCCCCTTCTCTGGCGGCCTGACCAGTTGCGAGGCACTCTGGATGGGTGTGCCGGTGGTCACGTGGGCGGGCCGACGGATGTGCGGCCGGCAGACCGCCTCGTTCCTGTCGCGGGTGGGGCTCGATAACCTGGTCGCCGCATCGGGAGACGAATACGTCGAAAAGGCACTGGCCGTGGCCGGTGATGTCGCTCTGCGTCGATCACTGAGGATCGAGTTGCGGGACCGGATGCGGGACGGGCCGCTGTGCGATGGGCAACGGCTTGCCGAGGAGTTCACCTCGGCGGTCGAACGGGCTTGGCGCGAATGGGATGTGTTATGATGCAGAGCCGGTGACCCTGAAACCGTCTGCGCGACGATCTCGACTCATGATGTCCCGTTGGTTACTGCTGTTCCTGATGGCGTTGTCGGTCGGCTCGTCCTCGCTCCTGGCTGCCGACGGTCCGTTGTTCGAGGACCGCGTTCACGGGTTGTTCAAGACCTACTGCTGGAAGTGTCATGGAGGCGAGGGTCGCCAGGCGGGACTCGATCTCCGGTCACTGCCGCTGATCAAAAAGGGTGGCAAGCACGGTCCGGCCGTCGTTGCCGGGAGTCTCGAGAAGAGCCTGTTGGTGCAGAAGCTGGTCAGCGGCCAGATGCCGCCGGGCAAGGAACTGAAACCCACGGTCGCACATATCGAGACGATCAAGGCCTGGGTCGCCGGGGGGGCCCGGGCACGTTATGTCGCCCGGGGCCTGGACGATGCCGAGGAGCCGGTCCTGGAGGAGTCTGACCGCCAGTGGTGGGCGTTCCGGCCCCCGCTGCGACCAGCCTTGCCGGCCGTGGCAGCCGCCGACCTGGTGGCCACAGCGGTCGACACGTTTGTCCTGTCACGACTCGAAGCCGCCGGGCTCGACCTGGCTCCCGAGGCGACCCGGACGGCATTGGTCCGCCGCGCCCATCTCGATGTTCTTGGATTGCCTCCCGGTCCCGGGGAGGTCGATCGGTTTCTGGCCGATCGGCGACCGGGGGCCTGGAATCGGCTGGTCGATCGATTGCTGGCCGACCCGAGGTACGGGGAACGCTGGGGCCGGTACTGGCTGGATGTCGCCGGCTACGTCGACATCATCGGGTCCGACAATGACGCCGGGATCATCAAGCCGGCCCCCGGCGTCTGGCGTTACCGCGACTATGTGATCGGGGCCTTCAACGCTGACAAGCCGTTCGACGAGTTCCTGGTCGAACAGGTGGCCGGCGACGAGTTGGTCGACTGGCGCAACGCCGACAGCCTGACCCCTCGACAACTGCAACGGCTGGTCGCCACCGGGTTCCTGCGGCAGGCTCGCGATTCGACCTCGTCGCCGGAACTCAACACGGCCGACATCCGACACCAGGTGCTCTACGAGACTCTCCAGACCATCTCGACCTCGCTTCTGGGACTGACGGTACACTGTGCCCAGTGCCACTCGCACAAGTTCGACCCGATCAGCCAGGCTGACTACTATCGCCTGGCGGCGATCTTCACTCCGTCACTGGACGTGCAGAACTGGATCCAGGCCGACAAGCGGCACCTGCACACCGTTTCGCCGAAGCACAAGAGCCGGATCGACCAGCACAACGGTCGGATTGACGCCCGTGTCGCCGAACTGAAGAAACGCGCCGATGCGGTCCGGGCAACCGTTTCGAAGCGGCTGCGGACGGCGAAGCTGGCCGCGTTGCCGGAACCGGTTCGGGCCGACACCGATGCGGCTCTCGGCGTACCCAAGGACAAGCGGAACCCGGTGCAGGCTTATCTCGCCGCGAAGCTCGGGCCGCTGCTGGCGGTTTCGCCGGCCGAGGTGAACAAGAGCCTGGCCGTGGCCCAACGGAAGACGGTGACAACGGCCGAGAGGGAGATCGCTCGGCTCAATTCCACCCGGCAGTCGTACGAGCCGGTCCGGGTGACCTGGGAAACCGGTCAGCCCGCCGCGACCTATCTTTACCGCCGGGGTGACTACACGACGCCGGGTCCGGAGGTGAATCCCGGTGTCCCGCTGGTCCTGGACCCAGCCGGCCGACCGACCGTGATCCCTTCGACCGGTCCCGGCCAGAAGCCCGCCAGCAGCGGCCGGCGGTTGGCCTTCGCTCGCTGGCTGACCCGCCCGGATCACCCCGTCACTGCCCGGGTGATCGTCAACCGGATGTGGATGCGGTATTTCGGCACCGGCCTGGTCTCGACCCCGGGCAACTTCGGGCTCTCGGGCACTGAGCCCACTCATCCAGAACTCCTCGACTGGCTGGCTCGTGAACTGGTGGACAACGGCTGGAGTCTGAAGCGGGTGCATCGCCAGGTGCTGCTGTCCTCGACCTATCGGCAGTCCACGTCACGGTCGGCTGCCGAATGGAGCCGGGCCAGGACGATCGATCCGGCCAACCGACTGTTGTGGCATCGGCCCTTGAAACGGCTGGAATCCGAAGCGGTTCGCGACAGCGTGTTGGCCGTCAGTGGCCAGATCGATCTCTTTCAGGGTGGGCCGGCGGTGCCGATCAAGACCAACAGTGACAGCAGCGTGGTGATCGACACCAGCAAGCTGGCCCGGCCCGGTGACATCAACCGCCGCAGCCTGTACCTGACCTGCCGCCGCAACTACCACCCGACGGAGTTGAGTGTCTTCGACCAGCCGACGGTGGCCAACAACTGCATCCGCCGCGACTCGTCTGCTGTCGTGCTCCAGTCGCTGGTGATGCTCAACGGCTCCTTCGCGATGAATCGGGCTCGTCGGTTCGCCGCACGCGTGCGATCCGAAACGCCCGGCGGCGACCAGGTGTCCCGGATCGACCGGGCGTTTCGACTGGCGCTGAGTCGGCCGCCGACCGAGGAAGAACAGGGACTGGCCAGCGAGCTGTTGAGACGCCAGGCCAGCGAGTCGGCCGGGTCCGGGGAGAAGAACCGGTCGACCGACCGACCTCTCGAGCACCTCTGCCACATGCTGTTCAACACCAACGAGTTCCTTTACGTCCCCTGAGACGACCCGCAAGCCATGTCATTTCATGCCATCTCCTCGACCGAAACGCTACCGGCGTTGCCGATATCGCGGCGACGGATGCTCCAGCTGGGCAGCCTGGGGTTCGGCAGCCTGGCGCTGAAGGGCCTGCTGGCCGATTCGTCAACCCGTGCGAGAGCGGCCGAGGCACCTCACGTTCGACCCCGCGCGAAGTCGGTCATCCTGATGATGCAGAACGGCGGTCCCAGCCAGATGGACCTCTTCGAGCGGAAACCGGCGCTCGAGAAGTTCGACGGCAAGCAGCACTCGATCAAGGTCGAGATGTTCCAGCCCGGGAGCGAGCAGAACAAGTTGATGAACACGCCGTTCCGGTTCCGCCGCTACGGAGCCTCGGGAATCGAGCTCTCCGAGATCATCCCCGGCATCGGCAGCGTGATCGACGACATGACCGTGGTCCGCTCGATGCACACCGGCCACAACAATCACACCGAAGCGCTGGTGATGTTCATGACCGGGAAGATCTTTCAGGATCGCCCGGCACTGGGAGCGTGGGTCAGTTACGGGTTGGGGACCGAGAACAGCAGCCTGCCCGGCTACGTCGTATTGCGGGATCCCTCGGGCTACAACACCAGCGGCACGCTGACCTGGACCAACGGCTGGCTGCCGGCGCAGCACCGCGGCACCGAGTTCTCCAGCAGCGGCACACCGGTGCTGAACCTCAAGTCGGCGATCCCGGTGTCGGCCAGCGAGCAGCGGAACAACCTCGACTTCCTCAACCGGCTCAACCGGATCCACCAGAGGCGGTTGCCGGGCGAGGGCGAACTGGAGGCGCGGATTCAGAACTACGAACTGGCCGCGCGGATGCAGCTGGCCGCTGCCGACGTGCTGGACATTTCGAAGGAAACCGCCGCCACCGGCAAGCTCTACGGGCTCGACAACAAGACGACCGAACCCTACGGACGACGATGCCTGATGGCCCGCAAGCTGGTCGAGGCGGGCGTGCGGTTCGTCCAGATTCATCCCAAGCCGTTCCAGCCCTGGGACTCTCACAGCGGCACCCGCCAGAACCTGGGCAGCATCTGTGCCAACTGCGATCTGCCGACGGCCGGCTTGATCACCGACCTGAAGCAGCGGGGGCTGCTCGACGAGACGATCGTCATCTGGTCGGGCGAATTCGGACGCCTGCCGGTCTCTCAGAACGGCACCGGCCGTGATCACAACCGCAACGCCTTCAGCCTGCTGGTGGCCGGCGGCGGTTTCAAGGCGGGGTACACTCACGGAGCCAGCGACGAGGTGGGTTACGCGGCGGCCGTTGACAAGGTCAGCGTGGCCGACTTGCACGCCACCGTTCTGCGGCAACTGGGCATGGACCACGAATTATTGGTCTACGAGCACGCCGGTCGCGAGGAAACACTGACCGATCCGTCTTTGACCGGGGCACGAGTGATTTCCGGGTTGCTGGCGTGAACCAGATCGACCGGGCTCGGATGTGATGGACACACCATCGGAAGATCTCAGCACCGGGAAAATGCCCCGGACCGGCCTGCTGATTGCCCTGGTGGTGATCATCGGGTTCGTGGCCTGGTCGAACCGGGAACGTGGTGAGAATCTGATCGGGAAGCTCGGTGTTGGCGGCGGCACCGGCGAGGTGCCGCCGGAGAACAGCTTCGTCGGCAGTCGAGCCTGTGCGGAGTGTCATCAACAGATCGCGGCCGATTATTCCCGGCACCCGATGGCCCGTTCGCTGCAGCTGGTCGGAACGGCCGAGGTGATCGAGAAATTCGATACCGATCGACGTCGATTCACGGGTGGGCAACGGACCTATCATGTCGAACGACGTGACGGCGAGTTGATCCACCACGAGGTGATGTTCGACGACGACGGCGGTGTGCTGTACGACCAGGCCGAGACGGTGCAGTTCGCGATCGGGGCGGGGGTCAAGGGCCGCAGCTACCTGTTGCAGCGAGAGGGGCTGCTGTTCGAATCACCGATCACCTGGTACAGCCAGACCTCGTCGTGGGGACTCTCACCCGGCTACCCCACTGATCTGCACTACCGGTTCGGTCGCCGTGTGGGTGACGACTGCCTGGGGTGTCACTCGGGACGACCCGCCGCGGTCTCGAGTCGTTCCGTCGATCGTTACGTGGCCGAGAAACCGTTCCACGAAATCTCGATCGGGTGCGAGCGGTGTCACGGTCCCGGTGGACGTCACGTGGACCTGTACAGTTCGCCGGCAGCTGGACACCTCGACGATCCGTTGATCGTCAGTCCCGAGAAACTGGCCGGCCACCGGCAGGACGACATCTGCAACCAGTGTCACCTGGAAGGAAAAATCCGCATACTGCGGCCGGGCAAGCGGTTCGACGACTTCCGGCCCGGTGATCCGCTGGGGAAGACCTGGACGGTCTATGTGGCCGAATCGCCGTTCGACGAGCAAGGACGGCCGTTGTTCACCAGCCACGTCGAGCAGATGCATGCCAGCCGGTGTTTCCAGAAATCCGACGGGGCGATGCGATGCACGACCTGCCACGATCCGCACCGGGCACCGTCGGCCGCCCAACGGGTCTCGTTCTACAAGTCCCGCTGCAACAGTTGTCACGACAGGCGAGGCTGTTCGCTGCCGGTCGTGGAGCAGCAGAAAGCCCCGGCGGCCGGTTCGTGCATCGCCTGCCATATGCCGAAGCTGCATTCACGCGACGTGGCCCACACCACCCAGGCCGACCACCGCGTGGTTCGCAGCGGTTCGGACACCCGGGCGGCACGCGAAATCGAACGCGAACCGGCCGGCCGGCCCTGGCAACCGTTCGGGACGATGGGCCAGCTGCTGTCCACGCACCAGCGCCGCCGGTCCGATGCCCTGGCGTGGTTCCGACAGGCCGCCGATTCCGGTGACCGCCAATTGCTGGATCGGGCTCGTGAACAGTTCGAACGGATCCTCGTCGACGATCCCGACGACACCGAGATCCGTGGCCGGTTGGGTTTCGCGTGGTTCCGGATCGGCAACCTGGCTGCCGCCAAGAAGGCACTCGAACGGGCATTGCGGGCTCGCCCCGATTCGGAGCCGTACCTGACCTACCTGGGCCTGATCGGTTATGCGACTGAAGACGCGGCCGCGTCGAGTCACTTCGACCGGCTGTTGGAGTTGAACCCTTACGACGGCGAGGCGCACGGGCCGTACGCCGACATGCTCGAGGCGGCCGGAAAGCTTGAGCAGGCGATCCGCATTGCCGAGCGGGGCCTGGCACGGGATCCCACGGTGTTGGATCTCAGGCGGTCGCTGGCCCGGTTCTATCGCAAGGCGGGTCGGGCCGAGGATGCCCGGAAACAGGAGCGGAAGGCCGAGCAGATCGGCAAGCGGGTCGGGCGGCGGTAGTGCCGGCCTAGAACAGCTCGGTCAGCGGCTCGCCCTCTTCCAGGATCCGGTAGGGCCGGCCCTGGCTGTCGATCGCCTCGGGGTTGCCCAGCCCCATGGCGTGGTAGATCGTCTTGGCGACGTCCTCGGGGGCCACCGGCTTGTCGGCGGGATAGGCCCCGATCTTGTCCGAGCTGCCGTAGGCCTGCCCGCCGCGGATGCCGCCGCCGGCCAGCACGATGCTCTGGGCGTGGGTCCAGTGGTCACGTCCCTGTCCCGAAACGCCGCCCGAGCGAGGGTCGCCGATCTTCGGTTTGCGGCCCATCTCGCTGTTGACCATCACCACGGTTTCGTCGAGCAGCCCGCGATCGGCGAGGTCCTCGAGCAGGGCCGAGAACGGACGGTCGAAGCGCGGCAGCAGGTACTTTTCGAGGCAGACGAAATTGTTGCCGTGAGTGTCCCAGCCCCCGCCGCTTTTGCAGTTGAGTTTTTCGGCGGCTTTCTTGTCGCCTTTCCAGAAGACCGACACGAAGGGCACGCCCGCTTCGACCAGCCGACGGGCCATCAGCATGCTCATCGCGTTCAGGTCGTCACCGTATCGCTCGCGGACCGACTGGGGCTCTGAGGTGATGTCGAAAGCATCCTTGGTGGCCTTCGAGCCCAGGAAACTGAAGGCCCGTTGCTGGTGAGTGGTCCAATCGACGGTGGCGTGCGAGCGGTCGAGGCGGCGGGTGGCGGTGTCGAGTGTCTCGAGCAGGCCGCGACGGTTCTTGAGCCGGTCGAGCGTGATGTCGCCGTTGAGCGACAGGGCGGGGGCCGTGAACTTCAGCGGGTTGTCGGTGTCGCCGTAGACGTAGACCGGGTCGTGGATGATGCCCAGGTTGGCGGCGAATTGACCGGGCCGGGTGTACTCTGGGGCTCCCGGTTTCAGCGGCAGCGAAACCGCCTGGGGCAGGTAAGGGTGCGGCGGCATCTGATGGCCGACGACGCTTCCAATGAACGGCCAGTCGGTCTTCCGCGGTGTGCGGGAATTGAGCAACTGGCGAAAGCTGTCGTCCGGAGCCCGGCCGGTCAGGTTGTAGTAGTAACCGGCGTGGTGGTCACCGGTGCCGCGGCGGAAGTGCCCCAGCGATCGGATGATCGAGAACCGGTGGGCCTGTTTCGCCAGCAGGGGCAGATGTTCGCTGATCTCGACCCCCGGTGCCGAGGTGGCGATGGGCTCGAACGGCCCGCGGAATTCGCGAGCGGCCTTGGGTTTCAGGTCGAAGGTGTCGATGTGCGAGGTGCCGCCGGAAAGCCAGATCAGGATCGTCGAACGGGCCGGTCGTTGGCCCGTTCCGCTGGTGTCGGAATTGCCCCGGGCGGCCTGCAACTGGGCCGCATCGAGCCCGTACAGCCCGGTGGCTCCGGCGACGAGAAACGTCCGCCGCGAGAGTGCCTGTGCAATCGGCGAGTGAGGATCGACGTGGCTCATCAGGCTCCCTGCTTCAACTCGACGATCGGTTCCCCGTAGTAGATCTGGTGGGGGCGATCGAGTTTGTCGTTCCACGCGGCGGTTTTCGGGATGCCGAGATGTTCGTAGATCGTCGCCGCCATGTTTTCGGGCTTGTACGTGTTGGCGATCGGGTAGCCGCCGATCTTGTCGGTGGATCCGACCACGGTTCCACCGCGGACATCTCCGCCGGCGAAGAACACCGTCTGCACCGGGCCCCAGTGATCGCGTCCGGGCGTCTTGGTCCGGCTCGAGGGAACGATCTTGGGCGTGCGGCCGAATTCTCCGGCCATCACGATCAGGGTGTCCTCGAGCAGGCCCCGCTCATCGAGATCCTCGATCAGCGCCGCCACCGCACGGTCGGTCGGTGGCAGCAGGTACTCCCGCATGTTCCGGAAGCAGGCCTCGTGAGTGTCCCACGACTCGTTGTTTCCGAGGTTGACCTGGACCAGGCTGACACCCGCCTCGACCAGTTGCCTCGCCATCAGGCAACTCCAGCCGAAGCTGTTCCGCCCGTAGCGGTCCTGGATCTCTCCGGCCGCCGAGTGGACGTCGAGTGCCTTGTGGACCCCACCGTCGAGCAGCAGCGACACGGCTTCCTGGCGGTAGCGGTCGAACCCGCCGACGGCGACCGTGCGATCCAGGTGCCGGCGCTGGGCGTCGATCGTTTTGAGCAGTCCGACACGGTCCTTGAACCGCGGGGCCAGGACACCCGGTGGCAGCGAGAAGCTGGGCGCGGCGAACCGGTAGTTCTCGGGAGTGTACTTCCCCGTGGTGCGGTGGAAGCCGTACTCCGGGAACGCTCCGTGATAGTACTGGCTTGATCGGAACTGGCTGGCCTCGATGAACCACGGGTCGTGTTCGGAACCCATCAGCCCGGCGAACTGGCCGGGAATGACACGGCCGGTGACGTGCACCAGCTTTTCGGGCAACACCAACGCCGGCGGCAGGTTGTTGTTGCGGGCCATCTGCGTGCCGACCACGCTGGCGATGCAGGGGTAATCGGTCGCCTGCGGCTTGCTGCCGCTGAAGCCGCGGCCACGGGGGGTCATCCCCGTCAGCATGGCGGCGTGGCCCTGGGAATGCTCGTTGTACGGGTGGGTCAGCGAACGGAGCAGGGCCCACTTGTCGGCGATCCTGGCCAGTCGTGGCAGGTGTTCGCAGATCCGGATGTCGGGCACCGAGGTGTCGATCGGAAGGAACTCGCCCCGGATTCGATCCGGAGCGTCCGGCTTCATGTCGAAGCTCTCGTGCTGGGCCAACCCCCCCGAGAGGAACAGGAAGATCACCGACTTGTGCCGCCGCTTTGACGATGCCCGGCCGCCGGCGGCCTGCAGAGCCCTCAGGTGGTTGCCGCCGAGACCGAGCAAACCGATGGCACCGGCCTGGATGGCCGTGCGGCGTGAAAACCGGGGGTGCGCGGCGGGGACGGGTGAGCGATGCAAGGTCATCGGGTGATTCCCACACGTAATCGAATGGGTGACAGGTCCTCGAACCGGACTCCAACTTAATCCATCGGGTTCGACTGATCCATCAGTTTATCCTTTCATGACCGGTTGGCTCAACACCGGCCCACTCCAGGTGCGAACACGCTCCCAAAACGGACTAGACCGCGGGCAACTCGTAGCCCTGTCGATAGTTCTTGGTGAGCATCGCCGTCGCCTCGGGTGCGTCCTTGAATGTCTGGGTCTTCGGGTCGAAGTCCAGTCGTCCCCGACTGCGATAGGCCACTTCGCCGAGGTGAACGAGGCTGCAGGAGAGATGGCCGATCTCGGCACTGGCGCGAGTCTTGAAGTTGCGCGAGCGGACCGATTCGAGGAAGTTGGCCATGTGGGGAGCGTAGCCCCGCTGGGTCCGTGTTTCCTTCGGCTCGGTCGGACCGGGCTTGCCCTTGGGGCCGAGGAACGTGCTAAAGGCTCCTCGACGTGAAAAGATCATGTAGCCATCGGTTCCGTAGAAGGCGTTGCCGCTGTCGTATCCGTGCAGGCCGTAGGGAGTAAACAGCCGGTCCTCGTAGATCAGCACCCGGCCGTCGGCGTACTCGTAGTTGACCATCATGTTGTCGGGATACTCGCGGTCGCCCCGGTTGTCACCGCGGTAGACCGAGTGGCTGCCGTGGGCTGTGACGCGGATCGGCTGAGTTGTGACACCGAGTCCCCAGCGGGCCATGTCGAGGTCGTGGATCCCGTCGTCCCCGATGTCTCCGTTCCCGTAATCCCGGTAGACCCGCCAGTTGCTGTGGAAGCGGTTGACGTTGAAGCCGCGGACCGGGGCCGGTCCCAGCCAGCGATCGTAGTCGACCCCGGCGGGCGGCCCGGCGTCGGCGACGACCTTGCGGGTGCCTCGTCGCTGGACGTTCCAGGCCTTGGTGATTCGGACCTCGCCGAGCAGTCCTTCGGCCAGGAGCTTGCCAGCCGCCTCGGTCACCGGACTCGATCTCATCTGGGAACCGTGCTGCACGACGCGCTTGTATTTCTTGGCCGCCGCGATGATCGCCGGCCCCTCGTTGAAGACGTGGGACATCGGCTTCTCGACGTAGATGTCCTTGCCGGCGGCCAGGGCCAGCAAGGCGATCCGAGCGTGCCAGTGGTGGGGTGTTCCGATGATGACGACGTCGATGTTGTCGTCTTCAACGACATCTTCGAAGCGGCCGGTTCGCCGGGGGGCGGACTTCTGGTACCTCGAGACGACTCCGGCAATTCGGTCCATCTGCCGCGGATCGACATCGCAGAGCCACCCGACGTGGACGTGGGGAGCGAAGTGGCTGAGGTTGCGGGAGTGGGCGTTCATGATCCCGCCACAACCGATCAGTCCGATGCGGATCGTTTCGGACGGAACAGCCCGGTTGGCCAACAACGTGCCGGTCATCGCCGTGGCCGAGGCTCCGGCCAGAAAACCGCGTCGCGTGAAATCATGGTCCATGCATCGATCTCCTTAGAGTTCTGCTCAGCCTCTCACGTTCAGCAGGGTGTTTCAACGGTGGTCGGATTCCGGGTCGTCCGTCCGCTTCTGGAACTCGGCATCGATCACCGTCTCGCCCGGGTGAGATCCGGCCGGCGGTCCGACCTGCTGGACCTGGATCTGCGAAACCAGTTTCTTGACCAACCGTCTTCGGACAAGGAACCGGATTGGTGGCAACAGCAGTGCCAGGCCCACCGCGTCGGTGATCAGTCCCGGCGTGATCAACACGGCTCCGGCCAGCAGGATCAACACCCCGTCGAGCATCGCGTCGGCCGGCAGCACCCCCTGTCTCAACTCGTCGTTGAACTTCCGCCAGGCCGTCAGCCCCTGTCGCTTGGCCAGCGAGGCACCGATGAGCCCCGTGGTGATCACCACACCGATGGTGAAACCGAAGCCCAGCAGGCTGTCTCCGGCCAGGGTGGACAGCAGCCAGAGGTCCAGCAGCGGAAGAATGATGAACAGGGTGAGCAGTTTCAGCATGATCCCGCTCGTTGTTCATCGGTATCAGGAATTAGCTGAACAGCCCGGCAACAACCTCGCCGTGGACGTCGGTGAGCCGGAAGTCCCGACCCGAGTAGCGATAGGTCAGTCGCCGGTGGTCGATTCCCAGCAGGTGCAGCAGGGTGGCGTGGAGATCGTGCATGTGCATCTTTTTCTCCACGGCGACGTGGCCGAACTCGTCGGTGCTCCCGTGGGCAAAGCCCGGCTTGAGTCCCCCGCCGGCCAGCCAGACCGTGAAGCCATTGGGGTTGTGGTCTCGGCCGGTCCCCCGGTTCTGGGCGTAGGGTGTACGACCGAACTCCGCACCCCACCAGACGATCGTGTCCTCCAGGAGACCCCGTTGGTGCAGGTCTTCGAGCAATCCCGCGATCGGCTTGTCGACACGGCGGGCGTGCTCGGCATGCTTGGGCAGGTTCGAGTGCTGGTCCCAGGCCGGGTTGGGTGATCCGTCACCGTAGGTGACCTGGATGTAACGCACGCCGGCTTCACAGAGGCGTCGAGCCATCAGGCACTGGCGACCGAAATTGTCGGTCTGGGGCTGGTTGATCCCGTACAGGGCCTGGGTGGCGGCAGTTTCGGTGGACAGGTTCAGGACATCGGGCGCATGGCTCTGCATCCGCCAGGCCAGTTCAAATGAGTTGATCACCGCTTCCAGCTCGGTGTCCCTCGTGCCGGGTGACAGTTGTCCGTTGTTGAGCGAACGCAGCAGGTCGAACTGTCGTCGTTGTAGCTGTCGTGGGAATCGGGCATTGACCAGGTCGCGTATCTTTGCGTCGGCGGCCGGACCACCCGCCGTGCCCATGGTCGTTCCCCGAAAAACGGGCGGCAGGAAGGCGCTGCCGTAGTTGCGGGCGCCGCCGTTTCCCGGGGAAGGGCAGATCGAAACGAAACCGGGCAGGTTGTCGTTCTCGCTGCCCAGCCCGTAGTTGATCCAGGCACCCATCGATGGCCGGACGAAGTTGGTGGACCCGCAGTGCAGGAACAGTGTTGCCGGCCCGTGTGCCACGCCCTCGGTATGCATCGAGTGCAGCAGGCAGAGCTTGTCGGAGTGCCGAGCTGTTTCGGGGAACAGGTCCGACACCCAGCGGCCGGACTCACCGTACTGCCGAAATTTCCAGAGCGATTTCTTCAGCAGCTGCTGGCTGCCCCGTTTTCCAAATTTGGCGATGGCCCGCGCGTCGTCAAAGGGCAGGGTCTCACCGTCCCGCTTCTCGAGCATCGGCTTGTAGTCGAACGTGTCGACCTGGCTCGGTCCCCCCTGCATGAACAGGAAGATGATCCGCTTGGCCCGGGGGATGAGGTGGGGTTGCCGGGAAGCCAGCGGGTTGGACGGCGCGGCCGAAGCGGAAGTGTTCAGCAGGCCGGCGAGTGCCAGCTGGCCGAAGCCACAGGCCGTGGTCCCGAGAGCCTCCCGCCGGGTGAAGGTTGCCTGTGACATGTTTCCGCATTCTTACGTGTTGCTGCCGAGCCGGCACGGGGTGGGGACGTTCATCGAAGGTAACGGAAGTCGATCGAGGCAAACAGGACCTGGATCAGCTGCGCCCATTTTTGCCGCCTCACTGCCTCATCGTCGTTTTCGGAGCCCACGAATACCAGCATCGAGTCGAATTCCCCGGCGGTCGGCGGGCGGCCCAGAGTGGCCCGAACGATCAGTTGTATTCTGCGGTGGTCGCCGAGCTGCCGGAGACCGAGGAGCCGTTCGGCGGCGTGGTCGGCCTGCTGCAGGACCCACGGGTTGTTCATCAGGAACAGGGCCTGGGGAGTTGTGCTGGCGTTCTCACGCCGCCCTGTGACCATGCTCGGGTTCGCGAAGTCAAAGACCTTGAAGAGCTGCGGCAGCGAGTTGCGGAGGACAGGCCAGTAGAGAGCCCGCCGGTTGCTGTCGTGGCGGTAGTTGTAGTCGTTGGTCGTGCCGGAGCGAATCAGCGGGCCACCGAGATCCGTCTGCAGGCGTCCGCTGACGGACAGCATGGCGTCAAGCAGGCTCTCGGCGTCCAGTCGCCGTCGGTTCATCCGCCAGAACAGGCGATTGTCCGGATCGCGGTCCGACCCGAGCCGGTCGTGGCCGGAGGTGATCCGGTAGGTGCGGGTGAGGATCAGTTCGCGGAGCAGGCTCTTGGCCGACCAGTTCTGTTCGATCAACCGCGCCGCCAGGTAATCGAGCAATTCGGGGTGCGAGGGCGATTCGCCCGTCGTCCCGAAGTTGTCGGTCGTACGGACAAGGCCCGCGCCGAACAGCCAGTGCCACAGCCGGTTGGCCAGGACACGGGCGGTCAACGGGTTGTCGCGGTGAGTGATCCACCTCCCCAGCTCCCGACGCCCACTCTGCTTGTCCGAGAATCCCGGACGGTAGTCCAGCGAGATCACCTGCAGGAACCCGCGTGGCGCGACGGCGCCCAGGTTGTGGACATTGCCGCGAACATGAACCCGGGTGTCCCCGATCGTCTTTTCCTCCTCGACCGACATGTACTTCGGCTGGCCGGGAGCCTGCTGCTGCAGGACTTTCAGTTGTTGTTGCAGGGCGCGGAGTCGCTTCTGGTTCTTCGGCGAGTTCGCCGGCGGCGCGTTCCTGGCAACCGGCTTCTTCTTGGCGAGTTCAACCGGCAGGAACTGGACCGCGTCGATGATCACCACCTCGGTGGTGCCGGCGTTGGTGACCGTGACTTCGTGAGAACCGCCGCGTTGGAAACGATGGCGTCCCAGTGAGATGAAACGACCGTCGAGTGGCGGCGTCAGTTTCTGGTTGATCGTGATCGTCTTGCTGCCGTCGGCGCTGACGACCGTGACCGGGACGGCGGGGCTGCGATTGCCACCCGGCGTGTAGGCGAAACGAACCTCGTACTCCCCGTCGCGAGGCAGCCGGGGGCGAAAGCGGGCGGTCTTGCCGCCCTTCTGTTTGCCCATGTCGTGCTGGTAGCCAGAGCCGATGTAGCTCTTGGTGAATTGAGAGTTCATCCAGGTGCCGGTTGTCACCGCCTGGAGATCGTCCACGACGACACCGGCCAGTTTCGACAGTGGCAGAGGGGCCAGGCCCTTGCGCGTCGTGGAATCCTTGAGCGTCTTGATCCGGGCCGTCAGCGCGGCCACGGCCCGCTCGTGTTTCTTGATCTGTGCTGTCCGGGCCGGAACGACCGGCAGTGGCAGCTCGATCCATTTGGAGACGTTGGCGTGGTTGAGCGTCTTGGTGTTGCGGAGGATTCCGGCCAGGGCATAGTAGTCGCTGGTGGGGATCGGGTCGAACTTGTGGTCGTGACAGCGAGCACAGCCGATCGTCTGAGCCAGGAAGGCTCGTGAGATTGTCTCGAGCTGCTCATCGACGACGTCCATCCGCAGCTTGTCCTTGTCCTGGTCCTCGAGGTTGTTGTTTCCCAGTGCCAGGAACGTGGTGGCGACGACGTTTCGTTGACGCTGTCGCAGCGACTTCGACGGCAGCAGGTCTCCGGACACCTGTTCCTGTACGAAACGGTCAAGAGACCGATCGGCATTGAAGGTCTCGACCACGTAATCCCGGTACCTCCAGGCTTCGGGGAACAAGAACCCTCGCAGGGTGATCGATTCGGCAAAACGAACGACATCCAGCCAGTGTCGTCCCCAGCGTTCGCCGAAGTGGGGTGAGGCCAGCAGGCGGTCGACCAGGCGGGTGTAAGCTTCGGGTGAGTCATCACTCACAAAGGTCTCGACCTGGTCGGGTGTCGGGGGCAGGCCGATCAGGTCGAAGTACAACCGTCGGACCAGGATGTTTCGGTTCGCTTCGGCGGCCTGGCGCAGTCCGGCCGCCTTGAGGCGGTCCAGCAGGAAGGCGTCGACGGGCGACGAACTGATCCGGCCACCGGGGCGTGGAACGGGCGGCTTCTTCAGGGGCCGGTAGGCCCAGTGATTGCGTCCCGCCTCGATATCGACTTTCGAGATCGTCGCCGCCCGGCCCCGACGGGGATCGGGTGCTCCTCGAGTGATCCACTCCCGAAAATCGGCAATGACCGTTGCCGGCAGCTTTCCCTTCGGCGGCATCTCCAGGGAATCGTAGTTCAGGGCTTTCAGCAACAGGCTCTCGTCGGGTTTGCCCGGGACGATGGCCGCACCGGTTTCGCCCCCCTTGCGGAGACCCTCGCGATTGTCCAGCCACAGGCCGCCACGCAGTTTTTTCACCCGGGCGGCCTTGGCCGAATGGCAGGCGTAGCAGTGAGCCACGAGGATCGGACGGATCTTCTTCTCGAAGAACACGATGTCCCGGGGTGAGAACGCCGGCCCGTCGGCGGCGGAGACCGGGCAGGCGAGCACCGCAAAGGCCAGGCAGAGTCGGGTGGGCAGGCCGATCATCCAGATGTCCGTGTCAGAATCGCGAATGTCGAGTTGTCCGGTGGCAGTCCGAGCCGGAATCCTGGATGACGGCATCGAATGGCCGGAAGCCGCAGCGGGTTGTCATCTCGACAGGACCGCGGTCTTCACCATGAAATGCGTCGAGGGTGAGGGGGAATGAGAGCGCAGGAACGCAACGAGGTTGATTGTCCCGGCTGGACAAGGCCGAGGCAATGACAGAACCGATTCCGGGGTCGGCCAAGAAAACAGGACCGACTCACAATG
>Ga0310120_10000059_pt1 | contig 77437 bp, 65 predicted proteins | sample CB27_AW_983_MG_FD_203506 | JGI IMG/M metagenome (GOLD analysis project Ga0310120, IMG submission 203506) | Marine microbial communities from Western Arctic Ocean, Canada - CB27_AW_983 | ecosystem: Environmental > Aquatic > Marine > Oceanic | place: Canada: Western Arctic Ocean | collected...
CGAAAATCCAGGAGACACTCGACCTGGGCGGCGACCAGATCCTGATGCAGGGTGGCCTGCACCCGACCCTCCCACTGGAGTGGTACGAGGAGATGCTGCAGGACATCAAGCAGACGTTTCCGACGATCAACATCCATGCCTTCAGCCCCCCCGAGATCCACCACTTCACCAAGATCAGCCGGCTGCCGCTGGAGACGGTGCTCGGGCGGTTGAAGGCGGCCGGACTGGGCAGCCTGCCCGGCGGCGGTGGCGAGATCCTGGTCGATCGCGTTCGAAAACTGATCACCCGCGGCAAGTGCCTGACCGACGAATGGCTCGACGTGCACCGGACCTGGCACAATCTCGGCGGCCGCTCCTCGGCCACGATGATGTTTGGACACGTCGAGACGCTGGCCGAACGGATCGAGCACCTTGATCGCATCCGCTCGCTCCAGGACGAGACCGGCGGCTTCACCGCCTTCATCTGCTGGACGATGCAACCGCCCGAGACGCCCCCCTGGTTCGGCAACCGCCGTGACGGGGTTGACATGTCCGAGATCCCGCCCGCGGGAGCCTTCGAGTACCTCAAGACCCAGGCCGTGGCCCGGCTGTACCTGGACAACGTGGCCAACATCCAGTCGTCGTGGGTAACCCAGGGCGAGAAGGTCGGACAGATGGCTCTCTTCTTCGGCGCCAACGACATGGGAAGCCTGATGATCGAAGAGAACGTGGTGGCCGAGGCCGGCACCGTTCACCACCTCTCGCTGGAGACGATCCGACGTTGCATCGAGGAAGCCGGTTACATTCCCCGGCAACGAAACGTCTTCTACGAGTACATCGACGCGTCCCCGTCCGACGATGCACCCACCGCGTCCCCGCGGCTCGTCGATGCCCCCGCATGATCGAAGTCCACGACCTCTTCAAGCGGTTTCCCGACCTGCAACTAGGTGAGATCGTCGCCTTGGAGGGGGTCAGCTTCGACGTCGGTCCGGGCGAGGTGTTCGGTCTGCTTGGCCCTAACGGGGCGGGCAAGACAACCTGCCTGAGAATTCTCTCGACGATCCTCACCCCCACCGCTGGCACCGCCTCGGTCGACGGCCGTGACATCGTCCTCGATCCCGACGGAGTCCGAGCCCGCATCGGCTTCCTCTCGGGCTCCACCGGCCTCTACGACCGCATGACCGCCCGTGAAACGGTCGAATATTTCGGGAGGCTCTACGGGCTCGACGAAGATCGCCTCTCGGCGTCGGTCGAACGCATCTTCAACACGCTCTCGATGAACGATTTCGCCGACACGCTCAACGGTCGCCTTTCGACCGGCATGCGGCAGAAGGTCTCGATCGCCCGCGCCCTGGTCCACGACCCCCCGGTGTTGATCTTCGACGAACCCACCACCGGCCTCGACGTGCTGGTTGCCCGCGCGGTGCTCGACACCGTGGCCAGGCTGCGAGACGAGGGCAAGTGCATCATCTACTCGACGCACATCATGCGCGAGGTCGAACGGCTCTGCGATCGACTGGCGATCATCCACCGCGGCCGCATCCTCGCAACCGGCTTGCAACGGGATTTGCTGGAAGCCTCCGAGCAACCAGACCTCGAAGAACACTTCTTTGAACTGGTTTCCCGGTACGAGAATTCCTCGACCCCGGCCGGGGGCACCGAGCCAGCCAACGAGGACGGCTCATGATCCCTCGCCCCCGACTCGATCTCCGTAAGATCCGCATAGTGTTCCAGAGAGAACTCCGTGACCAACTCCGGGATCGCCGCACGCTGTTTATGGTCATGGCGCTTCCGGTGCTGCTGTACCCGGCCCTGGGCATCGGCATGTTGCAGATGGCCGTGGTCTTCAGCGAGAAACCACGCACGGTGGTCATCCTGGGATCCGAGTCACTGCCGGCACCACGGTTGATAGAGGGATCGGCATTTGCCGCCCGTTGGTTCGCCGATCCGACCGACGCACCCCGGCTGACGGTCGAAACAACCGATCGAAACCAACAGTCTCCGGCGATCGCAGACCGCCTTGCCGACGCTCGAGAGATTCGCACGCTGTTCGACCAACGATCCGAACTGCTCGGGACCGAAGACCTCTCACCGGTTCGGACACCGGAGTTTTCTCGGGAACTCCAACGAGTCAACGAATTGATCAACCAGCGCCTTCGCGATGCGGGCATCGACGTTCTCGTAGTGATTCCCGACGGGTTCGCCGAATCGCTCGAAGAGGTCAATCGACTGATCACCTCGCGAAGCCGAACAGCCGAGGATCCCTCCGAGTACCCGCGACCGGTGATCCTGGTCAGCGGTGACGAAAAATCGCTGATCGCTTCTCGACGAGTCGAGCGGGTCTTTGACTCGTGGGAGAACGAACTGCTGAGACTGCGGCTCGAGACGGCCGGCCTGCCCAGTTCTCTCCCCTCGCCGGTGGCCGCAACCGTGATCAAGATCGTCGGCAGCAAGCAGGAATCCGCCCTGGTCTGGGGCAAACTCTACCCCGTGATCCTGGTGCTGATGACCGTCACCGGCGCCTTTTATCCGGCCGTCGACCTGGCCGCCGGAGAGAAGGAACGCGGGACGATGGAGACGCTGTTGATCAGCCCGGTGCGACGAATCGAGCTGGTGCTGGCCAAGTTCCTGACGGTCCTTGTCTTCAGCATCGCAACCGCCGTGTTGAACCTGGTCAGTCTTGGGCTGACCGCAACCTACATGGTCCAACTCGTCGGGTCGGTCAATCCCACGGCCCAGGCGAGCCTGCCTCCGCCACCCACGTCGGGGGTGATCTGGATCCTGATCATGATCCTCCCCCTGGCAGCGTTTTTCAGCGCGATCAGCCTCGCCCTGGCCACCTTCGCCCGCAGCACGCGTGAAGGACAGTACTACCTCTCTCCGCTGATGATCATCGTGATGCTGCTGGTCGCCCTGGCCGTCTCGCCCGGAGTCGAACTGCAGCCATTCCACTCGGTCCTGCCCGTGCTCGGCCCGATCCTTCTGCTCAGGGAACTGCTGGTTAACCCGACCGCAGCGGAAACGCTGGCCTACTTGCCAGCCGTCCTGGGTGCCAGCTTCGTTTACGCCGGGATGGCTCTTTGGTGGGCCGTGGCCCAGTTCCACAGCGAATCGGTCCTTTTCCGCGAGGCCGAACGCTTTGATCTCCGACTGTGGCTGAAACGACTCTGGACCCACAAGCCCCCGGTCCCCGGTGCCGGTGGTGCAATCGCCTGCCTGGCTGTCGGACTTTTCGGACAGGTGCTGTTGATGCAACCGCTGTTCGAGTGGCTCACATCACTTCCCGAGTCCGAGCGGGCGCGGGCGGCCATCTGGGCCCTGGTCGGCCAGCAGATTCTGCTGTTTCTGCTGCCGGCCTGGCTGTTGGCCGCCACGCTGGTCAGTGACGTCAGTCGAACCTTCCGACTGCGCGTCCCCACAGCCGGCTCGATTGCCGTCGCCGCAGGATTGGCCGCGGCCCTGCACCCGCTTGTGCAGGAACTGATGCAGCACCTGCAGTGGTTCTTTCCGCCGGGCCTGCCCGAAGGGAGCCTGGACTTCCTCAAGACAATGCTGGGCCCCTCACAGCCAGCCTGGCTCCTGCTGCTGGCGGTCGCCGTCGTGCCGGCAATCTGTGAAGAGTTTCTCTTCCGCGGCTACGTGCTCTCGGCCTTCGACCGACCCGGACGAAGCCACGTGGCTATCGTGCTTTCGGCCTTCGCCTTCGGTGCCGTTCACATGATCCCCCACCAGGTCTTCTACGCCACGCTCCTGGGCCTGGTGCTGGGCCTGCTGGCCATCCGCACTTGCAGTATCTGGCCCGGTCTGGCCTTTCACGCCGTGTTCAACGGGATCGCCGTCCTGCGAGAACGATGGAGCCTGCCGGACCCGCTGCCCGCCTGGGGGGATTTCCTGGTATCGAACGATGCCGACGCGGGCCTGCGATATGACTGGCCTCTGCTGGTGATCGCCGCGTTGGCCGCAACCGTTCTACTCGTCATTCTCAAGCGATGGCCTGCACCCGGGGACGTCCGGTGACCGGCTCGGGTCGTTTCGCCGCGAGGCTGGTCGTTCCCGGCGACGGGTCGGCCGTCGAGGACGGGGTGATCGCCGTCGCCGACGGTTTGATCACCGACATCTATGCGGGTCCCGACACGCAGGCCACTCTCCTGGACGACGTCATCCTGCTGCCCGGCCTGGTCAACGCCCACACCCACCTCGAGTTCTCGACATCCACCACTCCGCTTCCCGCCACCAACGGGATGGCGGCCTGGATCGGAGACGTCACGGCCATCCGCCGCGAACAAACCACCCAGATCGATCCCATACGCCGCGGCCTCGACGAACTGGTCTCCGCCGGAACCGCCGCGGTCGGCGAGATTGCTACCGCCGAGTGGCCGGCATCTCGGCTCGACGAAACCGATCCGGTTTGCGTGGTCTTTCGCGAGATCATCGGTCTGAGCAGCGACCGCCACTCCGATTGCCTGGCCACGGCCAGCGACTTCCTGGCCGCCGACTCCACCTCGCAATGCCTCCGTGGCCTCAGTCCCCACGCCCCCTACTCGGTCCACCCCGACCTCTACGTCGACCTGGTCCGTCTGGCCGCCTCACACGATGTCCCCCTGGCCATCCACCTGGCCGAGTCATCCGACGAACTCGAACTGCTGGAACACGGTGAGGGACCGATGCGAGAACGGCTCGAGGCCCTCGGAGCGTGGCAGGACTCGGCGATCCCCCACGGCAGCCGTCCGCTGGACTACCTCCGTCCGCTCTCCGATCTCTCCCACCCGCTGGTGATCCATGGCAACCTGTTGGCGGAGGACGAAATTGCCTGGCTGGCCGGGCACCGCCATATCCCGGTCGTCTTCTGCCCGCGGACCCACTTTCATTTTGGACACCCGCCCCACCCGTGGCCACGATTGCTTGACTCCGGAACGCCGGTGGTGCTGGGCACCGACGGCCGGGTCTCCAACCCCGACCTCTCGATGTGGAACGAGTTGCAGTTTTTGGCACGCGCGGCACATGGTCGACCGGCCGAGGACCTGCTGGCGATGGCCACTTCGGCCGCCGCCGCGGCCCTGGGCCTCGGCCAGCGGTTCGGCACTCTCGCTCCGGGAAAGGCGGCGACTTCACTGGGAGTAACGCTGCCTCCCGGATCACCCATGACACTGGCGGCAATCCTGAAATCGGGTCGCCCAGCCGGCGTTCTTCGACAAGGCGACTGGTATCCTGCCTGAAACACGATGACGATCCACTCATCCACCGCTGTCGCATTCGGACAACTCGACCAGGTCACCCACTCCGACTACCTGGCCGGTCTTTGTTTCGACCGCGGCACCCCGGGACAACTCAGGCAGGCGGCAGCCGAAGGCGACCAGGACGGATTCGTCGCCGCCTGGACCGATCTGCTCACCGCCAGGATGAGCGGGGCCAGCCAACCTCAACCCGACCGGGCATTTGAGTGGACGTCGGTCGAAGCACCGCTCGCGTCGGCGTGGCGAACGGTCACGCCGAAAAGATCTCGGCGACCGGTGATCGGGAGCCGCTCGCACAACCGGTCTCCGCTGCCGACCATCGCCCGACTCGATGCCGACGCCAGCGACGGAGATCTGCTGGCCTCGCTCGCGCTGCTGACACGCAAGCCACCGGCTCGACGAATTGCCCAGTGGTTCTCCGCCTGGCGACGCTGCATCGACCTGACCGCCACGCGACCCCTCTCAGCCGAACTCGCCTACACCACCGGCCTGCTGCTGTCCCCGCTGAAGGGCACCGCCGGACTCCGTCGCAACGGTCAGCTGGCGTTACGGGAAGAACTTCTCGCACGGACCGACAACGACGGCACGCCGTTGGCGGAGCTCCTTCCCGATCTGCCCGAATGGCTGGGCGGACTGGTGCGGGCCGGTTGGTGGAGCAGACACTTCGACGTACCGCTGTGGAACAAGACGTCATCCGAGCGATTCACCAGGCTCGTCCGGTGGGTCACGCCCCTCTACCGGCACGGAGACCGCCTGGTGATGTCCGACCGCCCGGCTCGCAGCCTCCGCTCGCTGCTCGAGTCGGCCAACCGACTGATCGGCGACATCGACACCCAGGCGGTCACCCAATCCGACTGGGCGCGTGTCGCGGTGCTGCGGACCACCACATCCCCCACCGCTCCGGCAGTCGTCGTGACCCACGACAGTCCCACCCCCCGGCTCGATATCTCGATCGGCGACCGCACGCTGTTGTGCGACGAGTGGTCACTCGAAGTCACCTCGGGGAAACACGTCTGGGATCTCGATCACTGGGACTGTGTCTGCTGGCAAAGTGACGAGGACGCCGACTACATCGAACTGCAGGCCGATGCCGGCGATGGGCGTCGTGTCGATCGACACATCCTGCTCTCCCGCGCCGAACACCTGCTGGTGCTGGCCGACGCGGTCATCACCCCACCCGGGGCAACCGACGGTCGGCCGATCGCCTGCCGATCCGGGTTGGCCCTGGCCAACGGTGTCACAACCAGCCCCCGCCGAAACGGCCATCGCGACCAGCGACTCACAGGCCGCGGAATCTCCTCCCGCATCGTCCCGCTGGCGATGCCCGACGATCCCCTGTTCTCACCGGGCCCGGCCTCACTGGCGTGCCACGACAACCGGCTCTACTGGACCCACGCCGGCAGCGGCCCCGGATTGTTTCTGCCCCTGGTCCTGGACTTCTCGACCGAGCGCCGTCGCCGCAAGGCCGAGTGGAACTCGTTGACGGTGACCGAGGACCGCAAGGTCGTTTCGCCTCACCGGGCATCGGCCTACCGACTGCGAATCGGCGACCTGCAGCTGATCCTCTACCGAAGCCTGGTCAAAACCGAGATCGCGCGTTCGGTCATCGGCCAACACAGCCGCCACGAGTCGTTGTTCGGACTATTGCGGCCAGATGGCGACTTTTCGCCACTGGTGATGGTCGAGTAGCCGGGCCCGGGCGCTTCCCCCTCGTTGGAGTCGCCTGCATAATGGCGTCAGGTTCCGGCTGTCGCATTCGACCAGCCGGAACCGTTCGCCGACCGGCCAGCGTGGCCCACGATTGTCCCAGGACAAATCCACCGATGACCGACACATTCACGACACTCGAAGAACTCCAGCAAAACGACGGCCCCCAGGCCACCCTGCGGCAATTGGCGACCGTGATGACCGACGAGCAGAACTACCATCGGCTCTTCGACGTCCTGTTGATGCAGAAGAAACTGGAACTGGGCCTACCCCTGGTGAAACCGACGTCGTTCGACGACGTGCCGGAGGACCAGCGAACCGGGTTTGAGAAGCACTATGTTGAATCGGCCAGACAGGTCGGCGGCATGTTGCTGGAGGCCGGCCGCGTCGGAGATGCGTGGGTCTACTTTCAGACGATCCAGGAACCCGGCCCGGTACGCGAAGCGCTCGACGGACTCTCTGCCAACAGCGACGACTACGAGCGGACCGAAGAACTGATCAACGTGGCACTCTACGAGGGTGCTCATCCAGTCAAGGGACTCGAGTTGATGCTCAACTCGCACGGCACCTGCAACACGATCACTGCCCTGGACCAGCAGATCATGCAACTTCCGCCAGACGACCGTCTGGCAGCAGCCCAGTTGTTGGTCAACCAGGTCTACGGTGATCTCTGCCACACGCTCAACGCCGAGGTCACACAGCGGCTGCCGATGGTCGAGCCGTCGGAGAATCTCCGAGAGCTGATATCCGGCGACCGCGACTGGTTGTTCGCTGAGGGCAACTACCACATTGACGTCTCGCACCTCAGTGCCGTTGTCCGCTTCGCCCGCTCGCTGGAACCGGACAGTCCCGAGTTGTCCCGGGCACTGGAACTGGCCGAATACGGAGAGCGGCTCGACGAGCAGTTCCGCTACCCCGGCGATCCCCCCTTCGCGGACTTCTACACCGCTCACGGGCACTTCTTCCGCGCCCTGCTCGATGACGGTCGCGAGGAGGCCGTGTCCTATTTCCAGGCACAGCTCGATTCCGAACCGGACAAGGAGGACAAGCAGATGATCGCCTACGTGGTCGTCGACCTGTTGCGGCGTACCGGGCTGATGGATCAGGCCATCGAACTGGCCGTCACCCACTTGGCCCACCTCGACGAGTCCACCGGGTTCAGCTTCGCCGAGTTCTGCCAAGGCGCCGGGCGTCTCGACCTGCTGCGAGACACCGCCCGTGAGCGTGGCGACCTGGTGACCTGGGCCGGGGCTCTCATCGGCGACTCGGCTGACTGATTCGCTCAACGGCCCCGCCATGTCTCCCTCAGAACCCGATTTCCTGCGTCACAACAAGGCGGCGTGGAACCGGATCGTCCAAAAGGGCAGCCAGTTCGCCCGCGTGGCCACTGACGAGGAGATTGCCAAGCCACTTGAGGTGCTTGATGGCCGCGGCTGGTTGCCGGCCACCGTTGAGGGCCTGGATGTCCTCTGCCTGGCGGCCGGGGGGGGATGGCAGTCGATCCTCTATGCCGCCGCGGGCGCACGCGTCACCGTCATCGATCTCAGTGACCAGATGCTCGCCATCGATGCCCGTGAAGCGGAACGGCGAGGATTGGCCGTCGAGGTGATCCAGGCGTCGATGGACGACCTCGGAGTCTTGCGGGACCAGGCCTTCGACATCGTCCACCAACCGGTCAGCACCTGTTACGTCGCCTCGCTCGACCCCGTCTTCACCGAAGTCGCCCGAGTGCTCCGCGACGGTGGACTCTACGTCAGCCAACACAAGCAGCCGGCCAGCCTGCAGGTCTCACATCGAGATCGACGCGACCGATACGTGGTCGCCGTCGAGTACTACCACGAAGGTCCGCTGCCGGAAGTGCCCGACCAATCCTATCGCGAGCAGGGGACCGTCGAATACCTGCATCGATGGGAACACCTGGTCGGGACGCTCTGTACGGCCGGCTTCGTCATCGAGGATCTCCGCGAGCCGCTTCGAGCCAGTCGCTCGGCCCAGCCGGGTGACTTCCGGCACCGAGGCCGTTTCATTCCCCCCTACGTCCGGCTCAAGGCCAGACGCAAGAACCGAGCCGAAATCCCTACCGAGTCTCCACTGTGGACACCCGACACCTGAGTTGAGTCCGATGACGTCGCTTCGCCCGGTCCGCTACGACCGGCATATCCGAAAAAGTCATCCCAATTTGCCAAATTTGCGTAATTGGCATTTAGAGGCTCTTCGACACGGACCGATCCTATCTGGCAGGAGGCAGTCTGCCGAACTCTCGTATTGACGAGTTCGGACGGTTTTGCCATATACACCCCGCCTATTACACAACGAATGGACTCGCCTGATCTGGCAAGTGGCATGGAAGCCACCCCTTGTCTTCCGGCCGCCGCTGTACTCAGGCACTGCCATCCAAAGGAGTGTTTCAGCCGTGACCAGACTCGCTTTTCTCCTTGTCGCCGCCATCCTGCTGGCCGGTCCGTCCTCCACCACTCTCGCCCAGGGGACGGCTGCCTCGTCGACGCCGCACAAAGTTGCATTGATCGACATCAGCCGCGTGCTCAAGGAATACAAGAAGGTGGATGCTCTTCGGTCGGAGATCAAAGCCGAGATCGCCAAGAGCGAAACTCAACGGACGGCAATGGTCAAACAGATGAACATTGTCAAGGACAAGCTCAAGTCCCCCAACATCCAACAGGGAAGTGCCAAGGCGGTCGAACTCGAGAAACAAGGGCTCAAGATCGAGGCCGAATTCAATTCATTCAAGAAGGGTGAGCGGACGAGAATCCTGCGACGCGAAGCCCAACTACTCAAGACGATCCACGGCGAGATCAAGGCCGTCGTCAAGCGTGCGGCCGACGCCTGGGGCTACACGCTGGTCCTTCGCTTCAACAGCACGGCATCCGATGCAGCCACGCCCAACAACGTCGTGGGCCAGTTGCAGCGGCAGGTTGTCTATCACCGAGGTGAGGATGACATCACCCAGCCGGTGATCGAATACCTCAACAAGCAGTACCTGAAGCAATCCCCAGTTCCACGGACCGGTGCCCAACCGGCCGGTGCCACCAAGACCAAGAAGCGGTAACCCACTTCTTGGTGTGCCGGGCCCTCATCGCGGCGGCCCGTGACGCCGACCGCCCCGTGCCAAACACGGGACGGTTGGCGTCACGTCCGTCCATTACCACCCCCCTCACACAGTCCCGCATGCCTGCTTCCGCTCGAGACAACTTGGCGTCTCTGCCGCAGCGATCCCTTCGTCCTCAACATACGCTCGGCCGATCGGCCACGTGTCATGGAGTGGGTTTCGTCACTGGAACCCAGGTCGAAATGACCCTGCACCCGGCCGCCCCGGGTTTCGGGCTGGCCTTTCAGCGTCTTGACTGCCCCGGCTCCCCCCCGGTTCCGGCAACACGAGATTCGGTTCTGCCCCGCAAGCGTCGCACCGCCATCGGTCAAAACGGGGTTGTCATCGAACTGGTTGAACACGTTCTCGCCGCGCTGGCCGGCCTGCAGGTCGACAACTGCCTGATCACGCTTGACGCTCTCGAGCCACCTGGATTCGACGGATCGTGCCGGCCCGTCGTGGAAGCGATCCTCGAAGCGGAACTCATCGCACAGGACGCACCTCGCCCCTGCCTGATGATCGATCGCGTGCTGTCGGTCGGCACCGCCGGAAAGAATGTCACGCTGCGGCCACTGTCTCAGCCCGGCCTGGCCGTCAGCTACCACCTCGACTACGGACCCCGCTCGCCAATCCCTCCTCAGAACCGGACGTTCCTGGTCAACGCCTACGACTTTGCGGTCAACATCGCCGGCTGCCGCACCTTCGTTCTCGACAGCGAAGTTGCCGCGCTGAAAGCCCAAGGCCTCGGCCAGGGCCTGACTTATCAGGACCTGCTGGTCTTCGGTCCCGACGGCCCGATCGACAATCGACTGCTGTTTCCCGACGAATGTGCCCGCCACAAGATCCTCGATTGCATCGGTGACTTCGCCCTGCTCGGCGTCGATCTCTGTGGCCACATCGATGCCTGCTGCAGCGGTCACACACACAACCATGACGCCACCGCCGCGGTCCTCCAGCACTGCTCTTACGCCCCCGTGGTGGCTCACGCCGCCTGAACCTGACCCGACACCCCATCCGCCCCATTCACCATGCCAGCCAACATCTCACCTCTGGCCCAGGTCGACCACGCCGCAGAACTGGGATCCAACGTCTCCGTCGGTCCCTTCTGTCTCGTTGGCCCGGGAGTCCGGATTAACGAAGACACCTGCCTGGACAGCCATGTCGTGCTGACTGGCAACACCGAAATCGGCCGCAACAACCGATTTCTGCCCTACTGCGTGATCGGCGGTGACCCACAGGACAAAAGCTTTGAGGAATCCAATACGCGGGTACTGATCGGCAACGACAACGTGTTTCGCGAAGGGGTCACAGTCAACCGCGGTGCCGAAAAAGAGGACGGAACGACCCGAATTGGCCACCGCAACCTGCTGATGGCCAATTCGCATGTGGCTCACAACTGCCACGTCCATGACGACGTGAACCTGGTCAACGGCGTTCTGTTGGGCGGCCATGTCCACGTGTGCGACCGGGCGATCATCTCGGGAAACTCGGTTGTCCACCACTACTCCACGATCGGCACACTGGCATTCGTCAGCGGTGGGTGCCGCGTTCCGCACGACATCCCCCCCTACATGCTTGCCGCCGGCAGTGACAATCCAAAGCTCAAGACCATCAACAAGATCGGGATGCAGCGGGCCGGGATGCCTAAACCGACGATGGCGCTGATCCTGCGTGCGTTCAAGATGCATTTTCGGAACCTGAAGAAGATTCAGGACGTGCAACGACACTTCGAGACCGAACTCGCGGGAACGCTGCCGGTGGAACTGACCAAGTGGCTGTCGTTCATCACACGACAGATCCAGGGTCACAACCTCAGGACCCGCGACCCCGCCGGCAATCCGCAACAACAGGAACCGCCGGTCCCCGGAACTCCGTGGGACGGCACGGACCGACTAGACGAACGGAAGGCTGCATGACCCGACTGAAGATCGCCGTCGTGGGCGTTGGCGCCCTCGGACGACACCACGCCCGTATCCTCTCCACCCTCGACTCGGTCGAACTTGTCGGTGTCGCCGAAACCGACATCGAGATGGGACGCACGGCCGCCGAGACCTGCGGTTGCGCCCACGTCACCGACTTCCACGACCTGCTCGAAGATGTCGACGCGGTGACGATTGCCGTCCCCACGTCGGCTCACCTGGCCGTTGCCGGGGACTGCCTGCGAGCCGGGCTGCCGGTGATGGTCGAAAAACCGATCGCCGGAACGCTCGAGGACGCCGCTCAACTGGTCGACCTCGCCGACCGCCAGAACGTCGTGCTGCAAGTGGGTCACGTCGAGCGGTTCAATCCCGCCGTCACCGCCGCCTTCGGACAGATCGATCGACCACGATACCTGCGAGTCGAACGAATGAGCCCTTTTGCCTTCCGTTCGACCGACATTGGAGTCATCCACGACCTGATGATCCACGACCTCGAACTGGTCCTCGCCCTTGTCGATGCACCGATCCAGACTGTCCAAGCCTTCGGCATCAGCCTGATGGGGGGCCATGAGGACTCGGTCCAGGCCAGGATCGAATTCAGCAACGGCTGCATCGCCGACATCTCGGCCAGCCGGGTGCACCCCGAACCCCGCCGTGTGCTCACCTCGTGGTCAGCATCTGGTTGCATCCACGTCGACCTGCATACCCGTCACCTGACTTCGTATCGACCGTCTGAGGCCTTGCTGAGTGGCCCGTCACCCCTCGAATTGGCCGCCGCACCCGAGGCCGACATCGATGACCTCAAGCAGAGCGTCTTCGGCAAGTTCATCACCGTCCACGAACCCGAAATCTGCGATGCCGACGCATTGACTGATGAATTGCAGCATTTCGTCGACTGTGTCACCAGCGGCCGCCGACCACTGGTGGGCGGCCCCGAGGCCCTCAGGGCAATGGTCGCCGCCGACCAGGTCCTGACCTCGGTCGCCGAACACCTTTGGGACGGCCATGCCGACGGTGCCCGGGGGCCCCAGGCCCGACGCCGACGCGCGGCCTGACGCCGGACCACCGCTTCGAGAAAACCGCCCGAGATTCGCCGCTACGTTTCGGCGTGTCTCGCACACCAGGTGGCCAGCATCCCGGAAGTGATCACCGGAGACCAGGCTGCCAGGTCGGGCGACAGAACCTGGAAACTGGCCAGGTACAGGCAGGCTTCTCCTGCACCCAACACCACCACCATCACGCCCCCGGCAATGGCCAGATTCGCCGCCAGTCCGCGACTCTCTCGACGTACCAGGAATGGAACCACCAGGAACACCGCTACGATGTTCAGCAGCGGGCGGGTCAGGCGTGCGTGCAGCGCCAGGGCCTGCTCGTGGGCCGACCGGGTCGCCTGTGAGGGGTTGCGAACCCGCCTGAGCAGGTCGGGTGTCGAGAGGTACCTCGCGTTGCTGGCCTTTTCAGAGAGTTGATCGGGAGTGACACCCGAGACGACAAACAGCGTCCCCGGACGTGTTCCCGGCCGTACGACGCGTCGGCCGGCGGCGCTGAGTGCAAGTTGTTCGGGTGCCGGGTCGAGACCGACCAACAGCCACCCCGAGAGGTTCTTCGGGCCGCGGCGGACATACTTCGCCCGCTGGGCCTTCAACGTGGTCAGACGAGTCACGACGTCCGGGACCGGCAACACGAACTCCGCATCCGTCAGTTTCCTGGCGTGAGGAAACACTCGTCGTGCCGAGATCAGGATGTGCGTGGCAAAATCCAGCGACGGCCGGACGTCGATCCCCTGCTCGACTTCGCGACCGCGAGGTGTCTGTAACACGGGAGCCACCCTGGGCAGAATCCACTCCTGGTTGATCATCATCAACAGATTGACCAACAAGGCTCCCATCACCAGCGGGACGACGATGCGATACAGCGACACACCGGCGGCCAGAACCGGGTGCAATTCCCCGGATCGCTGCAAGATCACCAGAACGACCATCACCGACAGCACACACAGGATGTGCCCCACCAGACTCAACAACAGACTCGATTGGCAGCAGTAATACACCGTCATCCGCCGCACCACCGGCCAGATGTCCCCATCGGGGCTCGCCTTGAGGAACTCGTCGGCGTTGGTGAACGCGTCGAAAACGAAGAACACACCCAGCGCGGCCACGAAACAGATGCCGAAGGTGTGGAAAAACCGCTTCAGCAGGTAGCGGTCGAACGTCGTCAACACGGCGGTTGCCTTCCTGGCACCGGGATCGCGACGGCCAGCCTCGATCGACGGACCGTCCCCATTTCGCTGCGACCTCCAGCCGCGGCGGTGCGAGATTACAGGACGTCGGCCCCGAAGTGTCAAGACGGATCGTGACGTGGCCGACCGCCGCAACGACCGCTAGGCTGGACCGTGATGTCTCTCGATTCGCCCTTCGTCGATCCCGAAGCCGGCCCCGGCCAACCACGACGGCAACGTTCCGGGCGGCTGTGGCTGATCGCAGCGGTGCTGGCCGTCTCGGTGATCGGCCTGCTCGCCCGACCCGGGTGGCAACGATCCCGCGATCTCCAGTTCCTCGAACAAGCCGGTGCTGTCTTCGACACCCGCACCAAGGCTCCGAAATGGATGAAGCTCGTGGGAACCGCGTTGGACCCGGCTGCCATCGACAGCCTCGCACGAGTCACCACCCTCGAGGACCTCGTACTCGACGAATCGACCGTGACCGACGATGACCTTGCGACGTTGGCCGCGTTGACCAGTCTCAGGAGACTCTCCCTGGCCCGCACCGCGATCAGCGACAGGGGACTGTCGCACCTGGCCGGGTTGCTGCAACTGAAGACCCTGGTGCTCGACTCGTCCTACCATGTCACCGACGGGGGTCTGGACGCAGTGGCGGCGATCAACGGGCTCGAGGATGTCAGCCTGCTGGATATTCCCGTGACGTTGCCGGCACTGGTCGAACTGTCGGGCCGCCACACCTTGCTGCAGATCAACTCCAGCCACGGAGTTCTCGGGAACCGCAAGCTGGCCCTTTCGGGCACCGAGATCTCCGACGAGGGACTCGCGCGGTTGTACAACGCCGCGGAACTCGAGGGAATCGAACTGCCGTCCCGCATCACCGACCGGGGACTGCAACACCTGTACGGGCTCTCGAAGCTCAAATACGTCGTGCTCGCCGATTCCCGCATCACCGACCGGGGACTCGCCGCTCTCATCGACCGTTCACTCCCGCTGACAGAAATCGACATCTCCGGTTGCAGCGGGCTGACCGACACCGGCCTGGCGGTCGTCGCTCGCCTGCCACTGCTCAGACAACTTCAAGTCGACAACACCAACGCAGGACCGCACCTGCTGACCGCTGTGGCGGAACTGGCACAACTGGAACTCCTCTCGCTGGGCGATTGCCTCAAGGTGGACGACACCGCACTGAAACCGCTGCTGGACGCCCCGTCGCACCCCCGGCTGAAATTCCTCAGGCTCTCCGGTACTGCCATCACCGACATCTCGATGAAGACTGTCGACCGCGATCGGTTCCCGAACCTGGAAGGCCTGGACCTCCGAAACACGCGAGTCACTCCCGAAACGACCTCCCGGCTCCGAAAACGGCTGGCAGGCTGTCGAGTACTCGGTTCGTCGGCCGCTCCCGGTCTTCGCGCGGACTGACCGGCTAGTCCCTGACGCGGACGAACTTCTTGATCAGTCCGGCGGCGGCGACTTCGCTGACGTAGAGATCCCCGCGACTGTCGCCCCAGATTCCATGCGGAGCAGCGACAAACTGGTGCGGCTCGTCTCCCGCCTCGCCCCACTGGCTGAGCACGTTGTTCTGGCGATCGAGAATTGTCAGCCGGTGACCGACCTCGGCCATGAAAATCGTCTCGTCCCGGTCGAACCACAACTTGTCCGGACGCAGGTATCCCGGCCATTCCTCGAGGAACTCGCCTTCGCCAGTGAACAACTGAATCCGGTTGTTTTCCCGATCACAGATGTAGACGCGGTAGTCACTGTCGACCCAGACCGAGTGAACCAGGTCAAACTGTCCGGGCCCTGTCCCCGGCTCACCCCAGCTCTTGATCAACACCCCCTCGGGTGAGAACTTGTGCACCTTGTGGTTGACGTAACCGTCGCTGACGAACAGGCAGCCATCAGGTGCGATCGCCAGATCGGTGGGCCGGTTGAACGGCACCCCCGGGGGGCGGGGCACACCGGGAGTCCCCAGCGTCCACTGCAGTTCGCCCTTTGAGTTGAACTTGTAGACGCAGTGCCCCAGCCACTCGGTCAGGAAGATGTTGTCCTGGTCGTCAATGTAGACGCCGTGCGCGTTCTCGGAGACCAACACCGTGTCGTCCCACGATTCGATCACGTTGCCGTCGGTATCGAAGATGATCAACGTGTGTTCGCTGCGACTCGAGACGATCACTCGATCGTTGCTGTCGACTCCCACACCTGGAATCCATCCAAACGTCCAGCCCTCAGGCAACTTCGCCCAATCGCTGATCACCTCGTACTGAAAATCGCCCTGGCCCACTCGTGTCGTCATCGTCTCTTCTCCCGCTTCCGGCCGGTCTCCAGACAACGAAACCACCCAAGTGACATACTCCGACCGGCACGCTCGATCAAGCCACTCACCCCGACCTGAAACGCATCGGGTTTGACGCCGCCGATGCAAATCGCAGAATGTCGGGACCCAACGAACCGATCCTCTGGACGCCCACCATGTCCGAGACCTCCATCGACTACGGCATGTTCATCATGCCCTTTCATGACCCCGACAAGCCGCTGGGCCAATGTTACGACGAGGACCTGGAACTGATCGTGCTGGCCGAGCAAATGGGCTTCTCGGAGTTCTGGATCGGTGAACACCACACGATGCAGTACGAGAACATTGTCAGTCCCGAGATGTTCATCTGCCGTGCGTTGGGTGAGACCCAGTCGATTCGGCTGGGTCCCGCTCCTGTCTGCCTGAACCAGCATCACCCCGCCGCAGTCGCCAGCCGACTGGCCTTCCTTGACCATCTCTCCAAAGGCCGCCTCAACCTCTGTTTCGGTCCCGGCAGCGTCACCGCCGACCTGGAACTCTACGGCATCGATCCGAAAAACAACTCGAGGATGGTTGACGAATCGATCAAGATGATCCTGGCACTGTGGTCGGGCGAGCCGCCCTACGAACTCGACGGGGAATTCTGGAACATCCGGCTGGTCGACAACGTCGACGTCGAGACTCGCATCGGCTTCATCCACAAGCCGCTGCAACAGCCTCATCCACCGATCTCAATCCCGGCCATGAGCCGCAATTCGCCCAGCATGCAGATGGCCGGCGCCGCCGGATTCCAACTGTTCGGACACTGCCTGGTCACCGGCAACGTGCTGAAAAACTTCTGGGACACCTACGAAACCGCAGCCGTCGAGGCCGGGCGAACACCGTCGCGAGCAGACTTCAAGATTGCCCGTTCGATCTTCCTGGCCGACACCACCGCCGAGGCCGAACGACTGGCCCGCACCAACTCGCTGGGACACAACTACGAGTACATCGGCCGTCTGTTCGACAAGGGGCTGGGCCGCAAGATCTACAAGCGTGATCTCGACATGCCCGATGCCGAATGCAATCTTGATTTCCTGATGACCGAACAGATCATCGCCGGAGACGTCGACACGGCACTCGAGCGACTGCTGAGTGTGTGGGAAGAAACGGGTGGCTTCGGCACGCTGGTGTTGATGAGCTACGACTGGGACGACAAGGCGTCGTGGGTCCGAAGCATGGAACTGTTCGCCCAGGAACTGATGCCCGCTTTCAATCGGGCGGTGGGAGTGATGGCCTGACATTGCGGACTGGGAGATCCACGTTCCCAATCGTTCGCCGCTGTGGTTTAATGGCTCGATGATTGACCCGTCGCCAAGTCCCCGACATCATGCGGTCTCGCGCCGTGACCTGCTGCAAGTCGGTGCACTGGGGCTGACCGGGGTCACGTTGCCGGGGCTGCTCTCAGCCCGTGAAACGACCCGTTCGAAGGGCGGGCGGCCCACCGCCGACGCCTGCATCCTGATTCACCTCAACGGCGGCCCCCCGCACCTGGACATGTGGGACCCCAAGCCCGAGTCTCCCGCCGCGATTCGTGGCGAATTCGGCACGATCAGCTCGTCGATCCCCGGCTACCGGGTCGGATCGCTGATGCCGAAACTGGCTCGCCACATGCACCGCGCGACGATCGTCCGCTCGATGCACCACAGTGTCAACAACGCCCACGCCGCAGCGGTCTACTGCTCATTGACCGGCCACGACCGGGGTGAACTGGGGGGCGGCACCAAGCAGACCGATCATCCCTCGCCCGGCTCGATCGTCACCCTGCTCCGCCCACCCCAGCGGGTGGTCGTTCCTCACGTGACGCTGCCCTATATGACCCAGGAGGGCCGTGGCGGGCCGCCACAACCGGGCTTTTTCGGCGGATTTCTCGGGCGGGCCCACGACCCGCTGTTCGTGCTCCGCGATCCCAACAGCAAGGACTTCGGAGTCCCGGAACTGACCCTCCGCACCGGAGTCTCGGCCCAGAGACTCTCGATCCGCCGACGGCTCTTCGACGACCTCAACCGGCGAGCCGGCCTCGGTGCCGACGATCGGGCTGCAACCGCGATGAACAGTTTTCAGGCCCGGGCACTGGACCTGCTGACATCCGAGGGAACTCAGCGGGCATTTCGAATCTCCGAGGAGCCGGCCGCCACCAGAAACGCCTACGGCCGGAACATCTACGGCCAGAGCACATTGTTAGCGCGGCGGTTGATCGAGGCGGGCACGCGACTGGTGACGATCGCATGGGCGCCGGACGCCAACGCCACTTGGGACACTCACACCAACAACTTCGGCAGACTCAAGGGCGGCCTGCTGCCACAGTTCGACGCCGCTGCCAGCAGCCTGATCGAGGATCTGCACCGTCGCGGGATGCTCGAACGCACCGTGGTCGGAATTTTTGGTGACTTCGGACGCACACCCAAGATCAACGCCAAGGCCGGCCGCGACCACTGGAACTTCTGCTACAGCCTGATGATGGTCGGCGGCGGGTTTCGTTCCGGGTTGGTCTATGGTCGCAGCGACCGCATCGGTGGCTATCCCGATGCCGACCCGCTGGTCCCCGGCGACATCATCTCGACCCTGTTTGGCTGCCTGGGAATCGTGCACAACGGTGAGATTCACGACCGGCTCGACCGGCCGTATCGCATCGTTCCCTCCGGCGAGACCCAGCCCCAGTTGCTGGCGTAGCAGGTCGGCAGGGGTTCCTTGTCGGCCTCCAAATGCCCCATTAGACTGGGACGTTTCGTCCCGGGAGATGTTCGGTCGGGTGCACGTCTCGAGCGAAACCGGGCACCGTTCTCAGAGAATCCTTCTCGAGGAGTCTTCGCCGTGGCAGTCAAGGTAGGAATCAACGGGTTCGGCCGCATCGGCCGGATCACATTTCGGGCAATGTCGGCCCGCGGCGACGAGTTCGAAGTGGTCGGCATCAACGATCTCGGCGACCCCGCCGCCCTGGCAAATCTTCTCAAGTACGACAGCACCCAGGGACGGTTCCCGGGCACCGTCGAGGTCGACGGCAGTACGCTGATCGTCGACGGACGGCCCATCCGGATCTGTGCTGAACGGGACCCGAACAACCTGCCGTGGGGCGAACTTGGGGTGGAGGTCGCGCTGGAGTCGACCGGCTTCTTCACCAACCGCGCCACCGACGACCGCCCCGGCTACGACAGCCATATCACCGCCGGAGCCCGCAAGGTGGTCATCTCGGCCCCGGCCAAGGATGCACCCGACCTGACCGTCGTGCTCGGCGTCAACGATGACCAGTTGACCGCCGATCACCTGTGCGTCTCCAATGCCAGTTGCACCACCAACTGCCTCGCACCGATGGTCAAGGTGCTGCACGAAAAGTTCGGCCTCGAGCACGGACTGATGACCACCGTGCACGCCTACACCAACGACCAGCGGACCGGCGACCAGTTGCACTCCGACCCTCGACGTGCCCGGGCCGCGGCGGCCAACATCATCCCGACCTCGACCGGTGCGGCCAAGGCGGTCGGGCTCGTGCTGCCGGAACTCGACGGGAAGCTCACCGGCATCAGTCTCCGTGTCCCGGTCCTCACCGGCAGCATCACCGACCTGGTCGTCACACTCGGCAACGAGGCGAGTCCCGATCAAATCAACCAGGCGATGCAGGATGCGGCCGCGGGCCCCCTGGACGGAATCATGGAGTACACCACCGACCCGATTGTTTCCAGCGACATCATCGGCAGCACCTACAGTTGCATCTTCGACGGCAGTTGGACGACTTCGATCGGCCCCAACATGGTCAAGGTGCTCGGATGGTACGACAACGAGTACGGCTACTCCAACCGCACCGCCGACCTGATCGCCCGACTGGCAGCACTCTGATCGGTTCCGGTGGTGATTCCACTGGACTCGCATCACCCCCTCGGTCAAAATAACTTCCTCGTCGGCGGGCTCGGCCCCCCAGCGTCTTGCCCCTGTCCCGCGTGACCCTCACCGGATGGACACGTCGATGAGTCGCCAGGATCTCCTGGAGATCTTCAACACCCGCACGCCGGCGATTGCCCCGTCGATGCTCAAGTGCGACTTCGGCAACCTGCACCGCGAGGTCGAGTTGCTCGAGGCCGCCAGGGCACCGCTTTTGCACCTGGATGTCATGGATGGACACTTCGTCCCCAATCTCACGTACGGCCCGATCGTCATCGCCGGACTCCGCCAACTCACCAGCCTGCCGCTGGACGCCCACCTGATGATCAGCAACCCAGCCGGTGACCTTGACGAGTACCTCGACGCGGGATGCGACGGCATCACGGTGCACCTCGAGGCCTTCGGCGAAGACACCACATCGCTGGGTGATACGCTGGCACGGATCCGAGCCGCCGACGTGCTGGCCGGGGTCGCGATCAATCCCGGTACGGACGTGTCGTCCGTCGACGGCGTCCTCGCAGAAGCCGACCAGGTGCTGGTAATGAGCGTTGAGCCGGGATTCGGCGGCCAGGCCTTCCTGCCGATCGCCCTCGACAAACTCCGGCAACTCGACGCTGTCCGAGGCCCCGACACGACTCTCGCCGTCGATGGCGGGATCGGTCCGACCACGATCAATGGGGCCTGCCAGGCGGGTGCTCGCGTGTTTGTTGTCGGCAGCTCAATCTTTGACCGTCCCGACTACACGTCGGCGATTTCGGAGCTGAAGGCCACGGCTTCGGCGACGGGGGGGGCTTGAGCGACAATGCCCTTCATCGCGCTCGTCCGGCCCGGCTGCACGGACTTCGACGTCGAGAACCGAATCCAGGGCAACCTGGATCTGCCGCTCAACGACGCCGGACACGTCCAGGTCGCCTCGACAATCCAACAGTTGGCCGATTGGCCGCTCGAGTCCGTGTTCACCTCACCGGGCGACCCGGCTCGATCGACCGCTGAGGCGATTGCGGAGGAACTGCAACTGCCGCTGCGGGTCCACGACGAGTTGCAGAACATCGACCACGGTCTCTGGCAGGGAATGTCGTTGGAGGAGATCAAGCGAAAGTCACCCAAGATCCTCAGGCAGTGGCAGGAATCACCGGAAATGGTCAGGCCACCGGAAGGCGAAACGATTCAGGAGGCGTTGGCGCGTACACTGGCGGTACTGAAAAAGCCGATGAAACGGGAGGAGTCGTTCGCGATCGTCACATCCGACCCGTTGGCCACTTTGCTGGGCTGTGCGATCACGTCGGACCGACCCGAGTTCGAAACCGTGACGGGATGCCGTGGGCAGGATCAGCTGATCGCCATCTACTCGACCAACGGCCGCGTTCCGGCCACCGACCCTGACCACCCTTGGCGAACCGAGGCGGCCACCGGAAGCCTGGTGCCCGTCGTCGGAGACAACGGGAGTGCTTCCGGTGGCTAAGTCCACCCCTCAGGACTGGCTGACGCACAACGACCGCAAGAAGCGGGGCGTGCCCGAGGGCCTGTGGATGCTCTGCGAGGGTTGCGGATCGACGGTCTTTCGGAAAGACATCGAAGACAACCTCCACGTCTGCCCCGAGTGCGACCACCACCTCTATGTCCCGGCTGCCGTCCGGATCGCACAACTGCTCGACGAGGACAGCTTCGAGGAATGGCACAAGGGACTGTCTTCCTGCGATCCACTCGAATTCGCCGACCGGAAATCCTACCCCGACCGCCTGCTGGCCGAGCAGAACAAGACCGGCCTGACCGAGGCCTGCGTTGTGGGACGAGGATACATGCGCGGCCGACCGCTGGTCTTCGGGTTGACCGACGCCGGTTTCATCATGGGCAGCATGGGCTCGGTGGTTGGAGAAAAACTGACACGAGCGATTGAGGAGGCCACGCGTCTGCAACTGCCGCTGGTCATTGTCAGCGGATCAGGTGGCGGGGCCCGCATGCACGAAGGCATCCTCTCGCTGATGCAGATGGGCAAGGTCTCGGCCGCACTGGCGCGGTTCGACCAGTCCGGGGGATTGTTCATCTCGGTGCTGACCAATCCCACCATGGGCGGTGTCGCCGCCAGTTTCGCCTCACTGGGCGACTTCGTCATTGCCGAACCCAAGGCGTTGATCGGATTTGCCGGCCCCCGGGTGATCAAGGCCACGGTCAAAATAGAATTGCCCGACGGGTTCCAGACCAGTGAGTTCCTCTTGCAGTTTGGTTTCGTCGACAGGATCATTCGGCGACACAACCTCCGCAGTGAAGTCGCCCGCCTGATCGACTACTGCGGTCAATAGGCCCTGCAATGCTTGAGTTTCTGAAAAACCTCTTCAAGAAGACACCCAAGGTCGAAAAGGTCGACTTGGCCGCCCGGTTCGAACTGATCGGGCGAGTTGGGCAGGGGAGCATGTCGAAGGTCTTCCGCGCCCGGGACCCCAGCACCGATCGTATGTACGCGATCAAGGTGCTCGACCTGGAAAAGACCCGCAAGCTTGAAGAACGCTTCCTCGCGAAGGGGCTCCAACGGCCCAGTGAAGGAGAAGTCGCCGTCCAGCTGGATCACCCGCGGATCGTCAAGACCTACGAATACGGCTGGACGATCAACGACGAGATGTTCCTGGTGATGGAGTTCGTCGAGGGCGTCAGCCTCAGTTTTCTGATCGACACCCAGAACGAACACATGCAGCAGGGACGGTTGCGGTTTCTGATCGAGTTGGGAGAGGCGATCGAGCACTTCCACTCGAAACACCTGATCCACCGTGACATCTGTCCACGGAATATCCTGCTCGACGAGAACCACCACATCAAGTTGATCGACTTCGGACTGGTGGTTCCCAATACGCCTCCGTTTCAGCAACCCGGCAACCGCACCGGCACCGCCAACTACATGGCACCGGAACTGATGAAGCGTAAGAAGACCGATCAGCAACTGGACATCTTCAGCTACGCGATGACCTGCTTTGAGATGTACGCCAACAGGCTCCCGTGGGAGTCGACCGGGCAAACCATCGAGATGATGCAGCAGCGGATCAACAGCCCGCCGGCTGATATCCGCGAATTCGTTCCGGACATCGACAAGGATGTCGCCGAGACGATCATGCGCGGGCTGGAAGCCGAACCTTCATCCCGGTGGTCCTCGGCCAGCCAGATGGTCGCCCGTTTCCGCGATGCCCGGGAGCGTCTTGAAGGCGTTCGCTAGCAGGCCACGACCGGTTGCTCACCATGCTCGTGCTGGGAATCGAAACCTCCACGCGACCCGGCTCGGCTGCCGTGTGCCGCGACGCCGTCTGCCTGACCCAGGTCCCACTCGACCACGATGGACTGCGACACGCCCAGGCCCTGCCGCCTCTTGTCGCCAAACTGCTCGGTGACCATTCGCTGACAACCGACGACCTCGACCTGATCGCCATCAGCCAGGGACCCGGCAGCTTCACCGGACTCCGTGTCGGCATCGCGTTCGCCAAGACACTGGCCTGGGCCGCCGGTTGCCAACTGGTCGCCGTCGACACCTTCACCGCCATCGCGGCCCACGCACCCGTTCCGGCCGACACCCGGTCGCTGTGGGTCGCCGCCGACGCGCACCGAAAGGAACTGTTCGTCAGACCCTGCAGCAGGCGGGCCGACGGCCGGTGGACTCCCGACCAGGACCACTCGATCGTCAACACCGAAGACTGGTGCCAGCTTTTGCAGCCCCAGGAAACCGTCGTCGCCGCAACACCCGGACTGCTCGACGAATTCCTCCCGGACCACATCACCAGCCAGCCAGCCGCGGAATCAATCGCCCGACTTGGACAAGTCGCCGCCCAGGCCGGCCAACTCGCCGACCCGGTGACCCTCGAACCGCTCTACCTCAGAAAAAGCGCCGCCGAAGAGTCACGGCCAAGCCGCTCACCTGGCCAGAATCAGCCCGGCGACTGAATCGAAGGAAATCGGGTCCGTCTCGATCTTCAGCTTGCCGCCGGCGACGTCGTAGATCCGCTTCAGCGGCATCAGTTCAGCCTCGGGGATGCCATCGGTCCCGCCAACGACCAATCGCGACGGTGCGGCTAACGCCGCCAGCCCGCCGAGTCCACCGTACTTCAGGGCGCCGGGCAACAGCATCGGGTCGTCACGACGGGTGATCTTCGAAAAGGCAAAACCGCCAACGTCGGCAATCGTCAGCCCACGAACCGCCTTGCCACTCGACATCGCCGCACGGGCCAGCACGACCCAGGTCCCCGCACCTTTAGTCCCGACCAGGTGCACCCGCATTCGACCGCCCTTGACCGCAAAACTCTGCTTGGTCCCAAACGCCGACACAACCGTCAGCACGTCCCGGACTCGATGAGTCAGCGGCGGCAGGTTGTATCCATAGGTGTAGCCGACGAAGCTTTCATGAGTCGCGACGCCGGTGACCGGTTTTCCCTCGGGAGTCAACTCGCCGGTCAGGTACACATCGGCCGAGAGCACAGTGTGTCCGGCATCGAGCAGCCGCCTGACCGCAGGCAGCGGTCGGCCCCCTTCGTCGAATAGCGCTGCCTTGCCGTCGCCATCGAACCAGGCCACCAGCGAGGCACCCGCCCCCTGGGCCGGAGTCAACAGCGTCCAGGGAATGGCGTGGCCGAGTCCCGTTCGAGTGATTGTCCCGGTCTCAAACGTTCCGCCCCCGGACAGTTTCCCCTTGCCGACTCCCCGGGAGCTGTAACCCGTCGATGGGGTCCCCGCCAGTAGAACCCGTGCTGCCGATCCGACCACCCGGCGGTATCGAGACAGGCTCTTGCCTTTCCCGGTCAACAACTTCGCGTACTGCCCTTCGATCATCCTCGTATGGGCCGCGCGGTACTGCTCCAGCGACATCGCGTCCCTGGGCTGAGGATGCTCGGCGTCGAACACCTTGAGCTGCGACGGAGCAATCGGCTTGAAGTCGCGTTCTCGGATCGGCTCATCCAATCCCAGTTCCAGGAACTTGTTCATCCACGAGTACATCATCTCGCGAGAGACCTGGTTGTAGTTGTGGCCGAACTGCGGGTAGCACTTGGCGTGGACCAGGTCGGCCTTTCCGTAGAGACCATAGACCGCCTTGAGTTCCGGCAGGCCCTTTGTCTCGATGTCGATCGTCCAGTCGTTGGCCCCGCTGAGTGCCATCGGGCGAGGAGCAAACAGAGCGGCGATGGTGATGTTGTTGATCCCCGGTCGCAGGAAACAACAGTTCTCGCAGACGCAGCCGCCCTGCATGCCGGTCGAGACCATCACGGCGGGAAAGGCCACCTTGGGACGAGGGTCGAGGGCACAGAGCATGAACGTCTGGGTCCCGCCCCCGCTGGCACCGGTGACGGCAATCCGCGTGTTGTTGACGTCGGAGAGCGACGCGAGGAAGTCCAGGGCCCGAATCGAGTTGAATGTCTGCAGCCCCATCAGGTTCTGCAGCCGCAGGACCGCCTCGACGTCCCCAAAGCCACTTCGGTGAGGCAACGCCCCGCTGTCGGCATACCCGACCATGTCGTAGTGAAATACGACGCAGCCCATCCGTGCCAATTGCACCATCCTGGCCTGCAGAGGGTATCTCGCACCGGCCTCGAATTTCTCGGCCCCTTGCTTCAACTGAGCCGCCGCGGTGTCGGCACCCGCATCGTAGAAGCGACCCTGGGGCCAGTGACCGTGTGGACAGAGGATGCCCGGACGACGCCCCTTGGACTGCTTGGGCCGATAGAGGCTGCCCGTGACGTAGTGACCCGGAAGGCTGGCGAAGTAGACCTTCTCGACGGTGTAGTCACCGCGGTCAACACGCCCATGAATCACCGGCTTGATCGGTCCCCGTGGCCACGCCGGCCACAGGCCGGTCGCCACCTCCAGCTGCCGTCTCACACGACCGGATTCGGCATCCCATTGCTTGAGTGTCTTGGGGGCGGCCCATGGGTGATACTTGTCCCGCAGGTTGCGAGTGATCCCCAGCCGCGAGTCCGCTGGCGACTTGCCCTCGGGAAACACGCGAGCGGGCCCAGCGGCCTCGAGATCGCAGGCCAACAGGGTACCGACGACGGCAGCGAACAGACACAGACGGTGCATGCTGAATTCTCCGGGAGCCGACAGAGCAGGCCACCGGTTTGGCGGCCGACGCTGCATAGCGTATTCTGGCCACCCGCCGAGTTCAAACCGACCACTCGCCTCAGCGCTCCTCACGACGACAACCCGGGAAGTCCATCCATGATCATCGAGGGCCGACTGGTCAGCACCGACGGGGTTGCGACCGGCCAGCTGCGATTCGAGGGAACCGAAATCGTCGAGACCGGCGATCACGTCGGTTCCCCCGACGTGGTGTTCGACGAGGACTGCCTGGTGTTTGCCGGGATGGGCGACATCCACATCCACGCCCGCGACGACACCAGCGGCCGCGAAACGCACAAGGAGACCTTCGTTACGGCCGGCCAGGCGGCGCTCAATGGTGGAGTCGTCCACGTGGCCGACATGCCCAACAACCCCGACGCACCCGTCGACGACGCCAGCTACGCAGCCAAGTGCCAGCACCTGGCCTCTCGGGCCTCGGATGTCCACGTCACGCTGTACGCCGGCATTGGGCCGGGCACCCGGCCGCTTTCGTCTCCGGTCCCTTACAAGGCCTACATGGGCCCCAGCGTCGGTGACCTGTTCTTCAGCTCGCTCGCAGAACTCGACGACACGCTGTCTCACTACCGGGGCTGCTCGGTCAGTTTCCACTGCGAGGACCCCGAATTGCTCGAAGCGCATGCCGGAGCCGAAACCCACGAGCAGCGTCGACCGATCGAATGTGAAGTGTCGGCGACGCGGTTTGCACTGGAGATGATCGAGAAGTACGAACTGACCGGAAAGCTCTGCCACTACTCGGTTGGTGAAGGGCTGCCGTTGATCCGTGCTGCACGGGACAAGGGACTGCCGGTCACCTGCGAAGTGACTCCGCACCACATCTATTACGACACCAGCGTGATCACCGACGAGAACCGGGGCCTGATGCAGATGAACCCCCCGCTTCGAGCCGGCGACGATCGGCTGGCCATGCTCGAAGGCCTCCGCGACGGAACACTCGACTACCTGGCCACCGACCACGCCCCGCACACGCTCGAAGAAAAGGCCACCGGCGTCTCGGGCCAGCCCCACCTCGATACCTACGCCGCGTTCGTGACCTGGATGATCATCGAAGCGGGGTTCAGCCCCGAACGCATTGCCGCTGTCTGTTCGGAGAATCCCGGTGGATTTGTCGAACCCTACACCGCCCCCTGCCGATACGGCCGTATCGCTTTGGGCTACTCGGCGTCGCTGACCGTGCTGAATCTCGCCAGGCCGGTGACCGTTCAGCGCGATCTGCTGGCCACCAAGTGCGGCTGGTCGCCGTTCGAGGGGGTGACGTTTCCCGGCTCGTTGGAAGCGGTGTTCGTTGATGGTCGGCGGCTCCGATAGGCGGCCATCGATTGCAGCCGTGCCGCCGGAAGTCTAGTCTGTCTGGCCCATAGACGTTTCGAACGAGGAGATCCCATGAAACGGCTCTGCCTGGCACTCGTAGTGGTGACAATCCTGGCCGCCGTGGCCACCGTCTCCAGCACCGCTCCACAAAGCACCAAGTTGGCCGATCACGTCCAGATCCGTTCCGGCGATCGCAACCCGTGGACCAATCTCGAGTTCAATGACCGCCGCGAGAACTTCCAGTTCGTGATCGTCACCGACCGGACCGGTGGACGCCGACCCGGCGTCTTTTCGAAAGCGGTCCAACAGATCAACCTGCTGCAACCCGAGTTCGTGGTCTCGGTGGGCGACCTGATCGAGGGCTACACCGAGGATCCCGGGCAGTGGGCGCTGGAGTGGTCCGAGTTCGAGACCATGGTCGACCGGCTCGACATGCCGTTCTTTTTCTGTGCCGGCAACCACGACATCAGCAATGTGCCGATGAGCGAGGACTGGAACCGGCGGTTCCGCCGCAGCTACTACCACTTCCTCTACCACAACTGCCTGTTCCTGGTGCTCAACTCGGAGGATCCGCCCAAGAACGGACCGTTCCATTTCAGCCAGGAGCAGCGTGACTGGGCCGTCGAGACCCTGAAGGCCAACCGCGACGTGAGGTGGACGTTTGTGATCACCCACAAGCCCACCTGGACCTATCCCAACGCCGACCTGGCCAAGCAGGGGTGGACGCAGATCGAAGATGCTCTGGCCGGACGCAAGTACACCGTCTTCGCCGGACACAAGCACGCCTACGCCCGATACATCCGACGGGGCCAGGAATATTACATGCTGGCCACCACCGGCGGGGGTTCGACGTTGACCGGATTGACAGACGGCAAGTTCGATCACTTCGTCTGGGTGACGATGACCCGGAACGGCCCGGTGCTGGCCAACCTCCTGATGGATGGAGTCAAACCCAAGACGATCCGCAACCTGGCCGACCCCTCGGCCGGCAAGTAACCGATTGCTCGGTCAACGGGCCGCGAGTGACACTGATCCCGACTGACTGCACCGAGACCCACGATGACACGATTTCTCGAGGGCCAGGTGGCCCTGGTGACAGGGGCTGGCCGAGGACTGGGACGCGCGTTTGCCGAGCACCTGGCGGCAGCCGGAGCCAAGGTGGGTGTTCACGGGATGCGCGAAGATGGTCCGAGCGAATACGGAGAGGGGACAACACTCTCGGACACCGCTCGGGAAATCGGCGAACATGGTGAGGTCGAGACCCTGCGTGTGCTGGCCGACCTGACCGACGGCGAGGCGGTCGAGAGGGTCGTCGATGAGGTGACCCAGGGGCTGGGGCCAATCGACATTCTGGTTCACAACGCCGGGGGTGACATCGCCGCGGCCGGCGGCAAGCCCGACCCCAATGACGCGGTGATGATCAAACAGGAGGACGTCGAAGCGGTTCTCGACCGCAACCTGCTGACCACGATCCTGGTCTGCCGTGAGGTCGCCCGGAGGATGATCGAGCAGAACCACGGACGGATCATCACGATCAGTTCGATCGCCGCCTTCAAGGGCAACTCCCAGGGAGCGATCTACGCCACGGCCAAGGCCGGCCAGGTGGCCTACACGCGGAGCCTGGCCCAGCAACTGCGGCCTCACAACGTCACCGTCAACAGCCTCGCCCCCGGCGACACCCGCACCGGCCGCTTCATGAACACCCGCGAGGTGGACCAGGGACGGATGGTGACCGAAGGGACGCTCGAGCGGATCGCCACCGTCGACGAAGTGGCGAGGGTGGTGGAGTTCTTCGCAGGCCCGCTGGGCGAGTTTGTCACCGGACAGGTGATCCGGGTCGACGGTGGCCACCAGGCCTGGTCGGCCTAGCCGCCCGGCTTCCGGTTCCCCGGCAATTCTTCGGACCGTCCGGCTACGACTGTGGTACCGCCCGTTGACGGGCCGCGGTTCCCGACGAACCCGAGATGCTTCCGACCAGGCGATTGAAGGAACTGCCGGGGTCCATCATCCACAGCAGCGCCGGGCTGGCCACGAAGATCGAGCTGTAGGTTCCCACCACCACGCCCAGCACCAGGCAATAGGCGAACCCGTGGATGCCATCGCCACCGCCGAAGTAGAGGATCACGACGACGATCAGGGTGGTCACCGAGGTCAGCAGGGTGCGGGACAACGTCTGGTTCAGGCTCAGGTTGACCATCTCGGGCGTCAGCGACGGGTTCTTGCCCCGCACCTCGCGAATACGATCAAAGACGACGATGGTGTCGTTGAGCGAATATCCCACGATGGTCAGGAAGGCTGCGATCATCGGCAGGTTGATCTTGAAGTCCTGCAACTGCAGCAAACCGCCGTCGAGCCCCATCTTCTCGGCGCCCAGGCCCGCCAGGGCCACGCCACCCAGCACGACCAGCACGTCGTGGACCAACGCCACCACGGCGGCCAGGCCGAAGTCGATCCGCTGGAAGCGGAACCAGATGTAACCGATGATGGCCACCAGGCTGAACAGCATGGCGAGAATCGCCGACTGCTTCATCTCGTTGGCGACCGAGGGGGCGAAGGAGGTGACCTCGTCGAATCGCGGCTTGCCGTTGAGCATTTCGGTCATGGCCGCGATCGTCGACTTGACCTGGTCGCGTAGAACCCCCTTCTTGAATCGGAGGATCCACGCCGTGGAGACGGCCGCCGCCGGATCGTCGGGGTCATCGGCGGCACGGACCTCGAAGTCCAATTCGGCCTGGCTGGCGTCCCCACCCCTGACGGCAGCCAGCGCATCGGCCACGTACGCCTGGGCATTTTCTCGCTGAACCTTGTCATCGCTCTCGAGCGACACCTTGACCTCGTGCCCCCCGTGAAAAACGGCATCCGACGGGTCGTCGATTTCCGTCTCAGGTTCAGACCTGACCAACATCGTGGACAGCTCATAATCGTCATCCTGTTCAAACGCCTTCTCGATCCAGTCCTGGATCCTCTGGCTGACACCGCCCTTTTCCTGATTCTCCTCGTTGCCATCGGCTGTTGTCGTTGTCGTTGTCGTCCGAAGCCGGAACCGTCGCCGCGGATTGGTCGAAGTGTCCTGCTCATCGCCTTCGATCCCGGTGAGCTCTTCCAGCGACATCGAATCACTGAGTTCGTCGGCACCGTCGACGTCCTCCAGTTTTCCACGGATGTCCTCGGTCGTGGCCCCGTCGGCCATTTTCCGCAACTCGAAGCTCACCGCCAGGCCACCTCGGAAGTCGATGTCGAAGTTGCTTCCCCCTCGTGACACCAGGGCCGCCATTCCACAGCCAATCACCAGCAACGACACCACGGCAGCAATCCGCCGCCCGCCCACGAAGTTGAAGTTGCGACCGGTGATGCCCGGCAGGCTGTTCATCTTCAACTGCTCACGTCGCTTGATACGTTCCCAGATGTCGAACAGCAGTCGGCCGACGTACAACGCGGTGAACATGCTCATCACGATCCCGATGAACAGCATGACGGCAAAACCGCGGACCTGGTCGGTCCCGATCATGTAGAGCACCACGGCAACCAGCAGCGTGGTGACGTTGGCATCAACGATCGTGGTGAAGGCCCTCGCGAAACCGTTCTGGATCGCCATGCGGACCGTCCCGCCCCGTCGATGCTCCTCGCGAATCCGTTCGAAGATCAGCACATTGGCATCGACGGCCATTCCGATCGTCAGCACCAGTCCGGCCAGGCCGGGCAGCGTGAAGGTGGCCTCGATGAAGATCATCGTCCCCATCACCAGCACCAGGTTCAGCACCAGGCAGACAACCGCCACCATGCCCGAGAAGCGGTAGTAACCGATCATGAAGACGACAACCGTGATCGACGCGATCCCGATTGCCACCACGCCTTTCTTCTGCACATCGCTGCCCAGAGTGGGCGAAATCGTCAGTTCGCTGACCGGATTCTTCTTCAGCGGAACTTCGAGCGCCCCGGCCTTGAGCACGCCGATCAACTCGTTGATCTCCTCACGGGTGAAATCACCCGAGATCTGTCCACTGTCGCTGATGCGTTCGTTGAGCGTCGGCGCCGAGAACACCGCTCCGTCGAGGATGATTGCCAGGTGCCGATAAAACCCTTCGGCGAGGTCGGGCTCGTTGTTGCCGGTCAGATTCGAAAACAGGTTGGAACCACGGTAATTCAACCGAAAGCCGACGGCCAGGCGACCATTCTCATCGTTGGTCTGGTAGACGTTGTTGAGATGTTGACCCGTCACCCGCCGGCTTTCGTCTTCGAAGGACACCAGCACGTGGTTGACATTTTGGCCCCCCGAGTCGGGCCGCATTGCGGTCACCAACTGGTTTCCCGAATTCTGGAGATCCCGACCGTCCGAGGAAATCGGCAGCCAGGCACCGTACACCCGCGATCGTGTTGAGCCATCCTCTTGGGGGACCTCGGTGATGACCCGTGTCTTGTCGTCAGGCAATTCCCGAGCCCGCTTGACCAGGTCCTCGAATTTCGCATCCCTGGTATTTGCCAGGATCGCCAACTCGAGACTCCCCAGGCGGGTCATCATCCGCTTGGTCTGTTCGACGACCTGCGGATCAGCCTTGGGAATGATCACCTCGATCCGATTGGTCCCCAGCGGCCGGACGGTCAGTTCCTTGTTGCCACCGGGATTGGCCCGTTTATTGATCGCCGTAGCCATCTGCGACATCACGTCGGCATTCAGTTCCTTCTCCTGCCGCCTCAACTCAACTTCATCTACCTCCAGGATCAGGTTGGCTCCGCCGGCCAGATCGATGCCCAGCTTGATCCCGGAAAAGAACTCGAGAACACCGCCGCCCTCGTCCGACTCGGACTCTCGCCGGGGTTTCATCAACGGCGAAAGTTCAAGCGTTTCCAGCGACAGGAACCTGGAAATGTGCTTGGCGAGGCCGGCGTCGGTGACCCGAGTGTTGGAGAGTGTCAGTTTGCGGAGGCTGGTCAGACCGGCCAGGACCTCGAGCCCGCCGTCGGTGACGGCGGTGTCGGAGAGATCCAGTGTCTGGAGTTCGTCGAGCGCGGCGAGTTGCTGGAGTTGCTCGTCCTGGACGTGGGTCCCCGAGAGGTCCAGCATCAAGACACGCGGCACACGGGCGAGGTCTTTCAGTTGTTCGCCCAGTTGATCGGCGGTGGCCGATTGAGACAGCACCACCCGCTCGACCTTCACCCGATCGTCATCCTGCTCGACCACCGCTCCCGCCCGGCGGAGCTTGATCATCGGATCGCTGTCACTGCACCCGGCCACCGTCAGCACCAGCCACAGCGCCGGAACACAGGCCACCGCCCACCAACGGTCCATCACGCTATTCCCCGCCCACCTGTTCATCGTAAATCCGCTCACAGATCGGTTCCGATCACTTGTCATCCGGTTCATCCGGTTCATCCAGCTTCTTGATTGCTCCGTCGTCACCGGAACGCATCGTCGCCGGCGATCCCGGCTCACCGGCGGGCATCTTGCCGCCTTCGGAATAGTTGACGGTCAGCCCGGGCAGACTTTTCTCGAGAGTCTCCACGACTCCCTCGGTGACCTTGTAGCTGTCGTTGCCGGCCTCCCATTGCTGGACCGCCGTGTCGTGAATCCACTTGTCGGCGGCCTGTCCGACCACGCCCTTGGCCATCGGCCACAATGCCAGAGTGACTGCCGTCAGCACGACGCCGATCCGCCACGAGAGGTCTTCCATCCGCATTGCCATCGCCAACAGGTGTCCGAAGCTGAACGGAACAACGAAGGTCGACGCGATCAACAGGGCGGCCCGGGTGGCATTGCCACTGTCGAAATACCACTGCGGTTGCCAGACAAACACCGCCACCGAAACAGCCACGTAGAGCAGGCACATCGCCGCGACCAGCTGGCCCTTGAGCACGTCACGGGTCCCCAGCCATCCCCCCAGGCCAATCACGACCAGGCCCAGCCCCAGCAGAAACCGGCCACCGGTGTCCATGTCGAAGAACAGGCCGGGGACCACCGAGCCCAGTGCGACCAGGCCAAAAAACGCCAGCACTCCCATCGTGACATGACTCTCGGCAAACGCTTCGTGCTTCTCGCACCACCGCGACACGGCATAGCCGCCTACCACGGTGAGAACGAAACACGAGCCCACGGCCCACACGGGGATCTGGGCCAGGAGCAGGGGGAAAGCGAATTGGTCCATCGTGTTTATCTATACCTCAGTCTGTGACGGCCCGGCTCTTTTTGAGTTCACTTCTCGGCCATCGCCTTACCCGCACCATCCTCATCAGTACCCAGGGGCTTGGGCCCCTGGATGCTCCGACGCAGTATCCTCAGATGCATCTCGGGAGCCACTTCCAACACCACCTCGTCGCTGGAGGTATCGAACGAGACGATGGTACCGATGATCCCCCCGATGGAAACCACCCGGTCGTGTTTCTGGAGTGAATCAACCACCGCCTGTTGCTTCTTTTTGGCCTTCTTCTGCGGAGACAGCACGATGAAATAGAAGATCAATCCCATGCCGATGATCGGGACCAGCATGTCCGTCATCGACGGTGCTTCCGGCTGATTGGCGGCGGCATCGTTGGGGTCGGCTGGCCCTTCCTGGTCAGCCGCCGCCGTCGCAGGAGCAGCCGCGGGTGTCTCGTCCTGGGCGATCGCCGACTGAACGAACGCACCCACAAACACCACAGCAACACAGGTCGCCACGAAGCCGCACGACCGCATCCCGCTCGCCTTTGACAGCATCCGTTGAACCCCGTCGTCGCTCGCCCGATCACCGCAGGCCGGCCGCCCCGGGTCCACAACCCGCGACGAGAACTCGGCCCCTGTCACCTCTCCGGTCGTTCCCTCAGCGCTCCGCCCACCCGGCAGCAGGACGGACCAAACCCGTATCCTAAAGAGATGCCGGAACGTCAGCAAGGTGAAGCGATCGAAACTCATCGAGCCGATCGGAGCGGATCGCATCGCGGAGCGATCGCAGGAAGTTCTGGTAAAACACGAGGTTATGGTAGGAAACCAGGATCGGCCCCAACATCTCCCGTGACAGGAACAGGTGGCGAAGGTAGCCGCGGCTGAACCGCGTACACACTCGACAATCGCAGCCGGGATCCAGCGGGCGCTCGTCGGTACGGTACTTCCGGTTTTTCAGCCTCACCTCGCCCTCGACAGTGAACGCCGACGCGCTGCGGCCGTTGCGGGTCGGCATCACGCAGTCGAACAGGTCAATCCCGCGAATGACCGCCTCGAACAGGTCCCTGGGAGTGCCCACACCCATCAGGTACCGCGGTCGATCCGTCGGCAGCATCGGCGTGGTCACATCCAGTGTCTCGTACATCGCTTCGGGCGACTCCCCGACACTGAGTCCCCCGATCGCGTACCCCGGAAACTCCAGTTTCAGCAGGCCTTCGACCGACCGTTCCCGTTCGGCCGGATTCGTCCCTCCCTGCACGATCGCCAGCAGCGCCTGGTCGGTCCGTGTCTGAGCGTCCCGGCAGCGGCGGGCCCAGTCGGTGGTTCGATCGACAGCCTGCCTGAGCTTCTCGATCGGCACCTCGTGAGACGGGCATTCGTCCAGGCACATGATGCAATCGGCCCCCAGTTGTTCCTGGATGGCGACCGCCTTCTCGGGGGTCAAATCCATCCGACTGCCGTCGATGTGCGACTTGAACGAGACCCCCTCGTCGGTCAGCCGGGCCATCTCGGCGAGGCTGAAGACCTGGAAGCCACCGCTGTCGGTCAGGATCGGACCGTCCCACTGCATGAATCGGTGCAGGCCGCCGAGTTCCTCCACCACATCACCACCCGGCCGCAGGGCCAGGTGGTAAGTATTGGCCAGGACCATCTCGGCACCGGTTTCAGCCAGTTGCTCGGGCCACAACCCACGCACCGTTCCCCGGGTTCCCACCGGCATGAACGCAGGAGTTACGACGGCGCCGTGGGGGGTGTGCCAAACACCGCAGCGTGCCGCACTCGACGCGCTGGCCTGTTCGATCTCAAACGCGAATGCCCCCGGAGCACCAGTCACTGGAGACCGTCCAGCGCCTGGTTGATCTGGGCCACGTACCACAGAAAGAAGCGGAACACGAAGAACACGATGAACATCGCCACGACGCTCCACACGGCCCACGCGATGGCGCCGCAGAGCAACGACAGCGCCCGCTCAGCCTCCTCGCGGAACCGCGGACTCAAACGGTGCAACTGCTCGGGAACCGTTCCCGACGTCTCACCCACGTCGACCATTTCGATGAAATCCTGTGGAAACAACCCCGTGTCGGCCAGCGAGACCGTCAGAGAATCCCCCGCCTCAATCGACTGGCAGACCGATTCACACTTCGCCTGAAACGCACCGTTGCCGGTCGCCCGAAACGTTGCCTGCAGGCTCTGACGGATCGGCATTCCGGTCTGTTGTGTCAGGTAAAAGGCCCACGAAAAGCGAGCAATCGCAAACGCCCTCTGGCATTTGCCGACGACCGGGAGGCTCAGCGAGATCCGGTCGACGATCTGGCGAGACTCAACGATCGACGCTGCCGCAAGATAACCGCCAACCAGCATCACCAGCGTGCCGTAGACAATCGCCAGGAACGTGATCGCCCCCCCGGCACCGCGAAGACCGAAGGTGATCTCCGACACCGCCTCACCGCCGGGCAGCAGGCCCAGCACAAAAATGACCAACGACACCACGAAGGTGGCGGCAACGAACTGGATTACCGGCCAGGTGATCTGCGAGATGAACCGCCGCCGCAGCGCCACGATGTTGTCGAAGTGTTCGGCCAGGTGTTCCAACACCTCCGGCAGAGCCCCGCTGTGCTCGGACAGGCGGACCATGTCGATGACCAATTCGGGAAACCGGCGGCCGTGCCGTGCCATCCCATCAGAGAGTTCCTCGCCGGCACGAACCTGCTGGGCGAGGTCGGTGAACACCTCTCTGCAAAGCGAATCTCCACCCTTTCGGCCGGCCACCTCCAGGGCTCTGACCACCGGAACGCCCGAGTACAGCATGGTGGCCAGGTTGCGGCAGACAACCGCCAGGGTCTGTTTGCGTATCTGGTTTCTCAACACCGTTCCAGTCCCGTGGTCAAACGGCTCGACGAAGAACACGACCAGCGATTTGATTCCCGGTCGTGTTGGCCAACGGCTCCACCCTCGATTCTCAGGGCCATCCCCGGGTGCGTCAACGCCACACCGGCCGTCTCATGGCGCCCGTTGCGTTCCCCGGGGGTTTGTGTCACAGTGTCGCGCATCATGCCCGCCGACTTTCTCGACCTCGCCGGCCGCGACGTCCTGGTGATGGGGGTCGCCAACCGCAAGAGCGTCGCCTGGCATGTCGCGAAATTGCTGACCGAAGCGGGCGCCCGTGTGATCTTCGGGGTCCGAAATGCCGAGCGGGCCGAGTCTGTCCGCGACCTGGTCGGCGGCGATGCGGTGGTGATCGACTGTGATGTCGAGCGGCCCGAGGACATCCAACGGCTGGCCACCGAGGTCGCTTCGGTCACCGAGCGGCTTCACGGGGTCGTCCACTCGATCGCCTTCGCCGACTACTCGGACGGCTGGCTGCCGTTTCACGAAACACCCCGAGCCGCATTTCTCCAGGCGGTCGACATCAGCTGCTTCTCGCTGGTAGCCGTCTCCAACGCACTCCGCGACCTCCTCGACCCGGACCACGGCAGTGTCGTCACCGTTTCGATATCCACCACCCGCATGACCGCCGAAAACTACGGGTACATGGCACCGGTCAAGGCGGCACTCGACTCCTCGGTCTGCTTTCTGGCCAAGAGCTTCTCGTCCTTCAGCCGGGTTCGCTTCAACGCCGTCTGCCCGGGTCTGCTCAAGACATCGGCCTCGGCCGGCATCCCCGGTTACGTCGACAGTTACCTCTACGCCGAACAGGCCACGCTCAGAAAACAGGCGGTTCAGACCGATGAAGTCGCCGCCACCGTGGCTTTCCTGCTCTCCCCTCGCTCCTCGGGAATCAACGCCCAGGGGCTGGTGATCGACGCCGGCATGGGAGTCAATTACTTCGACGATCAACTGGTCCGTGGTTCCACCGATTCGGCTGAGACGGACGACCCGGAGCCCTCATTGTGACTCGTGCCAGTGATGAGGTCGAACCCGGATCCTCATCACAGGCCACCCCGGGCCGACGGACCCGGCTTTGGCGAGCAGCCCCGCTCGGGGTTGCCCTGGCCTGCCTGCTGATGTCGGCCTGGTCGGTCCGCGACCTCGGGCTGACAACCGACGAACCCCGTTACATCGACAACAGCCAGCGGATCCACGCCTGGTTCGGAGACCTGTTCGGACAGGGACCGGGTGCCGCGTTTGCCGAGGACCGCCTGGCCGAGGGCTGGTATTATGCCCGGCCCGAGAGCAAGAACCTGCCACTGGTCAGCCTGGTCGGATCGCTGGGACGGTTCACGTTCGGGTTGTTCGACTCCCCACCCCACTCCTATCGCTGGGGCAACCTGGTGGTGCTGGCCGTCACCTGCGGAGTTGTGTTCTCGTGGGTTCGCGACGAATTGTCCGCACCTGCCGCCATCATCGCCGTCGCGGCGATGGTCGGCATGCCACGACTGTGGGCCCACGCGTTGTTGATGAGTATCGACCCGCTGGTCGCGTCGTTCCAGGTGTTGGCCTGCTGGGCCTTGTGGAAATGCCGGCAGGACACGGAACTGCAAACGAGATCTGCCTGGTGGTGGCCGGTCGTCTTCGGCCTTTTGGCCGGAGTGGGGGCGATGGCCAAACCGACCTTCTGGCTGATCGTGCCCGCCTGGGCGGCCTGGGGCATTCTGACCGGGCCGCGCCGAAGCTGGCGGGCCGCCGTCTGCCTGATCACCGTCGCCCCGCTGGCCGCACTGATCCTGATGCCCCCCTGGTGGAGCAACCCCATCGGCGGGTTCCTTGGCTACATCGACCTGCTGCTCAACGACCCGGTCGGCTGGAAGATTGATGCCTACTACCTGGGACATGTCTTTCAGGCCGAGCTCGTGCCCGGAGCCCGTCCGGTGCCGGTTCCCTGGCACAGCGTTCCGCTGTTGAGCATCATCACGACCCCGCTCTGGATTGTGGTACTGGTCCTGGTCGAGATGACCGGCTGGCTGTTGTCTCTGCTGGCCCACGGACTGGCCCGTCGCGCCGGGAGCGACCGAACCACTCCCGCCGGCCCCGGAATGGCACTCGAGGGCCTTTGGCTGATCGCCGCGGTCGTTTTGCCCTTGGTGGTGATGATGCCCAACACACCCGCTCACGACGGCACCCGGCTCTACCGTCCCGCGTTCTACTTCGCCGCGTTCCTGGCAGCCGGCGGATTCGAACGGCTGCGGCTTCGCTGGGTCGGAAACAATCGACCCAGGATCACCTGGACCACCGCCGCCGTGCTGGCCAGCGTGGCCGTCGGAACCAACGCAACCATTCACCCCGCCGGACTCTCCTACTACAACTCGCTGGTCGGCGGCTTCGCCGAAGCCACCCGCCCCGTACCGCTGGGTCACTCGCTTCCGGAACCAAAGCGGCCCCTGCACGAGGTCAGCTACTGGTGGGAGCTGTTCAACCGTGAGGCGATCGACCAGATGCAGGAACACCTGCCCCGGGGAGCCCGGTTGACGTTTTTCCCCGAACATTACGGCAAACAGATGCTCAGGCAGTGGGGACATCTTCGCGATGACGTCCAACTGGTGGGGACCAACGAGGCAGACTACATGGTGATGTACGCCCGGATGGGACGGTTGATGGACCCTCGAGCTCACCCCTCGGGATCCCGCTTTCTGCATGGTGCGGCCGAATGGGAGTGGACCGTTCACGGTGTCCGGACCATCGTGCTGGTTCGTGTGAACCTCCCTGGACCATCATCCGACACGCCTTGACACTCGTGGCCGACCCGCACCAGACTGATTTTCACCGACATCATCCCGAGTCGCCGCGGAGAGTAGTCATGTTGCCCTTGCCCCGGCCCGCGCCAACCGTCCGGATGACGCTCGCCTTGCTGTTCGGGGCCGCCGCCTGCCTGGGGATGACCGTGGCCAAGCCACCGGGCAGGCCACCGCAGAAGCTCTCCGGGATCATCTCGATCACCGAGCTCCAGGACGAAGCCGTTTTCCAACTGTCCCTCGTCAAGCAGTACCTGGACACCAAGAAGTCATATGCCGACTCGGCCAAGCACGAACTGCCTCGGGCGGCCGGAGTGCTGGCGGTGATCGGACAGGCGCTGGCCACGCACGACAGCAAGCTGACCGCCGCGGAGAAGGCCGACCGGCCACCGATTCACGGACCGACGCTGCGAGATGCGGCCCTGAAGCTCTCGGCAAGCAAAACGCTCGTCGAGGCACTGGCCACAGTTCCCGGCCTCGACGCGGCAGTTCTCGGCCGGGCCAGCCGGGCCGGCCCGGTCAAACGCCCGTGGATCGGACTGATTTCTCTCGGTCACGTCATGGAGGAACTCAATTCACGCAACAGCCGACTGAGGCGGGCAGTCCGCCGAACTCGCGATCCTGATCTCGCCGCACGCAATGCGGCGACAATGGGACTTCTGGGGCTGGTCGTCCGCTCGGACACTCACAAGGTCAAGCTAAAGACCCAATTGTCCGCGTGGCAGAAGTTCTCGACCGACTTCCAGTCCAATGCCACCGCCACCGCCCGGGCTTTTCGGGCCGGCGACAAGACAAAGCTCAAGCCGCTGTACCTCAAGGCCGCCAAGGCCTGCGCCGACTGCCACTCGACCTTCCGCGGCGAGTGAAGCCCGGCGACGGCCGGGGCGGGATCACTTGGGTCCGGCGATGCAGTACAAACTGCTGTGCGTCCTCAGGAAGATTTCACCGTCGGAGAACGCCGGAGTCGAATTGCTCTTCTCACCCGGCCCCAGGCCATTGCTGGCCACCAGTTCGAACTTCTTCGTCGAGGGCCGGAACACATGTGTCGTCGCCCCCTGGTCGGTGACGAACAGGTAGTCACCGGCTCGCACGGTCGACCCCCACGCATTGCCCGACGGCAGGCGGTCCTTCCAAGCCACCTTGCCTGTCTTAACCGAGATGCACTCGATGGTCCCCGGCCCGGCGTTGGCGACATAGACATGGTCTCCGACCACCACACCCGACCCGATCCTCTGAGGTTGTTTGTCCTCAACCCGCCACAGGCGGTGCGTCTTGGTCACATCACCACTGCCACCGAGGCGGAAGCCCATCCGTGGCCCCTGGTAACCGCCCATCGCAATTCCGACGTTGCCGGCAATCAGCGGCGATGTGTAGACCAGGTCTCCCCGAGGCGAGGGCAACCCGGCGATGCTCCACAACACTTCGCCGGTTCCCGGATCGAACCCGGCAACCCGGGTCGGCATGCTGCAGATCAACTGGTCGACTCCACCGACGCTGGCAATCACGGGAGTGCTGAACGAGGCCACCATTCGTGGATTGCGATCGTTGGCCCCGCCGGCCTCCTTGGTCTTCCACAACACTTTTCCGCTGTCCAGTTTCAGGGACATCATGAACGATTCGACACCCGGCCCGTGATGCAGAAACACCCGGTCGTTGTAGATTACCGGGGAGGACGCGTAACCCCAGATGTGCAGCACGTTGCCGGGATCGTGCTTCCACAGCAGTTTGCCGGCGTGGTCGTAACAGAACAGGCCGGCTGAGCCGTGCCAGACGACCACCCGCTTGCCATCCGTAACCGGAGACGACGCGCCGTAGGGGTTGGTCTTGTGGGTCGGTTCGACTTTCTCGAACGACACGATCCGTTCCCAGACTTTATCGCCCGTCTGGCGATCGAAGCAGTAGAGCCCACGCTTCGTGCCGTTGACGTTGGCAAAGGTCAGGAACACCCGCCCCCGCGAAATGACCGGGGTGCTGTGACCGGGAAACAGCAATGTGATCCGCCACTTGACGTTCTTCTGGGCACTCCATTTTATCGGCACCTGCTCGTCCGAGTGGCCGTCGCCCCGGACCCCTCGGAACGCCGGGGAATCGGCCGCGGCGGCGTCACCCGCCAGCAGACCGCCGACCAGCATGCAGACACTCAATCCGAGACTCGCAGGCAAACGCATGGATGGGGCTCCGGTTTCGACTTGATATAGTCACTTTACGTCGCCGTTGCCGAACGAACAACACAGCCCACACCCCTGTCCATCTCAGCCATGCTGCTCTCCCTCGCCCTGGATCTCGGCACCACATCGATCGCGGCGATCGCCGTCGACCCCGACGGTCACGTCGTCTCAAGTGTTCAACGCGCCAACACCGCCACCCTGCCGGATCTCCCGTCCGGTCACGCCGAGCAGGACCCCGAGAAAATCCGCGACATCATCGTTGAAGTCCTCTCGGAGTTGGCACGTGACCTGCCCGGGACGCCCGCCGGACTGGGCGTGACCGGGCAAATGCATGGCGTGCTGCTGACCGACCCGGACCGTCGCCCGCTGACCGGCTTGATCACGTGGCAGGACCGCCGCGCAAACGAACCCACCACCACAGGCCCGCCCGGAGATCTCACCCCGAGTTGGCTCGAGACGTACCTGGCCGCATGCCCCGACGAGGACCTGAGCCAAACCGGCTGCAAACCGGCACCCGGATACCTGGGCGTCACACTGGCAACGCTCATCGGCAGTGACTCGATCCCGACGGGAACCTCCGGAGCCACGTTCCTGGCCGACTGGGTGGCAGCCGAGTTGACCGACACCGCGATCGTGACCGACCGCAGCAACGCGGCGGCCTCGGGCGTCTTCAACCTGGTTGAGGACTGTTGGAGCGGCCCCCTGCTGGACAGTGGCCAGATCCCCCCTGAATGGCTGCCGGAAGTGGTCGAGAGCGGTGCAGTGGTCGGCACACTGGTCCCCGAGTGGGCAGCGGAGACCGGACTGCCGGCCGGGCTGCCGGTCTGCGGGGCAATCGGCGACAACCAGGCGGCCGTGCTCGGCAGCCTGCCGGTCGGTGAACCGGCGATCCAGATCAACGTCGGCACCGGCGGCCAGATCAACTGGCCCGTCTCGAACTTCTGCCGAGTGCCGTCGATGGACACCCGTTATCTGCCCCAGGATCGCTTCATGCTGGTCGGGGCCGGCCTGGCCGGTGGCGACGCCTACGCGTGGGTCAACCAGGCCGTCGGGGGCTGGCTACGTTGCTTCGATGCAACCCCCACCGCCGACGCGATCTACGCGAGGCTCGCCGAATTGGCCGCATCGGTTCCCCCTGATGCCGATGGCCTGGTCTGCAAACCCCTGTTTCGCGGCACGCGACGGCAACCAACGGCCCGGGGTCGGTTCGAGGGGGTCACCTTCGAGAACTTCACTCCCGGGCACGTGGCCCGCGCTGTGCTGACAGGGATCGCCGATGGCTTCGCGTGGTTCTTCGAAAACGCGGGTGAGGCACGACCGACCAACTGCGTGAGGATCGTCGGATCGGGGAACGCGATGAGACAGAACCCGTTGCTGGTCGAGAGTATCGAACGGCGTTTCGGCCTGCCGGTGGTACTGGCCGAACACGACCAGGAGGCGGCATTCGGCACCGCGTTACTGGCCGGCAGCCAGTGTGGTGTCTGGCCCGATCTCGCAACCGCGGGGCAGGCGATCAGGCTGCTGAGCTGACAGTCGGCCCCTAGGCCACTTTCCGGCGCACGATCGCCGGGGCGGACGCCAGCAGCCGATCAAGCCCCGCACAGGCCTCGGCAGCCGACACGTCCTGTAGGCAGGCCAGGTGGCGGGTTCCACGCTGAGGACATCTCTTGTGGTAGCTGCCCCCACAAGCGACCGACGTCTCGATCAGAACGTGCCGACCTCGCGGTGGACCCGACCGCCGGGCCGTGGTGCAGGTGAACACGCCGATCACCGGGGTCTCGACCGCAGCAGCCAGGTGCATCGGTCCGCTGTCGTTGGTCACCACCGCATCAGCCGCACTCAGAACCGCCGCCAGTTTCTTCAACCCGGTCCCTCCCGCCAGGTTCTCGACGCGACCGTCCGTCGCGTGTCTCAGGATCAGTTCTTTCAGTCTCGCCGTCGCGATACGCTCGTCCGGCGACCCCACCAGCACCAATGACGCGCCGTGTTCGCGGATCGCGTGCACGCCAACGGTCGCAAAATGTTCAATCGGCCACCGCTTGGTCTCCCAACGGGCTCCCGGATGCATCGCCACGACCCTGCCGCCAAGTTGACGGACCATCACGTCAGCCCAGGCCCGTTCGGAGCCGGGAATCTCCAGCCCCGCCTGCGGCTCCAGGTGGCCCATTCCCAGGAATTCGGCGACCCTCCAGTAACGTCGATGGGCGGGTACCTGGCGACCGGAATCCTCGAGCAATCCGTGGCAGGCCAGCCCCGCGCCTTCACGAGCCGTCTCGAGACCGATCCGCACCGGCGCCGCCGTTGCGCGGGTCATCACCCCCGTCCGCAACAGGCCCTGCAAATCAAAGACCAGATCGAATCGACGGTTCCGCAACGTGGTCAACAACCGACGCCATGACCGCCAACCACCTCGTCGCCTGTAGACAATCCACTCGTCGAGGCCGGGATGATCGCTCACCAGCTCGGACAGGGTCTCGCTGATCACCCACGACACCCGTGCCGCGGGAAACCGTTCCGCCAGCGCACCGAGAACGGGTAACGACTGGACGACATCGCCAAAGGCCGTCGGCTTGATGACCGCGATCCGCTGGACATCGATCTCGTCCAGTCGCCGGGCGATGCGATCGGGGAACATGCGGACCGGTCGAAAACGGGAATGACGGTTCGAGGACTGACGTTCGGCAGGGGATGATACCGGCCGGACGAGACGCTCAACAAGACCAGTTCATCGGGAGATCTCGAGGTCTCATCCTCCGCGTCGGTAGTACCGATTCAGGACCCTGACACGGAAGACCTGGTAGGCGATGACCATCCCCAAAACGGCCAAGACCACCGCGAAGAGAATCGGGTACTGCCAGGGCACCTCGTCGATCGCACCGCCCGAGTACAGCCGTTGACGCAACCCCAGCAGGGCGGCGTAAGCGAGAACGCACGAGAGGGTCATGAACCACACCAGCCGGACACGGAAGAACAATCCCGAGGCCGCGATCAGCAGCGCGTATCCGACCAGCAACGGCCCCGGCGGAACCGCACTTTGCGCCAGGACGGACGTCAGCAGTGCGGCATCGGTGGCACACCAGAAAAACCGCACCGCCGCCTGACAGCGTGGATGTTTCATCAGCCACTGGTAGATACCCGAGACGGCCGCCCAACCGGCCAGTATTGCCATCACCCGCAGGTGGACCGCCGGATGCTCAGCGTCACCACCGAAGAGAAAACCCAGCTGATTGATACCGGCCACAAGGCCCAGGGCAACCAGGTGGGTCATCAGCACAGGCTGCCGACGCCCCCATCTTCGCACTCGGTGGACCACGCCGGCCGGCCGGGCCCGAACGTTCTCCCGCCTCAGATATCGCTCGAGATCGTCGGCCAACTCCACAGCCGAGTGATAACGGTTGCGAGGATCCTTTTCGAGACATTTCAGGCAGATGTGTTCGAGTTCACGAGACAACCAGGGCTGGACGGCGGTGGGAGGCTCGGGATCGACCTCGATCACGCGGACCAGCGTATCGAGCGGGTTTTCGACCTGGAACGGGGCGCGGCCGGTGAGCAGTTCATAGAGCATCACGCCGAGGCTGAAGATGTCGCTGCGTGGCGAAATCGCCTCGACATGGCCGCCGGCCTGTTCCGGAGCCATGTAGGCCGGCGTCCCCACGATCGCGCCCGAGGTCGTCTTGGTGGCCTTGTCGCCATGGACCAACGCCAGCCCGAAGTCGGTCACCAACGGTCTCTGATCGTCGTCCAGCAGGATGTTGCCCGGCTTGAGGTCCCGATGAATGATGCCGTGATTGTGCAGGTAATCGACCGCCCTCGAAATTTCAGCCATCCAGCCGGCAACGGTGTCCGGTTCGACAGCTCCCCCAGCGGCGGACTTCCGCCACAGTCCGGCCGGCGAGGTCAGCAACAGCACCGAGTCGTCGGCGTGTGAGATCTTCCCTTCACTGCCGAGTGACTCGCTTCTGACATATTCGGAGAGATTGCCTCCGGAGACGTAGTCCATGGCAATAAAGTGCTGACCGTCAACATCTCCGACCTCCAGCACTCCCACGATTCCCGGATGCCTGAGTCGGGCCGCCGCACGTGCCTCGCTGTAGAACCTCGCCACGTCCACCTCGTTGTCGACACTCCCGGGGGTGATCAGCTTCAGTGCCACGTTTCGGTCCAGGTCGGTTTGGCGGGCCAGGTAGACCACTCCCATGGCCCCGTGGCCGATCCGTTCGACCAACTCGTATCGACCAAACCGGGTGCCGACCCGATCACCTCCTTTTTGGGATGAACCCGGGGACTCCGTGCTGTCAAAGTCCGGGTAGCCCGTTTCGGCCACAGCCGGAAACGGAAACAACGCATCAAGCCGGATGAGGCACTCGACGTATTGGGACAGTTCAGGCCGATCCGTTAGCAGCACGGTACGGGCCTCGCCATCCGCGGCCTGCAGCGCATCGACCAGTTGATCCAGCGCCCCAACCAGTTCGCTGTCGACCGGTTCGAACGACATGTCGCCGGACGACCCCGGCCCGATTTCCTCAGGCTCCTTCGACATCTTCCAACAGGTCTTTCAGTTTTTTCAGGGCCCGCAGCCAGAGCATCTGGACAGCCGGCCGGGACCGCTCCATCCGCTCGGCCACCTCGTTGAAACTCATTCGCTGCGCGTTCCGCAACAGGATCACCTGCTGCTGATCCTCGGCAAGCCGATTGACCGCTTCGGCCAACTGGATTTCGTTTTCGTGTTGTATCACTAACTGGCTCGGCGTTTCACCCGGGTCCGATGGGTCGATGCGAAACAAGCTCGAACCATGCCGAGGCACCTCCATCGGCACTTCCCGCTGGATCCGTCGCTTGGCGGTGCCCTTGTAACGACGAATGTAGTCGGTGGCGTTGTGCTTGAGGATCTGCTTGAGCCACGCCAGCCACTCGCCCTGGGTCTGCCCCTGGAACCCATCCAGACCCCGGTAGGCTTCCAGCAACGTCTGCTGGACCAGATCCGAGGGATCGACCTTGGCCTGCAACCAACTCTCGATGTGCACCCGGGCCAGCAACGAGACGTAATTTCGGCACCGCTCGAACAACTCGTCTCTCGCCGCACTGTCGCCATCTCGGGCCCGGTCGAGCAGGCCGATGAGAACCGATGTGTCGATGTCGGAGTCGGGCATTTTGCTTCGGGACACAGAACAGCGGGTTGACAGTTTCAGTCTATCCCAGCATTCCCGCGAGCCGCCACCACGTCGACACCTCCTGGACGTTGCATTCCGGAATGGGCCACCGTTGAATGAATCCAGCCTGGACGACTTCGAAGGACGATTCGACATGGGAACACGGCGAAACCACGCAGCTCATATCACGGCGGGACTGGGATTGCTCGTTGGCACGTTCGTGATGGCGGGCTCGATCAGGGCCGAAAAGACACCCGCTCCGGGCAAGCAGGTCGGGCAACAGTTCCAGAGCCAAAAGAACCAGGCACACTCGTGCCACTACCTGGTTTTCCTTCCCAGGTCCTACAAGTCCCAGGGACAGCCTTCGCCGTTGTTGCTGTTCCTGCACGGATCCGGGGAACGGGGCCAGGACCTCCAGTTGGTCAAGAAGCACGGACCACCCAAGCTTGTCACCAAGCGTCCCGATTTCCCCTTCGTCGTCGTCTCTCCCCAGGTCCGGCCCGGAGAACAATTCAACGCCGCGGCTCTGCTCGACCTGCTCGACCACCTCCAGACCACTTACAACGTCGACAAGAAGCGGACATCTGTGACCGGGCTGAGCATGGGCGGAGCGGGAACCTGGGCAGTGGCCAACGCGGCCCCCGAACGGTTTTCGGCCATAGTGCCCATCTGCGGCACCGCCAAGATCGAACCCACACGATTCCTGAAACTGCCGACCTGGGTGACCGTCGGGGGCAAGGACCGTGCCAGCCTGGTCGAATCGCTGCAGAAGACCGTCGCGAATCTCAGGGATCGCGGTGCCCCGATCCGATTCACGCTCTACCCGCAGCTCGGTCACAATTGCTGGGACGCGACCTACGACAACCCGAAACTCTACGAGTGGCTCCTGGCTCAATCGACCGACAAGCGGCCGAAAAAGACGAGATGACACCCGGCGGTCACGTCTGCTGGCGTTTCCGCCGGCTGGCCTCCATCAGCAGTTCGCGCTCCCGATCCGTCAGGCTCGCTTCCCCTTCACGACTGATCTTCTCGAGAATCGCATCGACCTGGTCGTCGAAGCCGTCGACGGGGGGCTGATACATGCGGACCGACGGTCGGGCCACCCGTCGCCGCCAGACTCCGAATCGATCGGCAAATCTCTCCCATCCGGACGAGAGCCGGGTTCCGCTGCGGAAATAGACAAACCCGAACGCGGCACCCCCCAGGTGTGCCATGTAGGCGATGTGTGTGGCACCACCAAATACGCCCATTGCCCTCAACACATCCAGGGCCACCAGGCCCACGACCAATATCCCCAGTTCGACGGGGATGATCATCATCAACAGGACCTTCATCCTGGGAAAGTGGATCGCCGACAGGACCATCACCGCCATCACGCCTCCGGAGGCCCCGACCATCGGCGTCGCATCTCCACCCGATGCCAACTGCCAGGCCAAGTGGCACACTCCGCTGATCAGGACTCCCAACAGGTAGATCCACAGGAACTCACGGCGCCCATAGATCCCCTCGATCAATCGTCCGAACATCCACAGGCAGATCATGTTGAACGCCAGGTGAAACAGATCGGTCCGGTCGTGGCAAAACCCGTAGGTGATCAGCCGCCAGGGGAATTGCCACCAAATCGTTCCGATTTCTGAGCGGCGGATCATTCCGGTCACCAGGAACCGCCTACCCCCCTCTTTCACCACCGCCTGAGCCGCAACCCAATTGTCGAGGTCGTCCCGACACAACTCGTCGAATTGCTCAAACAACTCGGGGTGTTCGCCCTTGATGCGAAGCAACTCGTCTCTGCCGCTCCGCAAGGGAACGACATACCCCCCCGCCTGCACCTCGATACCCACTTGACTGTCGATCGGGTAAATCACCGCCCCCTTGCGAGCCACGCTGAACGTCGCCGGCAATTCGAGCTGGTCGCCGAGAAACGGCACCAGCCACGTCACCAGGAACACGGCCACGTTGAGAATCACCAGGGCCTTGACGACCGAGACCGGACCTTCCGGGCCGCCGCCGCCGAAGGACCCACCAAATGACCCCGCCGGGGGAGATTCGTCGCGAAGATACTCGCGATTGTGGATTCCCATGCCCGCTCCCTGGCATCCCGCGGCCCTTGGGCCGGGACCAATACCTGGCTGACCACGCTCTCGACAACGAGTCGAGCCACGCGGTGGCTGGCCGGCCGGGCGTACTACTTCCGTGAGTTCTGAGACACGCGTGTCACGGCAACGGCCGGGGTGGCTCCTGGCAGACTGCGTTCCAGATCGGTGTTCTGCTTCAACAGTCGATTGGCCCGGTCGTGATTCGACTTCAGGTCACGACGCAACTCGTCAACTCTCTCGATCGCCACGTTGCGTTCTTCCTCGGCCGACGCGATCGCCCGCACAAGTCCGTCGATCATGTGATCCGGCAATTGGCCCTTGAGATCGGCCAGGTCGGCATTCTCGCCCATCAACTCGGAAAATCGCAGTCTCAACTGCTCGTCGGCCGCCACGTCCACGGCGGCCTTGATGTTCGCATCGAGTCCTTTGTCGGAAGCCGTCTGGTCCCCCTGGGTGAGCAGCACCTCGAGATTGACGAAGCGAGTCTTCTGGTGCGCCGGAACCAGGGTCCTCAGCCGCCATTTTCCCGAACTCCAGGCCGCGACCTGATCACCCGGCCGCAACTGCCACGTCGGCTTCCAGACCCGAACCCCTCCCTGAGCGGCCCCTTCCTGGATGAACGTCCCGATGAAGCGAATGTTGCCGCCGGCGAGCTTGATGAACCCGTGAACCATCATCGGCTGCTGCTGGTTGTTGGCAGCAGCCAAGGAGGCCACATCGGGCGTCTGCTGATCACTGGTCTGCAGGTAACCGTTCTGAGGATTCACTCGAACATCGACATCGTCCCAAACCGTCCCCCAGCCACGCTTGACGTTGGCCAGATCGACCACCACTGCGTCGCGGATGAATTCGGCCTTGCGGAGATCGTCCACGCGTGATTCGTAGTCGACCCGTTGCTTGGCCAGGGCTTTGTGCCACGAAGAACGCACCTGGTACGTGCGCGCCGCCAGAACGACGGCCGCTGCGGCCCCGAGAACAACAAACCACGCAAAGACCTTGCCAAGCGTATGCATCGATTCCTCTCTCCAAACCTCCCGGCGCGTCAATCTTAGGCCGGTTCTTCCGGCGCGGTCAAGAAGAATGATCCATCCAGTGAACGTGTCGGACCGCTACCAGGCCAACAACCGACACAATCGCCCTCACTGACCGCCATATCCACCCGCACGCCTCTCGACTACAATCGGCCGCCGTCACGATGGTCGGCCACGAATCTCGCATCCTCGTTCTTTCGATAGCCCCACCGCGATGACAGGCACCGTAATCCGTCGCGAGGATCTGGCACCTGATGAGGTGCTCTGCGAACACTGCACCGCCAAGTGCTGTCGCTACTTCGCGCTGCCGATTGACACCCCGCTTGATCGGCAGGACTACGAGAACATCCGCTGGTACATGCTCCACGGAGACGTCTCGATCTTTGTCGACGACGACAGTTGGTATCTGCTGGTCCACAACGAGTGCGACCACGTCGACAACCTTCACCGCTGCGGAATCTACGATGACCGTCCAACCATCTGCCGCACCTACTCGACGAGCAACTGCGAGTTCGACAACGACTCCTGTTACGACCGGTTCTTCGAACGCCCCGAACAGATCGAGGAATACGCCGACGCGATTTTGGGACGCCGTGTCTTGCGCAATCGACGCACCAGCCTCCCTGTGCTGGGAGCCTCGCCGTGAACCAGCCCGACCAGGACCACGCTGACAGCCGGCCCCGGATCAAGCCCACGACGTTGAAGGGTTTTCGTGACTACCTGCCCGGCCCGATGCTGGCGCGGGAACAGCTCATCGACACCGCTCGGTCGGTCTACCGCAGCTACGGATTTTCGCCGATCGACACCCCCTCGCTGGAATACAGCGAGATTCTGCTGGGCAAAGGCGGCGACGAATCCGACAAGCAGTTGTTCCGATTCACCGACCAGGGGAATCGGGACGTTGCCATGCGGTTTGACCTGACCATCCCCCTGGCCCGCTACGCCGCGCAACACCTGCAGGAGATCGGAACTCCCTTCAAGCGATATCACGTCGGCACAGTCTGGCGAGCGGAGAAGCCTCAGAAGGGCCGCTACCGCGAGTTTATCCAGTGCGACTTCGACACGATCGGAACGACCTCGAATACCTCCGACATCGAGACGCTGTTCGTGATCCATGACCTGATGGAACAGATTGGGTTCCAGTCCTTCTCGATCCGGGTCAACAACCGCCGGTTGCTCAACGGCCTCCTCGAAACACTCGACCTCACCGAACAGGCCACCGGGGTGCTCCGCACTCTCGACAAGCTGGCCAAGATCGGCCGCGAACAGGTGGCCGACGAGATGCAGCAGGTCGTGGGATTGTCGTCCGAACAGGCCGCCGGAGTGCTCGCACTGACAGATTGCCAGGGGACGGCGGAGGAGATGCTCGAGAGCCTTGCACCACGTCTGGCGAACAGCGAAACCGGCACCGAGGGCCTGGCCCGGTTGGGCGAGTTGTTTGCCGCGTGCCGAACGGCCGGAATCTCCTCGGACCGAGTGCAACTCGATACGGCTATCGCCCGTGGCCTCGATTACTACACCGGGACCATCTACGAAACCTACCTCGACGACCTGCCGGAGATTGGCAGTGTCTGTTCGGGTGGCCGTTACGACGACCTGGCGCAGCTGTTCACCGCCCAGCCCCTTCCAGGAGTTGGCGCCAGCCTGGGACTGGATCGGCTTTTGGCGGCGATGGAAGAACTGGGCATGGTGGAAGCCACCGCAACGGCAGCCCCGGTGCTGCTCACTCACTTTGACGCCGGGCACACCGCCGACTACCTGGCCACAGCCCGTCGACTGCGTGCCGCCGGAGTCTCCTGCGAAGTGTTCCCCGACTCACGGCCGCTGGGAAAGCAGTTGAAGTACGCCGATCGCAAAGGTTTCCGGCTGGTGATCATCGCCGGCGTGGACGAGTTTGCAGGGGGCACCTGGCAGGTCAAGGACCTGGCCAGTGGGCAGCAGCACGAAGTCTCAGACGAGGAGCTCGTCGAGACGATCGAAGCGCGATTGGCCGAGATCTCGGAGTGAAACGCCACTTGTCAACCTTCGGTGGCATCGTATCATGCTGAGGATAACAGTCACGGCACCTACCGGAGCAAGACGTGAGTCGTCCGCGATGACACGCAGACCCGACGCGGCTTTGGCCGTTTCCAGCCGACTGCTGGCTGCCGCCCTGGTGCTGATTCTGGTGACCGCCCCCGCCACGGTCGACGCGCAGGCCCCCGCCTCCGCACCGGCAACGACGGGGGATACCGGCGAAGCCGACCAGCCGCAGATGGTCTCAACCAGCGGCGGAACATTCCAGAATTCGCTCGGCTATCTGATGGTGGCGCTGCTGGCATTTGGCTCCCTGTACGCGGTGTGTCGAACCAGCAACCGGACCTGATGTCCCGCCGTGACCGTGGGAGACATCCCGCCTGCAATTTCCCGGCCCGAACAGGCGGGATGCGTAGGGGCCGGGACGGAACGGTGACCTATCGGCCCAACTGCGCCGACCGAGCAAATTTGCGGAATTCCGCCTCGAACTCCGAGACCGCCGCCCGCGGACCAACCAGCTTCAGCAGGAACGGGCGAGGCCTCATCGGGATGGCCACTCCGAGCAACCGCCAGTTTTCGTGTGGACCGGGACTCGTACCGACCTGGCTGCGGAACGTGCCCCGCACATCCAACCACTCACTCTTGGTTCCATCGATCCTCAGAGTTTCTCGACGGGGCCGCTCATCGGGATCCTGCTGGAACTGGCCGACCCAGCGCTGGAGGTTTGCGTCGATCCCGCCCCCCATCGTCGTCAGCGTCAGGACCATCTCGCCCTCGTCCGACGGAATCACGTATTTCGCCTCGTAGAATTCGGACTTCGGCTGCTCGTTCCAGTCGATCGGCACTTCGAACCGGATCCCGGTCAACTGCCGTGACTGGGTCGTCGATTCCCCGAGCTGCTGATCGCCATCTCGCGGCACCTCCTGTCCGGCCGGGCGAACAGGAGATGCGCCGGCTGGTCGGACCGGGACCCGGGGAACCGGTTTCTCGGCGCATCCGGGAATCCCGCATGACAGTGATCCGAGCACAACTGCGACAAGCCACCGCACCATCGTCCGCCTCCGTTCCCGACTTACCATCGCTAAACCGTCTCGCCGGGCCGCGTCTCCCGTTCCCGATACTGATGACTGGCCTGACGCAATTGTCGCTTCTCGTCGTCGTTGAGCCCCTCAAAACCGCAGTGATGGACCTTTTTCAACAACGCGTCGACACGTCGCTCGACCTCCCGCTGACGCTCTTGCTCCTCCACCAACCGAGTATCCTCCTGCCGTTGCCTCCAACGTTCCAGCAGGCCCGCCTCCGTCTCGATCGACGCGTATTCCTCGACCACCTCATCGAGTGACAGCTCATAGTCCAGCAGTGCGGTTTCGAGTTCATCGACCGCCCGCCGGCCGGCAATTTCATCAAGATTCAACACCAGGACTACCGCCCCCAGACCCACAACCCAGGTGCCGTGCCAACCGGTTTGGTCGACCACCATCCCGGTCACGACCAGTCCGACCCCGACCAGGGCTCCCAGTCTCAGGAAGAGGTCGACCGCAGTTTCCTCGGCCAGGTTGTCTGAAAGTGTCCACTCGAGAAGATGACCGCAGTCAAAAGGATGCACCGGCAGCAGGTTGACCAGCAGCAGCGCCCAGTTGATTGTGAACAGCAACACGATCACCGTTTGTGCCACGCCGATGCCGCCGGTGAGCGTCATCGTCGGCCAGTTGGAGAACGGATTCAGGGCGTCCGGCAACAAGCCCGCATGCCAGACGGCCCAGCCGGTGACAATGCAGACCAGTGCATGGACCCCCGGCCCGGCCAGCGCGGTCAGCACCTGCCCACGACGAGTCAGCGTCGGCTGGGCAAACGTCAGTCCACCCAGCGGCCACGCCAGGATCTCATCACCCCAGCCCCCGGTAGCACGGGCCACCCACACATGGGCGATCTCGTGCAACAGCACGCTGATGCACAGCACCAGCGTCGCCAACAGACCCAGAGACCAACTCTCCAACTGCCGGCACAGCACAGCGGCTGCCAACACAAACCACACGCTCACGGCCACGCGGGTCCCAGACCACGTCCCCACCGGGACCGACCATGCCAACGGTCTGAATTGCCTGGACATTTGCTCGTATCGCGTCCGTCGCGATCCCGCGGCCACCAATTGGACTCGGGCCACGCCAACGACCCGGCGAACCGATCGTATCAACCGGCTACCGGTTTAGGAAACACCCCCGACACGCGTTTCACGAGATGAATCCGCCGGCCGACTCAGCAACACTCCTCATCCGGTTCGCAACACGTCGATTCGTCCGGTGGCAAGATCCCGGAGAACTCAACCCGATCGGCTTGTTTTCCGGGCACCCGCGGCGAAATTGCCCGTACCGTCACGCTGCGGAACTCAACCCCCTCGACGACAGTCCACGGCTCGGGCTGTCGCTGCACCACTTCGACCCCCACCATTCCCGCCCCCGCAAACGCCTCCAGAAACCGATCTTCCCGATAGGCGCCACTGACACACCCGCTCCACAGTGCCAGATCCTGCTGCAGGTGATCGGGCACGTCGTTGTCGGCGACGATATCGCTGATCACGGCACGACCACCCGGCTTCAACACTCGCGCCAGTTCCCCGAACAACTTTCGGCGATCACCGGGATGAACCAGGTTCAACACGCAATTGGAAACAACGATATCGATCGACTGATCGGCCACGAGTGGCTGTTCGAGCCGCCAGCCGCGGATCGCCTCTTCCATCCGTTGCCATCCGGCCAGGTCCGAAATCGTCTGCCCGGACAGCCACTGGTCGAGTCGTTCGAGATCCAATGACAGGTCCTGGATCCGTCCTTTCAGGAAGCGGACATTGTCGTACCCAATCGCCTCCGCGACGTCCTGACGGGCTCCCCGGGCCAAGGCCAGCATCTCGTCGTTGGCGTCAACACCGAACACCCGACCCGAACTGCCGACCACCTGCGAAGCGATGAAGCAGGTCTTGCCGCTCCCGGACCCAAGGTCCAACACCACATCGCCCTCACGGACGTGACGGCTGGGATCCCCACACCCGTAGTCGCGTTGGATCACCTCGTCGGGAATCACCGCCAGCAGGGCCGGGTCGTATTCGACCGCACAGCACAAAGCCGGCTCGACCTCCCGCGCAGCCGCAGCGTACCGGCGAGCCACCGCCGCCTCGACCGACGCCGCCTGTTCGTGTCGGGTCATTACCAAGCCCCACCTGTCGGATCTGCATTTCGTCGCGGCGATTATAACGCCCAACGGTCACACGACACCCCACTGGTCACCTCAGATGTCCCCGTGTTATTCTGGCAGCAGATCTCGACGGCCCGACCTCACGGATCGGTTCTCACCAGAAAGACGAGACTCATGGATCTGCCCAGTTGCCCCTCATGTGGCCAGTCGGTTCTCGACGACGACGCCACTGACTGTCCCTTCTGCGGGGCCTCGATGAGTGGCGGCAGCCCCGCGGCCACAACCGCGGCCCCCGAGAGTGCGACTCAACGCGACAGCGCACCCCCCAGCACAATTCCGGACGATACCGATGTTGGGCGGAAGGAGAACGACCCGTTCGGAGTCGATCCCTCGGTCACTCACCGCGCCATCCCCGCGGCGTCCAAACCGACGCGGAAACGACCGTGGCGAGTCAGGTGTCCGATGTGCGAGACGCCGGGCTTCGTTCCACGTCAAGCCGCAGGACGCGACGTCAAGTGCGCCAACCCCGAGTGCCTCGTGCCGATTTTCACTGCTCCTGGGGGTAAGTCGGCCGAAGGGACCGGTGAACCCGTCACTTCACCCGGCGAGACTCCGAGCGGGGGCAAGGGGCTCCTGGTCGTGCTGATGATGCTTTTAGCCGCCGGTGCCGCCGGTGGCGGTTTCTGGTACTTCAACTCTCCCCCCCCCGGCACTGCCGACCCGGGAGCCACCGCCGGGGCCGACCAGCCTGGCTTCGTCTCGACCGACGCACCCGGCACCGCGTCACCGGTTCCCCCCGACAACGCTCGCGTCAAGACCACGGCCACTAGACCCGTCGACGGGATCGACGAGGCCTCCATCCGCAGGTTGGCACCAGCAGCGATGATCGCTGCGGCGCAGGAACGTGAAGACAACCGCAGCAAACCGTTTTGTCGACGATTGACTGCCGAGTTTTTTGCGGGCGTCGGCCAGGTCGACCAGGCCCTGGCGGAATTGAAGCAACTGACGCAGATCGGACCCGATCTGCCACACCTCCACATCATGGCCCTGGTCGACCTCTGGTGGCACAAACAGGGCACGGCCGAGGTCTCACCGGGTCCGCAACTGGACGAGGCCGTCCGGAGATCAGCCAACCTCGCGGCCACGGACCCGTTCGCCGTCGAAGTGATCCAGGCCTTGGGTTGTGCACTGGTCGCTTCCGGACAGGCCACTCTCGCCGATTCCACCATCAAGAGGCTCTGGAGTCCCGGATTGGCACAGCGGCTACGGCTGGACCAATTGAAGTGCCGTCAGTCCGGCACCTACACGCTGGCCGCCGACAACACATGGCCCCCGTCTCTCAGTGACGCATCGAATCCCGAACCGTTGATCATTGCCAGACTGGTTGCCGACGGACATTCCGAAGCCGCCCTGACGTGGGCTCGCCGAAGAATTTCGTTGCCCGATCGATCCGAACTGTTCACGGCCTGGGCGTTGGCGATGAAGAAGATGGTCCAGCCCGCTGAAACCCAGGCGGTCGACCGATCTCTTGCCGACGAACCCCCCGCGATCCGGGCCGTGGTTCACGCCCGGCTGGCACTGGTCGATGCGGCTGCCAAGAGTCCGACGACCGCCGAGTCAATCACCCGCGCCACCCAGGCCCTCGAGAAATGTGTCGCTGCACGGGTTGTCTCTCTCGGTGAACTCAAGCAGATCTACCGGACCGCGGTCGATGACGTCTCGCACTGGTGGCTCAAGGCCCAGGCCCAATCCGATTTGATCGGTGCCCTGAATCTCAACGGTCAACCCGAGCAGGCCCGAAAACTGTTTGCCGCCGCCCTGGCATCGGCGAGATCGCTGGGACCGGGGCGGGATGACATCGCCGCGAGACTCAAGTCGATCCGGTCCCAGGGCAATGCCGGGCTGATTCAACAGATGAAAACCTCGTTGGGACTCACCGGCGACGACGAGGCCCGCCAGGCTGGACAGCAGTACGTCAAGAAGTGCCGGGATTGGCTGCAACTGGCCGATCGACGCGCCCAATGCCTGGAGCGGCTGCATCGCTGGGCGATTGTTCACGGACTGGGGAACCAATCCTGGACGGACATCCGCGAACACGGGTTGACCAATGATCGTTCAATCCGCGACCCGTTCACCTCCTCGACGCTCCCCTCGTTCCTGTACCTGACCTTTCAGGCTGCCGGAAACGTGGATGCCACCCGCCAGATGAACCAGTTTCTGCCGACCGGCTTGCCTATCGATACCAACGAGCAACTCAGGCAGCGGACACGAACCGCCCTGTCCTCAGGAAACCTTCAAGCTGTCGTCCAGCACGTCACGGCAGACGGCAATACCCGTCGAGATCGCGACTCCCGGTTCGCTCGCCGTCGAATTCTGTTCGAACTGGTCGGCCTCGCCGCGAAATCGGATACCCCCCAGAGAGCCCTGACATTGATTGCTTCGGTTCGCGATCCACGATTGGCGATCTGGCAAGAAGAGGCTTACCAGCTCCTCGGCGCACAACTGGCCGCCAATGGCCATCATGCCATCGCCTGGAAATACGCCATCGACAACGATCGAAAACCGACAGAACAAGTCGCCCTGATCACCGGACTCCTCGAAGGACTTAACTCCTTGAGTGTGAGAACTCGACCGGGAATCTAGGCAATTGGGGCGACCCGCTCCGCTTGGGGCATCCTTCTCGATTCGACCGGTCAGGTGATGTGACCGTTGAGGCGTTCAAGAGGTCACCGTCCAGATTCCGAATTTTCAGAGGTGGTCGTCTTGATTGCGGACTTCGCGTCGTTCCTGCGACGAGGTTGCACGACGGAACAGTCGGCATAGAATCAGCATCGATCCCCCGGATGTCTCGCGCACGCGGCGACCGATAGACCACCATAGATTCTCGCTCAACGCCAACAAGGAGTGCGAAGTGCCCCGCACCACCCGCATCCTCTCATCTCTTCTGCTGCTCGCCATATTCGCACTCCCGCGTGCGGCTCTGGCCCAGGAGAGTGCCCCCAAAGTCGGCGTGGTCCTTCAGAGTGCCAACCGCGTCCTCGCCGATCTCAAAATGATCTCGGATCTGACCACCAAGACCGAGCAAAAGCAGTGGGAGAACATCGAGGCGATCATCGAGACATTCCTGTTTGGCATCGACCGCAGGAAGCCACTTGGCATCGAAGTGATCCTCGACGGTGACGAAGAGCGATTCCAGTTCGCCCTGCCCCTCACCAGCCTCAAGGAATTCATCAACGAGAACCTCGGCGGTTTCGAGATCACCGCCCGCAGGATCGGAACCGGACTGTATCGACTGAGTGAACAAAAAGAGACGCTCGCTTACATGCGTCACTCGAAGGGTTATGTTTCCATCAGCGAGCAGCGGGCCGAGGTCGCCGCCGTGGCCGACCCGCGCAGCACGATGGCGGCTCTGCTCGCCAAGAAGTACTCGCTGTCCACCACAATCAACAACTCCGCCGGCCAGCAAGCCGCTCGCCGCACGTCGTTTCGCCCCATTCGGGAGAACCTGCTGGCAGCGGTGAAGGCCAAGAAGGGCGAGTCGGCCGACGACCTGGCCCTGAAGAAAGAGCTGCTGCAGTTTGAACTTGGTGAAGCCGAGAGATTCCTGGTCGAATCGAAATCTCTGACGGCCGGATTTCACATCAATCCCGAGACCACCCAGGCGATCCTCGACATCGACCTGACCGCGATCATTGGTACCGGCCTCGCCAAGTCGATCCAGGGTCTTTCCACGACCCCGAGCCACTTCGCCGGAATCCCCCGGGCCAAGACCGCCATCCTCTCGGGCCGCATCCACCATCCTCTCGACAGTTTCCGCCAAACCGGACTGCAGGGTGTCCTGACAGCCGCACGCAACGCGATCCACGGTGATATCCAGCGGAAGGCTGCGGCCACCGACGCCCAGAAGGCGGCCAGCACCGAGGTGCTTGACACCGTCGTCGCGGTCATGCAGTCGGCTCTCACCAAAGGCCTGCTCGACGGGTTCGTCGAGGTTCGGCCAGCCGAAGGCGGAGTCAACGTCATGGTCGCCGGCATTCGCACCGTCGAAGGGAAACGGCTGCGAGCGGCACTCGCCGCCGTCCCCAATTCGACCATTGCCACTGATGTCTCCCTCGACAGCACAAAGGCCGGCGACGTCACGATTCACCAGCTGACCGTTCCCGCCGACCTTCACGCGGACTTCGCTGCGATGTTCGGCGATTCGCAGACCATCCTGGTCGGCACCAGTGCCGATGCGGCCTGGTGTGCCGCCGGCCCCGGGGCGATCGATGCTCTCAAGGCCGCGATCGCCAGCCGTACCGACTCGGCCAATGCGAAAGTGGACCCCGTCTTCGTCGACCTCGCCATCAAGGTCGGCCCCTGGCTGAAAGTACTCGACAACCCGCTCGGATCTGCCGAGCCGTCTGCCACTCGCAAGATGGCTCTGAAGGCATTTGCCCAGGGCAAGGACACGGTTGAACTGCAACTGCGGCGCGAGGGCACCCGCGTGCTGGGTCGCACCACGCTCGGCACCGGCATCCTGCGGTTCTTCGGCAAGGAGATGGCCGAGTTCTCGAAAGAGAACTTCGAGTAGCCTCGGGCTACGCCATGTTGATGCCGCCGCAGATGTTGTAGGCCTGCCCGGTGATCATCCGTCCCGCGTCACCAGCCAGATAGACGGCCATGGCCGCGATGTCCTCGGGTTCCAGCCGGCCACCGATAGGTGTCAGCCCCGATTCGTGATCCTCCAACTCCCGCCCCAGCCGGTCGGCGTCGTACTCGATCCGCTTGTCGTTCATCAGCGTCCGCACCGGGCCGGGACAGATGCAGTTGACGGTGACCCCCAGTGACGCGGTTTCCTGTGCAGCGGTTCGCATCAGGCCCAGCACACCGTGCTTACTGGCTGCATAGGCTGCCCCGTGCAGGCTGCCAACCCGGCTGTTGATCGACGCCACGGTGATCACGCGGCCCCAGCCCGCCTCGATCATCGAGGGCAGTGCGAGTTTTGTCAGCCGGTAGGGGGCGTTGAGATTCACTTCCAGGGTCAGGTTCCAGAAGTCGTCGTCGAAGTCGACCAGCGGCTTCGGGTCCGAACTGCTGCCGACTCCTGCGTTGTTGACCAACACCTCGACGGTCCCCAGTGACCCGCCGACCGACTCGAGCAATGCCGCGGGCACTGCCGAATCAGACAGGTCCGCGGGGAAGGCCTCGGCCGTCCCACCCGCCGCACGGATTTCATCGACGACCGAGTCGAGCTCCTCGGTCGAACGGGCAGCCGCGGCCACCTTGGCTCCCGCGACTCCATAGGCCACGCAGATCGCCCGACCGATACCCCGTCCGGCTCCTGTCACCAACGCCACCCGCCCGGCCAATCCCTGCATTGTCTCTCGACTCCCAGTCCATCTCGGCCATCACGGCCTTGGTTGATCGGATCCCCGGCCCCGGCTACAACGGGTGACCGCCGTGGACACCTGAACGAATCGACGCATTCTAGGTCCACCATGCGACCGCGCTCAACCGCCCCGCCGCATCGGTTTATCCAACGCGTTTCCGCCATGCCGCTTCGCCTCAGACTCCGGAACGCTTCCCCGGTGCCGATCGAAGTCGATACCGTCCGACTTCCGACGGTCCGCGAACAGACCCCCGACCAGGTGCTGGCCACAGAGGTGCTGCACGGAAATGCCCAGGAACCCCTCGGCGAGTTCTTCGATGCCGACGGATCTGCCGCAGACGACAACACACTGGTCTGGGAGGGTGACTGTCATGGGGTCAAGCGTATCGCCGAGGGACTGACAGACGGGCAGGTGCGGATTGAGGGGTTCGCCGGGATGCACCTGGGAGCCGAAATGACTGGTGGCGACGTGGTGGTCGACGGCGACGCCACCGACTGGGTCGGTGCCGAAATGAAGGGCGGGCGGATCCATGTCCGCGGCCATGTCGGCCATCAACTGGGGGCGGTCTACCGGGGCGGCCATCGCGGAATGACCGGGGGCGAGATCCTGGTCGACGGCAACGCCGGCAACGAGGTCGGCCATTCGATGCGCCGCGGCCTGATCGCCGTTGGCGGACGCATGGGGGATTTCTCCGGTGTCAACCTGATCGCCGGAACGATCGTAGTAGGCGGAGAACCCGGCATTCGTCACGGGGCGGGCATGAAACGCGGCACGATCGCCTTTCTCGATCCTCAATCCGCCCCGGAGGTGCTCCCCACCTTCCGCGGCGCAGGCAGTTGCCGACCCACGTTCCTGAGGTTCTTCCTGAAGCATCTCGCCGAACGGGGCTGGCCCGTTCCGGAAGGGTCCCTCGACGCCCTCTACCATCGCTACAATGGGGACTTCCTCGAACTGGGCAAGGGCGAACTTCTGGTCCGCTCGGACTAGTTCCCCCCGTCCTGCACGTTCCCCGCCATGCCCTCCGCGCCCAACCCATCCGGTGGCAACGTGGCCGAACGCCTGACCCGCACGGCGGGCCTGGCCCCCGATCAACTGGCCCTGATCGTCTGTGACCGTCACGGCCGATCAACTGCCCAACTGACCTTTCGACAACTCGACGAACTTGTCGACCGACTGGCCGCCGGGTTGATTCAGTTGGGCGTGGCCCCGGGGGACCGGCTTGTGCTGATGGTCCGTCCCGGGACCGAATTCCTGGCGTTGACCTTCGCCCTGTTCCGCGCTGGCGCCGTGGTCGTACTGATTGACCCCGGCATGGGACTGCGGCGGGTCGTCGCCTGCCTGGAGCAGGTCGCTCCCGATGGCTTCGTCGCCCTCCCCACCGTGCATTGGGCCCGTTGCCTGTACCGCCGCCGCTTCCCCCACGCCCGGCTCAATGTCCGTGTCGGTGGATGGGCTCCGGCAACGTGCGGTTACCGCCAACTCGAAACCACCGACTCCAGCGGATTTCACCCGCCGGCAATCGGCTCGGATGATCCGGCGGCGATCATCTTCACCAGCGGCAGCACCGGTCCGGCCAAGGGAGTCGAGTACGAACACGGGATGTTCTGCGCCCAGGCCGACCTGTTGCAGGCGAGATTCGAGATCGCCCCTGGCGAACGCGATCTGCCGGGGTTTCCCCTGTTTGCCCTGTTCAACGTGGCGATGGGTGTCACCAGCGTCTTCCCCGACATCGATCCCACCCACCCAGCCGCCGTCGACCCCCGTCACATCGTCGCCCCCATCCGGACACACCGGGTCACACAGGCTTTCGGCTCTCCGGCCCTCTGGGAGCGTGTCGGGCGGTATTGCCGGGAACAACAGATCACCCTTCCCAGCCTCTCACGCGTGTTGTCAGCCGGTGCCCCGGTACCACCGCACGTTGTTGAGTCGATTCGCGAGGCGTTGACCGCACCGGGGGCCGACATCCACACGCCCTACGGAGCAACCGAGGCCTTGCCGGTCGCAGTGATCAGTGGTCGTGACATCATCGGGACCACCGCTTCCCGTTCGGCCCAGGGGGCGGGCACATGTGTGGGAACACTGTTCCGCGACGTCGATGTTCGCATCGCCCGGATCGACGACGGGCCGATCCCTGACTTCTCAGCCCTTGATCTGCTGGCCCCCGGAGAGATCGGCGAAATCGTCGTTCGCGGCCCCTCGGTCACCAAGCGGTATTTTCGGCGAGACGAGGCGACGGCACTGGCCAAGGTCGCCGACGGCGGCGTGACCTGGCACCGCATGGGCGACGTCGGTTATCTCGACGATTCGGGACGCCTGTGGTTTTGTGGCCGCAAGGCCCACCGCGTGGAAACCGTTGCCGGTACGCTGTTCAGCGTTCCTTGCGAGGCGATCTTCAACCAGCATGCGGCCGTCAGCCGAAGCGCATTGGTCGGGATCGGCGACCGCCCTCGACAACGGCCGGCGATCGTCATCGAGTGCCACGACCCACACGCCCCCTCCGACACGCTCGCCACAGAACTGCGGCACCTGGCCGCTGGCCATCCGCTCACCGCTTCGATCGAATCCGTCTTCTTCCACCCCTCCTTCCCGGTCGATATCCGACATAATGTGAAAATCAACCGGGAACAGTTGGCCGACTGGGCGGCCGGCCGACCAGCGTCAAATCGACGGGTCCGGTAGTCAACCAATGAGTGTGAGCACACCGGTTTGAGCAATCTGGTCACAGGCGGCAGCGGCTTTTTGGGTCGTTACCTGGTCGAACAACTCGTGGCCCGCGGCGAAACGATCCGCGTGTTCTGCCGCAGCGAACCCGAGTGCCTGTCCTTGCCGGGGGTGACCTGGATCCGCGGGGACGTGCGGGACGTCGAGGCGGTCACACGCGTGTGTCGTGACATCTCGACGGTCTTCCACTGTGCCGCGGTGCCGGGCATCTGGGGTCCGTGGTCGCTTTATGAGAGCATCAACACCCAGGGCACCCGCAATCTGCTGGCCGCCGCCGCCGCCGCTGGCGCCGCGAGGTTCGTCTACACCAGCAGCCCCAGCGTGATTTTCGATGGAAGCGACATGATCGACGTCGATGAATCACGTCGGTACCCCGACCGGTTTCTCTGCGGGTACCCCCGTTCCAAGGCGCTGGCCGAAGCAGCCGTGTTGGCGGCCAACGGACAAGACGACCTCACCACCGTTGCCCTGCGGCCTCACCTGATCTGGGGTCCTCGTGACAATCACCTACTGCCCAGGATGATCCAACGGGCCCGCCGCGGGAGGCTGCGGCGAGTCGGAGACGGCCGCAACGTGATCTCGACCGTCTACGTCGAAAACGCTGCCGCGGCTCACCTGCAGGCCGCCGACATGCTCGAGCCCGATGCTGCGCACGCCGGCAAGGCGTATTTCATCAACGAGCCCGAGAGCGTCAACCTCTGGGACTGGATCAATCGACTCCTGAAGCTGGCCGGCCTGCCAGCGGTCAGCCGATCGATTTCAGCCCCGGCTGCTCGGCGTTTGGGCGGGTTTCTGGAACTGGCCTGGCGGTCTCTGCGGTTGCAAGGGGACCCGCCGATGACCCGTTTCCTGGCCGAACAACTCGCCCGATCGCACAGCTTCTCGATCGACGCTGCCGTCCGGGACTTCGGCTACCGCAAGATCGTCACCGTCGAGGAAGGTCTCCGGCGTGTCACGCCGTACCTCGAAGAACTGGGACAGGGCGCGGGCGCCGACACCACCTGAACCGCAGACGACCTACTACTCCTCGGCGGACGCCGACTTCCCGTCCACTTTCTTCGACCCCGACAGTTCTCTCTCGCGACGATCTTCGTACCGCTCGACCGCCGTCGGAGCGTAGTCACCGGTCAGCCAGTGAATCAGCAACTCCAGCTCTTCGGCCGTCATCCGTTCGGCGAAGGATGGCATTTGGTTCTTCTCGCCGTAGTGCTGGGCGGCCGCCGGGTTCGACAGAAAGCTCGTCAACCACGCCGCTGAACCGTATCCCGACAAGTTCGGGTAACCATCAGCGTCATCATCGCCGACCGCCTTGAACGGGCCCCCGACCGTCGAGTGACAATCGGCACACGAGGTGCCGTTGATCGCCCCGGCCCAATCGCCATCGACGGCCAGCACGCGTCCCCGCTCAACCTTGGCGGCGTCGCCCTCGACCGCCTGCCCGTTGTTGCTGTGAGCAGCCTGTGCGACCAGAAAAGCCACCAACGCCTCGACGTTCTTCGCGTTCTCAGCGCTGTTGAGAGCTTCGGCGTCCCCGGACCAGTCGGCCATTTCCGACTCGTCCGGATTCAGGACCTCGGCGTCGCCGGGATTTCGGAACCACTGAGCGTTCTTCAGAGGTGCAAAGTGATTCGAGTAATCCACCACAACGGCTCGCATCCATTCGGGCGACGCGAAGTTTCCCAGATCGACGGCCGTTGGCGTTCCACGAACCTGTGTACCGTCCGGCCTTCCCTCGTAAACCAATCGGCCGCGACCATCGTGGCCGTCGTATCGATGGCAACCGAAACAGTGCTTGGCAAACAGGCGGGGCCCCTGGGTGAAGGGGTCCTCGCGGAGCAGTGTCACCGCCCCGGAGACGGGAATCTTGTTCGGACCGCCAGCGAGTTCCCTGATCCGCTCGGAGTCACGGTGCGCCTCCAGAATCGCCGCCTGGTGAGACTCACTCTTGCCATCCTCGTAGAACGCCAGAAGCGTCAATCCTCCGATTCCGATCGTCAGCATCCACGTGAAGGCCACGTTGAACTTGTGCCCGATCGCCCAGCGGCCGACCAGCGGCATCGCCGCCACCACGCCCATCAGTGCCCCGGGAACATAAATCGACCCGAAGGCCAACCCAAAGTGCTCGACGAACTCGAACTTCAGGAACCGGAAGAGAAACAGGAAGTACCACTCCGGACGCGCCGCCGCGTAATTCTCCGCCGGATTCGCCGGCGCACTCAATTCGGCTCCCTTCCAGATCGACAACCCCAGCACCAGCAACAACACGGCCAGACAGGCCACTCCGTCCTTGAGCACCTGGTCCGGCCAGAAGGTGGTTTCGGGGGCGTGGTTCTTGTCCTTGACCGTCAAACCATGCCGCCGGAAGACGTACAGGTGCAGGCCCAGGAAGGCGATGAGCGACGCCGGAAGCAGTCCGGCATGCAACGCGAAGAAGCGAGTCAGAGTGTGATGACCGTATTTCGGTCCGCCCTGGATCAGTTCCTGAGCCTCCACGCCGATGACCGGCGCATTGCCCATAATCTTCGTCGCCACCTGCGTCGCGTAGTAGCCCTTCTGGTCCCAGGGCAACAGGTATCCGGTCAGCGACAACCCGAGCACGATCTGCATCAGCACCAGCCCCAGCCAGAAGTTCACCTCCCGAGGTGCCTTGTACGCCCCGTCGATGATCACCTGCACCAGGTGCACCGCCATCAGGACGATCATCAACTGAGCCGTGAAGTGGTGCAGCCCCCGGACGATCGACCCGAAAGTCATCTCGTTCTGGATGTAGTAAACGCTCTCCCAGGCCGTGTTTGCGCTGGGACTGTAGGCGGTCCACAAGAAGAACCCGGTGATCATCTGCACGCCGAAGGTGAAGACCAGAGTACTGCCCCAAACGTACCGCCAACGAGCTCCGCCGGGGACTCGTTCGTAGAGCGCCTCGTGAAGGACACCGGCGTACCCGGTGCGGTGGTCGAGCCAGGCCAACAGACTGCGGATCATATTTCCACCTTCTCGGAGATACCGCCGCGGTAGTTCTTGAATTGCACCCAGATCTCATCACCGGTGTCCGGCTTCACGACCAGGCTGTCCATGTCGCGTGGCGGAATTGGGTTGTCCTTGGTGCCATCAAGTTTGAACGCACTCAGATGACAGGGGCAGTAAAAATCGCTCTCGACGTTCCGAAACTCGACCGAGCACCCCAAGTGTGGACAGATCGTGTTGAACACGATCACTTCACCCGATTCACTCCGACGCACCCAAACACTTCCGATCGGAACATTCGGGAACTTGTTCCAGGCATCAACAAGATCGTCTTTGACAGTCACCTGCTGTGGTGTCCCATCTCTCGGCAGCAGAGGTCGGGTTACCGACAACTTGACGAAACCCTCTGAGTCCTTCCCGCCACTGGTCCCGGACCCATCCGGATCACTCGACTGCCCCCGCCGAATCAACGGATCGAGGAAGAAGACCAACCCCGAAAGCACCGGCACCAGTCCCACAACCGTCCCGACGGTGCCGGCCAAGAGCTGCGTCAGAAACGACCGCCTGCCTGGACCATCTGATTTCGCGGCCCCGGAATCGTCCGCAGACGACACCACGTCTTCAGGTTGGCCATCCTCGCTCTCTCCAAACCCCGGAAATTCAGCGATCTCGGCGACCTCGGCGACCTCGGCGACCTCAGCGACCTCAGCGACCTCAGCGACCTCAGCGACCTCAGCGACCTCAGCGATCTCGGCGACCTCAGCGACCTCAGCGACCTCAGCGACCTCAGCGACCTCAGCGACCTCGGCAAAATCAGCGACCTCAGCGACCTCAGCAAAATCTGCGACCTCGTCGATCTCAGCAAATCCGGGGAACTCATCGCGCTCATCGATTTCAGCAAATCCCGGAAACTCACCCTCGGCGGGGACCATGGACGACTCCGCCGATTCCTGGACGCCATCGGTCTCACCGCTCGAATCGGCTTCGGGAAGATCCTCGGGAGTCAGGTCGGCTTGGGGGTTCTCATCGATCATCGATCGTCTCCTGGCAGACTTGTCATTTCGGCAAATCGTGCAAGTGGCCTCTCGTCGAATCCGGACGGGTACAACGATCACGGACCCGGCCGAAGCCGAATGGCAACCGTTGGGTAATGCGAATCACGATCAGCGCCGTGGGGAACTCGATTGGTGGGGTCCGCAGCACGGCGACGGGCGGGTCACCGATTGCGGGACATGGGGGGGGATGGGGGGGGCATCCTGTTGGTGGGGTGGGACGATTGTCCTGCTCTATGTTGCGGTCGGCAGAGCAACGGTCATCGCGTCAATCAAACGGGAGAGTCCCTGATCAAACGGTCCATCGAAAAGGGCGCCGGCGGCCTGGCGATGTCCACCGCCTCCGAATCCCTCGGCCACGGTGGCAACATCCACGTCACCTCGACTCCGAAAACTCACTTTCACTCGTCCGTCCCGTTGTTCGTGAGCAATGAACGCACATTCCACACCGACGATCCGAAAACACTCGTTGACCACGTCCTCGGTATCGGCCGGAACGGCACCGGTGTGAGCGAAGTCGTCCCGTCGCGCCGCCAGCCAAGCCAAGCGGCCATCGCAGGCCAACTCGATTCGTTCCAGCAATCGGCCGGTTAGCCGGACGCGCGCCGGCGAATAACGCTCGTACAACCGCCGGTATGATAGGTCCGGCTGGGCGCCGAGGTCAATCAACCGGCCAACGGCCCGAAGCGTCCCGCCGCTGGTCGAAGAAAAGCGGAACCAACCGGTGTCCGTGGCAATCGCACAGAACAACGCGGTCGCCGCAACTGGTGAAATCTCCCAGCCGGCCGACTCGGCCAGGTCGACGATCAGCCGCCCCGTCGCCTCGGCCGACGTGTCCTTGAACTCGTGATCCGCAAGGTCATCGCTGCTCTGGTGATGATCGATAACCACTTTCACCGCGCTGGTTGCTTGCAGCACCTCGTCCACGCCCTCGATCTGCACCCACGCACTGGTATCAAGCACGATATGGACATCCGTGTCGCAGGCCGAGGCCACGTCAACGTCGACACCGATCACGTTCACACGATCGTCGGGGTCAAGAAACGCCAGGTTCTCGGTGATCGGCGAGGGATTGATGATCCGGACGGTCTTGCCCTGAGCCTCAAGCAGCTCGGCCAACCCGATCTCCGAGCCAATTGCGTCGGCATCAGGTCTCACATGGCTGGTCAGCACGAAACGGTCGTGCCGAGCCACCAAGTCACAGAACACCTGCCAGTCGATCGCCATCGTTCCCTCTCGCCGTCGACCTGCACCACACGGTCAGGATAACTTGGATTCGCCCAACCCGCCAGTTTCGGCGTCGTCGGCTGGGTGAACTTCGACATATCGCCACACCGCCTCAATATCTTCGGCCACCTGCTCCCGCAACGCGTCAACCGATTCGAACTCGACGGTTCCGCGCACTCGTTCCAGAAACTGCACCGACAATTCCTGGTCATACAGGTCGCCGTCAAAAGCCAACAGGTGAACCTCAACCTTGACGACGGTTTCTCCGAACGTCGGATTGCTTCCGACGTGAATCGCGGCCGGTTGCCGCCGCCCGTCCACCCTGGCCGCACCCACGTAGACGCCATCTCCAGGTACCAGCGTAACGATTCTGGACAGGTTGGCGGTGGGCACACCCAATTTCCGGCCACGTCCCTCACCAGCCGTCACGATGCCACGGACCGAATAGGCCCGGCCGATCAATCCCGTCGCCGATTGCACATCACCCCGCGCCAACAGACTCCGAATTCGGCTTGATGACACCAGTTCACTGCCAATCGACTCGGGCTCGACCACATCCAGGGCGACTCCCGCATTCTCACACAACTGCGACAGGACACCGATGTCGCCCCGGCGATCTCGTCCGAAACAGAAATTCGGACCCTCGACCAGCCCGCGAGCGTCGAGTTGTTCCGTGACGACCTCCCGGAAGAACTGGTCGGGGTCCAGTCTCAGCATCTCGAGTGTCGTCGGGAAAGCCACCAACACGTCGACTCCCATCTCGCCCAGGAAACGGGCCCGATCCTCGATCGTGCTCAACAGCGGCGGTGCCATTCCGGCCCGCAGCAACTCGATGGGGTGCGGATCGAACGTCAACACCACCGCCGGGTGACCGGCACCCCGAGCCCGTGACACCAACTTCGAGATGATCTTCGCGTGCCCGAGATGAACGCCGTCGAAGTTACCGATCGAAACGAATCCGCCGCGGCAGGCTGCCTCGCCGACGATTCCGTAGACCAACTGCATCACGTGCTTCTGCCGAACGGGAACGACGGACAACCACCGCCGCGGGACATGAAATTGGCTAGCGAAAGACCCGCTGCGAGGCCGTGTACCGGGCTACGCGTTCCGGACAGAGAGCCCGTCCGAGCCCGGGATCGGAGGGAATCTCCAGGAATCCGTCCTCGTCGAGCTCAAACGGACGGTCGAGCAGGTCCTCGATGTAGCCGCACGGAGTCAGGTATTCAACATACCGCGCCACCGGGATCGCCGCGGCGAGTTGCAAGTCGGCGGCGAGACCAACTGCGGTGTTCCATCCGTGAGAGACCATCTGCACGTTGTGGTCGTAGGCCCAACCGGCTATCCGCCGCGACTCGGTCAACCCGCCATTTTTGGTGCTATCGGGCTGGATGATGTCGACGGCCCGCCGGGTGATCCACGGCAAAAATGCCTGCCGACGTGTCAGCACCTCTCCCCCGGCAATCGGCAGCGGGGACGACCGAGTCAATTCGGCGTACCCCTCAATGTCGTCCGCTGGCAGAGGCTCCTCGAACCACTCGATGCCATAATCGGCCAGCATCCGGGCCGTTTCGCGAGCCCAGTTGACACCGTGGGGCCAGAACTGCTCGCTGCCCCCCGCATCAACCATCAACGCCACGTCTTCTCCGACCGTCTCGCGAGCCGTCCGCACCAGCAATTCGTCCGTCCGGCGATCTCGTCGTCCGAAGGGCCGCCACCCCAGTTTGATGGCGCGAAATCCGCGGGCCACTGTCGATTCCAGCGTCGCCTTCAGTGGTCCGGGTTCGTCGAAGAGCATCGATCCGTACGGCCTGATCCGGTCTCGGTAGATGCCGCCCAGCAACCGCGACACGGGCTGCCCGCAGGCTTGGCCCATCAGATCCCACAACGCGATATCGATGCCGCTGATGGCATGTTCAACCGATCCTCCGCGACCCTGCCAGAAGGTCATTTCCCGCAACGTGTCGCTGACCCGCTCGGGCTCAACGGCCGACTGGCCCTTCAACAAGGGCCACAAAAGCTCCACGGCTCCCTCGACCAGAGCTCCCGAAGTGAAGCAACTGCCCATCCCGACCAGGCCGTCCTCCGACGTGATCCGTACCAGCGTGTGCAGATTTTCCTCGGTCTCCAGATCCTGGGGCCAGCCGCCATCGACGGTCGCACCGGTCAACGCGATCAATTCCAGTTCGACTATGCCCATCGACTCAGACTAGGACACAACCTCGGGAAACGGAAGTCCGACCCTCAGCCCAGGCAGGCCACGCTGGCGGTGAATCCGTGCACGAAATTCGTTCCACCAACCGGGCCAATTTCTCCTTGGGCAAAGAACCCCGCGAGGGGGATGTCACCCAGTTCCCGTCGGATGGTCGATGCGTCGTGATCGGGTTTGTCGAACAATCGCGTACCGCGTCCGTTGCAGCTGAACAGCAACGCTGCCTGCGTCGCCGGCCCCTGTTGACGGTGAACTCCCAGCAACTCCACCAGGTCCTCGTCGGCCGTCGCCGCATCCCGAACCTGAAACCGGACCGTCTGGCCAACCCGCACTTCGTTGCCGATGACCACCGCACCCTCTTCGGAATCGATCTGCATCACGTTGGCAATCAGAAAATCGCCCCGTTCAAAATTCTCACCGTATTCACTCATCGCCACGCCCAGGTGCAGGCCGCGGCCCACCAACTGCCTGTCGGACTCGTCGAGGCTCTCGACCGTCTCCTGCAACACCTCCAACGCCCGCCGGCCTCCAAGCCCCCGCACCACATTCGCCTCCGCCTCGGTCACCACCATTGTCTCACCGATTGGTCGACAACCCTGCGACACGACTGACCGGACTTGCCCCGGCCCGCGGACCACCACCCCCACAGCTCCGAAACGATGAGCCTCCAGCCCTAGGAACAACCGGTTTTCGCCCGCAGCCCGGCCACCACTGGCCATTCCGCCCAACACACCCACGCCGGGTGTGTCGCTGTCGGAAGTCTGTTCGGCGACACGGTCAAAAATCGATTGCGGAATCGACGAGAAAGGGTCGGCCAGCAGAAACACGGTGTCCACATCGTCTGGATCACCCAGGTTCTCGGGAATCCCGCTGGACAACAACCCATCAGCGGTCCGTTCAAAAGTGACCCGGAACGGCTCGATGGTCGATTCGGGCATCACCGCGGCCAGCACGCTCAGGGCTGGACCGGATTCGATCTCACGATCTCCCCCGGCAATCATCTCACCGGTGCATCCCAGCAACACTCCATCCCCAACACCTTCGGCCAGCCAACCGGGCAACTCTTCAAGCGTGTCACCGTATACGGCACTGGCGAAGGCAAACACCATGGAGGGAGCTTGGTCCCCCAGGCCCGCCCCCACCGCCTCCATGCACTCGGCCGCTGCATCCGCCAATTCGGACCGGGTGCTCAAGCCAGCCGCACACACCATTGTCATCACACCTGCCCCCCATCACATCGGCCGACTCATCCTAGCGACGGCCTCGAGCATGTCGAGGCGACCGGGACTAGTGCCACAATCGGGTGGCGCCTCGTTCCAATCCGGGACCCACCGGCACATGCGATCCGATCGGCTCGTACCAGCCCGCTCCCGGATCGAACACCGACGACTGAACCGACGCCAATCTCGGACGGAACACCACCAGCAGCAGCAGCGGGAGATACCACAGCACGTAGACGCCCCCCTGGTGCGAGTACCAGAACTGGGTGGCCACGACCACGGCCGCGGTCTGAGAGATGAGATGTTCGAGCGTCTTGCGGCGGGGCCAGATGGTCAACACCCCGAGCATGACCACAAACACGACGATCACCGGGATTCGATAAACCAGGTTGTTCGAGTTCCAGAACCCGACACCCACACCCCCATCGTCTGCAATCGTCTCGCCCATGAACTCCCGGCCCACAGTCTGCACCGATTCCTGAAGCCGGACGGAAAACTCCGAGATGTCCGGAGACGTGAGTGCCACGACGCCGACCTGCAAGGCACCGCCGACCACGACCAGCGACATGGCAAACAGCAACCCCCGCCGCCGCTCGTAATAGGCAAACCACAACGGCACCAGCGACAGAAAGACCGGCAACAACACCAACGAGCCAAAGGCCCCCCCCATCAACGCTCCGGCCAACAGCGGACGGCGAACAGCCAGAAACGCCAGAATGTAGAATGCCGCCGGCAACACGTGGTCCACCTCACCCACGTCGTAGGACGTGCAGGGCATCAACAGGTACAGGGTCGCCATCGCCACCCCCTGGCGACGATCCCCGAAGTGCAAGAGCCCCACCATGTAAAGCCCGATGACAACAGTCAGGTGAGCGACCACGGGGATGATCTTGGCAGCCAGTTCGCGAATCCGACCCCGATTTCTCCAGTTTCCTCGTGGTGGGGCCACGGCCTCCACCACCACCGTCGCCGCAGCCCCAGCGGCCGTCGAGGCGGCCCCCGCTGCCGGTTCGGCCACGTTCTGCCGTCGCAACACACCTTCACCGCGAGTCACTGCCGACCGGGCCGCCGAGGATGGGGGATCCACGACCACCTTGCTCATCAGGAATGCGAAGGCCGAGATCGCCAGAAAGACCAGCCCCTGGGCTGCCAGGTTCGGCTCGACCAGTGGACGCCGCTTGAACAGCGGATCGCACAACAACCGCACCAACACCAGGCCGGCCCCGGCAAACAACCACGTCGTTCCCAAGGTCCGCAGCAGATGATACCGCTCGGCCTGCTCGTCAACACGGATCCCCAACCGCTCCGGCTCGACCATCAACAGCCCCGGCGCGAGGCTCAGCAACAGCACCACGTCGACGTTGCGCAACGACCAGATCCGGCCAAACCGGAAAAACACGGCCACAATCAACAACGACGAGAGGTAGAACCACGTCGGCGCGTTGACCTCGTAACCGGTGAGCAGATCGCGCATAACCCGGCCGCCTGACCCATGGACCTGAGACGGTCCCCACCACTTCTGCCGACGAGTTCAGTTCCCAGCCTCGATCACCGACAGGTCTCCGTTCAGCATACGGATCGTCCCGAGAAAGGCAATCCCCGGTGCCGGTTGATACGCAACGCCCGACACGGCTGACGACAACCGTTGACACCCCTCCCACACAGGCTACAATGGCCGCAGTTCCGCTCGACATTCCTGCCAAACTCACGGTGGGGCGACCGAGTGGGCATCAGAGGGGTTCCTGCCCCGAGGCTGACAGCCTGTTCCGATTCGCCGAAACAGGACTTGGTCGGCCCGCTTCCCAGACGTCCGATTGGCGGCGATCCGGGCTGCGGCCAACCGGCGGCCCCTCCTCGCCCCACGGTTTTCTTTCGGTTGCCGTCATACCAAGCACCCCACTGAAGCCATCAGCCCGACACCTCTCTAAGGTCACTGAACGATGTTTACACCCGGAATTGGGCAGTTGCTGATCGTGCTGGTGATCGTCCTTCTGTTCTTCGGCGGGAAACGGATCCCCCAGATGATGCGGTCAATCGGCCAGAGCGTCACCGAATTCAAGAAGGGGGTCAGCGATACAGCTGACGCTGACAAAGACGACAAGCCCACAGACGCCGACTGAGTCCCATTCCACCATCACGCTTTCTGCAGCCCCAGCAAGAGGTCTTTGCGATGAGTGCCGTCGTTGCCTTCTTCGGTATGCCCGGAGGCCCTGAATTGCTCATCGTACTGTTTGTCGCGCTACTGCTGTTCGGCAAGAAACTTCCCGAAGTGGCCCGCAACATGGGCAAAGGGCTGACCGAGTTCAAGAGGGGTATCCGCGGCGTCGAAGAGGATGTCCACGACTCGACGTCGTACGACCCGGAACCGACCGCCGAACGGCCGATGGCCGACGACGACCTCGCCAACGTCACCGCACCGAAGTTCGAGCCGCCTGCACCGGTGGATGAGACCGATTCCGGTGATGATCAACCCGAGAGCGAAGCAGACGACCCCGACTACGCCTCTCACCCGGACCGCGATGACGGTGGCCACGCCGAGAGTAGCCGCCCGGACTAGCCACTTCCCCTGGCAGCGGCCACCGCCGCGACGTAGGCCTCCGCCTGCGACCGGATCCGGGCCATGTCGCCGTCGGCAACCGCCTGCTTCTCGACCAGGGCGCTGCCCAGTCCCACGGCACAGGCACCGGCGGCAAAGAAACCGGCAATCGTGTCCAGATCGACACCTCCGGTGGGCAGCAACTTGACCTGCGGCAGCGGGCCGTGCAATGCCTTGAGGTAACCCGGGCCACCCACGTCAGCCGGGAACACCTTCACGATATCCGCCCCCGCCTCCCAGGCCGCCACAACTTCCGTCGGCGTCAATGCCCCCGGCATCACCAGCTTGTCGTAACGCCGACACATCCGGATCACATCAAGATTGACCGTCGGACAGACAATGAACTCGGCACCAGCCAGCATCGCCGCCCGGGCACTCTCAGGGTCCAGGACGGTGCCCGCGCCCAACAGGATCTTGTCCCCCAGGCTGTCGCGGACCGCCGAGATGATCTCGAGCACCCCCGGAACGGTGAACGTGACCTCGATCACTTCGATTCCGCCCGCGTGGAGTGCCTCGGCCACTCCCACCAACTGTTCACCCGACGATGCACGGATGATTGCCACCACACCACCGTCGAGCACCCGCTGCAGATCCACTTCCCGACTCACGACTCCCTCCTATTCCGTCGCCGCGAATTTCTCGGCATATTCCAGCACCCACAGGTCGATGTTCTCCGCAAAACTCTCAACGTCCACCTGGCCGAGCATCTGGTACCGAGACCGGTTAAACACTTCGCGGTTGCGGATCGTTGCCTTGGCAACCATCTCGACAATCCGACCGTCCGAAAAGGGACGGATCAGCATCTGCATCCGGCTGTACAGGTTCACCGGTTTGCCCGCGTCACCCAAGGTGATGTCGTCTCGACTGACCACCGACCCCCAACCCTCGTCACCAACGATCGACTCGAACTGGAACCCGGGGAACTGGTCGACCAACTGGCGGACGCACTCTCCGATGCGGTCACTGAGTTCCAGGCGGTACTCCGAGTGCAAGGCTCGAGAGTCCTCCTCCGAAAGCACCTTCGCAGCCGCTTCCCGACTGCGAGTGTCTCGAGCCTGCTGTCCCCGTTCGACGGCCCGTTGCAGGCGTTCCTGAAAGTCCACCGTCCTACCCCCCGCGTGTACCTAGACGACGGCCGCGATTCTAGGATTCCTCGAGAGTTGCCGCAATAAACTCTCCGAGGACATCCCCAAACGACTACGCGGTGCCGACACCGCTTGTGGAGCACAAAAAACCGTCGGATAATACCCTCTGTCAGCACGATCCCCCGTCGTTTCATAACCCGAACCTTGCGATCGCATCGCCATGACAACCCCGATTCTGGCCCCCAACAACCTCCGCGACCTCATTTCCCAGTCGACATTTTTCCCCACAATGGCCGTGCTACTCGGCATCCTTGTGGTGCTTCTGTTGATTGGCTTCTGGATTCGGACACGATTTCAGAGAAACGGCCCCGAGAATGCCGCCGATCCGGAAGAATTGCTGGTTCTGTACGAAGAAATGCGGCGTCAGGGTGACCTCACGGACGAAGAATTCCGATCCATCAAGAACCGGATATTGCCGCCCCGCAGTCACGATTCCACTCAGGACTCGTGACGAACCGGCAAGTTCCCGAAGCCAACACCACACACGGCCTGCCACCCCCACTTCCAGCGGTACACAACACGAGACGCGACATGCCTTCGGGTAAAGATTTCACACCAACCAACCGCGCCTCAGGCGGCAAGAAGAACGCGAATTGCTCGTTCTGTCGCAAGAGTTACCGCGAAGTCGGACCCTTGGTCGAAGGTCCCGACGACGTCTACATCTGCGGTGAGTGCATTGAGTTGTGCCAGTCGATACTCGACCAGGAGCACAGGCGACGAGGCGATTCGGCCCGGTTGTTCACAAATGTGCCGACTCCACGTGAAATTGTCGCACACCTCGAAGATTACGTGATCGGCCAGGAACACGCCAAGAAGACTCTCGCCGTCGCCGTCCACAACCACTACAAGCGATTGATGCACTTTGAAGAGTCCGACGACGACGTCGAACTCGAAAAATCCAACATCATGATGATCGGGCCCACCGGTTGCGGAAAAACCCTGCTGGCTCGAACGCTTGCCCGTTTCCTGCAGGTGCCGTTTGCCATCGGCGATGCCACGACGCTCACCGAAGCGGGGTACGTCGGCGAAGATGTCGAGAACCTGTTGCTCAAGTTGTTGCATTCTGCCGACTTCGACATCGAAGCCGCGCAACGTGGCATCCTGTTCATCGACGAGATCGACAAGATCGGCAAGACTACCAGCAATGTCTCGATCACCCGCGACGTTTCCGGTGAGGGCGTCCAGCAGGCGTTGCTGAAGATGCTCGAGGGAACCGTCGCCAACGTCCCACCCCAGGGTGGACGCAAGCACCCCGAGCAACAGTACATCCAGATCGACACGACAAACATCCTCTTCATCTGCGGTGGAACATTTGTCGGTCTCGACGACATCATCGCCAAGCGGAAAGGCCGCCGGATGATTGGATTCGGCCAGTCCGACGACGCCGAAACCACCGAGCGGCAACGTCAAGAAATGCTCGCCGACGTCACCGTCGACGACGTGCTCGAATTCGGTCTGATTCCCGAACTTGTCGGAAGACTACCGGTTATGAGCAGCCTTCTCCCGTTGGGCGAGGAGGACCTCGTTCGGATCATGACTGAACCCAAGAACTCACTGGTCCGCCAGTACCAGAAGTTCTTCTCGATGGAAAACGCCGAGTTGGAATTCACTCCCGAGGCACTTGCCGAAATTGCTCGAATCGCCAAGACCAAGGACACCGGAGCACGTGGCCTGCGGAGTGTGATC
>Ga0310120_10000060_pt1 | contig 77328 bp, 48 predicted proteins | sample CB27_AW_983_MG_FD_203506 | JGI IMG/M metagenome (GOLD analysis project Ga0310120, IMG submission 203506) | Marine microbial communities from Western Arctic Ocean, Canada - CB27_AW_983 | ecosystem: Environmental > Aquatic > Marine > Oceanic | place: Canada: Western Arctic Ocean | collected...
TCAAGTGCGCGAACTGGGCGCCGACGCAAAGGCGCGTCAAGTTACTGGGACTGAGACCTCACAAGAATGGACACAGTGGGGCGGACCGCACCGCAACTTCATATCGGACGCTACCGGCCTGGCCGATTCTTGGCCTGCCGCCGGTCCGCGGCAACTCTGGAGCCGGCCACTCGGCAATGGCCACTCAACGATCATCGTCGAAAACGGGCGTCTCTACACAATGTATCGCCCCAAGAAGGAAGGATCCCGTCGCGGTGAGTTCGCCGCGACGGAATCAGTGATCGCGCTCGACGCAACCACTGGCGAAACGCTCTGGGAACGCTCGTATGCAGCGCAACCGCTTAATTTCCGCTTCGGCGCCGGCCCCCACTCGACCCCACTCGTGGTTGGAAACCGTTTGTTTACTGCTGGTACCAACAAGCAAATCCACGCCTTTGACAAGCAGACCGGCAAGCTCCTCTGGTCACACGACCTGGTCGCCGAGTACGGCGCCCCTCCGACGTTAATACGCCCTGCCGTAACGGCTGGTTACGCATGCAGCCCCCTGGCCTACGGGGACACCGTGATCGTCACGGCTGGTGGCGATGACCAATCGGTCATGGCATTTCGCCAAGACAACGGTGCTCTTGTGTGGAAAAGTGGCGACTTCCTGATTTCTCCTTCTTCACCGATATTGATAGATCTCGCAGGACAGACGCAGTTGGTGGTCGTCGGCGGACAGACAATCAACGGGCTCAATCCTGGCACCGGAGAAATCCTTTGGAGCCACCCACACGATACTGATGGCGACATGAACAACACGACGCCGACCTGGGGAGATGACAACCTCCTATTCGTCTCATCGGCCTATAACGGCGGCAGTCGAGGCTTGCGCCTGGACAATACAAGCGAAGGCACCATCGTAAAAGAAGAGTGGTTCACCCGTGACATGCTGGTCATGTACGGCACCACCATCCGACTGGGTGATTTCATCTATGGAAGCAGCGGAGGGTTTGGACCTGCCTTCATCACAGCCCTCGATCTTCGCAGTGGTACTACCGCATGGAAGGAACGGGGTTTATCACGCGCACATCTATTGTACGCAGACGGCAAATTGATACTGCTCGATGAAGACGGGAACCTAGTGCTTGCGCACGTCTCCCCCACCGGGATGACGGTCCACTCGCGCGCTGAAGTCTTGACAGGAAGGTCTTGGACGGCTCCGACACTCGTCGGAACCACGTTGTTTCTGCGCGATCGGCTGGTCATCAAAGCCCTCGATATAGGACCGATCTAGCCACTACATTGCGCCAGTGGCGACGAATCAGGCTCGTTTCTCACGGAAATATGAGTCGCCTAGCTTGAGCCTTCCCCGCTGTCATCGAAGTGTTCGGCGAACCATTCGAACATACGCTGCCAGTGATCGACGAAGTCCTCTGCGGTACTGGAGCGACCTGCGCCGTGCCCACCAGCGGTGTAATGCACCCATACCACTTCTTTCCCTAAACGGCGCAACGCGTAGTACATCTCTCGTTGATTCGTCGCCGGCACGTTCCAATCACCTTCTCCCGATAGCATCAGGAGTGGTGTTTTGATTCTGTCTGCAAACATCACCGCTGAGTGCTCGACATACTTGTGTGGTTGTTCCCAGAGCGTCGCGCCGATGCGATCTTGACCAACCTCGGCCGCCGCATAGTTCCGCGTCGTGATCTTCGGCGAATCGCCAAGGAACGAGATGATATTCACCTTGCCGGACACGTTCGCGGCGGCCGCAAAACGATCCGTCTGTGTAATGAGAAGGTTGGTCGCGTAGCCTCCGTAGCTCTGCCCATACACACCCACCTTGCCCTCGTCGACAAGTCCGCGTTCGATTAGCTTATTTATCGCATTGGGAACTGCCTTCAGCCACGCTTCCCCTGGGTAGCCTTCCTCGAACCGAACGGATGGGCGAAACCCGAACCAACCCTGGGCCGTGATTAGGTTCATGTTCTCGTTGAAACCATTGTCGAAGAATTGTTCGTAGATCTCAGCAACTAGTGGGTATGCCCGGCCTGCTTCGTAATTAATCGGGTAGTAAAGGATGCCGTACAGGGTATTACCGTCAACGTCGAGGTACTCAACAAGTTCGGTGTTTGTAAGCGCGACATCACCAAGCTGCGTGTTCATCCGAGTCAGTTGCGTCGGCCCAGGGTAGTCGGAACCTGCCACCCAGATCTCATTAGGTGAATTGCCGTCCGTCATCGCATATACGATGGTGCTGCCATCATCAGAGACGTTCCAAGAACTGTATAAACTCCCGTCGAGTACTAGTGTTTCTGCCTCCCCTGACTCGACATTGAGACGCTTCAGCCCACGTTGCCAACGATCTCTTGCCGAATAGCTAAAGTAAACGTAGCGTCCGTCTTTGCTCCATGCCTGAATCGCACGGCGCGGGCGATCTTGTTCCTCGTCCTCGAACACGAGAAGGTCCCGCATGTCACCGGACTCAATATCCAGAACGTGCCAGCCGCGTTCTGATGTGAGCAGAAGCTCACTGCCAGATGAACTCCAGCGCCCAACGGAGAACTCCGGTTCTTTAGTCTCAGTGTCGGTTATTCGATGAGCTTCGGTAACATCAACCGCGTCCTCTTCACCAACGCGCATGACAAAGATGGATCCGTCCTTCCCGTAGGCAAAGACATCGTGGGCCTCTGTCCAGGAAACATTGGTACGGTCCTCGCTGGGATCCATGAGAGAGGCTGACTCACCATTATTCAGGTCAAGCATGAGGAGCTCATAGTCAGTCCCGTCTCGACGCGTGTAGGACGTCTTTGTGCGCACTGCCGTCGAGTAGGTTATATAAGAACCATCTTCTGCAAAGCTCGCGCCCTGCGGGGTCACGTCGGCCAAAATTTCCCTTACTGAGCCGTCAGCAACAGAAACTAGCGCGGTGATTTGTTGATTGGCGATGTTACGGACTCGGTCCCAAGCTAGAAAGTCGTTGCGGGAGTCCTGCACAATTACAGCGGCCTCTGTTAGGGCCAAAAACGCGCGGCGCGCCTCGACTGCCCACCCTTCGGGACGCAACCCGAGGAGGATCGTTGAACCGTCGGGGGACCATACGAGCGGGGAAGACGACGCTATTTCCTTGTCGCTAACCAACTCTAGGATCGTCGTTCCAGCCTGGGATGTATCGAAGATGCAGAGCTTGTAGCGGTCATCTTCCGCTATGAAATAACCCAGACGAGTCCCGTCCGGTGACCAAGTAAAGGCTCGAAGTTGTGCTGGTCGTTCGTAGACCCAGCTTGAGTCTCCGGAAACCGTGTCGATAACCATCAGCTTGGTCGAAACTGGCGAGATGTATGTCGGATCCCCATAGCGCTGATGGTCAACGTCGGCACGATCTCGCCGAGTTTGCACAGTCGCAGCAACACGGCTCCCGTCATCTGTTACCGCTGCGATCCGCACGTTACGAACATCAAGAGCAATTTCCGGAGTAAAGCCGCGTGTCTGCTCGGCCCAAATCTGAGCAGAAAGCGGGACAGTGAAGACAAGAAGCAACAAACAAGTGTGCCGATAAGTCATTGCTGGTTCCTTTAGGGGTCAGGGAAACACGTTTCAGCTGTCTCAACCATACGCTGGAGTACTGTAAGCGTTTCTGCAAGGTTGCCAGAATCTACACGGACAATCCCTGGAATTGCACCGTCCCTATTGGTTTTTCCTGGGGTTGCAACTGGCGGGGACACGCGTCAGTCAGTTGCCTCTGCCCTCTACTGGTTGCAATCCAAAGGAGTAGAGCGCGGAACGGGTCCGTATGAAGATTCGACCTTGTGATATGGCTGGCGTTGCGTATGCGAGATCATCGAGATCGTTGACCGCGAGCACCTCAAGGCTCCCGTCATCTGTTAACACAGCCACCTTGCCCGACTCGCTGACTAAATAAATTTTGTTGTCAGCAGCTACGGGTGATGCAAAGAAGTTGTCAATCGCACCCTCAATACGGCCCCGGCTGATCACTTCTCCACTTGATGGGTCGAACGAGGTCACAATGCCGCTATCGTTGACCATATACAAGATGTCCTTGTATAGGAGTGACGACGGGAGCTGTGGAACCGATCGATCGTGGTGCCAAAGAAAACTCTTGTCGGTCATATCACCGCTACCACCGAGACGGAAGGCCCACATGCCACCTTGGGTAGCTCGGGCAGCCTGGTAGTAATTCCACTCATTGCCGTTTAGGTAGCCATCAGCATCCAGGTCCATCAACCCAATCCACCGTCGGGCCAACTCATCAGGAATCTCATCAGGAGAGAAGCGCTCGTCTTGATCACGGTCGTGCTCGGGAAGCAGCTCACTAAAGTCAGGGATCGCACGTCCGTAGCTATCACTCCACTGGGAACTACTACTGCCATGGATGTAGACGGTATCTCCTCCAATGACTGGAGTGGCTTTCATCTCAAAAGGAAGCCCTCTGACCCACCAAATCTTTTCGCCCGTTTCCACCGAATACGCTGTCAGGAAAAAGGAGCCGGGTGCTAGCAGCTGAGCGGGTCCCGTTTCTGGCTGGTACAAGATTGGGGTCGAGTGACCGGTTTTTGCCTCTGGCCGTTCGACCTTCCATAAAACTCGACCATCGTCTCTGTGTACCGCCATCATGAAAGAACCCGTGGCCTGGTCACAGACCAGTAGAACTCTGTCCCCAACTACAATCGGGGAAGAACCCATCCCATATGCATTGTCAAAAGGACCTAGCGGAATCTGCCAGCGTTCGTTGCCGTCCAAGTCGTAAGAAATCAAGCCGTAGTCCCCAAAGAAGACATAGACTCCTTTATCATCGGTGACTGGTGTTGGCGCCGCTGGGTTGTTGCGTTTGTCAACTCGCTCAGAGCGTGGTCTTGGCGCCTTGCGTTGCCACAGCACCTCGCCAGTCTCACGGTCAAGGCAGAACGTCGTGAGGGTGTCACCGTCGACAGCAGTTAAGAAGACTCGCTGGCCATCAAGAACGGGCGATGAGTGACCAGGAGGTAGCGGCGTTTTCCAGATAACGTTGAGCTCTGGCCCTAACTTCACTGGAAGGTTTGTGCTCTCGGTAACACCCGATCCGTTTGGGCCCCGGAACCGTGACCATTCGTCTGGTAAGGATTCTTGACAGGCTGCCAGCGCCATTAGGAAGAGGGTCAGGATAGGTACGATTCCTCTGTATCCTGTATTCACGCGATCTTTCTGGATTGCCACGTTTTGTCCATCCTTTGCCGTCCAGCGTCCCATGAAGAGAGCCAAATGGATCTAGCAGGGGTCCTTCTAAGAAGGTCAGTGTTGGTTAGCGTCTGTCAACCACCACTAAGGTGACGCTGGAAAAACTCTTCGACTCTCCAGTAGAGGTCCCGTACCGAACCAATATGCCGGAACCCATGCCCTTCCCCGATATAGGCAACATAGTCAACGTCTTTTCCAGCAGCAGTAAGAGCCTCATATAAAGAGGTCCCCTGTTCGGGAACGACCCCGTCGTCGTCCTGGCCCTGGAGTATTAGCAAGGGTGAGGTGACTTGATCTACGAATCGAATCGCTGCAGACCGGTCGTAAAGCTCGATGTTCTCAGTTGGTTCACCGAGCTTTGCTATCAGACGCACGTTCCATAACTTGCGCTGGCTCTGATCTAGGAAAGTTGTCCAATCGGACACACCGTAGAGCGAGACGCCGGCGGAGCAAACCTCAGATGCCTTGGTGATCGTCAGCATGGTCATATAGCCACCGTAGCTGCCACCCCAGCAACCGATTCTGTCGGGATCGACACCCACTTCCCTCTCCAAAAACTTTGCCGCCGCCACAACATCGTCAAGCTCGCCACCAGCGTAGTCGCGATAATTAGCTCTTTCCCACTCGGCACCATAACCAATATGAGTGCCTCGCCAATTGACGAAGACAATTGAATAGCCTTGCTCAACCAGGCGCTGGTGGAAAGCATAATGCGGTAAGCCTCCCCAACCCTCTAGATTGATTCCACCTTTACCGTGAAACCACAGAAGCCCTGGGCGAGAGCCCCCGGTTTCATTGGTTGACCTCAGAAGAATGGCGGGGACCAAGGTCCCATCATCGCTCGGATAGCGAATTGCCTCAGGAGCGATGAAGTTCGCGGTTAGCGAAGGATCTGGCAACGACTCAGTGAGCCGTCGGGCAAGCGAGCCAGGCGTCGCTTCTTGTACGACGATCTCCGGAGGTCGGGTAGAACTCGATTGCAGATACGCTAAGTGATTACCATCGCGGGACCAGGCTGGTGCAGTGCTAAAACCCTCCGGAGAAATGCGCAGTGGGTCTCCACCATTCGCATCAACTGTCCAGATGTGACGCTCTTCAAGATTCCCGGAACGGCTACTGACAAAAGCGATGCGCTCACCCGACGGAGACCAACGAGGCGAATAGTCGACCCATTCACCCTCGGTTAGTTGCGCTGGTTCCCCAGTAACCACGGAGATTAGCCATAGGTTGTTGTAGCCGGTACGACTTGACAGATAGACAATGCTATCCCCAGCTGGCGACCAATGATGGTTCCCGTCAAAACGAAACTCCTCGACGCCTCTCTCGTAGTTTTCGGTGACAAGTCGGCGTTGGTTTTCGCCATCCCGATTACCAACCCAGATTTCATAACCATGCCAGTCTGCCGTGCGCCTCTGATAAGCAATTTGTTGAGAGTCCGGTGACCAAATCGGTGAGTCTTCGTCATTTAGGCCGTCTGCAATCCAAGTGATTTCGCCAACGCCGGTGCTCAAGACTCCCACGTCAGTTTGGTCAGGGTCCGTATGCTGAAAAGTGAAGGCGATGTTAGTGCCATCGGGAGACCAAACAAGATTCGAGTATTTGCCGCTAGGCTGAACTTCCTCATCGTTTTGTGTGAGATTGATTGGCAGCCCACCATCGAGCGGAATCCTCCATATGTTGTTCTTCGACACGTAGGCTAATTGTTTCCAATCATTTGCGATCGCATAGGCTCCACGGTCTGCCAGCGCCGTAACCTGGAAGAGACCCTCTCCGCCCGGAACCTGTGGCTCAGTGGCATTGATGTCAGCAACCCAGAAATTCAGTTCGGTCCCAATACCCCAGCTAAACCCAACCTGGTCCCCCGCAGGTGACCAAACCGGTGCACCCGTTCGCCGGATCGACAAGATATCCTCGCGCGCAATGGGGCCATCTACCTCCGACGAAGGTGCCTCCACACAGGCCATCGACAAACTCAGCATTAAGATCAGAGTAGTGATGCGCCGAAGGTTTTGCATGCTGCACATACCATTAGCCTCCCTAAAGTATGGATTCTCGCTTGCTTATTGTCCCCACGCCCAATACAGGCAGAAATCGTCGCAGATGGGCTGGAGAAATACCGGTGTCCCTCTGCCGGGTTTGCCTATCAACGTTGTGCCGATGACCCCTCCTCAGACATCGGCGGGCGCGGGCGGTCCCAACTCAATTGCACCCCTCCCCAGAACGATGAGCCCTTACGTGAGACAACATGGTTTCCTTCGAATAGATAGTCAAGAATTGCCCTATCCCAGTTCAATCCAGCCTGGGCAACGAGCTGCAACCACTCTCCATAGGCAGTTTCGTCAGGCGCCTCTGTACCACCACTCCAGATTGTCACGCGGGGGTTATAGCCATCGGCGTCTCGCGGGTTATCACCGGAGGGCATCGACCCCTTTAACGGCATGTAGATATTTACGTCGTTGATGCGATCGATCCTGTAGACCTCTGGCTCGAACACCACGCCGTAACGCCGATAACGATCGTAGTTTCGTTGGTTCATGTCGTACACATCACGCGACGAGTTCATATACTCGGTGATGTAATCACGGATCGTGAAAGCTGCATCTTTATGTCGCGGATAATTGGGGTCGTCTATGTAGTCAAAACCCGGGATAAACCATCCCTTGTTGAAGCTCCAGTTCCGCTCAGTGACGCGACCACGGCGAACCAGACCCGCGTATTCAGAAAATAGCTGCACCACCTCGTGCGATGGGTAACCGTGTGGATTGAGAAAAATGTCCGGCAGCCAAGTACTCCATAGGTTGCCGCGGATCCTCGACTCCGGGTAGATCGAGAGTTCATTTCCTCCCGAAGTGGCATCCATTCCCAACGCGCCTAAATACCCCGCATGAAGAATATGATCCGGGGTGATTTCGTAAAGATCGTAGGCAAGTTGCGCCCCGTCCGGGTTGGTAAACGGATGGATCACCACGTTCACCCGGTCCAGTTTCCTTCTTTCGGCCGGATCTGTTAGCAAATTCTCTGCATGCTTCAAGACGTGGCTAGTAGACGAAACCTCATTCGCATGCTGTCGCGACGAGTATATGATCGTCGGCTTGAAGGTGGTCGCCTTAGCATGTGACCAGTGAGAGGCTTCGATGGGCGGCATAAGGTCCATCGCCCAGGTCTCCTTGCCAAGATAGCTCTCACCTACCTTATAGACAGTCGCTTCCTCGAACGTAGACATCTTGGCGAGAATTTCGTGTCCCTCCGGCGGCGGAATCGGCGTATCCCACTGGACCATGGCGCCACCATCATGCTCATAGCCTGCCGGAATCAGATCATTGACATCAGGGTGCGGAGTTGGACTCCCATTGGGCTCCAGAGCAGTAATAGTTTGCTCATCTGGATTGACCTCAAATGTCCAACCAGCAGCGATCTGCATGGTCCCCAGGTCATTGTAGGCCAGGCTATCCACGTACATACCTGCACTCCGGAGAAGAGCAAGGTTCTCAAGCATCGCGGTTACCTGCTCGGCCGATAGCAAGGTTGTGTCAATGTCTTCGCCCGTCGCGCGGAAGAGCAACTCCTCGCGTTGGTCCAGCTCAGAGTCAACCTTGACACGTAAATCCAACCGCTCCAGACCTGGCATGCCCTCGCGAACCAAAGCACCAAGGGCGCGAGGCTTACTCATGTTTACCTTGGGAATATCAAGCCGTTCCTGGCCCGTCTGGCCATCGGCCTCGACGTAATCGACCACAACAGCTGGCCGGTTGGTTGCGAACCCAGTAAAGGAAATCTTGGCATTACCCGCTTGACCGTCACTTTTCGGTCGCATGATGGGAATAACCCTTCCCAAGAACTCAAGATCCTGACCACGAGTCATGCGTCCGATCATGCGGAAGTACAACAATGTCGGAAAATAGATCTCCTCATGAAGCGAGTCCATTGTCGAGATCACTTCGTTATCGATCCCGAGCCTGTATTCAGGTTCGCTCAACGTCAGATCGACGGTCAGTTCGCCAAAGAAGGGGGCGTCCGTCCTCTTTGGGTTCCCAGTGGCGCTTTCACTAGTTGCAGCGCCAGCCGTAAGTCCCATTACGTAATCGTAAATAGCCGGCAGAGTTTCGGCTTGGTAATGATCCCAAAAGCGCTCATAGTCGGTGGTGATCCGTTGGTCCACAACTTCCTCGCCACCACTGGTCGCGTTAATCCAACCGGTTGACACACGAACCATTTCATAGTCTCTGAAACGATCATAGTAAGGGCGCAGGACGTACTTCGGTTCAAACGTCTGCCTCAGCAATTCGACATCACCTGGACCCGAAGCAACAACCTCATAGGTAGGAACCGATCCAACTGGCATCATCTCGAAGTCAATCTGGGACACCTCAATGCCCAGTTCCCTGGCAAGGACCTCATCAATCGGAAAGACTTCTTTAAGCCAACGAATCTTTCCGTACATCGCTTGCTGCGGCCACTCACTGGGAGGCCCCGCTTCGGCGAATCGAAGCGTTATATTGTCAACTTGTTTTCCTTGGAGTTCGGGTCGTACGACGTCATAAAGCCAACTGAAGCCCTGTTTATGGGCCATTAGAACGGTAACTTCGGTATCTGCTGCATCCGAACCATTCTCTATCATCTCGGCTCTGGCCTGTTGCTCGATCTGCGCGCGAATCTCCGGTGGCTCACTTAGGCGCACCTCCATTCTCGCTGGCTGGCCCCGCCTGATTCCCGGCAAGACGTCTGATCGAAAGACACTCCAAAACTCGTCTACTTCCGATGAAATTTCTATGTCATCTTCAAAAATTGTACTGGCGTTCTGAACGTTTCGATCATCGATAATGATCTCCAACGATTCCGCACCAATAGCTGCGGCACGCTGCCGAATTAATTCTTCGAATCCTTCGTCTGGATCCTCAAGGGACACCAGAATCTTGGCTGTCTCGATGTTCTTTCCTGACAATTTCTCGGCCAACTTGTCGAGCTTGTAGAGCGCGATGGTCGCCTGGCCTGCGGGCGACCGGCCACTGAAGAATCGCCACAGATCGTTTTCCACATCATCAATTGTGGTGCGGTCTTTGCCCCGTTCCCACACGTTAGGAAGCCGCTCTGCAACTTGTTGGAGAGCACGGGCCGTACCTTGCGCATCGCCGCCGGTCAGCACCACCGCGCTCTTACCATTGAAAGCTTCAGTAACTACCTGGATGAGTCCCTGGCCTGGGTCTAGGGTGGGAAGCTGTAGCTTCGTGTCTTCCACCAACTTGTCAACTAGAGGGTGACTAGTCCCGATAAGTACCAGAGTTGGCTCACTCCCTGGATCCTCTATTTCCTCTGGGGTGGTAGCGATGGGAAGGGTAATGCCAGCGGACTCAAGACCGAGGCGAGCAGCGAGGTGAACAGTGCCCTGACTACCATCACCCGATGGGCTGAGTATCACATCGACCCGATCAGGGATCACGTTGTCGTCTGAGTCACCCAGCAATCCACTGCTGCTGTACAAGTTCGATAGATCAAGGTCCTCTTTTGCTCCGGACCCAGGACGTCCGGGGATCGGCCCGTCTTCAGCTGTAGGCGCAACATGCCGCACGTTCACTGCAACAGTGTCTGATCCTGGAGCAGAAAGGACTACGCGAAGCACCGATGCACCATCATAAGAAAGCAACGCCCCTTCCCCTGATCCTGCACCGCCCCTAGCTTCAGATAATTCCTCCAAAGCCAACCTGGCCGCGCTTAGATCCGCGGCCGAGCCAAACGTTGACTCCACGGTCAGCACATCGAGCGCCTTGCCTCCGCTCTTTACCTGGACGGAAGGTACTCGTGCAGTTTCAAGCGAAGCACCATGCTCTTCTAGGTACCCGCTCAAGTCTTCAATGACACCCCCTAAGGTAGTCCCATCAGGACTCCAGACATTAGGGAGTCGCCCAGCAAACGTCTCGGCCGCAGCCCGGGTGCCCGCATCGTCAGCGCCCGCAATAACAACCCACTGCCGGTTGGCTGAGAAAATAGTTTTGACAACACCCTCGCCAGGCTCCAGGTCGGCAACGCCAGCATCCGCAGAAGAAAGACCAACACGGGACAGGGCGGCCGTACCGATGAGAATCCCAACGCCACCTTCGTCTGGGGAACCCAGCACCGGTATGTCCATGGCCATCGTCTCAAAGCCAAGCCGCGCAGCTACTTCGGACGCAGCAACGATGTCACTATTACTAGGCTGATCGCCAAGGATGAGGCTGGCATTCACAAAATCAATTACTTGGTCATCGTTTCGGTCTTGAAAGATCAGCCCAGTGGAAAATAACGATTTAAGCTCAGCTGACCCCTCTGTCTGCATTGGCATCGCTTTCACACCAAACGTACTACCAACAAACATCGCGACCAATATTGCCGTTTTTAGTCGTACCATCGGATTCTCCACTGTTGTCCACGAACCTATTGGGCCGTGGCGACCAATCTGATTTCGTAATTCTTTCCTACTGTTGTCTCTCTGGACCTGTGCGACCCGGCCGGATGGGCCGCGGACGGGTGAGGGAAATTCGCACACTCCCCTGACTTTCCCCCTCCATGCGATAGAGGGAATACTCAGCCTCATCCAAGAATCGCACCGATGCCATCAAGTACCCAAAGCCCATCCTCGTGACCAGATCGAGCCAGGGCCCTTGGGCCGTCTCATCCATCGCCTCGGTCCCTCCAGAGAAAACGGTTGGACGGATCATCGCCTCTGGTCCAGGAAATGAGACGCTGCTACTTCTCCGGCTGTGGTAAATCGCCGTGTCCCTGTAAATTTCCAGGTTATAAAGGTGTGGCTGCCATCGCATAGTCCAACGTATGTATCGATCATAGATACGAAGGTTGGTTTCCCTTACCTCCGGATCCCTCGACACTTCTTCCGCAATGTAATCAAGCATGGCCAAGCCGGCGTCGGTGTAGTCCTTGAGCCTTGGGTCTTCAGCCGCACTCGTCGTTAACGATCTCGTGCTCGTGTACCAACCCCGCGGGATCCAGTAAGAACGGAATCCCTTGGGGTTGTAATTGGCGAATTGATGGACCCACTCGTGCGAGGGGTACCCGTGCGGATTGAGTCGTATGTCTGCGACCCATCTCTCGGAGACATCCCTCATCACCAGCGCTTCCGTGAGAAGCGTATCGGGGTTATTAACCTGGCCGGGAACATCAGGACCCAACGCGCTGTACCGACCTGCGTGTAGACAGTGTGTAGGAGTTAGCTTTTGTAACTCAAAAGCCAACTGGGCCCCATCCGGGTTAACCACAGGCTGGAGCACCAGGTTCATTTTCTTCAAGTAGTCCCCATACTGAGGGTCTGTCGCCATAAGTTCCGCAAATCTCAGAATATGCGAGGTGGAGGAAACTTCATTGGCGTGCTGTCTCCCGACAATTGAAAGCACCGGCTTCCAGGTGTTCAGTTTGGCCTGCGAGACCAACTCGGCCTCCATCGGAAGTTTGATTTCCATCACCGACACCGGTCTGCCCTGGTAGGAATGCCCACCGACGTAGGTCGTCACGTTCGGAAGCGTTCCTAAGCTGTGGGAGGTGATTTCGCTCTCGGCCGGGCTAATGACATGATCCCAAGTCACGCGTCGCCCTGTGTACGGCTCTGGGGACACGACCGTCAGTTCAGCAGGTTTTGACGTATAAGTCCGGGTGCTGGTAGCGCCAGGAGCTTCGAGCCTTACGACCACCTGGGCGACGCCCCGAATCCCGAAAGCTTCCGTAAACAAACCCTCGTCCTGAAGTCGGCGTAAGTTGTCGAGGACAATCGCTAATCGAGGAAGAGGCTCAGTATCTTCTAGAGTGACCAGAAACCCGAGTCGCGCCAATCCGCTCTCTCCCGCCTTGACCTCAGCGAAATAAAGGTACGGTTCAGGGATCTCAGCAGGCACCAAAACTCGGGTTTCAGTTTCATCTTCCTGCGTCCCCTTCTCCCGGTATCTCACCACCAGCTTCGGCTGTTTTGAAGCAAATTGAGAGTAGGTAATGGTCAGCTCTGGTGCCTGCCCCCTTTGCTCCGGGTGAATCCAGGGAAGGATATTCCCGGGAGCCAGCGACCGAGAAGGAGGCTCATCACCTTCAGCAGCCGTTTCAGCTACCTCGTAGAAGAAATCTAAAGTGTCAAAGTAGATATCGTCGTGCAGCGACTCCAGGACAGAGATATGTTCCTGGTCAATTCCCAGCATGTAGTCGGGCTCGGAAGCCTTTAGCTCGACCCGTAAAGTATGAAAATAAGGGGCCTTGTCACGGGTTGGCTTGCCACCAGTGTTGGACTTAATCTCGTCGTAAACTTCCTTTAGCGTTACCTCTTGATAGTGGTCCCAGATACGATCGGAATCAGTCTCTATCCGTTCGTCTACCACGGTCTCCTCGTCGACTATTGCCTTTAGCCAACCAGTGGTAACAGTAACCTGAGCATAGTCAGGGAAAATCTCGAAGTACGGCCTTTCGTAATACGTCGGCGAGAAAGAATCCTCCAGAAGGACCGTTCCGGAGCTGTCCCTAGCTACGACTGTATAAACCGATCCAGCGTCTTCTTGCATGAAAAAAGATATGGAATCAAGTGGCAGACCCAATTGATCAGCCAGAAAATCGTCGGCCGGGTACAACTCATTCAACCAACGTGCCGGCTCGCCTTGGAATCGCTGGTTCGTAGGGATTTCGACGGGGAATGGTTTCCAACCGATCTCGATACTGGCAACTGGTTCATTCTCAAGGGCAGGTGCGATCCGTTCCGCGAGCCATAAGAAACCCTGTTTGTAAGAAGACAAGACACTGACATCTGCAACCTGCCCTCCCCTAGCCTGGATTTCAGATCTCACCTGATTAGCCAACTCCCGGCGAAACTCAGGTGCTTCGCTGACGCGTAGTTCCAGGGAAACGTTTGAATTTTCCGTAACTCGGGGAAGCACCTCTTCTCTAAACTTCTCCCAAAACCTGTCTACCTCCCACCCCAGTTCCGGCTTCTGCTGGAATACCTCAACCGCTTCCATCCTTCGCTGGCTGTTAACCTCAATTTGAGTTGTCCCGAGGCGTTGGGCCAGCTCACTTGTGAGCCATGCGTCGAAATCAGGCGAAGCGTCTTCGAAGTATGCCTCTACCGAAATAGATTCCAGTTCCTTCGCCGAAACTTCCTGAAGGATTTGCTCCAATTCGTCCACCGCTAAGGCCGCCTGTGCAGCCGTCGTACGCCCCGCCAGCAATTTCCGTACGGAATCTTTGGCGTTATCCAGGGTCGGCTCGCTCCTTCCGATCTCCCAGACATAGGGTGCACGGTGAGATAAGTAGGCCGCTGCTGCCTCTTCGCCCTCCACGTCGCCGCCGGTCACCACAACCGCCGAGTTGTTGCGATAGGCGAGGGGCACCATTTCGACCCTTCCAATCCCGGGCCCTGGCTCAGCCTCTCGCAGCTTGCCGAGGCTCCCGAGTTCCTGGACTAAACGGTTGTGCCTGCCGATCAGTACCAGGGGTCGTCCCTCCTCCTCGGGATCCTCAAGCTCATTATCGAAGCCCAATAACGGGAGGCTAAGGCCAGTGGATTCAAGGCCGATTCGTGCCCCAAGCTGCGTGACCCCAAGGGACGGATAGTCGCCCACCGTGTCAGTCTGGTGTGGGAAGACAATCATCATGTTGGAGTCATCCGGTATTCGGTCGCCGTCCTCGTCCTCCAACAAACCGTTTTCAACTGAAAACACTTCGGACAGATCGAAGGTTCGCCCGGTTTGGGAGCGACGGCCACCAGTCCCACCCCTCCCCGATCCCTGGAAACCACGGCCACCAGTCCCACCGCTCCCCGATCTCTGAAAGCGGCTCGACTCACGGCGTGGCGGATTCATGTAAACCGCGGGTAGCCCAACGCGGGGAACGGTGACCGCTTCGCTAACCTCCCCATCGGTTACTCCGAATATGACCCCGGAGGCACTAGCGTAACTAAGCCTGTCAGTGGCCTGTCCTCTGCGGTGTTTCCTGGCGAGGTCGGCAAGAAGATCCCGAGCTCGAGGTACTGCTCCCGAAGAAACGGTTGCGGTAACTGTCGCGGGGGCAACATCCCTTCCGCCCTTCTGATAGATCAACTCGTCGAAAGAGACCGCAGACACCTGGACGCCTTCTTCGTTTAGAAATCCGACTAGATCAGAGGCAACCTTCTGGTATGTGTCACCCTCACTGCGGCCAATGATGTTCCATAGATACGGGCTTCGCTCCGCAAACGCTTCGCCTGCGGCCTGCGTTCCTGCGGCATCCTTGCCAGCGATAAACACCGTCCCATTCGAAAAGGTAACTGCACCCTGCCCCGGTTCTAGCTGGGAGATACGATTGGTTACCACCTCGGGCAGCAGCACATTGCCTGTTCCAATGACGATCGCCATTGGGCCGCCGTCCTGAAAATCACTGATCTCGGACGCCTTAAATGCGAGAGGGAAACTCAACCCGGAAGTTTCAAGGCCGAGCCTTGCCGCGACTGCCACGGCCGCAGCTACATCCTCCGATGCCGGATCGTCCGGAAGGACTAAACGCACCGAGACAAAATCAACCTGATCGTCCCCATTCCGGTCTTGAAGAATCGGCCCTCGTTCAAATACTGACGCCAACCCACCCGTCAGGACGTTGTCCATTTGTGTAGGATGTCCAGTTCCTACCGAGGAAAACAATCCAAGTGCTACGAAGAGGGCGACGAGCTTTCGAGTGGCCCGAGATTTCATGTCTTGGCTCCAGGAATCTTAGGTTTAGCAACGGGAATAAACCGGTTATTGGGACCAACCCTTTCATCATTATTGGTTGATGAGAAGTGTTTCCCTAATCGTCGAAACTGCCGACAGGGCAACATGTTCTCCATACTAGCTTCGTCGTCGCTCCGGCTGCTCAGTCACTCAATACCACCGATCCCCCTTTTAACCGCCCAGCAACCTGGCAACACTGGCGCAGCGGTGGCAACAAAGAAAAAGGCGGCGGCGAACAGGCGCCACCGCCTTTAACTTCTCTTTCTAAGTTTCGTCTAGAACGAAACCTTGAGTGATAGTTCAACCTGACGCGCTTCCCCAGCTTGTAAAACCTTGCCAAAGTTAGAAGAGCGCAAGTTGCCGGTCGGCGGCGAGAAATTGGCAACATTCATAACGTTGAACATTTGGGCGAAAATCTGTAACTGACTCCCACCGATGTTGAAGTACTTGCTAAGCCTTAAATCGACGGAGGTGAAGGTTGGGCAAGCCGCCTCGGAAACATTACCGACCCCAAGCTCCGCTCGGTACGTGTTGATCTCAGACAATTCGAGGCCGCGGCACCCCATGTTGCGGGAGAGGCCGCTCGGATAGTCGTTACCGATGCCGTCACCATTCAGGTCCCGACCGGAGTGAACGTTAATCGGACGGGTACTGGCCCATTGCAAGATCCCCGAAACCTGGATCTGGCCCGGCAGCATGTACATGCCGCTCATGTTGATCCGGTGACGCCGGTCGGCGGTTGAGTCACCGATCTCAAGCGCTGCCTCTGTGTAATTGCGATCCGACGATGTGCTGTCTACATCGTGGCTGAGCGTGTAGTTGGCTGAGAACTGTACGCCATCGGAAAACCGGCGCTCAAGTTTCACCATCAACGCTTTGTAGCGGGTCGGGTTGATGGTCCTGGACATAACAACCCGTGCAAGGTGCGGATACGGGCGTCCCTTGGAGCGGTCGAAGGGGTCAACGTAGAAGTTTACGTCTCTTGTTGTCCGCGAGTTGTCGCTCTTGACGTAAGTTATATCCCCCCCCAGTGACCAAAGATCCGCCAACATGTGGCTGTATCCCAAGGAGAATTGCTGGGCCATGGGATTCTCGAAATTGTTGTCAATGAGACTAATGTTCGGGGGGTTCGTGCTCAGGTACTCCAAGAAATTTTTGCCTTGGAGCGGATCTTCGTAGTTCGGATTGTTGATCGAAATGGACCTGCCTGCGACCCCTGCTCTCCGCTCACTAAACTGCCGCAAGGTCTGGATGTTCTGGTAATAAAGACCGTACCCACCGCGGAACACACTCTTGCCCTCTCCACCAGGATCGAAGGCAAAACCGAATCGAGGTCCGAAGTTGTTCCAGTCTCCACGGTCAGCAGCGGATCCGTAGCCCGGGACGTCCCCGTTGTGCCAGGGGATATCGTAAGGATTCCCCCGCTCCTGGAGGAGCGCGACGATGCCTTCGTTGAAAACACCCGGCTGAGCATCCCAGCGCAGACCCAGGTTCAGGGTCAACGATCCCGTTGGCCGCCAGTCGTCCTGCAAATACCAGGAGTAGTGCTGAACGGGCATGTCATCGGCGGTCGCCTCGCGCGCATAGAAGTTATACGGATGGGTATCAGGGTTATTAATGTCGTATGGCTCGTCCGTGTCAAATCGAAAACGATACTCGTGCGGATAGCTGCAGCAACTATCAGCTGAAAAGGGAATGTGGTTAAAGTCAAACCCTGTTTTTACGTCGTGCGATCCCCTCATGTCCGATATGTAGTAGGAGAAATCAGGCTTGACCTGCCAGCGCTTCTCGGGTCCCATCTGGGAGTTGCAGCCACCATACCGGAGGCTGGGACGCCGTATCTCCGGGATGCAGTCGGCGTTGCGCTCGGCAGTGAATTCCCCTGCGTCGTACTGGTGTCCGCCGTCTACGCCGGAGTCGTTGGGTGACACGATGTACTTCGAACCGGCTCGCTGAAAGCGAAATTCAAAAAACGAAATGTCTGAGAGAATCAAGTTGTGTCCAAGCACGAAAGAATCTCTCGGCACCGCGAAGCCAAAACCAGCTGAAGCGGCCGTAGTTCCGCCCGTGTTCAACTCGGGACGATATTCACGTTCCCTGGCGTAGCGAAAGAAGGTGTGGTTGCCACCGTCCCACTGCTGGTCCAACTTGATGATGTACATGTTGCGGAAGTTGTCACGAGTAAAGGTGCCCTCTTCCGATGTGTGAACTCCACCAGTATTTACAGTGAAGTAGTCAGTTTCGTCGGTGCGCTCCACCGAGCCAAAAAAGTGAGTCTCATTCGTTACGATCGGGCCACCGAAATTACCGCCAAACTGATGGCGCGCGTACTCCGGCACCTCGGTGTCGAAGTACTTTGTCGCTGTTAACGCCTCATTACGGAAGTACCAATAGGCCTGGCCGCTGAAGGCGTTGGTGCCCGACTTGGTGATGGTCTTCAAGACACCACCAGTCGCCAGACCGTGTTCCGCCTTAAAGTTCTGAGTCTGTACGGAGAATTCGGCGATTGAGTCAGCAGGAAAGTTCTGTCGCGGCTCACCCATCTCTGCCCAGGTATTATTCACACCGTCCACTTCGAAACCATTGGCGTACCATTGCGTGCCGGCTCCGAGGTTTACGTTGTTGTAATAGAACCCTCGAATGTTGTCCTTGCTGGTACCTGGGGCCAGGGTCGCTAAATCGATCCACCGCCGTGTCTTTACCGGAAGATTTTCGATCATTTCGCTTGAAACATTGTATTTAACCGTGGCGCTTGTCGTTTCAATAAGTGGAGTGTCGGCTGTGACCGTGATGGTCTCTTCGACATCAGCCAGCGACATCATCCAATCCAGCACGGCCTCTGAGGAGATCGTCAGCCGGAGGTCCGTTTGGACAATAGTGCTGAACCCCTGAAGCTGCACCGTGATGGTGTAGCGGCCAGGCGTCAGACCAGGTATACGGTATCGGCCATTAGCGGAAGAGACGGCTTGTCGTTCGTAACCAGTAGCCTGGGCCGAAATGCTAATCATCGCGCCCGGCAATGGAGATCCATCGTCTTCGACCGTAATTTGCCCCGTAACGGTGGCATCTGTCTGTGCCACTGCCACGCTTGGGATCAAAAGGAACGCTGTAACCAATAGAAATCCAGAAACCAAAGCCTGTCTCAACGTGGGGCCTCCTGTTGAATTCGGAAGGATCGCCTCTGCGATCCGCACGGCAAGTTCCAATACAGCATTACGAAACTCCGGTTAGAAACTACAGAATATAGGGACTAAGCTCAACCTTTAGCGCACAGTTTGAATCGTTAATGCAAACATCAGATGGTCAATCTTTGTTATATCGACGCGTTAAATGGCTGGTTGCTGCAGAAACTTCTCACGGAAAAGCTAGGTGCGCTTAGTTACAGGGCTGTCCTATAATGATCATGTCTCTCTAGGCTTGTTGTGTTGCTCAGCACAATCCCCTGTGCCCATAGGCAAATGAAGCTAAGGTTTGTGACCATTGGCGCGATTTTCGCAGCCGCCAGTTTTATATTCGTTGTTCCATCTGCTTGGCCAGTCTCCTCTCAGCAAATCAGCCTCGATACGTTTCCCCGGGTTGATCCGGAAGATCTGCCAGAACAATACCGGGAGTGGTTAGACGAGGTTAGCGTCATTTTAACGACGAGAGAGCGAGACGTCTTTCTTCGTTGCGATAATGATGCCCAACGTGACCAATTCATCGACGGTTTTTGGCTTGTGCGAGACCCAACAGCGGGGACCCCGAGAAACGAGGCCCGAGAACAGCATTACGAGCGGCTAGAATACGCAAATTTTCAATTCGGCCGAGACACTTCTCGACCCGGATCACAGACAGATCGGGGCCGTGTCTACCAGTTGCTCGGTAAGCCGATGGATGTAAACCGGCTAGCCAACACCCAAGCGGCGTATCCAGCTGAAATTTGGTTCTATAACGTCGATCCGAGATTGGGCGTTCCCTCTTACTTTTACGTAGCGTTCTATAAGTATCTCGGTTACGGCGAATATATTCTGTATAGGCCAGTCGGTGACGGCCCCATGAAATTGCTCAACCCGGCTGGGGTAGCACAGGTTCGAGAGTTAACCGGTGGCTTCGAGGATCTGCCTGTTGGGGCCTTCGGTGAGATGCAGGCCGCGTACACTATCTTGCGTGATATCGATTTCGAACTCGCACACGTCGCGTTCAGCCTAATTCCTGGTGAAGGTAGCCTAGTCAGCGGGATGCCTTCACTAGCTTCGGACGTATTGCTTGGAGAGATCCAAAATATTCCCAATCGGCTCGTTCCCACTGCTGCGTGGGCCTACCCCGTCTTGACAGGAATCGTGGAGGCAGAGGTCCGCTTCGAAACCTTGCCGGTGACAATTTCAGCAGGAGCTTTCATCGACCCAAGCGGCGTGCCGTTCATTCACTATGCAGCTCAAACCGAAGGCGGCCGGCTCAATCTAAACAATTACGAAGACAACTATTACCTGACTTTCCAGGTCGCTGGCTCTGTGACAGACGAACAGCAAAACATAGTGACGGACATCCAGGGGGCAGCTGGTGGCCCCAAAATCATTGAAGCGACAATTGAGGGCGAAGAAAATGCACGGAAAGTACGCTCCGGATCATTCATCTTCATGGATCAGTTACCAGCCATTGATGGATCGTTTCGTTTTGACTTGGTAGTCGAAAATAACGTCTCGCACGAATTCGGTCATGCTCAATTTGACTTGCGCATCCCCTCCGTCCGGCCAGAGCGGCTCAGCAGCTCGTTACCCTTATTGGTGCGCGACTTCGAATACCTCGATGCATACGATCCTTACTCTGAGAGGCTGCCGTTCCAATTGGGCCGATTGAGTCTTTTCCCCGCCGTCGACTCTACGTATGCGAGTAATGAAAGCCTTAATGTCTTTCATCAGGTATATCTGCCACCGGATGGTGAAGATGCGGTCAGAGCAAGCTACAGACTAGAGTTCGAGGGTGGTTTCTTGCGGGGGAAGACCAGTCCGATCGACCTGGGTGATGCAGACCCTCAAGGTACGATCAACATAATCACAAGCCTCGATCTAAACGGTCTTGCCCCTGGCGAGTATCAGTTGCGCGTCGATGTCGATAATGACGACCAGGAGCCCGTCTACGTATCGGTGCATATCGAAGAGCCTCAGGGAGACCGCGAACCACCCTTCGTTCGGGCGCAACAGCAACTACCCGCAACTGACCCTCGGATTGGTTACGAAAGGGCCTTGCAATATCGGGTAATGGGCAGAACAGAATCTGCCCTGGACACGTTGGGATCGGCGCTGTCTCGGGAGCCCGATTTCAAGACGGGATTGGATCTTCAAACAGAACTGCTGATGGAGGCAGGACGCTATGAGGAGGTTGATCGACTTTTGGTCCCAAGGCAAATAGAAGATCCCAACGATGAAGACCTGCTCATTGCTTTGGCCAGGGCCAATGCCGGTCTAGGCCGCCATTACAATGCGATTCGCTACTACGAGCGTGCCCGGCTGGTTGGTGGTGAAGAGACCCCTGATTTCCTAAATGCCCTCGCCGCTGAGTATTACGCTGATCGTCAAGTCGCCAAGGCTCATGAGTTACTTGAGCGTTCGAGCGAACTCCAACCGGACCAGCCAGAAGTTCGACGTCTGCTCGACGAAGTCTTGTCGCTCCAGCACGATATCCAGGAAATGCTTGAAACCTTTGGTGATCGGGTCGATCTAATCATGACCGGCGCCGAAAAGGATGACCAGTGGAAGAATCTCGAGACCGACGATGAGCGTCGGGCCTTCGTAACGAAATTCTGGGACAGAAGAGACCCAACTCCCGGCACTTCAGATAACGAGTTCCGCGAGATCTACATGCGAAGAGTGCAAACAGCTGCACGGAGGTACCCAGGAAGCGTTCCCGGCTACATGACGGACCGTGGCAAGGTCTACATCATCTATGGAGAGCCGAGAGAGCAGGCAATGAGACCGGCAACCAACACCGAGCGCCAGCCAGTCGACACAGGAACGGATATCCTCTGGCGCTACGATGCCAGTAAGAATAGCTATCTGGAGCAAGATGAGATCATCTTCAGCCCGAACACCGATGGTGACTACTCGGTCAAAAGCAGTTTGGACTTGACTGCCTCAGCTTTTCTGTCCGGCCAGGAAGTCCGTGATCTCATCGATGCCCCGCGTCCCAATTTGGACCCTGCAGGAACACTGACAGTTGCGGCTGCTATAACCCCGGATCGAGTGGCAATGCAGAGACTCCTGGAAGGAGGGGTGCGCCAGCACGACCTAACCTTGCAACAGGAATTCGCATTCTTTCCGGCACCTGAGAACAATACTTTTTCAGTGGTCGCTTTCGAGGTTGGCAAGGCGGAGTTAACCGCCAATTCCGCGACCAATGAAAGCACCACAACACTTAGAGCGTTCGGACTCTTTCTCCGGGAGGATCCAGAATTAGGGGAGCGACCACTTCGCCCATTCTCTATTGATTTCACCATCACTGATGACGGAGGAACGGAGAAGGAAAGCTCCACTCATTCCTTCGGCATGACCCTACCGCCAGGAACCTACAGGCTTGCCTGGGGAGTCATGGATATTAGCTCTGGCCGTCTCACGACTAGCAGTGAGGATTTTGAGGTACCAAGCTTTTCCACCGGGGCGCTGATGCCGAGCACAATTATTGCTTCCCGGGCAGAGCCAACAATGCAAACCGACGTTGTTGACATTGAGAAAATCTATAGCGGCATACGAGTCGGCAACGCGCACTTCGATACAGACATCGACCGGGAGTTCGCGAGCACAGAAACAATTGAGTTGCTCTACTTTGTCACAGGTGCACAGCCAGCCCCTGGCACTCAACAACTCAGGCTTGAAGTCACTCCCCGTATCTTGCGAGAAGCTGATGGGGAGAATATCGGGACTTTTCCGACTGAGATTCACGATTTTTTTGCCATCGGGCAACAGGTCCCCCTCTCCGAGGTTAGCGAGTTAGCGGCCGGAGGCGAATACAGGATCGAGATCCAGATCAAGGACCTGGTATCAGGGACTGAGGTAGTGCAGACGTTACCCTTCAGGGTAATAACCCCAAGGGCCATGCATTAACCCTGTCCCAACGACGTCCTTAGACGTTAATTGAACCAAGCTGTTTTAAAACCCGTTGAAATTTAGAGCAATATACGCAAAACCGAATCAAGCCGAAGACGTTCTCTTCCAGAGCAAGATAGAAGGAGAATGACAATGAAGAAACATGGGGCCGGGGAAAGGCTCTTAGGAAAAAGCTGCCGGGCGCTCGTTGTTCTGTCACTGTTGTGCTGTTTGCTTATTGTCACAGCCCCAGTTCTGGCGGACGCCAGCCAGCGTCCAGGACGCGTACAAGGCCAGGTCACGGACGCCGATGGGAATCCGCTTGCCGGCGTTCAGGTAAAAGCAACCAATCCTGCAGCACCCGTAGGGACCCTAACCTCTACCTCAGATGATGGCGGCTATTTTTCGGTGATAGGTCTAATCACTGGCCGCTGGTCCTTCAGCTTCCAGAAGGAAGGCTACGTCACATACGAACTCGACGGTAACGTAAGCACACTCGACCGAAATCCAAACATGGATGTGACGCTGGAGAAATCCGCGGCCACAGGGGAGTTGCCGGCTGGCGGCGTTGGCAACATGGAACTCTTCAACCAGGGCGTCCAGCTTGCAGAGGAAGGTGACTACGCAAGCGCGGTCGCTCGATGGAAAGAGTTTTTGGATTCAAACCCTGACGTCTTTCAGGTGTATCTGAACATTGGAGACGCCTATCGAGAAATGGGAGACACAGAGGAAGCCATCGCCAGTTACGAGAAGGTTCTGGGGCAGGACGCCAGTCAGGTCGGGGCGTTGTCAAACATTGGGGAGACGCATCTACAGGCCGGCAATCCGGATGCCGCGTTGCCTTACTTCGAGAGAGCCATTGAAACGAACCCTGAACAACCAGAAATCTACTTCAACGTAGCCGAAGTTTATTTCTCTTCTCGGCTTCTCGAACAAGCGGTCGGTTACTACCAACGAGCCCTAGAGATCAACCCAGAATTTCATCGGGCTCAGAGGCAAGTCGGTTTCGCTTACGTCAACATGGGGGATATCGAAAAGGCGCTCGCAGCCTTCGAGAGATTCTTGGAGATCGCACCGGAAGACGAACCGAATGTGCCGATCATCAAGGACATCGTGGCGGCGTTGAAAGGGATCATTTTCGGCAATCCCCTGAGACAAGCATGGAATTTCAATGCCATCGACGATAATCAGTCAATCACCAGCCAGCCCATAGTCTTTCGCAAAGGTCACACAGTAGAAAAACCGGTTGTCACACTAGAGTGGTCTCAGTGATGAAAACGGTTTCGCTGTTCAGTCGATGGGTTTACCCACTCGTATTTCTTTTGCTTCTCGCAAGCTTTGCTTATATTGCCGATGCCGCAGGTCAGAGCTCGTATCCCGCCACCGCCGAGGAAGCAATAGCGTACTTCGAGGGTCAAGTCGATAACTGGTTGAGTGGGCCAGTTGACTACATCATCCTTGACGATGAACGAAACCAGTGGAACACACTAGAAACCACTGAGCAGCGTGGAGCCTTTATTAACTGGTTCTGGGCACGCCGCGATGTCGATCTTCGGGACTCCGAAAATCCATTCAAGTTGAACTTTTATGAGCGTGTGGCGACCGCCAATCAACGCTTCCTGGGCTTCCCTCGAGGGTGGAAGTCGGACCAAGGTCTTGTTTGGGTGATTATTGATCGGCCCGATTCCATAGGTCGCCGGACATCTGCTCAGCTTTTCGATCGATTTGGGCCAGATTTCAACGCCTGGACCTACCACACCACAACGCGGAATCTTGGTTTCACCTCGAGAATGGGCGAAGTCGTTTTGCTGTTCATTGAGAGTCGTCCGGGGGATTTCAGGATCTACGACCTCGATTTCGGGGAAGGAATTCACCCAATCTGGTTGCAGCAAGCATTCGGGTACGCAAGAGAGTCAGTTGTTGTGAACCCGAACCTGGAGTTCAATCCTACGAGTACCGATACCGAATACATCGTGTCCGCCTCCAGTTCGACCTTGACACTCGACGTGCCGCTCGAGTCATGGCATCCACAGGGAGCAGAAGGTCTTGTATTACTTCCTGTCAGGGTGGGACTGGAGCAGTTCCTGTTCACCGAGGACGATAATGACGGGCTCTTGGCAGAGCTTCAGGTACAAGCGATGTTAACGCCTGAAGAAGGGAAAGACCCTCTCTATACCAGGGAGCAATGGAGTGTCCATCTGAGCAAGGACCAGCTCGCTGAACACGGCAGCGGCTTCTTGCTCGGCGTGCTTGCGATGGCCGCATCCGTTGGAACATACGATGTCCATATCGGACTCTCCCAACCATTGACAGGAAGTAGTGGGCTATGGCAAGGACGTATCGAAGTTGGCCCTGCCGATATCTCCGGCGGGACATCAGCCGTCGGAAAACTATCCCTGCCCCTCGATAAATCAAACCCGAGTGTAGTCGGCCTATTGGGCCAACCGGAACCGAGCTTCTCTTCGGGGGACCCCGTTATCGTTCACGCTTGGCTGCCGGGTGCTGACCTTGAAAAAGATCGCCTGTGGTTAATCGTTACCAACGACAACGGAATGGAACAGCAACTACAGATTCGAAGCGCTCGGTGGCTAGGTTCGCTCGCTGGCCCGCTAACGATCGAGGCTGTCCTTCCCGAGGTCCCTAAAGGTGACCTTCAACTCCGCTTGGTCCTGAGCTCGGGGGCCAACATCAGAAGTGTGACGTTAAAAGTAAACGGCTAAACCTGCCAAACCGAGACCACCCTGTCCTTGTAGCACAAGCTAGTTTTCTCCATTCTCCGGCTCGCCGTACCCCCCACCTCCCGGTGTATGGATGCAAATCACTGTCCTTGCATCAACGTGCATGCTTGCCTTTCCTGGAATGTCTTCTGAGCGGTGTTTACCATCAGGTTCGGGCACCAAGAGTAGGTTACGACCGGGCTTCCCGGGGGACCCGCCTTGTAGTCCGTATGGTGAACCACGCCGACGATCACTTAGCACAGTAACTTCCGCAGGACCCAGAACATCGATCTCCCTGCGAATGCCGTGACCTCCGCGGAACCGCCCGGCGCCACCCGAACCACGACGAATTTGGTAACGGCGAACATGGTAAGGATAGGCATGCTCAAGAGCCTCGACTGGAGTGTTGAGACTGTTGGTCATATGGCAGTGTGTGGCATCAAGGCCATCAGCAGTCGGGCGGGCACCCATGCCGCCAGCGGTGGTTTCGTAGTAAGCGAATGGCTCACCACTACGCGGGTCAATACCGCCAATTGTCAGGTTACTCATGGTCCCGTAACTAGCGGCCGGAATCCGGCCAGGAATCGCTTGCGCAAGGGCTCCTAAAACAACATCGACAATGCGTTGAGATGTCTCCACGTTACCGCCACACACTGCCGCAGGAACACGAGCATTCAGCAAGCTACCTTCAGGAGCCACAACTTCAAGCGGTCTTATCGTGCCGTGATTGGACGGCACTGCGAAAGGGACAATTACCCGGAAGCAATACATCACAGCCGACAACGTGATCGCATAAATTGCATTGATGCTGCCATCGACTTGGGGCGCAGTGCCGGTGAAATCGATCCGCGCTTGAGTCCCTTCTACGTCGAGCTTCACAACTATGGGCACCGGGTCCAGACTCAATCCGTCATCGTCCATGTTGTCTTCGAAGCGATAGGTGCCGTCGGGAATCTGACGAATAGCTTCCCGTGTCATACGTTCGGCGTAGTCCTGCAAATGGCCCATGTAATCGGCAACCATAGCCACGCCGTACTTTTTGGAAAGGTCAACTAATCGGCGGGCCCCTGTCCGGTTTGAGGCAATTTGAGCGGTCAAATCTCCCTCACGCTCTATGGGCGTGCGGACATTCGCCAAAATCATCGCCATAACATCCTCAACGACCTCACCACCGCGAAGCAAGTGGATCGGCGGAATACGGATACCTTCCTGATAGATCGAGCGGGCAATTGGCATCGATCCTGGCGTCATACCCCCTACATCTGAGTGGTGAGCCCGGTTAGCGACGTAGTAGCTCGGTTCATCGGTTCCGTCTAGGAACACGGGCTCAACTAGCGTGATGTCTGGCAGGTGCGTGCCCCCCTTAAACGGGTCGTTGAGCACTACCATGTCCCCAGGGCACATTTCCGTGTGCTCGATAGCAGCTTCGACCGACAGCGGCATGGATCCTAGATGGACAGGCATGTGTTCGCCTTGAGCAACCATCCTGCCCTGTCCATCGAACACAGCACAGGAGTAGTCACGCCGCTCTTTGATGTTGGGAGAAAAGGAGGTGCGACAAAGCGCCACTCCCATCTCCTCGGCCACCGAATAAAAAAGGTTGCGGAATACCTCTAGCCGGATCGGGTCCCAGGCGCTCATTTCCCAACTCCAGGCTCAAGAATCAGATTGAACGATTCGTCGACACGGCAGGTGAAGCCAATCGGAACAACGGTCGTCGTACTGTATTCAACAACCAGCCCTGGTCCCGCAAACTCATTTCCTGGACGTAGCTGTTCACGATCAAGAAGCTTTGCTGACTCCTCCCCTTCCAAACCGAGCATGACTTGATCAGCAATAACGGCAGCGGAAGCATCAGGGCCTTCGAGATCGGCCCGTGCCAAATCGACGCGTGCGCGCTTCGCGACAGCACGCACGCGAACGTTTACTACTTCAGTATCGCGCGAACTGTCAGAATAACCGTAACGACGAGAGTGGGCCTCGTGAAATGTCTCAACGAACGCATTGCCGAACGGCACTGCAATCTCAAATCCTTGACCTCTGTAACGCACGTCAAGTGTTCGTTCCAGCACAAGGTCGGACTCATCACCACCCTCTGAGGCGAAATCAGCTACTGCGTTTGTCTCGAGGTTCCTAAGAGCTGATTCAAGAGTCTCGGAAACAAGCCCGTGGGTCGGTACAAGCAATGTACGAGAGTAGTCCCGGACGTAGTCAGCAAGCAGCATGCCAAGAGCAGAAAGTATCCCTGCAGATCGAGGCACCAAGACACGTGGAATACCGAGATTCTGGGCCAAGTCAGCAGCATGCATACCACCGGCACCACCAAAACAAACCAGGGTGAAATCTGCTGGGTCATGGCCACGCTCTAGTGAAATTACCCGGATGGCACGTTCCATAGTGGCATTGGCCACTCGGAGGACGCCGAAGGCAGCTTCGACGTCGGTAAGACCGAGATCAGCTGCCAGCCGAGCAACACCATCACGCGCTGCCTCAAGTTCAAGCGTAGCGGTGCCACCCAAAAAATGTTTTGGAGACAATCTGCCAAGCACAAGGTTCGCATCGGTCACCGTAACCTCGGTGCCCCCTCGGCCATAAGCGATGGGGCCCGGTTGCGCACCGGCGCTGCGTGGACCAACCCGCAGCGAACCACCTTCGTCGGGGGCAGCAATCGAACCGCCCCCGGCTCCGACCGTATGAATATCAATTGTCGGTACCCGAATGGGAATGTCACCGACTGCGGCCTCGGCCGTTCGGCTCACATGCCCTGGACAGAGGCAAACATCCGTACTAGTGCCACCCATGTCGAAGGTGATTACGTTTTCGAATCCACCCCGTGAGCCGATTTCAAATCCACCAACGACACCGCCAGCAGGACCGGACAAAACGGTTTGCACAGCGTGTTCGATAGCGGTGTCAAGGGAGATCGTGCCACCGTTCGACTGCATAATCCGCACTTCCTCGGTAGCAAGCTGATCCGAGAGGCGGCCTAGGTAACCCGCCATGACTGGCCCTACGTAAGCATTTACTGCAGTCGTGCTACAACGTTCAAATTCTCGAAACTCGGGCAAGATCTCGTGCGATGCAGTACAGAAACCCTCAAATTGTCCTTCAAGCGCTTCGAGGATCGCTGCCTCATGTTCCTCGTTCGCATATGAATGCAGCAAACACACAGCAACCGAATCTGCGTTCAGAGACCTGAGAGTTACTACAACTTCTTCAATTGCTTCCCGTGTCAACGGCAGAAGAACACTGCCGTCTGGACCGATGCGTTCAGGGACCCCGAGTCGTCGTTCAACCGGAACTAACGGAGCTGGCCGGGTGACGTTGAGATCGTAGATTTCCGGTCGCGTCTGTCGACCAATCTCAAGCACATCCTCGAAACCACTAGTAGTGATGAGTGCGGCGCGTGCACCGCGCCGTTCCAGGAGGGCATTGGTAGCCACTGTCGAGCCATGGACAAGTGAAACACCGGTAGCCACTTCCAGGTGTGCGAGGCCAGCGGACACGGCCAAAGAAGGGTCTTCTGGTGTCGATGGCTGCTTATGGATCACCAAGCCGTTCTCGGTAACGACAACGAAGTCAGTGAACGTTCCGCCAGTATCAACTCCGATCAGCATAGACGAAACTTTCGATCTCACCATGTATACGCTCCACGGTGGCAACGGAAGGAGGAGCCGTGAAGCGTGACACGGCGCGTGTCGTGAAAAAGTTGGCGCCCAGCGCCCAAACGCCATGGTGCACACCGAGCCAGTTCGGGTTCACAAACAACATGATGTAGAGGGTAACCATCCCGACGGCGATGCCGGCGAGCACGCCAGTCCGTGTCATCAGTCGCTTGCCCGGCATGCAGACGCCGAGGATGCCGGGCAGGAGCTGCAGAGCGCCGGAGCCCGACAGCATGACCAGGGTGACGAGGAAAGCATAGGTACGCACGGACAGAACATAGCCAACAACAAGCAGAAGCGCGATTAATGCGCGGCCGACCCAAACATAGTGTCGATCGGTGGCCTCCGGCCTGATGTAGCGTTGGTACACATCGCGGGTGAGAACCGTCATGTTGGAATGCAGGATGGAATCGAGTGTCGACATCGCAGCTGCTGTAGCACCGGCAAGGACGAGTCCGGCCAACACCGGCGGAGCGTGCTCGATGAGCATGAGAGGGAAGATCCTGTCGGGACGTTCAAGGCCGGGCATCACGAGCGCACCACCGAGTCCTACGAGCGCCGCCGGAATGTACAGCGTCATTAGATAGATGGGCGTCGTTGCACCGAGCCATTTGATAACGCGCCCCGAAGTGGCCGAATAGTAGCGGATCATGATGTGCGGCTGCAGGACGATGCCGAACGACAGCGCAATGGTCATGCCGAACCACATACCGGGACCGAAATAGCCTTCAGGTCCAGGTAACGTGAGCAAGTCGGGGCGCTCGGCAGCAAGCCTGCGCCACAACGCCAGCGGCCCTCCGAATAGCTTATAAGTAAGTACGAGAGCTCCGATCCACACCGCGGCGTACATCCAGACCCCCTGCAAGACATCGGTCCAATAAACGGCGCGCAGTCCGCCTAGAGCCAGGTACCCTGCGGCCACGACGAGGAGGATCAACGTGCCAAGCTCGAAGGAAATACGGTCACCGGAAGCCGCAGAGAGGATGTATCCGAGCCCTTGGGCCTGCACCTGAATGTAGAGAATGGTGAACAGCACAGAGACTATCGCCACAATGATTCGCACGGCATCACTCTCATAAAAGTCGGCCATCAGGTCGGCCGGAGTGATATAGCCGAAGCGTTTTCCGAGCGCCCAGATGCGACTGCCGAGAACATATGTGATGGCTCCGACAAGGACAGTCCAAGTCCCGGCGCTCCAGAATCCAATGCCGTGCGTGTAAAAGAACCCGCCCGAACCCAAGAAAGCGAAGGCCGAGTGATAGGTGGCAACTACGGTCAAATAGAGCATTATGAAGCCTGTTTTACGCCCCATAAGCAGAAAATCTTCGAGGTCGCCCTCCGAACGGCGGTTCGCGATGAGACCAAGCACCAGGGCCAACACTAGGTAAAGAAAGATTAGTGTGGTGGCGACAACCCAGGGTTCCATCACAACTCCTTGCTAGTGAGGACAACCATCACAGGCCACGTCTCTGGACCCACAACAAAACTCCGATCATGGCTATGTAAACTGCGAGCAGGTATGCGTACAAAAACGGCACGCCGAGTATCCACGGCTCGATTCGGTTGGCCAGGCTGTGCACGATGGGTGGTTGAGCCAACCCCATGAGACCAAGAAATGACACCACCGCTATCCAACCGTTACGGCTGCGCGGCCTATAGTGACTCTGCTGGATCCGCATCAGCGTTCGTCCTTCAGAAGCTTGCGCCTGCGGTGCCTTGCAATATTGGCAAGGAGATTAAGCTTCGACTGGATTGATTCTTCATCTTTGGGCTTCTATCAGAGACGTTAATTTAAGAATGGCTGATTGCACACAAAAGACAGTGCACGCTATCGCGGTACGCGGTTGCTCGACAACAAGACCTGCCTTCATTCGCGGTGGCAACCTAGATAGGCTAGCTTACGAGAGGCTTGCCTGCTTACAGTTCAATTGTGCGATCACTGAATTGTAGGGATTCAACGCTCATCAGAGAGTCGGTCCCATCCCTGTTCAGACGAAGGTCACGCACTGTCACGAATCCCTCGTGAGTGGTCACCTCATAGTCCGCATAAGCACCGGAAAAAACTGCTGTATCACTTCCCGCGTTCCCGTTGATCCGGTCATCTCCTTCGCCCCCTGTCAGGATGTTATCTCCAGAATTTCCAATCAATGTATTTGAATGTCGATTCCCAGTAAGGTTTGCGTCATTGCTTCCTGTCAGAGTTACGTTCCGCAAGTGCTGTGATTTGTGCGTATATGCTTGGGACTCATCAAGCTTAATCGAGAACGTGCCCTCAAAATCCAGGGGTAATTGCGGTGTGTACGTCAGGTAGGGGTGAAAGAAACTCGTCACCACTTCATACGCTGCTGGGTCGATTTCCAACAAACGAAGACGTGTATTTGCTGCATTTTGTCCCCAATGGGCCGTACCTTCGGGCATTTCTCCGGTTTCTAGGTCCCTACCCTCCCACCGCTTCGGCTGCACTACCCATAGGTCGAAGTAAACGTCAAATTCCTGCGCAAAATACTCAACTGAATTGCTACCATTGTCGTGATCCTTTGACCATCCTTTTGCCGCAGCAGCCGTATGCGCTGTTTCGATTTCGGCTTGAAATTCCGGGAGTGCGTTCATGATGCCTCTGACTTGCACAAGGTGCAGAACTTCCTCGTAGGATGCATCTCGTGTGATGTGATTCATGTAGTCATAACTACCTTCAACGGTAGTTTCGTTTTCCCACAAACTTTGCATCGCCAAGTCAGTTACCCCTCTGCCTAAGCTGCCCGCCCTTGCCACATTCGCATCTTCAGAGGTATTGAATAAAGTCATCGTCGCTTTAACATCCGCCATCGCGTTCGCGACCACCGCCTTGTCATCCCCGTACCTGGAACCTGGGTAACTGGCCAACTGGTGTTCCATAACGTTTCTTGCTTTTAGGATTTTGTCGTCCGACCACGCGTCCTGTACTAGGAAATGAATCGGCTTACCGTTGGGCGCAATCAACTTCGTGTACTTTGAGAATACTTCCCTAAATACCGCAGGCGTGTTGGAGGGCAACGGAACAATGCCGTTGGGAGAACCAGAGATATCGATATCGGGCAAGGTAACTACCTGTCCGTATGCGGAATCAGCACCGGTACATGACAACAAAAGCAGTGTCCCGAGCAAAATAGGAATTAAATTATTCTTTGGCACAAGTACCTCCGTTTGCCTTTAGGTCAATCCAAAGTAAGGGGCACAATGGTTCTTGGATAGTCCAAACCACCACACTGCATCTTCATCTAGCTTTTTTTTCAACTCCGCTTCCCTGATAACCTGCTCTCCGCCTGAGCGACACAACCTGGACAACGATCCCCCTGCACCGATACGAGGTAAACACCGTGATAACTCGTGGAGCAATACTTTTAATTACCGTGATGTTCACAGTTCCTAGCCCCTACCCACAACGGGTAGACCCTTCTATTCGCCCCCTACCGCAGCGCACGGTAGAGACTGATAGAGAAGCTCTCCGCTTGATGAGAAACGAAAAGCTTGCCCTAGTCTTACCCGGCGCCATGCGGGACAACAACGTAGACATGTGGATTCACGTTAGTCGCCCCGGGGACCTGATGGAGCAATATTTTGGCTTGCCGGGCGGGTATTTGATTTTTGCTGATCTTGGCGAAACGGTTGAACGCGCTGTTTTTGGAGGAAGTGCAGGCACTGTTGAAGACATTGACGTTCGAGGATCCACGAATCTTGCCCGGGCTTTTCACGGGTATAACTACAACAATTCAGATCCTCGACAGGGTTTCTCAGTACCTAACGTCTATGACGAAATATCAGACTACGTTGCTGAAAGAGATCCTCAGGTCATCGCCGTAAATTTCTCGGATTGGCTCCCTGTTGCTGACGGAATTTCTCATGCTCAATTTTTGAGGCTGGAAAATATCTTGGGGCCTGAATATTCCAGCCGGATTATTTCGGCAGAAGCAGTTATCACAGATTTCCTGACAAGAAGAACCGCCAGGGAAATTGCTGCACAAACCGAAGTGCTGGCGCTGGCTCGCCAGCGGGCGAAACAAAACCTGGCACAAGTCATCCCGGGGGTGACGACAGTCAGGGATATAGGAGCTCGTGTCTACTACTCAGCAACAAGCAAACCTGAAGATACGGTGAACGAATTCCCACCGGATGTGAGGTATTTCCTGCCCAACCCGGATTATGTCTTGCAGCCAGGAGATCTGTTCGTTGGAGGAGGTCGAGGCGAAGGCGACCCTGGGACTTATATGGGCTTTGCTGTGGATACCAAGATTCATGCATACATCTTGAGAGAAGATGAAACACGCGTCCCAGATTTCCTGCAAGAAGTCTTTGATAAGGCGATAGCAGGTCAATGGATTATGCGTGACCACATGAAAGTAGGTATGACGGGCGGGGAATCATTGGCTGCAATGGTCAAGGCAATGGAAGACACCGGTTATATCTATACGCCGTTTATCGATAACGGCACAGAAGATTACGAGATGATCCAGGAGGCTCTCTCCAATACTGATAAACCTGGATTCTCCATCGATAATCATGCTATGGGTAACACTGGAGGCGATGTCAGGGTTGAAGGACCATCTATGGCCGCATTTCGTGTGAACACACACAATTTAAGAATTCAGGAAAATCATATTTTTGCCTTTGAATACATGGTTCACATGAACATTGATGAAAGGCCAGGTTATCCATTGGCTTTTAATATTTCCAACCCTCAAGTTGTGACCAGCAAGGGAGTGGAATTCATACAGCCACCAAATGAAGAAATATTCCTGATCCACTGATACTGGGCACGAAAATGTTTGGGTATTCACTAGTTCGTTTGACGGCGCCGGCTCAATTGACCAAAGGAATAAAGTGAGTAGTCAGCTTACGTTTTACTAACCAAGGGAGGCCCATCATGTACACGCGATCCGTACTAACTATCGCAATCGTTGTTCTTGCAATGCTACCTGTCGCCTGCGGTGTGCCCCAGGACGGCACACCAGGAACTAACAACAACGAATCCCGGGGTGGTAGCTACGATGATCTGGCAGCTCTTTTTAATGAATTTCGTGAGCTCGAACGCCCAGAACCAGTCGACGGAGTGCCGGACTACACAGCCCCAACAATCGAGCGACAGTACAGCGAACTGAGGAACCTACAAGCTCAGCTAGCAGAGTTCGATATCAATGACTGGCCAATTTCAGAACAGATTGACTATCACCTGGTTAGAGCAGAGATGAACGGGCTGGAATTCTTCCATCGAGTTATGAAGCCATGGTCAACGGACCCGTACGTCTATTGGGGATCGTCAACCTCCACAAGCCGCCCTTACTACGGATTTTCAGACCGGCCTGCCGTTCCCGAAGGACCAGGATGGGGCGAACTCGGTTTCGACGGTAAACCAAGTTTCCCGCTAAGTAGTGAGGAGGTAGACGCCTACGGGGTTCGACTGCGCGCATTGCCAAGAATATTGGCGCAGGGAAAGGCCAATATCAGCGTCACTGAAGCCAAGCATGATATGGCGTTGATCACCCGCCGGGCACTGGCCGTGGAAGGGGAACTCCTAGGCGAGATGATAGCCCCGATGAAGGAACACCATCCGGAACTAGTTGCCGACACGGAAGCTGCATGGGCGGCTGTGCAGGATTATCGAGACTGGATTGACGAGAACCTGGACAAAATGACGGCACCGACAGGTGTTGGAACTGAGAATCTCAACTGGTGGCTAAAGAATGTCTGGCTGCTTCCTTACGGTTGGGATGAGATCTGGACACATGCAAGCAGCGAATACGATCGGGGATTGGCAACACTCAAGCTAGAGGAGTATCGCAACCGCGACTTACCACCATTGGAGCCGGCAGCAACTGAAGAGGAGTACCTTCGCCGTCATCAAGAAGCAGAGGATCACTTGCGACGATTCCTACTTGAAGGTGAATTTCTAACCGTGTCTGCTGATGATCTTGCCGCAGCATATGCTGCGTATCCAGCGCGCCCAGCGAAGAGCGTCAATCAGGTCTATGAAGCTCCATCCCAACCCCGCAACTTTTTAGCAGGAATCATTCACGAACACTTGGGCCACCAGCTCGATGCCATACGACCGATAACTAACCTTTCTCCAATACGGGCAACACGGCGCCTCCACGAGATGACCCACCCTCGTCGTGAGGGAGTCGCAAACGGGCTGGGCGAGATGCTAATGCAAGCCGGCATTTTCGATAACGACCCGAGGATGAGGGAAGAACTTGCGATGAGGGCGGCCAATACCAGCGTGCGTGCGATGGGGGACTTGAAGTTTCAGGCCAACGAGCTTGATTACGCCGGATGGAACCAATACGAAGCCGATATGAGCATCTACGGTTCCATCACCTTGGACAACAGCGAGTGGTGGAACGCCGGGGCGAACTACAACACCTGGGACCATAAGAAAGACGCCGTGCACGGACCTGGGTATGAACTGGCTTACCTAACGGGATTCACTCAGTTCTACAAACTCTTAGCTGACCGCGCGAACCAACTCGGTGAGAATTTCGTCATGCGCGATTTTATGGACGAGTTTTTCGCCGCAGGGCAGATACCAGTGGCACTGATTCGCTGGGAGATGACCGGCCTTACAGACGAGGTAGAAAAGCTCTGGCAATGAAGTTAGGGGGGTAGTCGTCTCGCTGTCCGCAGGTAGCGATGGCCTAACGACCTCATCATAGCTATTGCCTAAAACAGGTTAACGTCATAACCGAGAATCCAAGCTATTACGATATAAAAAAACAGAGAAGCTAAAGCCGCAGCCACCGCTGCCCCGACAATTGCCCATACAATCGTATTTTTGTTCATGAGACTCCTCCCTCCGTCTCGGAGTTTGGCTAACCGTGTTGGCAACTGCCCCGGTGGGTCACCCTCGGACAGACCTTAACGCTGAAAGGAGCGCGTAATGTCCACCGTTCCCCGTCGCCGTTTCCTTGCCCAGCTCGCCGGAGCGGGCGTAATCACGCCGGCCCTTACCTTCCCAGAGATTCTATGGACGAAGCTTCAGGAAGGCGAATTGGCAGAAATTACTTCGGAAATGATTTTGGACGCGGCTCAATTAGCAAACCTGGAAATGACCGAGGACAAGGCGGCGGCAATGGTAGAGGAGACAACTGAGAACCTGGCTCGATACCGGGAACTCCAAGAGGAACCTCTAGGAAACGAGGTGCCTCTCCCTCTGCATTTCAATCCCCAAGTCCCCGGGGTTGAAGTAGATCGCACCCCTCGGCCGATCCAGATCAGCAAACCGAGCGTGGAGCGGCCAGCCAACCTGGAAGATATTGCATTCTGGCCCCTTACCCACCTGGCCCGTCTGCTGGAAACTCGCCAAGTGAGTAGCATTGAACTCACAAATCTGTATTTGAGTCGACTAAAGCGCCACGGACCTGCCTTGAACTGCGTGGTTACCCTCACCGAAGATCGTGCTCGCACACAGGCATCAAAGGCGGACGAAGAAATTGAGGCCGGCCTCTACCACGGACCCCTCCATGGCATTCCCTACGGTGTAAAGGACATCATCGCCGTACGTGGCTATCCGACAACCTGGGGTGCCGCACCTTTTGCGAACCGGGTAATCGACGAAGATGCAACTGTAGTCCAGCGCCTTGACGGGGCCGGTGCGGTACTCGTAGCCAAGCTCACAACTGGTGAACTGGCTTTCGGCGACCGTTGGTTTGGGGGCAGAACCAACAGCCCATGGAACCTGGAAGTAGGCTCCAGTGGATCCTCTGCGGGATCCGGTGCCGCTACGGCGGCAGGTTTGGTGGGGTTTGCCATCGGCACTGACACAGGAGGTTCCATTCTTGGGCCATCCGAGCAATGCGGTGTCGTAGGCTTGCGTCCCACCTTCGGGCGGGTCAGTCGACACGGTGTGATGGCAGCCGGCACAACACTCGACAAAATTGGTCCCATGTGCCGGTCGGCGGAGGGGGCGGCTCTTGTATTACATGCTATTGCCGGGCCCGACGACTTGGACTTCTCGGTGCCAAATATCCCTGTAAATTGGGACGCCGGCATGGATGCCACAGATCTCCGCCTAGGCTATCTAGCTTACGTCGTTGAAGCTGAAGAAGACCCCGAGTACCGAGCCCACCACAGCCACATCATTGAACTCCTCAACGATCAATGGGGCGAACTCCATCCAGTGGAACTCCCGGCGAGCAATCTCAATTTTTTCGTTGAATACGTGGAGAGGGCAGCAGGGTTCACGGAGTTTCTTCAGGATGGACTAGACGTCGAACTGGTCAGACCCCGGCACGGCACGGAGCTCCGTACCCATCATCTCGTGCCAGCGGTGCAATACCTCCAGGCCAACCGAATGCGGCAAAAGCTCATGGAGGAAACGCACCAAGCCTTAAGCGAGGTAGATGTTGTGCTTTCTCCCCACGGGATCTGGTGGCACCCACACCTAAGTCCAAGCCCCCTTACTAGCCTTACCGGCCATCCAGTAGTGGCAGTGCCCACAGGCCTCGGCTCAAACGGCGAACCTTTTGGTGTCACGCTTATAGGTCATCTTTATAGGGAGGGCGAGCTCCTCAGTGTCGCCCAGCGCCTACTCGAAGCAACAGGCTTCGACAAGCAACGTCCGCCACTATTTTCTTGAGGGATAAGTGTTTCGTCTAGAAATATACGAGAGCGGTCCCTTCTTCGACTGAACCCCGCCGGAACGTTCTAACAGGCAGAGAAATCTGCGCTAGAACGCGAGTATCACCAGACAGGCCGTGAGACATACAGGACTTGGATTCATTTGCCGTAGTGCGATCCGCAAGTGAGACTTATTTCTATCTCACCGTCTACTTGGCGGTCTTGGCAACTCGGTGACTTGCATAATAACTGGCCGTCCCATGCTCCAGGGAATGCCCTCGGCATCAAGGCTTTTGTTGAGCAACGGAAGCCTTTCGGCCACCAACCAATTCAGTGTGCCAATTCGATCTTTTAACTGCTCATAGCCGAGATGGCCAGCCAAGACCTGATCGTCCGTCGGTAATGACGTTGACCCCTGCATTCCGGAGTAGGCACTTGCAAGTCGGCTTGCGATCTGTGTCAGATCTTCCGTTACGACTTCGACTTCAGAGCGCACGCTCTCCACCTCGTCCCGTACATTCTGAGTCACCCCCAAATTGGCGCCCACCACTTGCTCTGCCGAACTCAGCAACATATTTAGCATCTCTACATTCGTCAATGCTGAACGAGCAGTCCCAAGGAGCTGGCTTACTGCCACCTGGGTATCGTGCCAGTAAAGTCGGTCTTCATTTGAGATGGAAACTAAGGGGTCAGGTTCGACAACCACTGGTTGACTACTGACCATCCCGCCAACAGTGAGGCGAGCTTCATACTCTCCGGGCAGCACCCAAGGCCCTCTGACAGTTCCGCCCTCACCCTCCGGGGGTACATAGGATGGTCCATAACGCATGTCCCAGACGACGCGGTGACTACCTGGACTCTCTGCGGCCTGAGGCAAATCCAGGGAGCGGACCCGTGCGCCGTCCAGGTCGAAAATCTCAAGCGATACCGGAAGAGGCTGCTCACTACCTGGAACAACCATCACAGCAGGGTCTAGCCAGTAGTCTAGTATTGCCCCTCTTGGTGGATTTGGCGCCCGATAATAGCTGTCTCCGTTGAACTGCCGGCCACGATTGAATGAATTGAACTGCAGTGCAGGCGAGACTCTAAACAGACGTACTTCAGGAGTGGCGACCGTAGCTGACAGTTCCTCGAGCATGTTGATGTCGTCGAGGATCCAGATACTGCGGCCATGGGTGCCGACTATCAAATCATTCTCGCGTGGATGGACGACCATATCGTGTATGGGCACGGTGGGCAGGTTGTTCTTGAGCGGAACCCAATAACCACCGCCATCGATAGAGACCCAGACACCGCGCTCGGTACCGATAAACAGAAGATCCGGATTACGTGGGTGCTCTGCCAATGCACGGATATGTTGATCCTTGGGAAGGTTTCCAGTGATCGAGATCCAGCTGCGGCCGAAATCGATGCTTTTCATGAGATACGGACTGAAATCGTTGTATTCGTGGTTCGACGATGCAACATAGATCGTGTCGCCATCGTGCACCGACAAAATGACGCGCCGCACCAAGGCTAGATCTGGTACACCCGGGAGAGATTCCGTTGTCTGCCATGTCTCGCCGCCGTCCTGTGTTATCTGGACTAAGCCATCGTCAGTCCCTACAGCGAGGACTCCGCGCTGATGTGGGGATTCGGCAATAACACGGATGGTCCCGTAGTCGTTCATCTGGTTTTCGTAGGTGAGTTTTCGTGTCAGGTCGGGGCTAATTGCCTCCCAAGTATCGCCACGGTTCCGACTCCGAAATAGCACTTCAGCAGCGAAAAATACGGTTGTCGGATCGTGTTGTGATATCAAAATAGGGGCACTCCAGTTCCAGCGATATCCTTCCCCTTCCTCAGGATCCACGGGCTTGATTCGCTTGCGTTCCCCCGTCCGGGTATCAAAGCGCACTATTCCGCCATTCTGCGATTCGGAGTAGACGATTGTGGGATCACTGGGATCGACACGAGCGTAAAACCCGTCCCCGCCCACTGTCATATACCAATCGTCGTTGACGATGCCGTCACTATGACGCGTCTCACTCGGGCCGCCCCATGACATGTCGTCCTGGGTGCCCCCGTAGACATGATAGAAGGGCTCCTGCATGTCGACACCGATTTCAAAAAACTGCATGATTGGCAAATTCCCAACGTGACGCCAATGCATTCCACCATCGTTCGAGAAATACACACCCCCATCGTTGCCGAGCACGAGATGATCTGAGTCGGCGGGATCGATCCACAGTGCGTGATGATCGACATGGACGCTCCTGCCCAACAGGTCGGTACGGAAAGTCTCGCCACCATCTTCGGAGACGTAAAACTGGGTGGAAAGGACATAAACCCTTTCAGGATCGTTAGGATCGCAACGCACCTGCCCATACCAGTGAGAGGATCCGACCTCCGTATTGAGAAGCTCCCAGTTCCCTCCTCGGTCATTGGTACGATAAATGCCGCCGCCATCCCCCTCGGTAACGGCATAGATGGTGTCCGACTGACTTCGGCATATCGACAGACCAACACGCCCAGTATCTCCAGCGGGGAGTCCGTTGCTAAGCCGGTCCCATGTCCCACCACCGTCAATCGAGCGGAACACGCCGCTTTCAGGACCTGTGGACAACCAACTCCAATCACGACGCTCACGCTGCCACGCACCGGCGTAGAGCAAATCTGGATCGTCCGGGTTGATCACCACCTCGACGACCCCTGCCCGCGAACCGGCTGAGAGCACTTTTCGCCATGTGCCACCGCCATCTATGGTTCGGTAAAGGCCTCGGCTCTCATTGTCTTCAGCCGTGTCCCACAACGATCCGATACAACTGACAAATACCGTTTGTGGGTCATTCGCGTGGATGGCGATACGCCCCATCTGTTGGCAACCACGCAACCCCATGTGAGTCCAGCTCTTGCCCGCATCTTCCGACTTGTAGACACCGTCTCCCCAGGATGTGCTAACCAAGTTTCGTCCGTTTGGCTCTCCCGTGGCGACCCAGACAACGTTTGGATTCGACTGCGCCACGGCAATACCGCCAATTGCAGAGCTTCCTTCTTTTTCAAACACTGGATCCCAGGTGATCCCACCGTCCACGGATTTAAAGGCGCCACCTCCAGCTGTACCGACGTAGATGATGTCAGGATCACTCTCGACTACGGCAATGTCCGAAATACGACCGCTTCTGACCGCCGGGCCGATATTGCGCCACTTCAGGTTCGAGAAGTGCAAGGGATCTAAGCGCGCAGACGCTGCAGTAGCTAGACCTTCCTGCTGTTCTGCTGGAGTGGAGGGATTCTCACCCGGAAGGACTTCCTCAGCATTGAGGCCTGCAGCCTCACCCGCTCCAGACCCGCCGGAAATAATCAGAAAGAATAACGCTGCCACAGTTTTTAACATCATCGACTCACCTCAGCGTGTTCAGGGATTCCGCCTCAAGGCAACTACAATTGCCTCCTTAAGAAACCGCGTTCTCCCGAGATTTTCCGTGCCCTAGAAACGATGTCAACAGCTGGAAAATGGCACAGGGTCACATTAGCCACTGTACACTGGAAACATTGGCAAATACTTCCACTTTGGCTGAAGCAATCAGCCTATGCTCGGAAAATCGTGAGGCTACATCGAGGCCCGTTCGTTGAAGTCATGCTAAGACGGTCAGCCAGGGACGCCTAAATGCGGTATCTTCCGAATGTCGGACCGTTCATCCTCGACAATTATCGAAACTCTGGTTCCCTGGCGTCAACGCACCGAACTCGTTCATGGGGTTGATTCACTTTTTCCGCACTCCCGGTGCTTCTGCAGCCGCAGCCAACACCCTTCTGCGACAGGCTCGCGAAAAAGTTTCGGCTGGCATTCAGGCCATCGACTCCGAATTCTGCTTCAACATCAAGTCTGCTGACAATCTCACTACGAAGGAAACTAGTGTGCTTAGCTGGCTGCTAAGCGAGACTTTCCAGCCAAATCAATTCAGCCCCAAGAGTTTCCTTAAAGTGAATGATAGGCGGACACTAGTTGAGGTTGGCCCACGCCTTAATTTCTCAACAGCCTGGTCGACCAACGCCGTCTCTGTTTGCAAGGCTTGTGGACTCGAAAGCATCGAACGGATCGAGCGCTCACGACGCTATCTTGTACACAGTGACACTCCACTTGCCGAGCGCCAGCTCTCCGAGTTCCTGTCACTTGTGCACGACCGTATGACTGAGTGCCTCTATCCACAACCACTAGACAGTTTTGCCACCGGAATCGCGCCGGAGTCCGTGCTTGAAGTCCCGGTACTTGAGGAAGGCCGCGCTGCGCTTGAGCGCATCGATGCGGAGATGGGCCTCGCCTTTGACGATTGGGACCTCGATTACTACACGACACTTTTCTGTGATCACGTCAAGCGGAACCCCACCAATGTCGAATGCTTCGACGTCGCCCAGTCCAACAGCGAGCACTCACGACACTGGTTTTTCAAAGGCCGGCTCCTGATCGACGGTGAAGAAATGCCCAACCACCTAATGGCATTGATTCGGGCGCCGCTTGACGCGAACCCAAATAACAGCGTCATCGCCTTCCGTGACAACTCAAGTGCTATCCGAGGTTGTCGGATAGAGACGGTTGTGCCCCAACAACCTGGCGCGCCAAGCCCCTTCTCTCTCAACGAACTCGACTACGACATTATCTTCACTGCCGAAACGCATAACTTTCCTTCTGGGGTCGCTCCTTTTCCTGGGGCTGAAACGGGAACTGGAGGGCGGATCCGCGATGTACACGCCACCGGACGCGGGTCACTCGTTGTTGCGGGAACAGCTGCCTACTGTGTCGGGAATCTGCAGATCCCAGGCTATCCCCTCCCATGGGAAAACAGCAGCTTCGACTACCCCGACAATTTGGCTACTCCTCTGGAAATTGAAATCGAAGCATCCAACGGTGCTTCTGACTATGGCAACAAGTTCGGCGAACCGGTAATCCAAGGTTATACGCGCTCGTTCGGTATGCGCCTACCGAGCGGTGAGCGACGTGAGTGGATCAAACCAATCATGTTTTCAGGCGGTATCGGGCAGATCGACGCCCGGCACACTGAGAAGGATATGCCCGCAAAAGGAATGTGGGTCGTCAAGATTGGCGGGCCGGCCTATAGGATCGGAATGGGCGGAGGGGCCGCGTCGAGCATGGTTCAAGGTGAAAACGTTGCCGAACTCGACTTCAACGCCGTACAACGCGGCGACGCCGAAATGGAGCAGAAAGTCAATCGAGTATTGCGTGCCTGTGTGGAACTGGGGGACGCCAACCCCATCGTATCAATTCATGATCAGGGTGCCGGCGGAAACTGCAACGTGTTGAAGGAAATCGTTGAACCCCAAGGTGCACAGATCAACGTGCGCGATTTCCCCGTGGGCGACGCGACACTTTCGGTGCTCGAGATTTGGGGAGCTGAGTCCCAAGAGCAGGATGCTTTATTGCTTCGCCCTGAACACGAGGGGCTCTTTCGAGATCTCTGTGCCCGCGAAATGGCCCCCGTGGGCTTCGTCGGCAAAGTTACCGGGGACGGGCGCATTGTTTTGTGGGATGAACACGATGACTCGAAGCCGGTCAACTTGGAGTTGGATGCGGTGCTCGGCGATATGCCGCGGAAGACGTTCAACCTGGACCGGGTTTCAACTTCATCAGCACCCTTAGAATTCCCCGTAGACCTTTCGGTGGCAAATGCGCTCGAACGAGTTTTACGCTTGTTATCGGTAGGCTCAAAACGCTTCCTGACTACAAAGGTCGACCGCGCGGTTACAGGTCTGGTAGCGCAACAGCAGTGTGTCGGTCCACTGCAGCTAACAGTCGCAGACGTTGCAGTGGTTGCACAAAGCCATTTCGGAATCAGCGGAGCCGCTACAGCAATTGGCGAGCAACCGATCAAGGGCCTGCTCGATCCAGCTGCTATGGCGCGGATGTGCGTCGGCGAGGCGCTTACGAACCTGGTTTGGGCGCTCACTAGCAATCTCAGTGAGGTGAAATGCTCGGGTAACTGGATGTGGGCGGCCAAGCTCCCTGGAGAGGGAGCTAGGCTATACGATGCGGCAGTTGCCTTGAGCGAAGTGTTGTTGGACCTGGGCATCGCCATAGACGGGGGTAAAGATAGCTTGTCGATGGCAGCGATCGCGCCTAGCCCGGACGGCGAAGATGAGTTGGTGAAAGCCCCTGGTGCCTTGGTAATCTCAGCTTACGTACCCTGCCCCGATATCACTAAAACAGTGACGCCCGACCTGAAGCTTCCTGGCAATAGCCAGCTTCTATACATTGATCTAGGGAACGGAAACACAAGGCTCGGCGGCTCTGCGCTGGCACAAGTTTTTGATCAACTAGGCACGCAATGCCCAAACCTCGAGGACGCTGGAACACTCGCCCGTGCGTTCGATACCGTACAACACTTCATTGCCGACAGGCTGATCAGCGCCGGACATGACCGTAGTGACGGCGGCTTAGTGACAACTCTTCTTGAGATGGCGTTCGCGGGCAATTGCGGTATTGAGGTTTCGCTTCCGGCCGACGTCGACCCTATTGCCTTTCTCTTCTGTGAGGAGCTCGGGCTGGTGATCGAGGTCGCAGAAGCTGCCGCAGAGGAAGTTAAGGTCGCATTCCACAAAGCCGAAATCCCATGTGTAGTGATCGGCAGCTCACTTGTCGAGCCGAAAGTTCATATACACCAAGGCGCTAATGAAGTCCTCAACGCTGACATGCGAGACTTGCGTGACGTCTGGGAATCTACCAGCTTCGAGATCGATCGCTTACAGGCCAATACTGAGCACGTCAGCCAGGAACAAAGTGGCCTAAGATCTCGAAGCGCCCCACCGTTCCAGTTGACGTACACTGCCAAACGCACTGCGCCCGCGATCCTTGCGGCAGAGGATAAGATCCCGGTGGCCATCGTCCGCGAGGAAGGTAGCAATGGCGACCGAGAGATGGCCTCGGCCTTCTACGCGGCTGGCTTCGAGCCCTGGGACGTGACGATGTCCGACCTGCTGCAAGAAAGGGTCACATTGGAGAAATTTAGAGGCGTCGTATTCGTCGGTGGCTTCAGCTATGCCGATGTGCTGGATTCGGCTAAAGGGTGGGCCGGCGTGATTCGCTTTCATTCGCGTGTCTATCAGCAATTTCAGTCATTCTATGAGCGTATCGACACATTTAGCCTCGGAGTCTGCAACGGCTGCCAGCTCCATGCCTTGCTCGGATGGGTACCGTGGGCAGGTATTGCCGATGAGATCCAACCACGCTTTATCCGTAACGCCTCAGGTCGTTTCGAATCGCGCTTCGTTAGTGTTCGCATCGACGAAAGCCCAGCGGTCATGCTGCGAGGCATGGAAGGCTCGACACTTGGCATTTGGCTCCAACATGGTGAGGGACGCGCTTTTTTTCCCGACCTCGAAATTCTTGAGCGCGTCGAAGCCAATCGTTTGGCCCCAATTCGGTTCGTCGGCGACGACAACCAGGTCACTAACCGCTACCCCTTCAATCCGAACGGATCCGCTAATGGCATCGCCGCACTATGCTCGCCTGACGGTCGACACCTAGCCCTGATGCCCCACCCCGAGCGCACTTTTCTGCCTTGGCAGTGGGGCTGGATGCCAGGCGACTGGAAGTTAGAAGCTTCCCCCTGGCTCCAAATGTTCCAAAACGCTCGCGAGTGGTGCGAAGAGAACTCTTGAACTGCCAAGGCTAACGTCGACTCGAACGTGGAGGATCAACATGAACAAGTCACGCGCCGGATTAGTCATGCTCGTTGTGGTGTTCGTCGCCGCGATGCTGGCAATCATCATTTACAGCTCGGTCGGCATCCATCCTTACGAAGCCGAGATCTGCATCACCTACAGGGGCCGCACGAACTGTGGGACGGCAGCAGGAGCCACCCGTGAGCAAGCACTCTCCGCCGGCGCCCGAATCGCTTGTGCCAGTATTGCCAGCGGAATGACCGAGCGCATTGCCTGTGACGATGCCCCGCCAGATTCGGTCCGTTGGATCAGGGAGCCGCAATAACCGCGATTGGCGTCCACGCATAATCTGGACAAACACGCTGCGGCAACGAATCCTCGAAGAACGCCTCGAACCCAGTGCTGTATAACACGGCTCAGCCCTCCTGCGCACGCGTGATCAACCTGAAGTGATTCCCAGGGAAGCTGCCAGGGTATCGGCGACCGCGAGGCCTTCCAACGTTGGTACGAGCCGTTTGGCCGCAGCATCGGCCTCAACCAGGCCGGATTTCCGCAGGTGCTTTATAGCCTCGATGTTGAGACTCGCGAGTTCGACACCAAACCGCCGTTCGATGCCTTCGAAGTCAAGCCCCGCCGTCGTCCGAAGCTTCAGGGCAACCTCCTCAAGAGCGAGCTGCTCACGGGTTAGCGATTCTGCGTCCGCAATCGGTAAGCGCCCCTCATCCAGCACACCGGCCCAATCGTCGAGACGGCGTTCGTTCCACCATCGCACGCTCTGTCCGTCGAAAGAATGGGCGGATGGACCAAGGCCCAGATAAGGGCTGTGGTCCCAATACTTCTGGTTGTGGCGAGATCGACTTGCCGGCTCGCGCGCAAAGTTCGACACCTCATAAGCAAAATAGCCGGCCTCAGCCAAAAATCGATGAGTGGCGAAGAAGAGGTCAGCTTTGGTGTCGTCATCAACCTCGACGAGCTGGCCATGTTTCCGTGCATTAAAAAACGGTGTCGCCTCATGCACCGTGAGCTCGTAGCAAGAGATATGGTGCGGCTCCAGGCCAACCGCCTGCTCAAGCGTTGACAGCCAGCTGTCCGCAGACTGCCCTGGAACACTGTAAATCAAGTCTAGCGAGACCACGTCGAAAGCGGCGGCGAACGCTGCTCTCACCGCAGAGATCGCATCCCCCGAGGTGTGCTTTCGCCCCAAAAGACAGAGGGCGTCGTCATCGAAGGACTGAACACCTAGACTGAGTCGGTTGATTCCAAGGTCGCGCCAAGCGGCAAGGTTTGCCTTGGTTACGTCCTCCGGGTTGGCCTCCAGAGTAACTGTGCGATCGCCAGCAAACCGAAACGCTTTGGAAAGTGCAGCAAACACAGTCTCCAGGGCGTCCAGGGTTAACGACGATGGCGTGCCACCACCAAGGTAGACGCTGTCGAACGGTTCCACGCACGACCAAGCTGGCGCGCTCTGGCCTGTCTCAAGCGCCAACGCGCCAAGAGCATGACCCTGACCCCGAACCTGCGCACCCCAACTACGGATCTCCTGCACTAGCGAATCCACGTATGCGAATTGTTTCTTCGGCCCACCGGTCTGCACCGCGAAGTCACAATACGGACAAACTCGGCTGCAGAAGGGAACGTGGACATAAAGCCCAGGTGTATGAGAGGGCAGAATCGTACTGGAGGTAGTCTGCGGAAAGTTCGTCAGGCGTTTAGTGGGATGGCCCGACGGTTCACTCATTGAGTTTTAAGACTCGTCCGGGTCGGCCCGCAACACCGCCAGAAAGGCCTCCTGAGGGACCTCGACGTTACCGAAAGCACGAGCCCGCTTCTTGCCTTCCTTCTGTTTTTCAAGCAACTTGCGCTTACGCGTGACATCCCCACCGTAGCACTTCGCGGTGACGTCCTTACGGTGAGCATTTATGGTGCGGCGCGCGATGATATCTCGGCCAATCGCACCCTGGATCGCGATCTTGAAGTTCTGCTTAGGGATAGTGCGTTCAAGTTGCTTGCAGGCGTGCAAAGCACGTGCACGAGCTTTATCGTGATGTACCAGCATGGCGAGCGCATCAACCTTCTCACCGTTGACCATGATGTCGACTTTTGCCAGATTGGTCGGTCGGTAATCCAGAAGCTCGTAGTCAAACGATCCGTATCCTTGAGTGAGCGTCTTCAGTCGATCATAGAAATCGAATAGGACCTCAGCGAGAGGCAGGTCAGCGGTCATATCAATGCGACCAGCTGCAAGGTAGTTAAACTTGATATCGGCACCTCGTTTCTCACGTAGCAATTCCATTACTGTGCCAACGTAACGATCTGGCATCAGGATCGATCCCTTGATGTAAGGCTCCTCGGCAAGCTCGATCATAGCCGGATCGGGATACTCGGCGGGGTTTTCGATGATATGAGTCTGTCGGTCGGCAGTGGTCACTCGGAACTCGACCGACGGTGCTGTCAGTAGCAAGGAAAGATCAAACTCCCGGCTCAGGCGCTCTTGCACAACGTCGAGGTGCAACATTCCGAGAAACCCACAGCGGAAACCGAACCCCAGGGCGCTGGATGAGTCCTTCTGAAAGGTCAGCGCTGCGTCATTGAGCTTTAGCTTGTCAAGTGCACGAGCAAGATCCTCATAATCATCATTTGAGACTGGGAAAACCGAAGAAAAGACCACCGGCTTGGCTTCAACGTAGCCCGCAAAGGGTTCGGTTGTAGGATTAGTCGCGTCGGTAATGGTGTCACCAATGTCGATATCGTCGATCGCTCTTATGCCAGCAATCACGTAGCCAACGGACCCCGATCCGAGTTGCTTCTGCTGCACCCGCTGAAGCTGAAGAAGGCCGACTTCTTCGACCTCATACTCCGCACCGTTATGCATCAGACGGATGGTCTGTCCTGGAGAAATCAACCCATCTACTACCCGAACGAACAACACCACACCCCGGTAAGCATTGTATTCAGCATCGAATATCAACGCCTTCAGCGGCGCTTCGAGGTCGACTTTGGGTGCCGGTAATTTCTCGACGATGGCTTCGAGCAACTCTTCGATGCCGTCACCCACCTTCGCGGACACCGGGATAGCCTCGAACGGATCGAGACCTAGTTCCTCGTCGATTTCCTCAAGAACCCGATCGACATCGGCGGCCGCCATGTCAATCTTGTTGATCACCGGTAGGATCTCAAGCTCATGTTCGAGGGCCAGATAGACGTTAGCCAACGTCTGTGCCTCAACGCCCTGGGTGGCATCCACCAACAGCAGCGCACCCTCGCACGACATCAATGAACGGCGAACTTCGTGAGCGAAGTCAACGTGCCCCGGTGTGTCGATTAGGTTGAACGTGTACGTCTCACCGTCCTCGGCTTCGTAAGCAAGCGTAATTGTGTTGCTCTTGATCGTGATGCCTCGCTCGCGTTCCAGGTCCATCGTGTCCAGCAGCTGGTCTTGGAACTCCCGGTCGGAGACGCCTCCACAGAGCTGGATGAGGCGATCGGCGAGCGTTGACTTGCCGTGGTCGATATGGGCGATGACACAAAAATTGCGAATCTTGTTCACGGGGGAATTGTAGCCGCCTGGGGCTCTCCTGACTTCCAAAAAGAGTTCCGTCCGTCACACATCGGCAGCGTCAAGGCCGGCATCTACGCTCTCATCCGCTCTGGACGAAAATGGGGCAGCTGAACCATCTCCGCTGGCACGCGCTCGCGTCGGAAATTGACGGTTAGCTCCATCTCGACAGCGGTACCGTAACTCGCATAGCGCGCCTGGACCGTGGCGATCCCGATGTACTTCTTCAACAACGTTGACCAACACCGGGTGGTGACCCGGCCGACCTGGTCCTTACCTGCATACACCGGGACCGGCTCCCGGCAGGCAAGCTGCGGAAGATCAGGCATGAGATTGTCACCAGCGTGGATCTCGTCGAGCGGCTCCCAGTCGATGCAGATACCGACAACACTACGGACGCTACCGCGCTCGCTCTCAGCCACGAGAGCTTCGCGGCCAACGAAATCCTCCTTGTTGAAATCCACCGCCCAACCGAGACCGAGTTCATAGGGTGATGCTCTGTGCTCCGGTATAAGGGCCCGCTCAGCGCTTATGTAGTCAACATCGATAAGGATAAACCCAGCCTCGACGCGAGCCACATCCATCGCCAAAATGCCGCACGGAGTAATCCCCAGGCGCCGACCGACGTCGAGCAGTGTGTCCCAGACGGTGATCGCACAATCCGCGGAAATCCATATTTCATAGCCAAGGTCCCCGGTGTACCCCGTGCGAGAGATCGTGACGGGCATGCCGCCGATCGTTCCCTCGGTGAGATGGAAGAATCGGAGGCCGCTAGCATCACCTTTGAAACACTCGTTCAGGATCTTACGTGAGGTGGGACCTTGCAGAGCCAGGGCAGCGACCGGCGCCGAACGATCGGAGATCGTCACGGCGAGCCCCTCACTGTTCAGTTGCAGCCAGCGCATAGCCGGCTCGGCAGCGTTGACCTGATAAACATTGGTATCGAGCCGGAAGACTGTGCCCTCCTGCATCACCTTTCCATCAGAGTCGCACCACGGAGTGTAAATCGCCTGCATCGGCGAGCACTTGGTGATGTCGCGTGTGAAAACCCGCTGAATCAGATCGGTCGCGCCAGTCCCTTCGACCCAGTATTTGTAAAGTGGTGATACGTCGATCAGTGCCGCCTTATTGCGAATCGCGGCGTATTCGGGCTGCACGAAGTCGTCATAGCATCCAGCGCTAAAGTATCCCGACCAATGGCGCCAGTTCAGACTCTTGTTAAGAACCGAGGTGCGGGGATGAAATGGCGTCCCGACGGCCATCAGCCCACCTTCCCTGCTTTCAGATCCTCGATGATCCGTCTTGCCGCGTTGCGTCCCGGGAGTCCAGTAATACCACCACCCGCGTGGGTACTCGAACCACAGAGATACAGGCCACGAAGCGGTGTGTTGTATCGATACCAACCCGGCAATGGCCGCAAGAACAGCGCCTGGTCAAGACTAACATCGACACCGAACAAGCAGCCGTTTGTTGCCCCATAACGCTCCTCGATGTCACTAGGCGTTGCCACGGCGCAGCCAACCACCCGAGACGTGAATCCCGGAAGAACCGTCTCGATTCCACTTGCAACCGATTCCTCCAGAGAATCCAAATTATCGGGAACTCCCAAAACCCAGGCCGTCGCTACGTGCTTGCCATCAGGCGCTAGGCCAGGATCGGCCAACGTGGGAATGGTTAGCTGAAGAAACGGCTTCTCTGCCAATTCACCGCATTGCATAGCGTCAAAGGCACGCTCCTGCTCAACAACCGAGGCTCCGATCTGAACTCGGCCGCTGAGTGAAACCTCCGCAGACCCCTCAGGTGGGTCCGGTATTCCGTCAAGGGCGAAGCTCACGACACCGACCCCACCACGTGCCCGGATGGTGGACACGGCGTTGATGAACTCCGGGGCCAATTTCCGGGAATCAACCAGTGACAACAGCGTCCTCTGTGGATCCAAGTCCGAGACTACAATGGACGCTTCGACATGTTCACCATTGCAAAGTGTCACCCCTTGCAACAGGCCATCGGCGGCCTCGATTAGCTTGACCTCAGCCTCCGTGCGCACCTCTGCACCAGCGGACTGTGCCGCCGCCGACAACGCGTCACTGAGACAACCCAATCCGCCTTTGACAAAAACGGGGCCAGAAAACAATGGCCGTGGATTTTGAATCTGGTGATGAAGAGCAACAAACGCGGTCCCTGGAGCATAGGGGCCATTACATCCCCCCTGAAGGCCCAGTCCTGCTATTGCCGCGCCAAGAATGTGACTTTCAAAACGTTCCTCGGCCACGTCGCGTATTGACATTGGCAAAAATCGTATGGCTTCTCGCATGTCGCGACGTCCCAATCGCCGAAGACGCCATCCAATGCGCAGCAGGTCCAAGGTATCGCTGGCCCCAAGATCCTGGAGTTCAGGGAGAGCTGCCTGATACAACGGAGCCAACGCCCGAACCGTACGGTAAAGCAAACGCTCAAGCTCGGCGATGGCGGCACGATCCGCTATCGATACCATCTGGCTCCCATTACCAGTCAGGTGGCCACTCCCATCGAACAAAAGCCACTGCCCATCCACAGCCACTACTGACGTCCCTCGGGGCCGCGAAACCTCTAGACCGTGACCCGACAGGTTTAATTCTCTCGAAATTGTCGGGCTGAATGTCTCGGCACTCTGGAAACATGAAGAGGCTCGATAGCCCGGAGCCACCTCGATGGTGCTTGCCATACCACCAACAGTTGGTCCCTTTTCCAGGACGACGACAGATTGGCCAGCTTGTGCTAAGTAGGCCGCGACCACCAAGCCATTGTGCCCCCCACCAACAACAGCCACATCGTAGCAGCCACTCATCGAACGTCTCTGCCGAATAGTCGCACTCGCATTTAAGACCCTTTTGCCAGGATCTTTTGGGCCGCTAAGCGGCCGGGCGCTCCCATTACCCCACCGCCTGGATGGGTCCCAGATCCACACTGATACATGTTCTTGAGGGGCGTCCGGTAGTCAGCCCACCCTGCCACGGGGCGCAAAAAAAACAGCTGCTCAAGCGACAATTCACCGTGAAAGATGTTTCCCTGGGTTAGGCCAATCTTCTGTTCCAGATCCCACGGCGTAAGTACCTGGCGGTGGAGGATGATGTCTTTAAGATTCGGAATGTAGTCGGCAAGGGTATTGATCACCGTATCGCCGAACGCCTCCCGCTGCTCCTCCCAAGTACCCAGAGCGAGCTCGTATGGCGCATACTGGACGAAGATCGACATCACGTGCTTGCCAGGCGGCGCCATAGACGGATCGGAGAGGGTGGGAATCACGATGTCCATGTAGGGTTGGCGCGAGAATTGTCCGTATTTGGCATCCTGGTAGGCACGCTCAAGATAATCAATGCTCGGACTGATCGAGATCGCGCCCCGAAGATACGACTCGGGGGGGAACCCCGTCTTCTGTTCGATGCCTTCGAGACATGTAGGCCGTGGCAAGGCATCGAGCGCCAGGTTGACCTTCCCCGAGGAGCCGCGGATCTTGTAGCGCTCAATCGCCGAAACAAACTCTTCTTCCAGATGCTCGGCTCCGACTAGCTGCAGAAACGTACGTTTTGGATCGAGGCTCGAAACCACCGTATCGGCCCACACCTCCTCTCCGTCCTCAAGCACGACGCCTTTTGCCGCCCCATCCTTGACCAGGATGCGCGCGATCGGTGCGTCGGTGCGAATCTCGGCCCCAAAACTGCGTGCCGAGCCGGCAATCGACTCTGCGATGGCACCCATGCCACCACGCGGCAACCCCCAGGCGCGGAACTGGCCATCGATCTCACCCATGTAATGGTGGAGCATGACGTACGCTGAACCCGGGGAGCGTGGCCCGAGGAACGTGCCGATAATGCCGCTCGCCGAGAGCGAGCCCCGCAGCGGTTCACTCTCGAACCAGTCTTCAACAAAATCCGCTGAGCTCATCGTCATCAGCTTGGCAAGATCGTAGAGGTGTTCAGCATTACGTCCGAAGGCCTTGCCAACTTTGGCCAAGGCAGCAATGTTAGTGGGCCCCACCGACGTCGGATCGGGTGGAATCGTCGACAACATAGGCCGCACCGCCATTGCAAGGTGATACATCAGCTTTCCGAACTGCTCATAGGCATCAGCGTCGGTGGTCGAGAATCGCATTAGCTCACGGCGCGTTTCCTCGGCGTCATGCCAGCGCATCAGGTAGTCGCCATCGGATGTCGGGGTCAGTGTGCCGTCCAGCGGCAACAGTTCGAATCCGAAGCGCGGCAGGTCAAGTTCGCTGATGATGCGTGGCCGCATAAGGCTGACAACGTACGAGCATACTGAGAACTTAAAACCAGGGAATATCTCTTCGGTAACCGTCGCGCCACCGATCAGGTGGCGCCGCTCGAGAATAAGCACCGATTTGCCCGCTTTTGCCAGATAGGCGGCACAGACCAGCCCATTATGTCCAGCCCCGATTACAACAGCGTCATAACGCTTCGTCATCCGTTGTCGCCGTTGCAATTACCGGACAATACCGTTTCCATAAAACGCAGATACCAGTTGTCGAAAAAATAGATCGTCTTCTCGAGACTCTGGTACCGTCCTGGACGATAGCTGCGCGACTGAACACCTTTTTGGGCACGTTCGCAGATGGCCCAATCCTGCTCGTTGGTTACGTGCCAAAAATCTACTGCGTCAGACGGGTCGAAATCGGAACGGTCTATCGCCTCAGGAGCAAACAGCCATTCACATCGAATGACGCTACGGTCCGCAGCACCTGGCCAGATCGTATGGGTGAGTACATAGTCTGGGTGCAAACTCAGCAGAAATGCGGGATAAATATTGAAGTAGTGAACTAGGCGCAGGTCATCGGGGCCGAGCCCCTCAATCGGGTCACGGATCGTCTGGCCGGTCACTGTCATCGTCACGCAGCCGTCATTGAGCCGCATCGGACCACCGCAAAAATAGTCCCCTTCGAAGCTATCACCACCACTGCGGAAGTGGGACACGGGGTTGAGCTGAGGATGGTTTGTCGGGCAGTGGTAACACTCACCATAATTTTCACACACCAACTTCCAGTTGGCGGCAATCTCGTATTCGTGTCTGGCACCGAGTTCCAGGCGCTCCATTCCGAAGCGTGAGAAATCGGGAAGGCCAGCAAAGCACTCGACGAGAGCCACCGCATCAGGGTCAAAACTAATAAAGACGAACCCGTTCCAAGTTTCACAACGCACAGGACAGAGGGCGTAATCAGTCTTATCGAATCCCTGGACTTCATCCATCAACGGTGCCGTAAGCAGTTTGCCATCGAGCCCATACGCCCAACTGTGATAAGGGCAGCTAATACAGGCGGGGACGGTGCCCACAGCGTCATCGAGCAACCGCGTACCGCGGTGACGACAAACGTTGTGGAAGGCATGGATTGCCCCGTCATCACCACGCATGACAATGACTGATTCGTCTCCGACCTCCCGCATTAGGTAGTCACCCGGGGAACTAAACCCACTCTGATGACCAACGCATAACCACATTTTCAAGAAAAGAGTCTCGATTTCTGCCGAGAAGATCCGCGGGTCACGATACGGTGGCCCGGGCAGTGGTCGGGCCTCAACAAACGGGCGGCGTGTCGCCTCGATATCGGCAAGTGACAACAAATTAGGTTTGGACTCTGACAAAACGATCTTCCTTTGAATCGCCAGCACGGTACCCTGAAGAATTCGCTTCCCCTGGAGACTTCCTCAACAAGGATAGGTTAGTACGGCAGTGCTAAAATTGGAGTTCAATATGTTGCATTCCTCTCTCTGATTCCAAGATTCCAAGCCGCCTGTGACTCTGCCAAATACCGTCAGTTTAACTCCGGGGAAGCGTGTCCTGTTTTTAACCAAGGACCCCGAGCTTATACGTCAGCAACTGAGGGGCGATCTCGACCTGGCAATGGGTTCTATTGCAGTCGACGACCTGCTCGATGACATCAACACTGACGTGATGACACCAGCCTGGGCGTGCTTCACCCACAAGCCTGAAGTTGTTGCACGCGAAGCCTACGCCGGCCATATCGTAGACGGCGAGCGTGTCTTCGAAAGGGACGCTCTACGTAACGGAAACTTTGAGATTATCGTCTCAGGTCATCGCAAAGGCGTCGGTAGCTCAAGAGAAGCAGCAGTCCACGCTGAAAAGCACGCCGGGATTCGCATTGCAATCGCGGGATCGTTTGCACCGATCCACGCCCGCAACAACATCCACCAAGGTGTGCTAATGGGTGACTATGTCCTGCTGCAGCGCCTACAAAATGGGGAAGAAGTCGACTTAGAGGAGTTCTGTGCAGGGTACGACCCGATCACGCGAATGGTTGTCCACCACGGCGGTTTATTTCCTTTCGCTAAGGCTTTTGCTGAAGGTTTGGTTAAGGTTCCTTCTCCCTCAACCCATGCCCGCCCAATGAATATGACCGAAAAGATACTCGCAGATCATCTATTGGAGGACAGTCCTAGCGATTCCTTTCAAAGTGGAGGGACAGAAAACCTTTCGGGGACCACAAGGTATTCGGTACAACCTGGAGAGGCCCTTCTCGTCGAAGTCGATGGTGGCTACTCGCACGAGTTCACCTCTGCACAGGTACATTATTTTCTTGAAGAAGCCTATGGCAAGGACTACAAATTGTGCCACTCCGAACGCTTTGCAGCCTTCGAGGATCACCTTGTCTACGCGGAGGAAGTTGTCAAATTGGGGCCGTTCATGCCTCAGATCGAGACCATGCGCAAACTCCAGCGTGAATTTCAGCAACACACGAACGTCAGTGACTACTTAATAAAAGATGGGAAATCGCCAGGGATTTGTCACGAAGTAGCACGTGAGCAGATGGTTGGCCCTGGCGATTTCATCCAGGCAACCGATAGCCATACCTGCATGGGTGGCTGCAACAACGCTTTGTCGTGGGGCGTTGGGACGACCGAGTACGCTAATTTGGTGTATTCAGGGTTTACCTTTGTCGAAGTTCCTGAAGCAATTCGCTTCGAACTCGTGGGCACGCTCCCTGACAACGTCACGGCAAAGGATGTAATGCTTCATATCCTTTTCCACTTCGCCAAACCACAAACGACATTGAACCGGGTTATGGAGTTCACTGGCAACGGTGTCTCCAATCTATCAATGGACGAGCGCGCCACACTCACCAACATGGCGACCGAGTGTTCGGCGCGTGGTGCAATCGTCGAAGCAGACGAGGCAACCTTTGAATGGATTGCTCACTATCGGCCAGGGACTGACCTCGACACCATGAGGCAGCGAGCTGTGAAACCCGATACAGAGGCTAACTACGATGGCGGCGTCCATATCATTGATCTTTCTACGATGGTGCCAATGGTGGCTCATCCGGGCGATCCTGACCATGGCGTACCCTCCGACCCCACAAATGGCGCATTGGTATCCGAAATCGGCCAGGTAGGTATCGACATCGCCTATGGTGGCAGCTGCACGGCCGGCAAGATTAATGATCTTGAGTTTTATCATCGTGTCGTAAAGGAAGCTGTCGACTCCGGGTTACGAGTTGCTGATGGGGTTGCCTTCTTGATCCAGTACGGCTCCATGGCGGTGGAGAAATACGCCACCGAACAGGGTTTCATCGAAACCTTCGAACAAGCTGGAATTACCTTGATTAAGCCCGGCTGCGGTGCCTGCATCGGCTGTGGTCCCGGGGTCTCCGAGGACGCCGAGCAAGTTTCAGTAAGCGCAATAAACCGCAACTATAAGGGGCGGTCAGGTCCCGGCAAGCTATACCTTGCATCACCGCTGACAGTAGCGGCGTCGGCATTCACTGGCTACATCACAGCCTATAAGAAGGGTATGTTTGCCAATGCCGGCAAACGCGAAGAAGCTCCATCTAGAGGCTGACGGGATACTTTCGCTAAACCCGCAACAACTAAATTGATGGAGGGCAAGTCTTAGACGTCGCCCTTCTAGGAAAGGACATGACGGGCGGCCGTGAGTATCGAAGGGCATCCTGAAGGCATCCCTCGCGCCAACGAAGTATCAGATCAGTCAGAGGGTCACACAAGGACTTCGCGTACGTTGTTGCTTGCCAACGGCCTCGTATTTGCTAGCAGCACCTGCATTATGGTTTTGGAGATCGTTGCCGCACGGCTTATCGCAGCCAATCTGGGCGTCTCTCTGTATACGTGGACGTCTGTCATCGGCGTCATCCTGGCCGGAATCAGCATCGGGAATATAGCTGGCGGGAGAATTGCTGACCGGTACCGACCGAAGCGTGTTTTACCCATGCTTTTTCTCGCCGCATCGGTGTTGAGCTTCAGTGTCCTGTGGCTAAACCACTACTCTGAAAGCTGGTGGCGCCCGGAATCCATGTCATGGTCAGGCTGGGTGCTGTTCAATGTAATAGTCATCTTTCTGTTGCCAGCCACGGTGCTGGGAACCATCGGCCCAATTGTTGCAAAAATGGCACTCGGCCAAGGCAAAAAGGTCGGTGCAACGATGGGCAACATCTATGCGTGGGCGGCAGCCGGTTCCATTTTCGGCACCTTCCTCACTGGGTTCGTGCTCATCGAATGGATCGGTACCCGCGCGATCGTAACCTCAGTCGCAGGGTTACTGGCGATGATCGGACTCGGGCTCGCCTCGCTGGAATATCGCTCCGGCGGCGCTTTTATCTCTACCTGGCTAATGATTCTCGGGCTTTTCAATGTGGTTGCCTTCGGGCCATGGCCATGGGCCCGGGAGATCGGCATGTTCCTTCTGCTGCGCCCGGACCACAACAATCTTGAGTACTTCGACGAGAGTAACTATTTCTCCATTCAGGTCTATGAAGCTCCAGACATCGAGAACGCCCGAATTTTGGCGCTAGACAACCTGGTACACAGTTACGTCTCAAGCACCGATGTCACCCATTTGATTTACGATTACGAAACCATCTATGCCGCAATAGTGAAGCGCGTGGCAGCGTTTGGCCAGCCGCTACGATCGCTGTTCATCGGTGGCGGTGGCTTCGTTTTCCCGCGCTACATGGAGGCTGTCTATCCCGTCGCCAGCATCGACGTCGCGGAGATAGACCCCGCAGTCAAACGTGCCGCAAACCGCGCCCTCTACCTGCCTCCAGACGACGAGACCCAAATTACAACCTACACAATGGATGCCCGTAATCTAGTCGAGGATTTGCTCCGCGACGACGCCGCGGGATCGTACGACTTCATCTTTGGAGATGCCTTCAACGACTTAAGCGTTCCATATCACTTGACGACACTCGAATTCACTGCGAAGCTGCGCGAGCTGTTAAAACCTGACGGCGTATACATGATTAATATCATCGATATCTACGCTGAGGGGTTTGGGCGCTTTCTGGGTAGCTTCGTTGGCACGTCGATCCAGAACTTTGCATACGTGTATGTATTCTCGAGTTCGGCTGACGGGCCAACTGATGATCGCGACACTTTCATCGTCGCATGTTCGATGCGACCACTCGATATCCACAATCTGGGCACCCGTTCTGACCTCGATGCGTTCGAAGGTGTTCTGTTTGCCTGGGCTGAGGACGGCGTCCTCGGCGGCCAGATGGAAACTGTTCTAGAGCGCAGTGAAGGGCTCATCCTTACTGACAACTTTGCTCCGGTGGACAACCTTTTGGCACCTATTCTCAGCGGCCAGTAGAGAGTCTTACGCTGAAACCAAGATGTAAAAAGATTGTAAATCATCTATTTTCAACGGTTTTGGGGTCTCGTCGAACCCCATAAACGGGCTATAAAATAAGGCATGGACCGAGGACGCAGGTGCATCCATGCACTCCGCTATAGCTAAACTGACTCAAAAGCGCCTTTTCATAGGCTCCAGCATTAGGGTCACAGTTTTATTTATGGTCACCCTGCTGCTTGCCTCGCCGGTCTACGCCCAGAAACTTGAGGTCCGAAACAAGTCCCGAATACGACTCGGCAGCATCCAGATCTCGGACACTGCAACGCTATCCGATAAACGCTACTCACTGGGTTTTAAAAACACTTTCCGAGAGGGTCGAAAGCTTAACAACGTCTTGTCCGGTCGTTTCAACGCAACCAAGTCGACAAAGCTGTACTTAAACACCGAGTTTAAAGGAGGTGTCATGACTTGGGAGGCCAAGGTTAACCAGAAATATGAAGCTTTCACCCTCGACTTAGGAACTGGGAGCGCTGGCCTCTTCCACGCCGGCGTAATGTACGGAAAGCGCAAGGGCAAGGGTTTCGGTCTATCCGCTAGCTGGGTTGGCGATAATCGTCGCCGCGGTGCTAATTTACGGATATGGCACTACCTTGAGAAGGTTGACCTGGTGGCCTCAGTGCGCCATGACCGCCGTGGGTTTGGCTGGTCGCTAAATACTGGTAAGAAGATGGCAAACATCCTGCGCGGGATATTACTTTACGAAACCAACAGTGGTTCCGATGGCAACCCAGCATCGCAGCAGGTCATCTACGGACGCAATATGCGTGACGGCGGGGACACTTACACCGGGTTCGATACGCTTGACTTCGTACCCAACGAGGATGTGTTCGGTGAAGACGGCATTAATATTCGAAGCCCGCTGTATCCGGACGATGATCCCCTTGCCTGGCTCGTCGAAGGCTACGGGGTAAGGTTCGGCCAGGTCGAACTCGACAGAGAGAGCCAAATGGAGGCCGAGATGGTCTCCTATCTCACCGACAGCATTTGGGTCGGGGGTGACTTAGTCATGGAGGATGGCATCACCAAGAACGTCGACACTAAATTTGGTATCACAAGCGAGAACTTGAAACTGGCGGCAGCCTTTGGCTACGCACCTCAGAGCGAGAGATTCAGCGGTAGCGTCCAGTTTCAGTGGACGCCGATCAAACCGTCTTCCGGTGGGAAGTAGCCACGCTATGGCCAGGCCAGCACCGGGAGGTGAACCTGGTGTTTTATAAGATGGCCCTCACTGAGGCAATAAACTAGACGGTGCTGCTGCTCATCGGGCCAAGACTCTTAAACCAAGTGCGCCCGCAGGGTGATCTCGTCCGCTTCCTTGCAAGTCCGCAGTTTCTCGAAACTGCTCACCCGGCCGACGATAGTTACGGGAACTGCCGAAACCGGATCTTCGCCTGGGCTGGTAGGGGTCGGGCCGAAGAAAATACAGAGCGTGCTTTCCTCGCTCCAGAACCCAATGTCGCCGATATTCACTGACTTGTCGGGATATTCACCGGTGTCGCCTTCGAGCATAACCTCAAAGTGCAACTCGTCACCCCAAACCTGAAACTCGGCAGTCAGTGGTAGGAGGCGAGCCAGAGTCTGAGCACATTTAATATTATTGAGCTCTCCTCTAAGGCTCAGGTCACCCACCTGTATTTGAATCGGCAACATAGATGTCCCTTCCAGAGCCCAGAGTGCAATGCTACAAAGTGCAGCTTTCCCGCCCACGCGTTGATATGGACGGTCACGCAATCAAAACGAGTCGTAAATCCATGACGTTAGTGTCCGTGGGTCCGGTAACAACGAGATCGTCGAGTGCTGTGAAAATCGCATTTGAGTCATTTTCCTCAAGGCTGGCATAAGGATCGAGCCCAGCTGCAATTGATCTAGTAGCCGTTTGGCCGTCGGCGATAGCACCAGCAGCGTCAGTTGTACCGTCGATACCGTCGGTCCCAACTGAGCAGACAGTGATCCCATCGGCACCGTCGATGTCGAGAGCAGCTGCCAGTACAAACTCCTGGTTCCGTCCTCCCCTCCCGTTACCACGCAAGGTCACAGTAGTCTCTCCTCCGGAGATTAAGCAGCATGGCGGCTCACAAGGCCGCCCCGAAGCCCGAATCTCCCGAGCGATCGCAGCATGCACCTTAGCAACGTCACAAGTCTCACCTTCGATCAACGTTGACAGCACGAAACTCTTGTAGCCAAGTTCATCAGCCTTACGGGCCGCGGCGCGCACTGCATTGTCGTTATTGGCCACCAGTATATTTGTCACCCTGTCGAACATGGGGTCACCGGGCTTTGGCGTCTCAATTCGACCACCACTAGCACCATCGTCCAGGCGCCTGATCACTCTGGATGGCAGCGAATTTCCGAGCCCGTATCGATCAACGATCGCAGCGCAATCTTCGAAGCTAGTCGTATCAGGAACAGTCGGTCCAGAGGCAATAGCATCAAGCGGGTCACCTACAACATCAGATAAAATAAGTGTCAGCATGCGTGCTGGTACAGCGGCACGTGCGAGCTGACCACCCTTCACCGCCGATAGATGTTTTCGCAGTGTATTGATCTCAACGATCGTCGCCCCACAGGCGAGTAAGGCCTGGTTGGTGGTCTGTAAGTCCTCGAGGGTGACACCTTCAACAGGGCATACCAGCAATGCTGAACCGCCGCCTGAAATCAGGCATATGACGAGAGTCTTCTCATCAGCGTCCGCAAGGACTTTGAGAACAGCCCGTCCTGCCTGAACGCCAGCCTCGTCGGGAACTGGGTGGCCAGCTTCGTGAATCTGAATTCTCTCAAGGGCAGCGGCCTGCCCATGCGGCACGATGACATGGCCATCGTAGACTAGGCCACCCAGAGCCGCTTCGACGGCACGGGACATCGGCACTCCAGCCTTCCCAGCGCCAATCACTAAAACCCGATCGACATCAGAAAGAGAAAGAACAGTGTCGTCAACGGTGATCTTTCCATCACCTGGAGAAAGATGGTTGCGAACTGCAACTTCAGGGTCGACCGCCGCCAAGGCTGCCGCCACGATGGTTCGCAAGGTTTGCCGAGCGTCAGCGGCTATCACGGAATCGTTGCTCATGAGTGGAGGTGGGCCACACCTCAGTAGCGCAGAATGCTGTAAAACGGACGGTCACCCAGAAGCCCCCGACCATTGAGGCCTGTTAGCTCGATCAGGAACACGGCACCAGCGACATAACCCCCCAAGAGTTCAACAAGCTCGCAAGCGCCTTTTGCCGTTCCTCCTGTCGCGATCAGGTCGTCAACAACTAGAACCTTCGACCCCGGCTGGATGGCATCCTTGTGGACTTCAAGGGAGTCAGATCCGTATTCAAGATCGTAGGACACGGAGAGTACTGGGCCGGGCAATTTGCCGGGCTTGCGCGCGAGTACGAACCCCACACCCAGCTCAAGGGCAAGAGTGCTACCAAAGATAAAGCCACGCGACTCAATACCCATGATCTGATCCGGTAAATCATCCCGAAACGGATCGGCTAGGGCCTTAACGGCAAGACTATGGGCTTCTGGGTCAAGCAGGAGCGTGGTGATGTCCCGGAAGAGAATGCCGTCTTTGGGGAAGTCGGGGATGTCTCGAACCGCCTTGCGCAATCGGTCACGAACATCATCTTCAGGGGCGGCCCCTGCGGGCAAAATCATCTCTTCGGAACGCATTGGCACTCCTCGGGAAAACGAGTCGGGGCGAGAGGATTTGAACCTCCGACCCCCTGCTCCCGAAGCAGGTGCGCTACCGGACTGCGCTACGCCCCGACCTGAAAAAACTCAATGGGAAAGCAAGTTTAGCACGGTGAATCCGGCAACAAAGAGCACAGCAAGAGCCACCGTAAGCCAATTGAAGTACCGGTCAATGACATCTTTCATCGGTTCACCGAATGATCTCAACAGAGCCGCTACGAGGAAGAATCGCCCTCCACGCCCGATGATCGAAGCCACAACAAAGAGCGGAAAGTTGACTTGGACGAGGCCGGCCAAAATAGTGAACACCTTGTAGGGAATTGGCGTGAACCCAGCGATGATCACAGCTGCCGAAGTGTACTCCGCGTATAGTCCTCCTACAGTCTCAAAAAAACCGGTGAGACTGTAAAACTCGATGATCTGCTGACCAATGGTTCCGAAGAAAAAAAGGCCAATGGCGTAGCCAAACATGCCTCCCACCACCGACGCGGCAGTACATAAACTAGCGTACCCTAGGGCCCGCGTGGGAGCCGACAAGCACAGTGGAATCAGTAGGATGTCGGGGGGAATAGGGAAAAACGACGACTCTGCAAACGAAATAGCTGCCAGGGCCCAGGGGCCGCCCGGTCTGTCCGCCCAAGCCAACACCCAATCGTAGGCTGTTCGAATGGGATTGCGCCAAGCCATCAGGTTCCCAGCACTGCGTTCATCGAAGCAAAAACGGTGCCCCAGCGCTCCTGCATCGGTTCAAGGGCAGGATAGTGGGGCAGGTCGAGGTGGAGTGGGCATATCGAACTTGCATACCGTCGTCGTTGGTAACGAGTACGGAAGTTATGAGACAGAAAAACCGGGGCCAAAAAGGAATGGTCGGGACGACTGGATTCGAACCAGCGACCCCTAGTCCCCCAGACTAGTGCGCTACCGAGCTGCGCCACGTCCCGACCGAAATTCTGCACGTAGGCGCAAAAGCTTTGCCAATACGGGGTTCCCAGTGCCTATTAACAGCTTGTCACCGGTCCCAACCAGGGTCAAGATCGGCATCCTCAGCGGCGGCGGTCTCGTTCAGCAAACCCCGCATTAATGGTGATGGGCGAAATGTTACGGCGCGGTGCCGTTCGATTATCAATCCTCCACCAGTAGCCGGATTGACGCCCTGCCGAGGCGCCCGGTTCCGAACCTGAAAAGTTCCGAATTTGCTGATCATCACCTTCTCACCATCAGCCAAACAGTCCTTTATCGATGCGAAAATAGTATCAAGAAGGCTGGCCGCCTCCAAAATGGAGATCTGGCGATCAGCTTCGTGAATCGCGCGGGCAATGTCCTGTTTAGTCAAGCCCATGGTGACTGACCACCAAAGATTGGAACCCACTGCAAACAAAATAACTAATTTTCAATATAGTTTACGCTGACGCGGATGGACAGCCTAAGATTGTCCCTAGCGATAGCGGGTGCGCCTCCTTAAGCGCCGTGACCGCCGTAGCTTGATCACTAACGGCGTACCGGTGAAATTGAACGATTCGCGTAGCCTGTTCTCAAGATAGCGAGCATAGTCACCACGTGCTGCAGCCCGACCTCCAGCAAAGGCAACGAAACGTGGCGGCTCGACACCCACCTGCGTCAGATACTTCGGCTGTGAACCGCTTGTTCCACCGGCCGGTCCATGACGACCAACCATACCTTCGAAAGCCGTATTAAGGTCAGCGGTTGGTACCCGACGCGAGCGCGCTTGGACGACCGCATCGACGAGTGGAAGTAAGGAATCAATACCACTGCCCTCAATAGCAGAAGTCACGACGACCTGCGCGTACCGCATACGTCCCAGACGCTCGCGGACAATTCCCTCGACCTGCGGGCACAAGCTCTCTTCCTCTTCATCTACGAGGTCCCACTTGTTGACAACAACAATCAGGCCGCATCCGATTCTGTTCGCATCCGATGCGACATGTAAATCCTGTCGGGTAACCCCCTCTTCGGCATCAATAACTAGCAAGGCGATGTCGGCCTGCTTCAAACGGCGCCGAGCCATCGCCACACTAGCAATCTCGGCGTGTGTCCCGATGCGTGATCGTTTACGGATTCCAGCTGTGTCCACGAGAATGTATTGGCGACCGTTACTCTCAAGCAGTGTATCGATCGGATCGCGAGTCGTTCCCGGCTGGTCGCTGACAATCACCCGTTCCGAGCCCAGAAGTGCGTTAACCAAAGAGGACTTGCCAACGTTCGGGCGACCAACAAATGCCACGCGGGTCGGTAGATTCCTCTCAATTTCCACGTCCGTAGTTTCGGGCAAAAGACCGATGACTGTATCCAGTAGGTCAGCGACACCGAAACCATCCTCCGCAGCAATCACATGCATCAAATCAATTCCAAGCTCGTGAAAGGCAAGTTTCATCTCATCAGCGGCCTTGGGTCTGTCACACTTGTTGATCGCAAGAATTAATATGATGCCGCGACGACGTAACTCTGAGGCAATCTCATGGTCAACAGGGAGTGGTCCTTCGCGTCCTTCGACGACCAGCAGCGCAATATCAGCGATGTCCACAGCGGTCATCACCTGGGACTTGACCTGGCGTAGAAGGTTTTCACTCGATCCCTGGTCGATACCACCTGTATCGATCAGGTTGAACCGAACTCCGTTCCAATCGGTCTGGGCAGTTTTCCTGTCACGCGTCATTCCCCGCTGGCTGCCAACAATCGCTTCGCGATGCCCGACAATACGATTGAACAACGTTGATTTGCCAACGTTTGGACGGCCTACAATGGCGACCTGCGGCATTAATGCCACGCCTGATGATTGATTCACGATGGTCCCGAAAGATGATCGGAGCGAGGAACAGGAACAAAAAAATGATCACGAAATCACTGTAACATTATGATAACATGGAAGTTATAGTTGACATCGTTAATGTCAGGTCTTTATAATTCGCCTCTTCGGATCCCGGAATTAGAGATTTTTATGGTTAAAGCCGATCTTGTCAAAATTATTGCCCGGGAAGCTCGCATCACTAAGGTGAGCGCGGAATCGGCAGTCAATGCGATTATTGGCGCCCTTAAAAACGCGCTCGCCCAGGGTGAACGTATCGAATTGCGTGGTTTCGGCGTCTTTGAGGTTAGACCTCGCAAGCGTGGTATCGGGCGCAACCCACGCACCGGCCAGGAAATTGTTATTCCGCCAGGAAAATCGACTCGTTTCCGGCCCGGTAAAAATCTTGGCAAGATAGGCTGAGATACTTCCCCGCTCCACTAGTCGGGATTCCTAACCCCCCTTGTTAGTATCTATTAAGAACCTAGTGTCCCCCATTCCTCTAGCTGAATGTCATCCGGTGGCCCCACGTGTCTGAAAAGAGAAATAGCAACAGATCTACCGGTTTTCTTGAGGAAATGAGCCCTGAGGCGGCGGCAACTCTGGACCATTCCTCAACCCCGGAAGGCGTTCCAACCCTGGACCAATTGACCACCAGCGACCAACAGCCGACCGAGCTCAGTTATGGGAGGGCAAGAGCTCCCAGTAATCACAACCCGCCGCGGATCAGGATGAACATCGTGCTGTTCGTGTTGACATTCACGAGCAGCATCTATTGGGGGTTCATTCAGTACCAGCAGTTTTACTCTGAAGAGCTGCGCAGCGTTTTGACTTCCAACCCTTTTGAGGCTCCATCCGCTCTGCTGGGAGGTTTGCCGTTCGGCATCGCAGTGATCGCGATTCTGTTGGCGCACGAGATGGGCCACTACTTAACCTGCCGACACTATGGCATCGAGGCTAGCCTGCCCTATTTTCTACCACTACCACCACCTAACTTGGTCCCGACCCTGCTGCCTGGCACGATGGGTGCTGTCATCCGGATACGGGGGACGATTACAAGTCGGAGGGCCTTGTTCGACATTGCAGTCGCTGGACCGATTGCCGGCTGGGTGGCTGCCTTACCAATCCTTGCGTACGGTCTCTCGCAATCGCGTGTTGTGAGCACCATTGAGATCGAGACTAGCGGCCTCTACTTGACACTGGGGGAACCACTGCTGTGGGGACCGATGGCACGCTTCTTTGGTCCGGAGATTGGGCCAGCACAAGACCTTGTCATGCATCCGCTGGCTTTCGTTGGCTGGTTTGCCTTGCTGATCACAGCGATGAACTTGCTACCTGTCGGACAACTTGACGGCGGCCACTTGCTGTATTCGCTGGTTCCACGATGGCACCGTGCTCTATCCTTCACGGTGCTGATACTGATGTTTTTCGCTGGTTTTCGCTTCTTTCCTGGATGGATACTCTTCGCCGTAATCGTGTCAGTGCTGTTCATCATGGGTGGCCTTGGCAAACCCCGTCCCATCGATGACGGACAGAAGCTGGGGGCAACCAGAATCGTTCTAACGTTAATCGCCCTGGCAATTTTCGTTACCTCTTTCATGCTGATCCCGGTAACGATCCCGCCTATTGTCTTCAGCTAACCTCCGAGGCGGCCTGTATTTCCTCGTCGTCGAGGACATGGTCGGATTTCTTCGCGGCGGCCAGCACCGCCTCAACTCTGTCTGGATGGGCGGCAATACCAAGTGCATGCAGACGATACTCAACGTTCGAGGCGCCGCTCATTGGCCCGACCTCGATCTTCTGCTGACGTCCAACCATTGAGGCCGGAACACCTGAATAGACCCGATCGGCGAGCCAATGATCGCCTTTTTTGCTCGCCTTGATGACAGCAGCGGCGTGTACTCCAGTCCCCGTTCGAAAAGCATCGGCACCAATCACTGGGTGGTTCGACGGAATTGGTATATCAATGGCTTCTGAAGTCACCTTGCAATACTCGCTAAGCTTGGAAAGGTCATTGCTTGACCAGCCAAGCAGGCAACAGTTAATCAACAGTTGGTCCATTGCCGTGTTGCCACAACGCTCGCCGATGCCAAACGCTGTAGCGTGTGCGCGACTGGCACCAGCCTCAAGAGCCGCAAGCGCGTTCCACACACCGAGACTGCGATCTTCGTGACCATGCCAGTCAATTGCAACCTCTTCTCCGGTTTTGGTGACCACGCGTGATACGAAATTAATAAGGGCTCTGACACCCGGAGGTGTTGCATGGCCAACGGTGTCGCACACACAGATACGGCGAGCACCGGCCTCGATCGCTGCTGTGTACAAGCGGGCGATGGTCTCCGGAGTCGTCCGGGTCGTGTCCTCAGTGACAAACATAACCGGCATACCGCGGGCGACAGCGAACTCCACTGCATTTTCGCTATGACGGAGTATAGTGTCGAGGGTCCAGTCCTCAGCATACTGACGGATCGGACTGGAGCCGATGAAACAGGCAACTTCGATAGAGATACCCACCTCGTCGGCAACTTCGATTATCGGTTCGATGTCAGCAATCACGGTACGGGCGGCGCAGTTGGGACTGACGCCGAGGTTTTCGTCGCGGATCTCCTCAGCCAACCGCTTAACATCGGCGCGCTGCCTGTCCGAGGCTCCTGGAAGACCGAGAGAAGCGGAATTGATACCAAGGCTGTCCATCAGATGGAGGATCTGCAGCTTATTCTCGATGTTAGGATCGCGTGCCGAGGGTGACTGGATTCCGTCGCGTAGAGTCTCGTCGTTGAACTCCACAGGGCCCATCTCTTCACTGGAGTCATTCAGGAGATTCCAGTCGTAAATGAGCTTAGATTCTTTCGGCATGGCCGCAGTAATCCTTTTTGGCCCTTAACGACCCTTCCAATTCGGTTTTCGTTTCTCCAGAAATGCGCTCATCCCCTCCGTCTGGTCCTCAGTAGCAAAGCATAAACCAAAGAGGTCGGCCTCAATGGCCTGGCCTTCCTTCAACGTCACGTTCATGCCCTGGTTAACAGCTTCCAGTGCATATCGCATTGCGATCCGTGGCTTGCTGGCCAATTTCGAAGCGAACGTATAGACCGCTTCCATCAGCGAATCGGCTGGATGGACGGCGTTTACCAAACCGATGCGTACGGCATCGGTGGTGTTTACGTGAGCACCGCTGCAAATTAGTTCGGTCGCCGCACTTTTCCCAATCAACCTTGCCAAACGTTGGGTCCCACCATGCCCCGGAATGACCCCAAGGTTAATTTCTGGCAGACCAATCTGGGCCCCTTCGGCGGCAAATCGAATGTGGCACGCTAGCGCGAGTTCGCAGCCACCTCCAAGCGCATACCCGTTAATTGCTGCGATCACGGGCTTACCACACTCCTCGATCTTGTCGAAAGTTGATTGCCCGAGGCGCGCAGCCTCTCGTGCCTCTACCGGATCATAGGTGGCTAGCACACCTATATCCGCCCCGGCCACGAACGCTTGTTCACCGGCACCGGTAATAATCAGAACATGAAACCTGTCATCTGCCGCCAAGGAGTCAACCGCCCTGCCCAGTTCAAGGGTGGTCTCAGCATTAAGTGCGTTGAGAACATCGGGACGGTTGATCGTGATGGTGGCAACGGTGTCTTTGAAATCGATAATCAGGTTTTTATATCCACCACTATCAGATGCCATTCGGATCGACCTCCACACACATCGCGATGCCCTGACCACCACCAATGCACGCAGTCGCCAGACCACGACCACCACCTCGGCGGTTAAGTTCTTTGAGTAGTGTGTAAATCAGACGAGTCCCTGTCGCCCCCAACGGATGACCGAGCGCAATTGCACCACCGTTGACGTTGGTGCGCTCACGATCGAGTCCAAGCTCGCGTTCGACTGCAAGGTACTGCCCAGCAAATGCTTCATTTACCTCGATAAGGTCAACATCTTCCAGCGCCCACTCAGCTTTTTGGAGCGCTAACTTACTAGCAGGCACAGGACCGATCCCCATGTAAGACGGTTCCACGCCGACTATGCCCCACGAAATGACTTTCCCGATGGGCTTCTTGTCGTGCTCGTTGGCCCATTCGGCACTGGCCACAACAACAGCAGCAGCACCGTCAACCACCCCGCTGGCGTTGCCCGCGGTGACGTAAGAATCCGGGCCAAATGCCGGCTTGAGCTTGGCCAAATCCTCAAGCATGGTTCCCGGTCGAAGGTGATCGTCGACATCGACGAAGTGTGCGCCCTTGCGCGTCTTAACCTCGACCGGAACGATCTCCTCGGCAAACACGCCGCGTTCTTGAGCTGCTGCTGCCCGTTGCTGGCTGCCAAGTGCGTATTCATCCTGCTCCTCACGACTTATTCCGAAGCGATTCGATAAATTGTCACTGGTCTGCGACATCGTGCAGCCGCAATACGGATCGAGCAGGGCTAGAGTTAGAGAATCTTGCATTTTGCCGCCACCCATCGAAAAGCCTTTCCGTGCACCATAAATGACGTGAGGTGCCTGGCTCATATTCTCCATACCACCCGCGAGAACCACGTCAGCTTCTCCGAGTTGTAACAACTGCGCCGCCGTGAGGATCGATTGAATGCCAGACCCGCACAACCGGTTCACGGTCAATGCCGGGGTCGCCTCGTTAACACCAGCCTTTAGCCCAACATGGCGTGCCCCGTAGATAGCGTCGGGTGATGTCTGTTGGGCATTGCCGATGATGACATGGTCTACATGCTCCGGGTCGATCCGGGAGCGATCTAAAGCACCCTTCGATGCAACCGCTCCTAACTCGATCGCCGAGACGTCGGCAAACTGGCCAACGTAGCGACACATCGGCGTCCGCGCGCCCTCCAGAATCCAAGCTTCTTGATTCATTCGACTTCTCCGAAATTCACCCGCTGATCCGCTCGGCAACGGCAACAGCGACCTCTTCTGTCTTAAGGTTGCCACCGAGGTCACGAGTAACCTGGCCTTCAACGATCGATCGACGAACAGCATTCTCGATCGCCGCGCCAACTTCATGGTACTGGAGAAACTCGAACATCAGCTGCGACGTAAGAATAGCGGCCAACGGGTTCGCCACGCCTTGGCCAGAATATTTCGGAGCCGACCCGTGGACCGGCTCAAAAAGCCCTACACCAGTTTGCGGGTTCAGATTAGCGGAAGATGCTACACCCAGACCACCTTGAAGTACTGCGCAGAGATCTGTGACGATGTCACCGAACATGTTGCACGTAACAATGACATCAAACTGTGCCGGGTTTTTTACGATTTGCATTGCGAGAGCATCGACGAACAGGTGCCACGACTCAATGTCTTTGTACTCCACCCGTACTTCCTCGAAAACCCGCTGCCACAGATCGTGCCCGTAGCGCAGCACGTTGCTTTTGTCGCTCATCACGACGCTCTTACGCCTGTGACTACGAGCATACTCAAAAGCGTAGCGAATTATTCGTTCGACACCCTTCCTCGTGTTTACATCCTCCTGCAACGCTACCTCATCAGGGGTCCCTAGCTTGAAGATCCCGCCAACCCCAACGTACGCACCCTCAGTGTTTTCTCGCAAAACAACGAAATCGAGGTCTTCGACCGTCCGGTCTTTCAGGGGACAAAGGCTCTCATCGAGAAGCTTAACCGGGCGGTGGTTAACAAACAGGTCAAGACCAAAGCGCAGACCAAGTAAGATTTCCTTGCCATGCGCCATATCGGCAATACGAGGATCACCCAAAGCACCGAGGTAGATTGCATCGAAGTCGTCCCGCAAACTCTCAAGGGCGCCATCTGGAAGTCCGACACCTGTTTTCAGGTAGGTGTCGGCACCGTAATCGAACCATTGGCACTCGACATCGATTCCAAAAGCGGCCGCAGCGACCTCCGTGACGTGCATCGCGGCTTCTGTGACCTCATTGCCAATTCCGTCTCCTGGGATCACCGCAATGCGTGTCAACCGCCCCCCCCTATTTTGCAGTACTCCTCGGCAATCTGATTCATTCCGTGCACCAACTTTCCGAGAGCGAGCGGAAGGTTGGACATCAGCGGCGGAGCAAGAAATGCCCCGTGCAGTAAAGCGCTCGAGTCAATGTCCAACTGGGTATGAAGAGGGATATTACACCCGTAGCTGTAGGGCGGCCATCCGTCGCCAGATACCAAGAATCATCGATGCAGCTAGAACCGCGCCAACCGTGTCGGCTGTCCAGTCCCATACAGAAGCATCCCGGCCAAACGTGAAACTCTGGTGCCATTCATCAGTAATTCCGTAGAGGCTAGCAATGGTGACAGAGGTACCAACTCGAACCATCGTACACGTCGCCGCCTCGAATCCTCGAGTAATTGCGAAAACAAGGGTCAACTCAAAGAAGCCATATTCAAGTATGTGAGCAACCCAATCCGGAATTTCGATTGGATCTGGCAGATTGGGGAGAGATGATTGGTGCGAAAGCCATGCAATAAGAGAAGCAGTGGCGATTGCCGGGAGCCAATACAACAGCGTGATTCCCAAGGCGGCCAATATCTTAGGGTGAAACGAAGTACATCGCCCAGGCGAGAACAAGGGCTGTTCCCACCATTCCTAGGGTGATCCACATTGCGAGCCGCACTGCCTCTCGGGCCTCCCTGCGTAACATAGCACCGAGAACGACGCCAACCGCCGCAGCGAAGGCCACCATGTATAAGAGATGACTGTGCACCGCGATTTCTAACGCCTGCCAGCCGCGACGTCGTAAGCATCGAGTACGATCAACAAGTTCAACAAACCGGCTACGAGTGTGAACGTGTTCCCATATTCATGGCTTTGAGAGCGAATATCCCCGAGATTCCATCCGGCCTGGTGGGCAACAACATACGGAAGACCCACGCCTGCCGCACCCACAGCAGCCAGATAGGTAAGCGGTTGGCCAGGCTCAGGCCGATAGACCTTGCCATCTAACAGGATGCCACCCAGAAAGAGTGACAGCACGATCATGGCAAACACTATGCCTCGCATAACACGCCCATTAGCAATATGCCCCAGTCCCGGCATCACCCAAGCGAGCACACTGCTCACCAATACCCTCAAAGAGTCTGCCTGAGAGGACGGTTCCAACTCGCCTCCTTCAACAACCGGAAGCGGCTCAGGGGTCGATGTGTGGGCGGAAAAATCTGGGTCGCGCATCTACAAACCTATAAGAAACTGATCACACGCCAGGGAAAGCAAAAGGAGCGTGCAAGAGAAATTTTATGCTATCGCGGCATCCTAAGCAGATCAATCTCCAGAGATACGCGCCAAACGCACCAGTCGCTGCATTGCTGTTGCAGCCTCTCTCCCGGATACCGGCTCGAGAAGACCAAAGGTGTTTCGAGGCCCCAGAGAGAGGATGTCCTGTCCAACAACTACGAGGATTCGTTCATAGAGGTAGTGGGCCGAACTAACGTCGGCAGGGTTCACCGGGAGGGTCCTGTCGGTGGCGTTAATGAGTTCAAGAATGCGATACACCACCTCGACGAACATCATCCTGCTGACCTCAAGGTCTTTACGGAAAGCATGATTTTGGAACGGTTCCATGATCCGCCAGGCTACGGCCTCGCGGATATAATCCTGGGCCCATGAGTCGTCGATGTCGATCATGATCACCCCGGAGAGCGGTTCCTCGACACGCTCCCCGAGATCTTTAAGTTGGATGGCGATCAGCGCAGCTAAGTCTTCGCGAACAATCATCAGCTTCTGTTCCAACCCCCGGTACTCCTCGGGTAGATCTGAGGTGAAGTAAAGTTCGCTTGCCATCTCTACCAGAGCACGTACCCCTGGATCCCCCGGAACGATGTCTTCAAGGGCTTGAAAGACCCCATATGCCTCACCATATTCACCGTTGTCTTGCAAAGCGCGGCCAAGCGGTTCGAGGATCAGGTGTAGCTCGCCGATCCGGTCACGCGCCGAGCGCAAAGTGCGTACTGCGGAATCAAAGTTGCCAGAGCGGCGCTGAATCTCAGCGATTCGAAGGTACGGCTTAAGAATATTGGGGCCAAGTTGAAGCGCTGATTCATACGCGATCAAGGCAGCGGCAGTAGCACCAGTGGCCTCCGCCTGCTCACCCTGAGCGACAAATTCTTGGGCCTGTTCAAGCTCCAACACCTGGAGGCGCACAGCTGCCGCCGACAGGCTCGGGTCAGCGGCGACCGCCTGACGGTACCAGTTGAATCCGGCAACGCGATCACCTTGCGCCTCTGCAAGAAAACCAAGGCCGTACAAGGCAATCGGATAGTCAGGAGATTGGGCCACCGCCTGCTGGAAACGAGAGTAGGCCTCAGCAGTGGCGCCATTTGCCAGAAGAAGCAGGCCTTCTGCGGTGTTAGCGCCTGCCGTATCGCGGTTTTCTGGCGTTGCCAAATCGAGCACTTGACGAGCTCCAATGCTGTCCCCCTCACGCAACGCGGCCCAGGCTGGCTGAATATCAGCGGCGAGATCCCCAGGCGCGGGCGGTACGTGTGCATGGTCAAGCACGTAGTGGCGCACTAGGGTATCCACCGCCACCAATGGCGACATGCGAGTGTCCGTCGTCGCGCACGCGGATAGCATAATCACCGATATGGCAACGAGAATCCCGCGAAAGGTTAGGAACTTGTCAATCCACATGCTTCAGCCAGGCTCGTACTGCTAACCGTAGCACGTGAGCCTATCTTCAAGGTCAGCACGGATTTCGTCATAGACTCTCCCTCGGTTTTCATCATCAGCTTCATCAATCTCGAAAAATATTGCTGGTGACTGGCGCCGGAACCAAGTCAGTTGCCTTTTAGCGTACTGGCGTGTGGCACGAACCACCGCCGCGCGTGCCTCACTGAGGCTCATTTCGCCCGCGAGATGGGCAGCGAGGTCACGGTAGCCAATTGCCCGCATTCCGGGTGACTCTGGTGTACACCCACTACCAAGGAGACGTCGGACTTCATCCAACCACCCGTCTGAGAGCATCTTGTCGGTCCGCGCCTCGATGCGCTGGTAGAGTTGCATTCGCGGGCTGGTCAGCCCGACCCAAATTGTATCGAAGTGTGAGCCACTCCAACCTTGCTTCTCAAGGAGGACACTCATCGGGACACCAATGCGCAACGTCACCTCCAGACCACGAAAAGTTCGCTGGCGGTCAGAAGGGCCTATTGCCTGAGCCCACTCGGGGTCCAGCGTATGCAACATCGCGAACAGGTACCCGAAGCCACGGTTACTTTCCACGGCCTCAAGGGCTTTACGCCAACGCTCATCCTGATCGGGTAATGGGGCCAACCCATCGATTAGGGCACGAATGTAGAAACCGCTACCACCGGCTATTACTGCCATGTGACCCCGCGATTGGACCTCAGCGATTACTGCGGATGCGTCACGCGAGTAACGACCTGCGCTGTAGTGTTCCTTCGGGTCGGCAACATCGATGCAGTGGTGCGGAATTCCTCGCGCTGAGGTTGCGTCTATTTTCCCGGTACCAATATCCAATCCCCGGTAAACCTGAAACGCATCAGCAGAGATAACCTCGCCGCCGAACCACTCGGCAACCGCGACAGCCAGGGCAGATTTGCCTGCGGAGGTCGGCCCAACGACCACAATCACAGGAGATTGGCCAGGCATCAGAGAAATAACGCCGGATGCTTGTTCGCCACCCCGCCTATCGCTCGCGCCCCGCGTTGCTCTGAACCGTATCCATAGGCAACGATAAAGCATCGACGCCAGCATTGCGTAGGGCGTCGATGATGCGAACGATGACGCCATAGTCAACCCGGGCATCAGCGCGAACGGTGATCTTCTCCCGCTCCTCTGGCAACAGCGCAGCAATCGTGCGCTCCAATTCCTGCATTGAAACACTGTCGCCATCAATCTGAACACCGCCATCTTCACCAACCGTGACCACGGTCGCCGCAATCTCTGACTGGGTAGCAGTGGTTGATTCCGGTAGCTCCAGATCCATGCTTGCGTCAGGCATGAACGTCGTAGTGACGAGAAAGAAAATAAGTAACAGGAATACAACGTCGAGCAGTGGTGATATATCGAGGCTAACTCGCCGCCGCGACTGATCGTCTGAAAACATCGTTTACTGTCTCCCTTCAGAGGAAACAGCGAGCGGCATCGGCTTGTCCGCCCCACCGCTGTCGCGCTGGCGCATGATCTGCTTAATAAAAACTAGAGCCAAGCGTTCCATTTCGAGGATCAAAGAGTTGGCCCTGTCAGAAAAAGCGTTATAGGCAACCAACGATGGAATCGCGATTGTCAGGCCAGCTGCCGTTGTGATCATGGCCTGGGAAATACCACCTGCAAGCGAATCAGCCTGCCCTATCCCTTGGTTCGAGACAATCCGAAAGACCTCAATCATACCGAGTACCGTACCGAGCAACCCAAGCAAAGGAGACACACTGGCGACTGTGCCCAACACGCCCAGGTACTTCTGCAATCGAGGAACCTCCTGGCGACCCTGGTCAACAACCACCTGCCGAATCCCCTCCGGTGGCTCGGACCGGGCATCCAAAGCTGCCGCGACAATATTGGTAAGTGGCCCTGGGCGACGTTCGCAATAGTCTTCCGCCTGCTCCAGGAGTCCGCCGCTGATGAGCGAACCCAGATGCTCGACCTCGTCTTCGGGCAATACCTTTGCGGGTCGCAGATTGATGAGTCGCTCCACGATGATAGCCAACGCCAGCACCGAGCAGAGTGAAAGCGGCCACATCACCGGACCACCCTGTTTCAAAAATTCAATCATTTCCTAATAATCCAGCAAGAGGACTTGTGGGGCACCACTTAAGCGACTGTCAACGTTGCGATGGAAAGGTAACCTCGGACGGGTCCAAGTTATAGAGAAACCCCAGCTGGCCGTCTAACTGGTCGTATGGAAAGAACGCCGGCAATGGCGGTAAAGGACTAGAGATCTGCAGGGCAAGCAGAGCCGATTGGTCGAATGCTGGCTTGCCCGAACTCCAACTTCGGGCGACATTGATCACTGCTCTCTCAGTACCGGTTTCCTCGTCCCTCACGATCGACATACTCACAAAAACCACCCCCTCCTGCCCCCTCCATCGAGCGGCCGGTGGGATGTTGTTCTTCCAGTTGCGCTCGATAATGCGCAGGACCTGGGTAATGTAGGCACCAAGGTCGTACCCCTTGGTGTCAAATGAGACCAGCCCCTGGGAGCCATCAACACCACCGTCTGAGTTGGCAAAAACCTCTGGCTCTACATATTGCTGCATTCCCCGAAGCATGGAGTCTCGCAGACTGTCGCGCGTTGGAGGAGGTAGCGGCGGCGCCGAAGTCGCTAAAGGTTGTGGGCTAGTGGCGGTGGGCTCCGGTGGTGAGGCGACATCTTTTATGGCCCTGTCTTCGGCCATTGGAATGTCGTCCGACTTTGCCTCAGCAACTGACTCGGAGGACACCATCGGTTGAAAATTGTCTGGAACGGGTTCCACGAATGATTCTGCTTCACTGCGCAGAACCTCCTGCGCCGTGGTGCCTTCGGAGAAGGGATCCTCGGCGTCATCACGCTCAGCCATGTCAGCAGCTACCCGATCGACGTCGGACATTACCTCGGTGTCGGGGTTTTCCTCAGCTTCCATTTCCGGTGTATCGACGAAGCGGAACTCTATTGGCCTTGACTCAGGCTGAGAAACAACAGGGTCTGACCACAACAGGTCAGGTTTCCACTGCAGGATGCCACCCAGCATGAGATGCAGAACCACCGCAATCACCACCGTTTGGCGCAGGGTGATTCGCTCTTCACCGTAGCGATTTCGACGATCACGTGGCATGGCTTCCTCTGCCTCTACTCTGGGACGAAAACCCCCTCCCAGGACAGCAATAGGAGTAGTCTGGGACTAAGCCGCACATCAACCAGGGAGAGCCTCGCAAGGAAAAGTCTATCACGCGTGGCCACCCAACAAGATGGTAATGGTCTGGGGCACAATTGGCACTTGGGACGAAATTATAATTTATTACTGCAGTTACATACCTCAACTAGCGGGACTGAAAAACCTTGCGGCGGAGAACAAAAATACACCCCCGGACTGATCTCGTCTCTTAACAGAACACTTGGATACGTAAAGAATT